>Ga0307505_10000045_pt1 | contig 153759 bp, 127 predicted proteins | sample 23_S_MG_FD_202183 | JGI IMG/M metagenome (GOLD analysis project Ga0307505, IMG submission 202183) | Soil microbial communities from Populus trichocarpa stands in riparian zone in the Pacific Northwest, United States - 23_S | ecosystem: Environmental > Terrestrial > Soil > Riparian zone >... | reverse complement strand
ATCGTATTAAATCCGTTCACAAAATATAGCCGCGTCACATCCTATTCCCTTATCTATCAATAAGATACGGCTTTTGGCACGGTCATTGCGATATTCATCTGCACAAGGCAGCCGCCTTACAATTTTTCTTGAGGGGGATAAATATGAAAAAGACAATTTCGACATTTATGCTGTTTAGTCTGTTTGCTCTGATGGTTCCAATGTTTTCGAGTAATGTGAGCGCAAGCACAGTTGGGGCTGCGTACGAAAGCGGAGCAAGCAGTGCGATGAGGCCGTGTACCGGTTCCAAATATGCGCGATTTTACAAGCGAAACCGTAACGCGATGAACGTCGCGATCGGTGCGGGTATCGGGACGATCATTGGTTCGATAGTTGATGGCAAACGAGGCGCTTTGATCGGGGCAGGAGCTGGGGCCGGCGGTGGATTGCTTTATACATACAAGATCAATCCGAAAACAAAACGATGCCAGAAGGTTTATTACCGACGCGGTTAACAGTTTGATTAAACGAGCCGGGGAGGGCGAATGGCTGCGGCAACTTAATTGTTGTCGCAGCCATTTTCTATGTTCGCTTTATGCCAATAAGATACGAGACGGATTCTTCCCCAACGACCCGAGCAGAGTGGTATGTATTCGCAGGCATAAAGTCGCGGTCGCCGGGGCCGAGTTCAAAGGTGCCCACCCGTTCAACGGTTAGCTCTAGCGTGCCGGAAATTATCCAGTGTGACTGCTCCTCGTCGTGTGCGTGTTTAGGATGGGCGGCATGAGGCGCGTCGTTCCAATGGAACACATTGTACCCATCGCGGTCGAGCAGCAGCCGGAGCATCGCCGGATTCGGCGGTGTCCTGTTGTTCCAACGCTCGATGCGATATTCAACCATACCTCAAGGTGAGTTTTGTTCGTGATATTATACATCGAAACAAAAAAGCCGACCGAGTTTGCATCGCCCGGGCTTCACATCGTTTTACTCACAATTAGTAAGCGTAAGTATTCGCTTCGATCATCACGTCCGCTATGCGTTGGCGGGCGGCGATGGTGTTGATGGGCGAATTATTTTTTGTGAATCGTTTCAAAGCAACAAGCATTGTACGACCTTCGTCACCTTCGGCGATGGCGGCGATAGTGTTTTTCGCCTTCGCTTCAATACGTTGGATCGCATCGTTGCAATAGACGCTTGCCATGTCAACGTGTCGAGCGGCACTTTCTTCGCCGTCTTTTTCTGCCATTTTCTTTGCACGCAGAATAGCGGTTTCCATCTGATACGCATCCATAATGATATCCGCGCAATTGATCAGAACCTCCTGCTGTTCGCTGAGAGCCATCATGTATTTCTGAGCTGCTGTGCCGAGCACCATTAACGCAATTTTCTTCGCATTCTGTGCAAGTTTGGTTTCGTCGGCGAGCAGGCTCGTGTCTTCGTCGAACGACATCTGTGGATTGAGGATCTCATCTTGTAGTGCCTTTGCTGCCTGCAATAACGGCAGTTTGCCTTTCATCGCACGCTTCATCAACTGGCCCGGAATTAGCATTCGGTTTATCTCGTTCGTGCCCTCGAAAATGCGGTTGATGCGCGAATCGCGATACGCCTTTTCAGCCGGATATTCGGCCGTGTAGCCATAGCCGCCATAGATCTGCACCATTTCATCGACGACGTAATCCAGAGCTTCGCTGCACGCGACCTTGTTGATCGACGACTCGACCGCGTACTCTTCGATCGACTGCATTTTCTTTGTGTTGTCGGCACCGTCGCCAATCAGCGCGTCGATCATACCGACCGTGCGATACGTGATCGATTCGGCAACCCACGTGCGGATCGCCATCTCGGCGAGCTTGTGTTTGATCGCACCGAAAGACGAGATCTTTTTCTTAAATTGCTCGCGTTCATTCGCGTAGCGAACTGCTTCGTGAATGGCGAGCTTGGCACCGCCGGTAACCGATGCTCCAAGCTTAAAGCGGCCGACGTTCAGGATCTGAAACGCGATCTTCGCGCCGTCGCCGACATTGCCTATGAGGTTCGTCGCAGGGATCTTGCAGTCAGCCAAAATGATCGGCGTGGTCGATGAAGACTTGATGCCCATCTTGTGCTCTTCGCTGCCGGGGCGGCACGTTTCGCTGCGTTCGACGACGAATGCGGAAAACTTTTCCTTCTCGCCATCGACTTTCGCAAAGACGATGAAAACATCCGCAAAGCTGCCATTCGAGATGAACATCTTCTCGCCGTTCAGCGTGTAAGTCGTGCCGTCGTCGCTTAGTTTGGCCGTCGTCTTAGCACCCATCGCGTCAGAGCCCGAACCGCTTTCGGTCAGGCAGTATGCGGTAACGACCTCACCGGAAACGATCTTTGGTATCCACGTTTTTTTAAGCTCTTCCGAACCGAAATACAGAATTGGCAAAAGGCCGATCGACGTCTGTGCGCCGAAGGTCGTGCCAAATCCGCCCGCACGGCCCATCGTTTCTGCGATGATCGCACCGGTCGTCTGATCGAGACCGAGGCCGCCGTATTCTTCGGGGATCGTCGATCCCAACAGGCCGAGGTCGCCGCATTTTTTCACCAACTCACGCGCAACTTCCCAAGCGTGCTTTTCCATCGCTTCGATGTTCGGGCGAACCTCGTTGTCGATGAACTCACGGCTCGTCTCGGCGATCATCTTCTGCTCGTCGGTAAAATCCTCAGGCGTAAAGATCTCAGCCGATTCAGCGATCAAAAACTCACCGCCCTTCATATAATCCTTTTCCATCTGTGTGTCCACGTGCGATTCCTCCAAAAGTGCAGCAAGTATAACACAAATACTAAAATGAATGAATCCTCATTCATTACAAATTTTTCCGAACCGAATCCGCGTTTCACCGAACCGTTTTAATGTGGGAGCCGAACCGCTCCTGCGTGTGCGCCGAACCGTTTTGCCCCCTTTGCCGAACCGCTTTCTTGTGTGTTTCTTACCGTACATAATGCACTTCCAGCACTGTCGAGCATTCTCCATAGGAACGATCACCGGGAGCGGTTGTCGGAGCGTGCATCAAACTCGGTCGAACGAACGATATGAATTGCCACTAGCTTTAGCTGGTGGATACAGGATCAAGAAAGGTTTCGGGCTTCAGCCCAATGTTCGGCCAAAGCCGCTGTTATTTATTACCTTTGACCACTAGCTGAAGCGAGTGGCAATTTAAAACGGGATCACATTTGTTTTAATTCTTGACACGAATATATCTCTTATGCTACTTTGTCTCATGTATGGAACGTGAATGGATAGAAGGCTCTTTTGATAGACAGACGGCAAGACGGGCTGGGCTGCATGTGACGATGTCTCAGGATTACGAGATCTATATGAATGCCGGGGTAATTGACGCTCTCGGGTCGCCGACGCATTATTTGCTGCTTTACGACCGGCGAAATCATGCTCTTGGGATTCGGCCCGTAAATTCAAGTACACCGAAAGCCGTGCATGCCGCAAAACGCGGACGCGGCGGCGGAAGATCGCTGAGAGCATTTCGGATCTGCAAAGAGTTCGGGATCAAGTTCGAAACCAAAGTGAGATTTCTGATGCCGCGCGTCGAGAACGGCGTTTTGGTACTAGATCTGGCGTACACCGACACAAAAACGCGAGCATGGCCGAGGAGTTAGTTGACTGGAGCGGTGAGCGTCCCGCTCACCAAGCTTGCAAAGCAAGCTGAGTTTTTCGCACTCTGTGCTCATGGCGATCGGGACGATGGCCGCTCCACTCCCTTCTTATCTCCTTTCGAAAATACCAGCGGGAACCGTGCCACAGCCGAGACCCGTTGATCTTGATTTCTATTTCCGCGACTTCATAGCGGCCAGTTCTTCTGCAAAAGGCGGGGGCAAGACAATGTCGCTGTACTCTTTCCAATCCTTGATCGTATCCTTGCCGATATGCACAACATTCATATTGCCTCCAGAGGTACTCATCAAAATGACGTACCGATTCTCAGCGCAGTTATCCTGTTCACAGCCAGTCATCATCAAAAAGTCACCGAACTTCTTGAGTGGCGTTTCAACATTCCAGAACTTCTTCATAGTCGCGTAATCGGCACCCATCAGCTTTCTAAGTCGTGGATCGACCTCCTTGTTCTGCCATAGCTTGATCTCGCTCGCGGTTTTTCCAACGTATGGCTTGAAACTACCAAGTTCCGAGTTAGTCGCATTCATGTACACATTTTCATTCAACGACGAGGTGTTAGCACTCGCGTTGGACGCCGACGAATTGGATCGATTCGCAACAGCGTTGTTTGCGGAAGGTGAATCACACGCTATCGCAAGCGTTGCCCAAGCAAATAGTAGAAGTAGTCTCTTCATTCCTAGTTCTTCGTCGGCTCAAGTATCAGGACGGCCTTCGTTAGAGTCTCCTCGTCTCTGCGGTCAAATTCTCTCAAATATCCCCGCAGCACCCATTCCGCCGCCGACGCACATTGTGACCATACCGTAACGGGCGTTTCGGCGTTTCATTTCTTGCAAAATGGTCGCGGTCAGTTTTGCTCCGGTGCATCCGAGCGGATGGCCAAGAGCGACGGCACCGCCGTTGACGTTGACCTTTGACGGGTCCATTTCGAGAACCTTCATTACCGAAAGCCCTTGAGCGGCGAAGGCTTCGTTAAGCTCGATGACGTCGATCTGATCGAGCGTCAGGCCGGCGAGTTTTAGCGCCTTTGGAATTGCGTAAACCGGACCGATGCCCATCTCTTCGGGCAGGCATCCGGCAGTTGCGAATGAAACGAATCGAGCAAGCGGCGTGATGCCGAGTCCTTTTGCTTTATTGGCAGACATCACAACGACAGCGGCAGCACCGTCCGACATTTGCGACGAATTGCCCGCGGTGACTGTTCCGTTTGCGTGAAAGGCGGGCTTGAGTTTCGCCAGGCCTTCCATTGAAGTATCGGCACGCACGCCTTCGTCGGTTTCAAATACGACTTCCCTGCGGAGCACTCTGCCCTTTTCGTCCGCTTCGTCAACGTGAACCGTGAACGGCACGATCTCATCCTTGAAATTTCCGGCAGCAATCGCGGCGGCAGCCTTTTGATGCGACTGCATCGAAAATTCGTCAGCCTGCTCGCGAGAGATCTCGTATTTCTTTGCGAGATTCTCGGCGGTCAAGCCCATGTTCAGATAGTAATCGGGATAGGTGTCCGCAAGATGCGGATTCGGGCGGAACGAATTGCCGCCCATCGGTATCGCCGTCATCGATTCGAGCCCGCCAGCGACGATCGCATCGGCACCGCCCGTCATAATGCGTTCGGCAGCCTGAGCGATGGTCTGCAAGCCCGACGAACAATAACGGTTTACCGTCATCGCACTCGTTTCAACCGGCAGGCCCGCAAGTATCGACGCCGTTCGCGCGACGTTCATTCCCTGCGACGCCTCGGGAAACGCACAGCCAATTATCACGTCGTCGATCAACGATGGATCGATTCCCGCTCGCGCAACAGCTTCCTTTATCGCCGCCGCGCCAAGCTCATCAGACCGCGTGTTACGCAACGTGCCCTTCGGCGCCTTTCCCACAGCCGTACGCACGGCCGATACAATTACTGCTTCTTTCATAATTTTATTGCGGAAGCCCGCACATCTGTAAGGCGTAACACTCAATTCCCGCTTCGAAGAATCCTGTCGCTACCGCTCCCGGTTCTGACACTCCTTATATCTAAAACACGACACCAAATGATCGTTCACCATCCCGGTCGCCTGCATGTGGGCGTAAACAATGGTCGAACCGACGAACTTGAAGCCGCGCTTTTTCATGTCCTTGCTGATCGCGTCTGACACAGGCGACGTTGCCGGAACTTGTCCGGTCTGTTTCCATCTGTTCACGATCGGCTTGCCGCCAACAAATGCCCAGATGTATTTATCGAACGAGCCAAATTCTTTTTGAACTTTCAAGAATTCCTTTGCATTAGAAACGGCTGCAGCAACCTTCAAACGATTACGAATAATTCCTTCGTCCTGCAAAAGTTTTCCAATACGTTTGTCGGTGTACCGCGCCACCTTTTTCACATCAAAACCGTCGAACGCCTTGCGATAATTCTCACGCTTTCTCAGGATCGTGTCCCAACTGAGACCGGCCTGTGCTCCTTCCAAAATAAGGAATTCGAAAAGCGTGGCATCGTTATGAAGCGGCACGCCCCATTCTTCATCGTGGTACTTGATCGCAAGTTCGTTCTTTGGCCAATCGCAACGTTTCATAATCGGAGCGGCGACACTCTTGTCGCCAAAAGCGTTCGCTTCGGACGCTTTGAGAAATCGAGGCAGTTCGAAAAGTGCGGAACGTCAGGCGGTTCGCCTTGGCGACAAGAGTGTCGCCGCTCCGTCAGCGATCGATCTTATAGACGGTCATAAAACACACGCCGGGCGAATTTCCGGCACCGGGGGCGATAGACATCTTGCCTGTAACTTTTACCTTATCCGTACCAAGAGCGATCTGGTTGCCGGCATTATCGCGGACCTTTATGTCTTCTTTCTTGAATCCCTTAGGGATCTCGGTGACCGAGTTCGCCCCGCTCCCTTGGGCGATCTCCGCACTAAACTTCTTGTCGCTGCCCGCTGCTTCTTTCAGGTCAAAGCCGCATTCCATGCGACCGCCGGTGTTGGAGCAAAAAACACTGCCGCGCATATCCAGAACTCCGCTGACTTCGAGCGTTTCCTTCTCGTTGTCAGGATTGCACGCATTTACAAACTCGGTCGGAGCACCGGTGGTGTTACAGGCTACAGCCGACACGAGCGTTACGGCGATCAGAAAAATATATCGTTTCATAATTTGACCTCAACCGGCCGCCGCCGCGGGCGGTTCCGACTTGGGAAATCCGTCCGCGTCAATGACGCGCTTTGCCTGGCGAATGTGGCGTTTCGAATGTTCGACGAGGATCGAAAAGGCGTCGTCGAGCCGGTAAGTTATAAGCTTCATAAACGGAGACGTGAGCACCGTTTTTTGAAGATCGACACCTTCGCAGCCTGCGATTTTTCTGTTCGTCTCCTCGATATTTGCTACAAATCGCTCGACGATGCCCGGCTCGACCTCGCTCGGCGGAACGATCGATTTCGACGGGGCCTTCGTCTTGCGCGAATCCTTCTGCAATGAGCTGATCAACAGCCGCCCCAAAAATCCCGTGAGCGGCGACCAGTTTTCGAGCGTCGAATTCTTTCGCGTTCCCGCAAGCAGCTTCGGCCATTCGTCATCGAACTCAATGTTGGACCTGATCAAATGTTCGAGACATTGCGCGACGCTCCAGCTTTTTTCGTCGGGTTTCCAGTTCAACTGATCTAAACTCAATCCGCTAAATGTCGCTTTCGCATCCTCGGCAACGCCTTGCATTTCAGAATTGATGTAGTCGATTCGTGCGTCCATATCAGTCCTCTTCCATTGTTCACTATTCACTATTCGTTATTAGTTTCTTAGCGGTTTGCCGGTTTTCAGCATCCCCGCGATTCGATCCTGCGTTTTGCGCGTTCCGCACAGTGAAACAAACGCCTCGCGTTCAAGGTCGAGCAAATACTGCTCGGAAACGAAGCGCTTATGATTCGCGTTGCCGCCGCTCATCACGTTGGCAAGCTTCTGCCCGATGAGCTGATCGTGTTCAGAAATAAAGCCGCCCTTTTTCATCATGTGCAAAGCAAGTTTGAGCGCCGATTGCACCGCATCGCCGTACACTGGAATATCTTCGCGTGGAACCGGAGCGACGAATCCCGAGGCATCGAAATTGAGCACAAGCTGTTTTGCATCTTGAATCAGTCGGTCGCCGTTCATCGAGATCGAATCCGTGTCCCGCAGCAATCCCCACGAACGCGCTTCCTGTGCCGAGGTCGCGACCTTGCCCATTCCAAGCAGCTCGAAAGTCTTTTTTAGGAACTCGAGCGGATCCGCATCGGGTGCTTTCGACGCGGCGTCCATCGCACGCATCGTCATTTCTTTTGTGCCGCCGCCTGCGGGAATAACGCCGACGCCAACTTCGACCAAGCCGATATAGGTTTCAGCCGCCGCACGCGTGATGTTGCCGTGCATCGAGATCTCGCAACCTCCACCGAGCGTCAATCCGTATGGCGCTGTGACGACCGGTTTTGACGAATATCGAAGCCGCATAATCGCTTGCTGCAGTGCGTGAACGGCCATGTTGATGTCGTCCCACTCTTCCTCTTGTGCGGCGAGCAGGATCATCATTATGTTGGCACCGGCAGAAAAATTTCCGCCCTGATTGCCGACCACGAGGCCCTTGAAATTCTTCTCGACCTCATCAAGCGCGAAGTTCATCATCTGAACGGTGTCGCCGCCGATGGAGTTCATCTTCGAATGAAATTCGAGACACGCAACGCCGTCGCCGATATCGATTAGCGATGCTCCGGGATTCGATTTGATAACGCCCGTTCGTTCTTTGACCGATTTTAAGACCATCACGCCTGGACGTTCGGGAACCGGTTTGTATTCACCTGCGACGAGGTCATAGAACGAACGGTTGCCGTTCTCGTTCTTGTAAAAGCTGTTGGCACCCGAAGCAAGCATTTTTTCAACATTTGCCGGGATCGCCTGGCCCTCGGCACGCATACGCTCGACCGATTTTTCAACGCCGATCGCGTCCCATGCCTGGAAAACGCCGATCTCCCAGCCGAAGCCCCATTTGATAGCGTTGTCGATCTCGACGATCGTGTCGGCAATTTCGGGAATGCGATTGGCCGCATAACGCGAAACACGGGATGTCGTTCTCCAAAGAAATTCGCCCACGCGGTCATCGCCCCAAACAAGCTTGTTTACACGCATCGGGATGTCCTCGATCGCCTTTGCAGCATCGAGCGAAGCGAATTTCGTTTTTAGCTGCGGCTTGTATTCGAAGGTGTCCAGATCGAGTTCGAGGATCACGCGCTTGCCGTCGGCATCTGTCGATTTCTTGAAAAACCCGCCTTTAGTCTTGTCCCCGAGGATCTTCATTTCAAGAAGCGTGTTTATCAGATGCGGACGTTGAAAAACGTCGCGGTCCTCGTCATCGGGCACCGCCGGATAGAGATTATTCGTGACGTGTGCGGTGACATCGAGGCCGACAAGGTCTGAGGTCCTGAACGTGGCAGACGACGCGTGGCCGATGGCTTTGCCGGTCATCTGATCGACCTCGGTCGGCGTAAAGCCCATCCCGATCATTTCATGTATCGTCGCCATCATCCCAAAAACGCCGATGCGGTTTGCGATAAAATTCGGCCTATCCTTCGCCGGGACGACTCCTTTACCTAATCGTTGATCGAGAAAACCGGAAACCTTGCATGCGATCTCGCCGCTTGTTTTCGAGCCCGGAATGACCTCGACGAGTTTCATATAACGCGGAGGATTGAAAAAGTGGATGCCGACAAAATGCTGTTTGAAATCGTCAGAGAAAGGCTCGGCGATCGCATCTATCGGAATGCCGCTGGTGTTTGAGGCGATCACGGCCCCGGGTTTACGGTGCTTTTCAACCTCGGCATAAAGCTTGTGCTTGATCTCAAGATTTTCGACGACCGCTTCGATGACAAAGTCGCAATCTTTCAGCTTCGCGAGATCGTCGGTGAAGTTGCCGGTCTTGATAAGTTTCGCGTTGTCGCCGAGCATGAACGGCGCAGGTTTGAGCTTTTTCGCAGCCTCGAAAAGCGAATTCACGATGCGGTTTCGCACCTGCGGAGCGTCCAGCGTCAAGCCTTTCCTCTCTTCGTCAGCCGTCAATTCGCTTGGCGCGATGTCGAGCAGCAAGACTGGAATACCGGCGTTGGCTAAATGGGCGGCAATTCCCGCTCCCATCGTTCCCGCTCCAAGAACGGCGGCCTTTGTTACATTGAATTTAGTGCTGCCGCCCGCGTTCGTGCTTTGCTCAGCGGCCGCTGCCTTTGCAGTGTTTGTCATCTGAAATTTGCCTCTTACTAGTCTTGATCTGATTTGTGAAAATTATACTGAATGAACGTTCATTCAGCAACTTTCTTTGTTTAAAATTCGATAATGGTTGAACCAACGCCGCTAAAACTATTCATGTTCGTTAGCTCCGCTGGCGATTCTTCGAGCGAGACGGTCTTGCCGATCAATTTCTGCGGATGAAGTTTGCCGTCGCGGATTATCTCGATCATTTCGGGATAGCGATGGGCCTGCATTCCGTGGCTGCCGATGATCTCAAGCTCGTGGGCGATGATCTTATCTATCGGTACGGAAGCGTTGTGTTTGCCTGATTCCATAATGCCGACTTGTATATGTTTTCCGCGTTTGCGAAGCGAAGAGACCGAATTCATCAGAATATCAGGATGGCCGAGAGCATCGATAGAAATATGGGCTCCGCCGCTCGTAACATCAAGGATCGACTTGATCGTATCGTCCGAATTCGAATTGATCGTAACTTCGGCACCAATTGAGCGGGTGAACTCCAATTTTTCATCAGAGATATCGACGGCGATCACGCGTGCCCCGGACGCAGCCGCGATCATTATCGCCGAAAGCCCGACACCGCCGCAGCCGTGGACGGCGACCCATTGCCCGGATTCCATGTGAGCCTGATCGACCACAGCACGATACGAGGTCGCGAAACGACACCCGAGCGATGCAGCGGTGACGAAATCGACTTCATCGGGCAGACGGACCAGATTTGTGTCCGCGTATTCAATAGCGACGTACTCGGCAAAGCCGCCCCACGCGGTGAATCCGGACTGGAATTGCAGGTCGCAAATTTGTTGATTTCCCGTCGAGCATTGTTCACACGTTCCGCAGCCGCAGACGAATGGAAGCGTTACCCGGTCATCCAATTTGAAATTTGATATTTTAGATCCGGTTGCGACGACCTCGCCGGCGAGTTCATGTCCGGGAACATGCGGCAATTTGATATCAGCGTCGTTCCCCATCCATCCGTGCCAATCGCTGCGGCATATTCCGCAGGCTTTTATCGAAAGCACAACGCCTGTGGGCGACGGCACCGGATCCGGCACGTCGCAAATTTCCATTGGCCCCTTAAACTCTTGGTAAACGGCGGCTTTCATTTATTGATTCGAACGACCCGCAAACCTTGACATGATGTCAAAATAGGATAATACTTCCGTCATAAATCAAAAAATGGTGTAGTTGCTTGCTTAGGTTTGTCAGGCAAAACCCGTATTTAGCACAACAAATAGGAGAATTCTTTATGATCAGAAAGTTTTTGTTTGTGGTTTTGGTGTCGTTGGTTTTCTCGATGGCAGTTTTTGCTCAAGGAGCGAGCACGACAGCGGCCGAGGGAGAAAAGCCAAAGAAATCGGCGGTTTTTCGTCCGACCAAGGACCAGATCAAGCAGGTTCAAACTATCCTGAAAGCCAAGGGCATTTATTCCGGCGATGCGAGCGGCACATATAATGACGAGACCCGAGCCGCGATCAAGTCGTTTCAAGAAAGCAAGGGTTTGAAGGAAACGGGTACGCTGAACCGCGCAACGCTTGAGAAGTTTGGCGTAGAGTTGACTGAATCGCAGAAGCTCATTCCGGTTTCCGAGAGTTCGTACGCATCCGCCGAAACAGAAAAACCGGCCAGGATTGAAAAGACGGCGAGCACGTCTTCGACTGCCGACAAACCCAAAAAAGCGGCCCCGTTCCGTGCAACGAAAGATCAGGTTATCGAGGCTCAAAAACTTTTGAAATCCAAAAGTATGTATGCGGGCGAAGAGACCGGTAAGCTTGACGACGCAACCCGCGAAGGCTTAAAGAAATTTCAGGAAAAAAGCGAAATAAAAGTAACCGGAACGCTCAACGCCGTTACGCTGGAGAAAATGGGCATTGCATTGACCGACGGTCAGAAAGCTGCCGCAACAGCCTCGACCTCGACACCGAAATAGCTTCTAGTGGTATTTTTTTCGATAGACAAAGGCCGGTCGCGAATGATCGGCCTCTTTTCATTATGAAACGAGTTCAAAACACTTTAATAGTCGCGGTCGTAATATTGCTGGTGAGTATGACTGCAATTTCTCAAACCCCGGATGAAGCGGCTATACGCAAGGTAATGGATGATCAGGCCGCTGCATGGAACCGCGGCGACCTCGAAGCGTTTATGTCGATCGGCTACTGGAAATCGGAGAAGCTGGTTTTCGTTTCGGGCGACAACATTACACGCGGTTGGCAGCAGACGCTCGACAACTACAAACGCACTTACGGATCAGTGGATAAAATGGGCAAGCTCTCGTTTTCAGGTCTAGAGATTAATGTAGTTTCCAAGAACGCCGCGGCTGTTTTGGGCAGTTGGTCGCTCCAAAGAGCCAAGGACAATCCGAAAGGAAAATTCACGCTTCTTTTTCGCAAATTCAAAGAAGGCTGGCGGATCGTGCAAGACCACACTTCCTAGTCGCCTGACATTCAGAGTCTGTTCGTTTTCCCGCTCGAGTTCGATTCCCTGGCGGCGTCGAGCACACGCTGAATGTTCAGTCCATCTTCGAATGTTGCTGCGTGTTCGACGGCGGTTTCGCCGTTTCTGATCGCCTCAACTATCTTGGGTGCGAATGACATAAAGGCTCGAGCGAAACCTGTATCGGGAACACCTTCGATATTGTTTGTCAGGTCAGTTTGGATCTCTGTCCAGTAAGTTTCACTATTTTTCGCAAGGAACACTTCACCGCGGTGATCTATGCGCATAGCTCCGTCTGTACCGAAAATTTCAAGGCGATTTACATACTCCGGCTGTTCGACCATCGAAACAGAGACCAGACCGGTCGTGTCGCTTGTCAGCCCGCCATCGGCAAAACGCAGCAGCATATTTGCTTCGTCATCCGTCGTTACTTCGCGAATTCCATCCTCGAACGGACGCTGCTTTATATGGCTCTGCAACTGGCAAATGACGCTTGAGACTTCCGTGCCTAGAAACCATTGAAACGAATCGATAATGTGCGAATTGATCGCACCAAGTGCTCCGCCGCCGGCATTGATATCCGACCACCAGTTCCACGGCACGTTCGGGTCGCCGCGATGCGGTGCACGAAAGTTGTATTTCGCGTGTCGTATCGTGCCGATCGCACCGCCGCGAAGCATCTTCCATGCAAGGTGCCTGCCCGGTTGAAAACGCATTTCGTGATCGATCAATGCAAGAACATTCGCTGAATCAGCGGCATGCGTCATCTCTTCCGCCTCGGCAACATTCATCGCCATAGGCTTTTCGCAGAGAATGTGCTTGCCGTTTTCGATTGCCGCAAGCACCATTTCACGGTGAAGATTGGGCGGAGTCGTAATGCAGACAAGATCAACGTCGTCGCGTGAAACGGTTTCACGCCAATCGTCGGTGAAGTGCCCGACACCAAATTCCTTCGCCGTCGCTTCGGCGTTTGCAAGACTTCCGCTTGCGACCGACGCGATCTTAGTGTTATCGCAAGCCAAAAAAGCCGGTATCTGCACCTTGCGTGCAAAACCGGTTCCGATGATCCCGATGCCTACCATCTTACTCATATCTCGAAGTTAACCCAGATCAAGCATTAGAAACCTAATTGTTGATTTCTTCTTTGCGGTTTCTTTGCGAACTTTGCGGCTTTGCGTGAGAAAAAGCCTGTCTCACGCAACGCCGCCGAGAACGCAAAGTAATAAAAAGTTAGAACATCACTCTATCGCGTAATCTGGGCTTAATCAAAGTTCCCGCCAAAAACAAAAAGCGTCGGACAAATGTCCAACGCCGTTTCGCGACCCGTTTACTAAAATTCTAATCTACGCCCATCTCGTAGCTCGGCGCAGCGGTCTTTGCCCGTTTCAGTGCAAATCTTAAATATTCGTCATAGATCTGGCGGTCTTCGCTTTTCATTTCCACGATCTCGGCACCAACAAAAAATCGCTCGTCGGAAAGATGTTGCCCGATCTTGATATAACGTCGGCCTACAACCTTCATCCGCACTTTGCCATCCGGCAGATCGAGTTCGACATTCAATCGGCGGTCCTGCCCGACCAGATAAAATTCCTTAATTCGAATTGACGCAACGATGAACGCGATACCGGTTTTGCTAACGTCCGCTGCCTCGCCGCTGATCGAAAGGCCTTCCATTGTGGTGTGCAGGTTGCCGGTCGTTCGCACGGGTTCAAATGAGATGCGAATCGGCGCGTCGCACTTCTTACGGATCGAATGCGCGTTTCGCTCCATAAGTCCCGACAATTTTGTAACCAGCTCACGGATCATGTGTGCTCACAGAAGGCCTTAAACTAGGGGATTGCAACCATATAACCGTATTCCCGGCAAAACGTCAAGCAGGGATTTGGGGGTTTAACATATTTATCACTTGCCGATCGGCTTCCCTGCCTTGTCCTCGCGTCGAAATTTTGGCTTTCCATCCTTATCAAGTTCGAGCAGAAACGACATTTTTCCGCTTTTTCCGTAAACGGCTGGCGTTGCCGAAACGGTGTATGATTTCGCATCAGAAGCAAGATTCAGTGCGTAGTTGTAGCCGGTCGACTCCGACGTGGTTACATCTGAAGGTAAAAGCCCTTCCGCGATAAGCATTGAAAACTCGGCGAACCTGCCTTCGTTTTGAAGCGAATGCACCATCTCGGCTTTGGCGATGCGGTCAAGCATCTTCTTGGCCTCTTCATGGTGAGTATCTATGCGAAGAGAAAGGAAATAATTCTTGCCCTCTTTGCGAATGCGCTTTTCTGCTTCGTCGTCTGCGGAAAGGATGATCCAGTTTTCGCCTTCCTTTCGAAGCCGGATCTGCTGCACTTCGAGCTTTTCGTTATTTTCGTCCGGCAGCTTCGCCGTTACTGTCGCGATGTCTCCCGAAACGATCTCGCCGTTTATTTCTATCTCGGTCGGAACATTTTTCGCGACGGCTTCAAAATCGACGGCAAATTCCTTTAGCTCGTCGTCGGTCAAGCCCTCGATAGCCGGCCGCAGGTTGGTCAGGAAGATCGCCTCGCGTATCCGCCGTTCGCGAAGTTTTTGGTAAAACGCTCGAACGGTGTCAGCCGGCGAACCCGCCTTTATCTCGATCATCGAACCCGAAGTCGTGTTCGTCGCCTTTTCGGAAACTGCCGGAGAATTGGCGATATTAGACTCTTCCGCCTTGGTCGGTTCGACCGAACAGGCAGAAGAAACACCGAGTACTAATAGACAAAGAGACAAAAAAGCGGAATGGATCTTCACTAAATACGACTCCCGAAACCTTTCTGGATCTAGCGGAATATTGACAGAAGGCGTGTCCGTGGAAAGGGAAAAGACACGCTGCGAAATAGTATAGCGTGTCTTTATCGAAAAGGTAAAACAAAAAATTACGGCTTTGGGGCGTCGCTTCGCCGCTTGATGGTAAGTTTCTGGCTTTTTCCGGCTTCTACGGTGAAAGTTTGGGCGTCTTTTACGTTATCGGCGATCCAACGGTGAACTTCGGTTATCGATTTACCCTTGAAATTCTTTGGCAGTTTTACGACCGCATACTCAAACGGCGGCAGTTTTACTTCAAATTCGCCACTGTCGCTTGACCTGGCATGGCGATAATAACTTGAGTTCCGCATTTTCACTTTATCGGTTGGAATGAACGAAATATCGTATCGTGGAAACGGCTTGGTTCCCTCGTCAACTATCAGACCGTTGACGGTGCCGAATTCTTTTGAGAGAACGACCTTAACATTCGTCAGATCTTCGCCTTCCTTGAAATCCATTTGATCGGCAAGCAGGTCAGTCCCGCCTGCGGTCGCGCTTTTAACGTAATATTCCGCATCCCCGATATGCACAGTCAGAGACCGCTTTCCTGACGGAACTGCTTCAAGCCGAAATGTCGAGGCCTTTTTCTCAACGATCTGACCGTCAACATAGTCGTTTCGTGGTACCGACGTTGAAACTCCTGTTTCTTCTTTGTCGCCGCTGCTGATGATCGTCAGACCGTCCGGTAGGTCCGCATTTTTCTCGACCGATACGGTCCCGGATATCACCGAACCATAGCTGAGTTCTACGACCTGTTCTGTGGGATCTTTTTCAGCGACCTCAAGCTCAAGTGTTTTTTTGGCAAACTTTTTCGCGGGTGGTTTGGGGTCAACCTGCCGTGCCCCGCTAGCCGGCGTGTTCATTGCGTACGCGATTGCGTTCGCGGCATTAGCAGCCGCGTTCATAGCATAATTCATTCGCTCTTCGGGATCGACGCCATACGCTTTTGCGACGTCATCAAATTCCGAGTTCTCGGCATTGACCACCACCGAATATTTTCCGGGCGGGATCTCGACATATTCCCATTCGCCCTTGCCGTTCGTATAGGTGATCTTTGAGGACGGCACGCGGTATTCGTTCTCTTCCTGTTTTTCGCCCTCGCGATTGATGGTTATCCGTGCGTTTCGGATCGGCAGCTTGTCCTTCGCCGCAACGACTTTGCCGTGAAGCCGCTTGAGTTCTCTTTCCGGCAAGGTGATGTAAACGTCTCCTATCTCCTGGCCGAACTCGACCTTGAGCAGTTCTGCTTTTTCCTGTTCGAACACATCCTTGTAGAAGATCGAAACCATCGATGAACTGCCGTAGAGCATCGATTCAAAAAATGCATCGCCGGAGCGGTTCGACGGCGTCTTTGAATGCTGGACATTTTCGGTGACCTTGACCACATACTCGCCCGCTGGAAGACCGGCAAACCTGAAAACGCCGCGGTCATCGGTAGAAAAACTTCCCGCACCGCCCATCATCAGCGAACTGATCGCGGACATGTTAGGGATGCTCGGCAAAAATTCTTCGCCGACCTTTCGCAAGACCGACACCGAAACACCGATCGCAGCGTCACCATCCGGATAACTGACCCGGCCGCTGATGGCGCCGCCGCGTCGCGCCGGTATTTGCAGCTCCTGCCCGGAAACTCCGTCGATCATGATCGAGGGCAGGGCGAGCAGTTCGTCGCTCATTTCATCGCGCCCCGAAAGGATATTCAGGTAAGCGATCGGCGAAACTACACCCGGAGCATTTATCACAGCCCAATATTGGCCAGCCTGTACATTGCGAAATTCGATCTTGCCGTTATTGTCCGTAACGCCTGAGGCTTCCCTGCCGCCGCCACCGCCTCGGCCCATGGACATCAGCATTACCGACGTGCGCTTTACCGGTCGGCCGGAATCTTCGTAATAGACGTGGCCCCGAATGACGGACGCCGACATGGGTTGGGGCTGAGGCACATCATTATTCTGTGCCCCAACCAATTGAGAACATGCCGCAACAAAACCCATCGCCAAAACGGCGCACGACAAGAATGAATGTTCTGAGCGAAAGCGAATCATTAAATACTCCGTTTCGGGCGCTTTAGAGATCGCCTTCGCGAACCTCGGTCTTAGCGGCCGGTTTGCTGACGTTGTTTCCGTTTCCGCCGAAGATCATTCCGCGACCGACGAGATAAAGCACGATCGCCAAAACGAGGAACGGTACGATGCCGAGTAGATTCGACGTGAAGAACGGATTCGCCCTTTCGGACCATTCCTCAAAGCTCCTCACCGTGCCGCTCAAGAATTCAGCCGAGAACGCGACCAAAATTCCCGCAAGCGCCCCGCCGGCAATGTAGCCGGATGCAAGCAGCACTCCGGGACTCTTGTCCGTTTCGGCTATCTTCTCTTCTTCGGTCATATCATGATCGCGGAAGCCCCGGAAAAGGACCTTGTCAACTCCCCAGCGAACCATGCCGCCGACGAAGATCGGGGCCGAGATCGCGATAGGCAGATAAAGCCCGACTGCAAAAGCAAGCGACGGAATCCCGGCCAGCTCAAGCGTGACCGAGATCATAATTCCAAGTATCACCAGGCCCCACGGCAGTTCCTGACTGAGAATGCCCTTGATGATGTAGCTCATCAGCGTCGCCTTAGGAGCCGAGTACTTCGTCACCTCGCTGCCGTCCGGCTTTTCCAGTATCGTGCCGTTCACGCCGGGATCGACCAGATACTTGATCTCTCCGCTCGGAGCTACGAGATATTTGCCCGGCTGAATCCCGCCGTCGGTATCGGTCTTGTGCCAGCCGCGATAGGTCGCGGGATCGGAGCTTCCCTGCGAACCCGTTAAAGTTTCAGGCTTCCCGACCTCTGTTCCGGGCGGAACCATCGAGCCCTTCGGAAAATTCTCCTGCATCTTGTAAACGACGCGGCCTTGCGTGTTGACCAGGAACTTTCCTGCCGGAAGGTCTTTTATCTCCGGCTGCTTTCCACCCTCAGGGACCCGGTTTTCAAATACCGAGTAACTGCCCGCAACAGGCGGCTGGAACTCTCCATCGTAAGCGGTCAGTCCACTCGGGTTGACACTGACTTCCTTGTCCTTTACGCGCGAAAATGTCGTCGGACCAGCATAGACCGTTCCACTGTCGTTAAGTGCAAGCAGGATCGGCCCGAGCACCAGCGCCGACGCGAGTGCACCGACCAATATTGCGATCTGCTGTTTCTTTGGCGTGCCGCCGACCCAAAATCCGGTCTTCAGGTCCTGCGACGTCGTGCCGCCGTTAGATGCGGCGATACAAACAATTCCGCCGATCGAAAGCGCCGTGACAAAGTACGGGTCGGGTGCCGTCCAACCAACAAGCAGGAAAACGAGACATGTAAATAAAAGAGTCGCTACGGTCATGCCGGAGATCGGGTTCGATGACGATCCGATCTCACCCGTCAACCGCGACGAAACGGTCACAAAGAGAAATCCGAAGACGATTATCAGGATCGCTCCGAGTATGTTCATCTTCAATGCGGGAATGAATGTGATGACGACGATAAGCGCAAGTATTCCGGCAATTACGAATTTGATCGAAAGGTCCTGATCTGTGCGCGGAAGAGCTTCACCATCCTTCACGTCGCTGCCGCGTCGCAGGTCGGCTAAGCCGCCCTTCATACCGTGCCAGATCACGGGCAGCGACCGGAACAAACTGATAACGCCACCGGCGGCTACCGCACCCGCACCAATGTAAAGAATGTAATCCGCCTGAACGCTGTTCTTGCCCTGAATCCCCATCTCGGAGATCGGCACCGTTCCCGGTGCAACTGCCTCGGCGAGTCCGGACCCGAAAAACTTGATCAGCGGGATCAGAACAAGATATGCGAGAGCACCGCCGGCGAACATGATGCCCGCGATCCGCGGACCGATAATGTAGCCGACGCCTAAAAGCGCCGGGTTGTTCTCATTCGAGATTGATCCGCCCTCAAACGGACGGCCAAAAACTTTTGTCGGAGTCTCCTTCCAGGCCTTCAGCACAAGCATCAGCGAGTTAAAGGCGAATCCCATAGCAAAACCGATCGATATGATCTTGCCGCCTCGTGTCGCTGAGTCACCGGCTTCGTCGGAATCGCCCAGATGCGAAGCTTCGCGAGATTCTTTCGACGCGCCTGCCATCAGCACCTGAGCGCAGGCCGTTCCTTCCGGGTACTTCAGAATTCCGTGCTGGTCCTTAATAAGTGCCCGCCGCAGCGGTATCATCATCAGGATGCCGAGCAGTCCGCCGAGAACAGCCACCAGCGTCACCCGCCAGACCTCGAGGTCAAATCCAAGAATAAGTATCGCTGGCATCGTTACGCCGATACCGAACGCGATGGATTCCCCCGCCGATCCCGTCGTCTGCACGATATTGTGCTCGAGTATCGTTGCGTCTCGCGCCCCTAATTTCGACAGGATACGGAACAGCGTGATCGAGATGACCGCCACCGGGATCGATGCCGACACCGTGAGGCCCACCTTCAGCACCAGATAAAGTGACGACGCCCCGAAAACGATGCCGAGCAAAGCACCGACGATGAGCGGTACGGGCGTCAGCTCTCGCAGTGTCGTAGAATCGGGAATAAACGGCTTGAATTTCTCGAGAAATGGATTCTTCATATTGTTGGAGTTTGGAGTTCCAGCTTTAGCCGGCCTTTCCGCAGAATCGCAGCCCATTCAACTTAGGTGCGTCTGCATTTGATCGAGGAAAGTTCTGCCTTGAAATGTACATTGCATTGCGAAAAAACGCAAAACAAAAAGCCGTCAGTAGCCCGCACGCAGTAAGGGCGTCAGAGGTACGCACCAGTAACGACGAAAAGAACAGCCACGAACTTTCACGAAGAAAGGCACGAACAGGAACTAATAATTCTTGTTCGTGCCTTTTGCTTACTGCCTACCGCCTACTGCCTACTTCTTCCCGCTATCTCACATACGCATTTGGGGTTGGGATATCACCGTTGGTGCCCCAGTTGATGGCGGTTGTGGTGTTGTTGTCAAAGAAGATCCACCAGTTGCCTTCGTTTGGACGGAAGACGGCGAGGTCGGTTATGCCGTTGCCGTTGTAGTCTGCTGGGGCCGGGATGTCGGTTGCGATTCCCCATTGACGCACGACCGCTGCTCCGGTCGTCGAGTCGAGATACCACCATCCGCCGTCGCTCGGCCGCCAGATAGCGACATCGGCCTTACCGTCTCCGGTGTAATCAGCAGGAACGAGTTTGTCGGTCGCGATGCCGAGGTTCTTGACGGTCGTCGCTCCCGTGATCGAGTTGATCGTCCACCAGTTGCCGTCAGCACGGAAGATAGTCAGGTCAAACTTGCCGTCGCCGTCATAGTCGGCTGCGACAGGTTTGTCGGTAGCGATACCCCAGGCCGTGGCACTATAAGTCCCGTCCGAACCTTTCACATACCAGCCGCCGTCCGACGGACGCCAGATCGCAAAATCGGCTTTGCCGTCCGTGCCGTACTCGCCCGGCACGATAACATCCGTCCCGATCCCCCAGTTCGTCACCGAAAGCGTCTGTGTCTGAGAATTCAACACCCACCAATCACCAGTCCCAGGCCGGAAGATCGCTACATCGGTCTTCCCGTCACCATCATAATCCGCCGGAGCTATTTGGTCTTCTAGCTCTCCAAACTCAGTGGTATACAATTCACTTGTTATTGAATTCCTAATCCACCATGTTCCGTCGGTCGGTCGATAGACACTAATATCAGCTAGGCCGTCAGCATCATAGTCGAAAGGCACGCTATTCCCCCGAAGCCACATGCTGTACAGTCCTCGGTTTCCCGCATTGTCCTCTGCACTTACATGAAGCAATTTCGGCGTGGTCACATCAACCTGAAATGGACTCGTGTAAACACTATCGATCGTATTGCCCTGTACGATATAGCGGATTTGGTTAATTCCTGTCGCCACATCAGATGCATTTACCGTAACTGTTGCAATCGAACCGTTCCGAACGTACGAAACACCGATATTTGGCGGAGTACGATCATTGGCTGATAGTCCAGATAGCGCAAACGTAGGCATGACCTCTGTGTCGAAGGTTCCGTCACCATTGCTATCATATTTAAGATTCTCTACCTCTTCAGATAATGACTGAGCTTTCGGTGAAAGATGGCGTTTTCTAGGCTCACCGATTAGCTGATTGAAACGCAAACGAGCCATGACACCCTTAGGAAGCTGGAGGTCCATGTATTTTACGGATTCGGTGTTCGTGTTGTTCGTTCGCTGATCGATCTCGATTCGGATCTTTCCTGCCGGGACTACAAACTTGATATCAACAGCCTTTCCCGCATCAAACGTCACTTGGTGAGGAATAACCAGATCATCATCCGGTTCGCTGCCATATTCGTATTCAATTTCCGAAACGGCTTCATCAAAACCGTTACCTATCGGAGTATTCGTATTTCCGAGACCGTCAACTATCTCAAGGCGGTCAACTGAATAAATTCGAAGAAGATTACTGCTAAAGGTGCTTCCGGATAGTTGTTTAGAGACGCCTTGAGCATCCGCAAAACCCGGTCCTTCATTCGAACAAACTTCGCTGGGTATCGAGATTTCGTCTAAAGCTCCGCGGATCTGTTCCCACAAGACTGGATTCAGCATGATGTCAGAATGCTCAACCTCATCGTCACTGGAGACTGGCCGACATTTCTTAACTACTGCCGAAGGAGCGGTTAATATTGAAAGCACGTTCGGTCGTGCTCGCCGGGCGCTCGTTTCTGGAACCGTTCCATCTCCTGGAACGGAATTGAGTATGAGTCCGAATTTTCTCTCCTTGATACTTAGACCGTAGTCAACGAAAGGCGCTTTTACTACTTCACCAGTCGTGTCATCCCGGTTCTTAACCCCATAAAAATGAAAGAACTTGACGCCGCTTGAATCGAAACTCCAATTGTCCTGCCCGCGCGTTTCATTGGGATAGCTATGAAATATCTCATTCGTTACATACGGAAAGCTCTCAAACTCATCGTCGAGGAGATTAGCCGCCTCGTTGTAAGAATACGAAGTGATTGAGTGACGAAAGGGACTGCGGGCCTGATATGGCCTTTCGCCCAAGTCATAGTACCACTCACTAGGCAGTAATTCGTGAACTGCTGGTGCGAAGTTTGTCATCCTTCTGATGACATTTTGGTATGGATAGAAAAACCAACCTGGCAGAAAACGACCGGTTTTCATTATGTCTATGGCCTTAGGCGCACCCAAGAACGGCGCAACCGTAGTTATCAGCTTATCGACCCTTTGATCCCCTTGATGATCCAGCAAATATCGCCTAGCTACCAAGCCTCCCATACTATGAGTCAAAATATTGACTTTCTTGCCCGGGTAGAAAAGGTTGACGCAGGCAATGTATTTCTTAAGCTCAGCCGCCGCCTCTGCGTTGCTTTTTCGCCAATCGTACGCAAAAACAAAGAAGTTTGGCTTTCGTCCCGAGTAGGATCCGTCGCAAACGCCGCCGTCGTTCTTCGTTTTTCTCTTTTTGGGGTTGTGGTTAATGTCGTACCTTACATATCCGTGACTTTTAAGTTCATCGAATAGGGACTTATAGACGTCCTTGAAAACGCGACCGAGGCGTACGACCTGCTCCAAAGCATCGACGGCAACTATCGGTGTGCCTTGATTGGGCGGTGTATCGAGATAGAGTTTTTGCAAAGGATTCGCAATCGGGTGAAACACACCGTCGGGCCACAGTGACTCTTGATTTTTGATCGGCATTCCGAAGTTATCTGCCTCGTATAGAGTACTTCCTGATATTCCTGGTACGAAGATCAAGGGGTTCTCAGGTACCTTCAGGATATAGCCTCTCCGTTTTACAGGGTCGTAGTTTCCAACCGAATGCCCTTCAGCAACGATGTTACCGTCATCGTTAATTCCTGTTGCTTTGGTTAGTACTATTCCTGCGGTTGGCGAAATCAGATTGTTAAGATCACGAATCCCATTCTGTGGATCCCAAATAAAGGCGTGGGTCATTGGAATGCCGTTGCCGTCAAAGCCTATGATCGCACCGCCAACTGCTTGATCGGAACTATTGATATCCAAGGCCTCGACAACCGGAGTACTGCTTCCGGGAGGAATTGACGCGATGCCAAGATGGCCAATGTCCGTCGCGGTCGTTCCATTCCAATAAAAAGAACGCTGAACCATACCCTTAGCATTCAAAGTATGTCCGCCGACCACGTTACCACCATCATTGATAGCTTTAGCAAAAACCATCGCTCCGACGGAACCCTGATTTGAAAGCTCGCCTAACAAAATTAGGCCGCCAGAACCTGTCTTTATGAATGGTTGATATCCGATCATTCCGGCTATGGATCCAGACGAATTTATATCGTATGCAATGCTGACAAGTGGACTTCCGGGGAAAATTTCCGTTGCACCTCCGTCCCAAAGAAGTGCCCGCGACCCTGCCTCAACACTTTCAGGGTATAAAGAGCGCGGATCGGAGGAGCCTACTATCTGTCCGTTCGCGTTTATAGCGTAGGGTTCGCAGAATTCTCCAAACTGAGTAAAAACCGGGCATGGAAGCCAGTGAAGATTTTGGGAACTCGGACTGAATGTATATGCCCGAGTGCCACCGCCAGTTCCAGGGAAGTTGCCGCGGCCCACGATATGCTCTCCGTTTGGGATAACATCCAAACCATTTGAACTTGAACCACCGGCCGGAAATTCTAATCCCCCGGTCCAAAATTGAGCAACTACATCATTTGACGAAAAATAGTGCTTGAAACCGGTTACATTTCCAATGTTGTTGATCTTTCTCGTGAAATAGGAAATCTGGGTATCAGACCGAGTACTCGGAGCTATGTCATGAACGCCGTAAACTGCCGACTGCGCTCTAATTGAACTATTCGTTAAATCCGTGAGTAGAATCAGAAGCACAAAGATAGAAGCAAAGCGCAGGCAGTTGTGGACCACATTTTCCTCTCAAAAGTAGACAAAAGTTACAAATTGGAGGAAGTATATGACCGAAAGCAGTCTTGCGTCAAATTCTGAGAGGCTGCTAGTCTGGGATTAACTTGTCAGCCAGTCGATTGGCAACTCCGATAACGACGGTATGAAATAAACAAATTATCGAGAGAATTACTATCCAACCACCGACATCTAAAATGGAACGCCAGTTTGAGCGCGAGAAGCCTAGCCCCCAGGAAACAAATACGACAAATAGCTCCGTCGCAACAAAGCTTGCAACAAGACTGCTCGTCCACGAAGTGGGCCGCCATACCCATATAACTATCCCTACAACCAAACCGTGCAGAACTCCTACGATCAATCCATAGAACGCTGAGGTAGCCAAGGGCATATTTGGCGCCAGGAACCCGCCGCCGGAAAAATGACTCCATGAAAGGACCCGAACTATTGTCGCCACCCATACGATCACGCTTATCGCTATGCTGATAAGGATTTGAAGGAATATTTTCATGCGAATTTGCCCGCCACCGAATTAGTTTTCCAATTTTACGGTAGCATAAAGCAAAACACAGTTGAACGGTATTTTTTGTGCGCACCTTAGTTCGTTCCATTTTTTGCCTTTTTTCTCTTTGGTTTGATCTACAAAAAATCGGTGTCACATCTGCGAAATTGCGATTCTTTGGCTATTTGATGCCTTCGAATATTAACCGCGATTCAGGCTTGCATATCGTGAAAATCGTTCCGTTCATGCATATCGCGCCGTTTGGAGTTTCATTTCGCATTTACGAAAGCGATAATTGTCGCGGACGGCGGCGTGGGCTTTTGAGAAATTGAGGGCTTATCCTTGCAGTTCAAGTTCTTTGACAAGATCGACGGTGAAACACGCGAAACACGCTAAGCAAAGATTGGTGACACATTCACTGCCAATGTTTTCAACAACTTAGCTGCGTTTCACTCTGTTTCATCTGAAACAAAAAATGGCCCGCGTTGTGAAACGAAACACAGCGAAAGCGATAATTGTCGCTGACAGTTTTTAAAACCGGTACTCTTTGATATGAGCTTCAAGCTTTTATTCGTGCGGAAAGTTTTGTTGGGGTGAGAACTCAGCATCAACATGTCGTTCAAGCCCTTACTCCGTCGGGCTACTGACACAGAACTGGAAACGTAGAACGCTCAAGCCCATATCCGTGCGCCGCGTTGCGCCGCCTGCGCCATGCGCGCCGGGTGGCGCGCTAAAAAGGTCTCCGGGATTGGGACCATTCGTTTGAATTCTTGTCGGGATTCTGAGAATCGCAAGCAAGGATGCTTGCGGCTCCAGTCGCTGAACGCGGAACCGTTACGCTTCGAATGGAATTTCGGCGTTTTGGAGGACGTGGAGTTCGTTGTTTGAGACGCGTTCGAGGAGTTTGGGGTCGTCGAACATCTTCAAAAGGCCGTTGACGGTCGCGTAGCGCGGTTCGTCGGCGACAGAGGCGGAGAGGTTGATGTACGAACGCATATACTGATCGATCCCGTCGAGCAGTGCTCCGCCGCCCGTCAGTATAACGCCGCGGTCGTAAATGTCGGCGGCGACTTCGGGACGCAGTTCGGTTAGCGTGTCTTTCACGGTTTGTGCGATGCGGCGGACGATGGATTCGACGATAGGATAAAGTTCGCCGGTGGTGACCTCAACCGCTGCGGGGCTGCCGGTTTGCACGTCGCGTCCGCGAACCTGGACCGTCTTCGAAATATCATCGGGCAAAAATGTCGAAACGAAAGTGGTCTTTAGAAACTCGGTTGTTTCTTCGCCGACCTGAAGGCCGCGATGGCGGCGGAGATGCGTCGCAATGACCTCGTTAATTTCGTTGCTGCCAAAGCGTTCGGACGTTGAATGAACTATCGAGCCTTTGGCAATTACGGCGATGTTTGTTGTGCCGGCACCGAAATCGACTATTGCCGAGGCGCGTTTATCGGTCGGAAGAACGCCCGCACCGAATGCGGCGGCAAGGCCTTCTTCCATCATAAAGACTTTGCCGATACCTGCGTCGTCAGCGGCATTTATCAGTGCCCGCTGTTCAACATGCGTTACGTCCGAGACCATGCTCATCACGGCCTGCAGCGAAATGTTCGAGCCGCCGGTCTTCGCTTTTCTTACGAAGTGGGCAAGCATCTTTTTCGTGCGTTCAAAATCGCCGACCACGCCGCCGATCATCGGAGCTTTCACAACGATGTCGCGGCCTTCGCGGCCGGTCATGTCCGCAGCTTCCTGGCCGTACGCAACTATCTCTTCGGTCAGCTCATTTATGGCGACGAGCGAAGGCTCGTCAAGCACAACGCCCCGGCCCTTGACGGCGATGATGGTACTTGCAGTACCAAGATCGACCGCCATTGAATCGGTAACGAGCTTCTTTAACGAAGAGATCTTCAACATAGGGGATCGGAATAATTATATTCCGAATTCATATATATCCGCAATAAAATTCGGCTGCATGCTTAACACTAGCTCCAGCGGACCTCAAGGACGTTTACCGGCTGCGTCCGGTTCTTGACCGTCATCGGTTCCCGCTCGGTCACCGGAATGCGGTTGCCGCAGGCTTCGGCGGTCGCGTCGCTCATCAGTATTTCGCCGCCGCCGGCATTTGACTGCAAACGCGAAGCTAGATTAACGGTGTCACCGATGGCGGTGTATTCAGAGCGGCGATCCGAACCAATATAGCCGACCGTGGCGACCCCGGTATGAAGGCCGATGCCCATCGAGATCTCGGGCAGCCCTTCGGCACGCAACTCGGGATTGATGGTCGCAAGTTTCTTCTGCATTGTAACCGCCGCCTTAACCGAATTAAGCGCGTCTTCTTCGGAAGCCGTCGGCGCTCCGAACAATGCCATCAACCCGTCGCCGATGTATTTATCAAGCGTCCCGCCGTTCTCGAAAATTATCTCGGTCATCGCGGAAAAGAATTTGTTCAAAAGGCCGACGACCTTTTCCGGTTTCTCTTTTTCAGAGATTGCCGTAAAGCCGCGAATGTCGGCAAACAGGACCGTGATCGTTTGATTCACACCCCCGAGACGGAATGACGACGGATTATTCAATAGCTGTTTGACCACATATTCGGGCATGAAGCGGCTGTAATTCGCACGAGCAACCTCTTCGCGCGCCAGGCGTTTATGAGCCTTTACGGTTTCGACCGTCAAGGCAGTCTGGGCCGCGACAGCACTGATAAGTTCAAGATGGTCCGGCGAAAATGCCGAGAACGGATCAAGGCGGTCGGCATAAAGAACGCCGTGTACGTTCGATTCGGTTATCAGCGGAGCGCAAATGGTCGAGCGGACGCCCTGCGAAACTATCGACTCCGCACCCGAGAACTGTTCATCTGTCGTTGCGTCCTGCGAAAGCAAGGCGATCTTTTCACGCATCACTTTTTGGGTGATCGTTCGGCTGATCGTCAGCGACGACGTAAGCTGCTCGATCTTTTCATCCCGCGTTTTCACGCTTATCGGGGTGAGGCTGTAGTCGAGAATGCGGCCATCCAATGTTTCGTCGGCAAGCAATGCGACGACGCGGTCGGCCGGCGATCCGCGAAAGATCAGGTCGGTCGCTTTATCGAATATCTGCTGATGGTCGAAGATGGTGCCGAGAGATTTGCTCATTTCATAGAGCAGCTCAAGAGTCTTAGCTTTGCGGCGAAGGTCCTTGATCTCTTCAGCGGTAGCGACGGCGGACTCGATCGAGATATGCGACTGGCGACCCATTATCTCGTGCGCCGAGATCTGCATCTGCGTCTGGCCCAGCGGATTGTCGTCAAAATCGACGCCTTTGGAAACACCCGCAACCGTCGGTGCATTTGCTACGCCGACCGCAGCACTTGCAGAAGCCGGACTGATCGGGCCCAGCGCTTGAGCGATCGGAACCACATTTTCTGCCGGTTCCTGGGAACGGAAAAACTCAAGGCGGCTTTCACCGATCACCACGGCGTCGCCCTGTTCAAGCGGCTTTTCAAGCATTGGCGAACCGTTAACAAAAACATGATTAACGCTGCGCTTCAACTCACCGTTCTCGATGAAACCGTCAACGATGGCAAAGACCCCGTCGTTCGCCGTGAGATGTGCGTGTTTGCGCGAAACGCGGCGGTCGTTCAATACGATGTCGTTCTCTTTCGCCCGGCCGATAGAAAGGGTCGCTCCGGCGACAAGTGTCTTTTCCCAACTGCGGCCGTCAGGATCTGTGATCTTTAATACAGCACTCATGTTTATGACTTAATTGTAAATGGTAAATTGTAAATGGTAAATTGGCGGGCGATTTTATGATCTATCTCGATAATAATGCGACAACACCGCTCGTGCCCGAAGTGGTGGAAGCAATGATGCCGTATTTGGATGCAAATTACGGCAATCCTTCATCTGCGCATTCATTGGGGCGTTCAACCAGGGCCGCGATTGAATCATCACGAAAGGACGTAGCCGACCTGCTCGGTGCGGCATCGGCAAGCGAAGTTGTGTTCACGTCCGGCGGAACTGAAAGCGACAATTGGGCGATTCTTGGTGCTTTGGAAGCAGATCCATCAATGAAGCACATCGTGACGACTCGCGTCGAACACGAGGCTGTAAGAAAGCTTTGTCTGAAACTTGAAAATCAAGGCTACCGGGTGACGTGGCTGGGCGTTGACGGCGACGGATTGCTCGATCTGGACGAGTTGAGCGGCGTCATGTCTGAGGATACCGCAATTGTCTCTGTAATGATGGCGAATAACGAAACCGGCGTTTTGTTCCCCGTTGCCGAGATGGCCGAGATCGTTAAATCGAAATCAAATGCCTTGTTTCATGTTGATGGAGTGAACGCTGCCGGAAAAGTGGCAATCGATCTCAAAGGCACGCGCGTCGATCTTTTTTCGATCTCAGCACATAAGTTTTACGGTCCAAAAGGGATAGGAGCGTTGTACATTCGGGAAGGCACTGATTTGCCATCAATTTCGATAGGCGGTGGACAAGAATCCGGTCGGCGAGCGGGAACGGAAGCCGTCCATCAGATCGCCGGTTTAGGCGCAGCGGCGAAATTTGCCAGCGACCTTTCGGTGATGAGCAAGGTTGCCAGTCTTCGCGACACTCTCGAAAACGGAATTCTTGAATCGATTCCAAACACATCGGTCAACGGCACTCGCGACCCCGCAAAACGGCTTCCGAACACAACAAACATCTCGTTCGAGAACATTAACGGCGAGATGATAATGTCCCGACTCGACGATGCCGGGATCTGCGTTTCAACTGGCTCGGCCTGCCATTCCGCCGACCATTCCGCCTCATCAGTCCTGACGGCAATGAATATTCCGTATTCAAAATCGATGGGTTCAATAAGATTTTCCCTTGGCCGGTTCAACACGATTGAAGAAGTAAATATTGTGTGTTCAAAACTAAGGTCTGTACCAGGAACGGTCAATAACAAAGATTGACAATCTCTGGTATTAGATATAATTTGTGTTAGGAGAAATTTGCTGATATGAACGTATCTTTAACACCAGAACTCGAAGCCTTTGTTCATCAAAAAGTCGCTACCGGCCGCTACAATTCGGCGAGTGAGGTTATCCGCGAAAGCCTAAGGCTATTGGAGGAAGAAGAGTGGACTAAAGAAAGCCGCAGGGACGAAATCAAGAAAGAAGTGCTTAAAGGGTACGAACAAATACGCAACGGTCGTTACATCGAATTGAAGAATGAAGATGAATTGCGGGGCTATTTTGAACAGAAGATCAAGAAAGGCCGCGAGAGGCTGAAGTCAAAGGAGTAATTTAAGATGCCAGGATTTGTGCTTTCGGCTGACGCAGATACCGACATCGATGATATTTGGGACTTTATCGCTCAAAATGACCCCGAGCAAGCAGCGAGATTTTTGCTAAAGCTTCTAGACTTGTTTGTCTTAATAGCGTCCAATCCGTTGATGGGAACCGAAAAACCGCAAATCCATGCAGACATGCGGCAATTTCCTTATGGCAGTTACTCAATTTTTTACAGGCCCGATCAAAACGGTGTTGAGATCATGCGGGTGCTGCATTCAGCCAGAGACATTCCTCAACTATTTGAAAACGACCTGCCGAACTAAGTAGCCTTTTCGATCCCATATCTCGTTAGCTTTAAATATAGGCCGCGGCGTGTGAGGCCGAGTTCCGACGCGACGCGGGAGATGTTCCAGTTGTTGCGAGCCAAAGCTCCTCTTATCATCTGCATCTCTAGCTCGGTGACGGCGTCGTCCAAAGTGCCGCCTTTTGGAATATTGGCGAAGGGCGTGAAAGAGCTGTCGAACGAGGCAATCGTTTTGACGCTGCCTGTGTCACCAAAAGTCGTCAGTGGCCGAGCGCTTCGCTTTAGCTCCGGTGAAAGATTCTCCGGCGTAACAACTTCACCATCGACAGCACGAGCGATGATACGTTGAACCTCATTACAAAGCTGACGTACGTTCCCATCCCACTCGCAAACCATTAAAAGGTCGATGGTCTGCGGCGTGAAGGTGATGTTTTGTTTGTGAAAACGGGTCGAATAATGTCCGATGTAGTAATTTATGATCGGCGGAATCTCAGACCGCCTTTCTCGAAGCGGCGGTACGCGCAATCGGATAACATTCAATCGATAAAATAGGTCTTCGCGAAACGAGCCATCCGCAACCTTCTCTTCGAGCGGCATATTCGTCGCGGTGATGATGCGGACATCCACCTTTATCGGACGTTTTTCACCGATCGGCTGCACCTCACCTTCCTGTAAGAAACGCAGCAGTTTTGGCTGTACATCGATCGGCAGATCACCGATCTCATCCAAAAATAAAGTTCCGCCGTCCGCCGCCCGGATCATACCCGGAGAATCTGCAACCGCACCGGTAAAGGCGCCTTTCCGGTAACCGAATAAATGCCCTTCGGCAAGCTCCTTTGGAACGGCGGTACAGTTAAACGGAACGAAGACTTTGTCCTTTCGAGAAGAGAGCGTGTGAATCGCGCGTGAGACCAGTTCCTTACCGGTTCCCGATTCTCCGGTCACCAACACCGTTACGTCGGATGAACGTATCTTGTGAATTTCATCGACCAGCGAGTTCATCGCAGGCGATGAGTGGATAAAGCCGGGCATTATGCCGTTCGACGATGAAGATCCGGTTTCGGCCTCTTCCTCCGATGCATGAGTGCGATCACGTAAGGCGATCACGTCCAGCCCAAGTTCGACTACGGGAAACAGCGGTTGAAGCGGACTGCCGTCATTTAGAATGGCCCCGCCTTTCGGAAGGATAGCGATGAATGCATGCTTTGCATTCGAAGGCCGCAGTTCCGCGACAAAAGCACTTTTCTTTGAAGCAAATTCCGAAACCTTATTTTCCTGGACCGCTGCGTTCATCAATCGGGTGAACTCATTTGCGTCAGGCGCCGAGATTCCGTGCGTAATAAACGGGAACAGGTTTTTCTTCTCGTCCATCTCGGCGATCACTATTTTCCTAGCCTGACTTTCTTGCTGGAAGACCGCGACAAGCTCACGGAAAAGAAGTTCACGCGATGCCGTGGCCTCGGCAAGGCGAACCATTAAGAGTTGAGAAACGGTCGAAGAGTGGCGTTCAGGTTTTACTGTGCTCTCTTTTGGTTTCGCAGTCCTGGTCAGCTCAATTTCGTCTGCCGCTTCTCGTCGCAAAGACTCGACACCCAATTGTTTAAAAATATTTTCTGCGGTTTCGAGATGACGGATCGCTCTCGAACGGAGGCTTGGGCCGAGGTTGCCGCCTATAAGCAGGTGTGAAAGAGCAGTATGATAAAGATCATTCCCGGTTTCAAATATCGTCAGGCTGCGGTTGAAATGGTGTACGGCAAGATCTTTGTCGCCGGTTTCAAGTGCCGCCAGTCCGCGAATACGCTGGATATTTCCGAGCACGAAAAAGTCGGTGCTGGTGTCGTCGTCTTCGACAACCTTTAAATAGTTTTCACATTCATCAAGACTGCCGTTCCGCAGATAGCTTTCGGCAAGTACGAGTCCGGCCATGTGCTCGTAATGCGTTTCTCCGATCGTTTTGGAAAGCTCGATCGTTTCGCGTGCCGTCTGAGCCGCCTTTGCGATCTTGCCCTGTGCAAGGAAACAGCGTGCAAGGTTTCGCATTGCCTGCGCCTGATACCATTCACGCTTTCGCTCTTTGGCAACCGAGACAGCCCGTTCCAGCAGCCTCTGCGCTTCGTTAAGATCGCCGCGAAGGATCTTCATCTCACCGAGGCTGTCGAGAATGCCGGCAATGTGAGCATGATTGGACTTCGTTGCCAGCTCGAGGGCGCGTTCGATAATTTCCTCGGCACGGTCAAACTCGCCGATCAGCATAAGGTTGATGCCAAGATTGTTGTAGGCGATCACCGAATTTAGAACATGTTCCGTCTGGTCGAAAAAGCGGATCGATTTTTCGAGACATGCGACCCCTTCCTGCGGCCTTCGAAGAAACCAATAGGCGCCGGACATGTCCGTATAAAGTTTGCCGAGCATGAACGGAGCACTTCGTGAGCCGATGATCTGTATGCCCAGATCAAAATACTCGAGCGATTTTTCGCTGTTGCCTTCCTGATGATAGCTGAGTGCAATTTCGCGATACGCCTCGGCCATTCCCAGCCATTCGCCTTGCGCCCGAAGCTGTTCAAGCCCGCTCTTTGCGTAATCGCGGCATATCGCACATTCGTTCAGCTTTCGGTAAACGCGCGCCAGCCCAATGTCGATATTGCCGAGCAGGTGGTTTAGGTCGTTAGCCTTGGCAGTTTCGAGCGTTGATTTGAGCAGCGTAACCGCTTTCGGATGATCGCCTACATTGTTGAAAGAGATGGCAAGCTGCGTTGTGACGCGGACCTGTGTGTCGGTGGAAAGCTGAGCGAGAACATCTTCGTCCTCATACGGCTTAATGGTTTCGAGTGATTCTTTATACCGTCCGACGGTCTCAAACGTAAATGCAAGCAGCCGTCTGAGATTGGCGAGGTTCTCCGGCTCGAGACGAAAACTGTCGATCGCGTTTGTCAGGGTGGATTCAGCCTCGCTCGACTTTCCTTCACGAAGCTTTTTCCCGGCCGTTAGAAAGATCGTGTTCAGTTCTTCCTTCGAAACGGTCGTTTGGCTGTCTGAATGCACGTCAGAACCCGAGGCCGCACGGACGGCTGCTGATAAAGTTCGGGTTCCTCTCGCTACCGTCTTCTTTGGCATCGGATGAAAAATGGTATGAACGCCGAACGGCCCTCGCTTTAGGGCAGTTTCGTTCACTTTGACCAAAATTGATTACTTAGTAAACAGCGCAATCGAAATCTAACAGATTTTTAGGTGCAATGTCCATACCTTTTGCGAATCTTAGCGGCTCTTTGTGTCGTCCCCTCGTGCTCTTTGTATGGAAAAAAAAGACCCTAAACACAAAGAACACAAAGAGCGGACCACAAAGTTCACGAAGAAAAAGCCGGGAAATATTTCAAACGGATACACTACCTGCGTATGTCTGTGGCAAAATCAATCTAATGGCTGAATTTCCCGAACACGGCGGCGACGTCCTGACCGAAAGCGAAACGAAGCTTGAGAAGCCAAAACTTTTCAAGGTTTTGCTGCATAATGACGATTTTACGACGATGGAGTTCGTCGTTTTTGTGCTGTCGTACGTCTTTCAGCGTGACGAGGCCGAATCGGTGGCGATAATGCTGAAGGTACACAATCAAGGTGTCGGCGTCGCCGGCGTCTATCCATACGACATCGCCTACATGAAGTCGAACAAAACAATGAACCTGGCAAAGTCCCGCGAATATCCGCTTTTGTGTACCTTAGAGGAGGAGTAAGGCGATTGCTGTAATTTGACTGGCATCTCAACCGTTTGGGACAGAAATCGTGGTAAAATCAGATCGTGAGCCCAACGATCTTTCGTAATGGTCCGTATCGTTTCTACTTCTTCTCACGAGAGGAACCGAGGATTCATGTTCATATTACTTCTCCGGACGGTGAGGCGAAATTTTGGATCGAGCCACGAATCGAGATCGCGACGAACCATGGAATGAACCAACGGCAGCTAGGCACAATTGAACGCCTTGTTAGATCGAACGAAGAGATTATTACAGAGGCTTGGAGACAGCATTTTGGAAGTTGAAGTCACAAACGTATCGGGTCATGGCTTTTGGCTATTGCTTGGAAATGAGGAGCTTTTTGTTGCTTTCGAATACTTTCCATGGTTTCGGGACGCATCGATAGCGGAATTGTCTTCTGTCGAGCGACCGAGCGCCGAGCATCTTTACTGGCCGCTGCTTGATGTTGATCTGTCAGTCGAATCTATTGAACATCCGGAAAGATTCCCGCTGATCAGCAATAAGGTTACACGGCCCGAAACCGTGCGAATCTGACGTGACAGGCATCGTGCCTGCGTTCGATTTTGGTTACAGAGCAGACGAATATTTCGTGATTTTGTGATAACCTTTTATCAAGTTATGCGGAGGCCATCGCCCATTATTTACACCAACTATGGGACGACGCTCAACATGGTTTGAGCGATGGCGAAATTTTGCTTTATGAGTCCCGAGTCGAAAACGGCTTGGGGCTTTTTGATTTTAGTGGAAAGAAAATAGTCACGAATGAACTAATATTCGTACATTCGCGGCCGCTGTCAAAGCATTCTCAATTATTTATGTCAGAAGAATTTGATCTGAAAAAGACTGTAAACCTTCCGAGGACCGATTTTTCGCAGAAAGCGAATCTGGGTCAGAGCGAGCCTGCGCGTCTTAAGAAATGGAAGGAAATGGGACTTTATGAAAAGGTGTTGGATGCGCGACAGGGACGCGAGAAATTCATCCTTCACGACGGTCCGCCTTATGCCAATGCGGACATTCACATTGGAACGGCGCTCAATAAGATACTCAAGGATTTTGTCGTCAAGACGCGTTCGATGATGGGGTTTGAGGCGCCGTATGTTCCCGGCTACGATTGCCACGGTTTGCCGATCGAAACCCTTGTCGAGAAGAAGCTTGCCGAAAAAGGCAAGAATAAGGCTGACATTCCGGTGGCAAGTTTCCGACGCATCTGCCGCGAACACGCTTCGACGGCGATGAATAATCAGACGCGCGATTTTCAGCGGCTCGGTATCCTCGGCGAATGGGAAAATCCATATCTTACGATGTCGCCGGAATATGAATCTTCGACGGCTCGGCTGTTCGGGAAATTCCTCGAACGCGGGTTTGTTTATAAAGGCCTGCGGCCCGTCTATTGGTGCATCCACGATCAGACAGCGTTGGCAGAAGCCGAGGTCGAATATCGCGAGCACACTTCGCCTTCGGTCTATGTGAAGTTTCCGCTCCAGAGCGATCCATCGTTGATCGATCCTGCACTTGCTGGTAAGAATGTTGCGGTTGTTATCTGGACTACCACGCCGTGGACGCTCCCCGCAAATCTTGGCATCACAGTTCATCCTGACTTTGATTACTCGGCGATCGAAGGTAAGAGTGACGGCTTTAGTCGTTCGGACGGTGGAACACCTAAAGGCGTCACTCTTACTGAGGTCTTCATCGTCGCGAGCGAATTGGCGAAGTCCTTTGCCGGACTCATCGGCCTGGAAGATGTAAAAGAACTCGCCCGCTTCAAGGGAGCAAGACTCGACCGTCTCGAAGCAAAACACGCCTGGCTTGACCGCACTTCATTAATAATGAATGCGGATCACGTAACGCTCGGCGAAGCCGACGCCGAGGTCGAGCTTGACGCACGTCACGAAAATAAAGCCGCCGGAAAATCGGGCACCGGCTGCGTTCACACGGCTCCGGGCCACGGAGCGGACGACTTTGCCGTTGGCAAAAAATATGGCCTTGAGGTTTACGCTCCGGTCGATGCGGCAGGCAAATTCGTCGCCGAGGTCGAGCATTTTGCGGGATTGAGCGTCTTCGAAGCAAATCCAAAGATCGTCGAATTCCTGCGCGAAAGCGGTGCCTTACTCAGCGTCGAGAATTACAACCATCGATATCCGCATTGCTGGCGATGTAAAAATCCTGTGATATTTCGCGCGACGCCGCAGTGGTTCATTTCAATGGACGAAGTAATTTCGGATTTGGGGTTTGGGAATTCGGATATTGAGTCGATTGAACAAGATCACGAAATCCAAAATCCAAGATCCAACATCCAAATTGCGACAAGTCTTCGCAAGAGAGCACTAGACGAGATAGGTCGCGTACGGTGGCATCCGGCGTGGGGCGAAGGCCGGATGGCGAATATGTTCAAGGGTCGGCCGGATTGGTGTGTTTCGCGTCAGCGTTCGTGGGGCGTGCCGATACCGGTTTTCTATTGCAGCGGCTGCGACGAGGCGGTCGCTGATCCTAAGATCATCGATCACGTCGCCGACATTTTTGCAAAGGAAACAGCCGACGCTTGGTACGCACGCGAATCGAGCGAGCTGCTTCCCGAGGGATTCAAATGTCCGAAATGCAGCGATACCGATTTTCGCAAAGAGACCGACATACTCGATGTGTGGTTCGACTCGGGTTCGAGCTGTGTTGCTGTTTTGGAAACTCGAGGCGATACGCTTCGCTTTCCCGCAGACGTTTATCTCGAAGGCGGCGATCAATATCGCGGCTGGTTTAATTCAAGCTTGAGCTGCGGAATCGCGGCACACGACAGCGCTCCGTATAAGCAGATCGTGACACACGGCTGGGTTGTCGATGGCGAGGGAAAGAAACAATCAAAATCTCTCGGGAACGTCACGGCTCCGCAGGAGATCATCGATAAATCGGGTGCGGAGATACTGCGGCTTTGGGCGGCGGCGGTCGATTACACAGAGGACGTCCGCTGTTCGGACGAGATACTCCTCCGCGTTGTCGATGCATATAGAAAGTTTCGAAATACGCTCCGCTACGCGCTTGGGAATCTGGATAAGTTCGATCCGGTCGCTGACAGCGTGCCCGACGACCAGTTGCTTGAGATCGACCGCTGGGCATTGGCACATCTGGACGACCTGACCGCAAAAGTTTTAGCCGGTTACGAGTCTTATGATTTTCAAGCGGCGTACGGCGCGATCTATCACTTCTGCACGGTGACACTCTCTGCGCGTTATTTCGACATTATCAAGGACCGGCTGTACATCCTTGCACCCAAATCTGTCGAAAGGCGTTCGGCTCAGACCGCGCTTTATAAGATAAGCGACGCGCTGTGCCGTCTGCTTTCGCCGATACTCGTTTTCACGTCGGACGAAGCCTGGGAAAACTTGCCGGGACAGACGGTTGATTCGGTCCACATAGCAGAGTTTCCGCGCCGGAACGCAGGCAGCTTGCCTGCGGGTGAAAACGATACGCAGGCTGGCAGCCTGCGTTCCGACTGGGAGCGAATTTTTGCGATCCGCGACGAAGTGCTCAAAGCTCTGGAAGATGCTCGAACCGCAAAGCAGATCGGCTCGTCGCTCGAAGCGAAGGTCATTCTGACAACCGATAAAGACACGACGCATTTTTTGCTCGATTACTACACCGATCTGCGGTATATATTTATCGTTTCGCAGGTTGAGGTTCACGAAGGTGAGAGGAACGCGGACACTCTTGTCCGCATAGAAAAGGCGGACGGCGGAAAATGCGAACGCTGCTGGAACTACTCGACCCGCGTCGGTGAATTCGAAAAATATCCGACCGTTTGCGAGCGCTGTTTCGACGCATTGAACGAACTCGAAAAAGCCGCGTCAGCCTGACTGGAGCGGCAAGCTTCCTTGCTTGCCACTTCTCATAAAACGATATGTTGAGATCATTCAGAATAATTGCGATCGGGCTGGTATTGGCCGGTGCAGCTCATGCACAGCCCGCCTACACTCCTGAAAAAGGCTCGGTCGAGCGTACTGCGATCCTTAACGCGCTGCATGTTCCCGTCGAACGCGATCTGAAACAAAAGGTTGTATTCGTTACAGACAATTTTAAGGTGCAGGGAACTTGGGCGTTCGTCGGAGGAACTCCACAATCACCCGAACGGCGGAGCACCGAATTATTCCGGGACAAAATATGCCGAGGCTGAGAATGAAGGTGCCTTCGATAACAACTTTTTCGCTTTGCTGAAAAAAACCGCGGGGAAATGGAAGGTGACGACGTACGCCATCGGTTGCACCGATGTTTGCTACACCGATTGGTGGAAACGACACAAGGCCCCGAAGGCGATATTTCCTTATACTGAATAACTGTGCCAGTCGATTTCTTAGAGATAATTTCCTCGCCAGACGCTGCCTACAGCGAAGGACTCAGTTTTTTTCGTGGTACTGGAATGCTCAACCAAGCGATAATTAAGCTCTCGGTCGATCTGAAACGAGAAGGCATTGAATACGCAACCATTGGTGCCATAGCCCTGAATCGCCACGGCTATCGACGCTTCACGGAGGACATCGACTTACTTCTAACAAAAGAAGGTCTCGAACGATTTCGCGAACGTCTCGTTGGTTTGGGCTATCGACCGGCATTTGAAGGGGCAAAGAAGAAATTCCGGACGTCTGACAATGTTCCTATTGACGTGATCGTTTCAGGCGAATACCCCGGGGACGGTTTGCCCAAGGCGGTCGTTTTTCCCGAGCCGTCACAATTCTCAGTTGAGATCGACGGCGTGCAAACCATTTCACTTGAAAAGCTCATCGAACTGAAGCTTGCTTCCGGTATTTCGGCACCGCATCGATTGAAGGACCTTGCGGATGTTCAGGAGCTTATCAAGATCAAACACTTTGAAGTGTCGTTTGCCGAAAAGCTCGACGGATCGGTCCGTGCTAAGTTCCGGGAACTCCTCGATGCAGTGACATCTTCCGGAGAGGAACTAAATTAACTTTTGAACGTAATATTTGCATTATGAAAAGAACAATATTTTTCCTCGCACTACTGGTCGCGTCGGTTGGGAGTTTGTACGCGCAGACGGATGCTGCGCTAGTTAGGGTTCCGCTTGAGAATTACATCAAAGGTCACGCAACCGGCGATGGCGAATATATGAAAAAGGCCTTTCACACGGAAGGCAATCTGATATTCGTTCGCGACGGGAAATATACGACACGGTCGTTTACGGACTATATCGCAGGATTCACGGGCAAACCGGCTGCGGATGAAAAGGATCGAAAACGTGCGATCGAAGCGGTCGATATCACGGGTAACGCGGCGGTTGCGAGAATCGTGCTCGATTATCCGACCGTGAAGTTCGTCGATTATATGACGCTGCTCAAGATAAACGGTGAATGGAAGATCGTGAACAAGTCGTTCTACGCCGAACCTAAAAAGGCCGCTGAGCCTAAGTAAAAACAGTGACAAAACGCGATTTTTTCTGGAAGCTGGGATACCTCGCCATTGCGGGCGGGGTTTTTCTCATTGATCAATCGTCAAAGGCGTGGGCCGTACGGCGTTTGCGGTTTGGCGACGACATAAGTGTCATTTCAGGGTTGCTGAATTTTGCATACGCGCAAAATACAGGCATCGCGTTCTCGATGCTCGACGACCACGGCGACGGCGGCCGCTGGGGGTTGTCGGTAGTGGCGATGATCGCCGCTTCGTTGGTCCTCTACTTTTTTTGGCGGACGCCTCGTTCCGACGACCGAATGCTGGGCTCGCTTGCACTCCTTCTTGCCGGCATCGTCGGAAACGTGACAGACCGTCTGCGGCTCGGCTTTGTAGTCGATTTTATCGACGTCCAATTCGGCTCGTGGCATTATCCGACGTTCAACGTCGCCGACATGGCCATCGTCGCCGGAGCTGGTTTGTTGATAATTGATATGTTTCTTTCGAAACGAAAAGACGGTCTGGTCCAAACAGACGCCGGTGGCTAGGACAGGAATTTTCATTAGTAATTAATAATTAGATAATCACTAACTATTAATGAAGCACAAACTGAATGTACCCTGAGCTTTTCAAGATCGGCGATTTTCCTATTACGAGCTACGGCATTTGGCTGGCAGCAGGGATGCTCGTCGGGCTTTATGTGACGGCACATTTGGCGGCGCGTGACGGCTTGGCGCGCGAACGCATCTACGACCTCGGGCTTTGGACGCTCCTTGGCGGATTGCTCGGCTCAAAGATTCTGATGATCCTGGTCGAACCGACGGTCGAGATCTTTACCGTAGATTTCCTTCGTTCGGGCGGCGTTTTCTACGGCGGGCTGATCGGCGGATTTCTGACGGTTGCCGGGTTGATGTGGTATTACAAGCTGCCTTTTTGGAAAGTGGCCGATGCGTTCGCTCCGGCTGTCGCGCTTGGTCAGGCCTTTGGCCGACAAGGCTGTTTCGCCGCCGGATGCTGCTGGGGCAAGCCGACCGAGCTTTGGTGGGGCGTGCATTTCACAGAAAAAGGCCACGAATACACCGGAGTACCTATCGCGAACAATGTCCATCTACATCCGACGCAGCTTATCGAATCGTTCACGATGTTCGCCGTTTTCGCGTTTTTGGTTTGGCTGCATCGAAACAAAAAATTCGATGGACAGGTACTTATCGCATACGGCTTTATCTATTCGATCTTTCGTTTCTCGATCGAATTCCTTCGCGACGACCCGCAACGCGGCGACCTTTTCGGCCTTTTTGCCAGCGTCGGATTGTCGCCTTCGCAGTTGATCAGCTTGGTTGTTGCAGCTGCCTGCATCGTCTTTATGGTGATGCGACATCGTACCGCTGGCCGTTCCGCGATAGAATCGGTTGAGTGACCGAAGAAACTCAGCCGCAAACATTTCTCATTACAGACGAGAACTCCGGAATGCGTATCGACGCATTTCTTGCCGAGCAGATCGAAGGCTGGTCGCGTTCGCGCCTCCAACGCCTGATCCAGGACGGCGATGTGCTTGTCAATGAAAAAGCCGTCAAGCCGTCGTACAAGCTGCATGAGAACGACGAGCTCGACATTGATCTTGTCGAAGCACCGACTGCAACTTTCGAACCCGAAAACATCCTGCTCGATATCGTTTTCGAAGACGAATTCCTGGCCGTCATAAACAAACCCGCTGGAATGGTCGTTCATCCGGGAGCGGGAAATGATAACGGGACGTTGGCCAATGCACTAGCATTTCATTTCGGATATGGGATTTCGGATTTGGGATTTGCCGGTATTGACAGGCAATCCGAAATCCAAAATCTGAAATCCAAAATCGGTATTGTCCACCGCCTCGACAAAGACACGTCAGGTCTCATCGTGGTCGCCAAAGACGAACAGACTCACGAGGCGTTGTCGAATCAGTTTCGCGACCGCGAAGTTCATAAGCAATATGTCGCGCTTGTTCACGGAAACCCGCGTGAAAATTCAGGCACCATTGACCGCCCGCTCACACGCGACCGTTGGCACCGTACGAAAATGACCGTTGCGGCGAATGGCCGCAATGCACTCAGCTTGTGGAAAGCGCGACAGCGATTTGAAAAGTTCACGCTGGTCGAGGTCGAAATAAAAACCGGCCGCACGCATCAGATCCGCGTGCATCTTGCATCGATCAATCACCCGGTCGTGGGTGATGCTACATACAACGAAGGCCGTGACAATACGGTCGCGGTCTCCGACGTAAAAAATGCGATACGCAAACTCGACCGCTTTTTCCTTCACGCAGAAAAACTGTCGTTCAACCACCCGAAAACCGGCGGGGCGATGTGTTTCGAATCGACCCTGCCGGATGAACTCTCCGACTTTTTGGATATAATCTCCACATGACTCGTACAGTTACCGTATTCCTCTTTCTCATATTGTCCGCCGTTACATCGTTGGCCCAATCAGATGTCAATATCGTTCCCCGGCCCGTTTCCGTTGAATACGGAACCGGGGTATTTCGCATTAGTCCGTCGACCAAGATCTTCGCGAATGGGAAGGGTGCTCTTGATGTATCGCGGTTGCTAAGAGAAAATCTGCTGGCGATAAATGGATTGAAGCTGGAAGCGGCTCCAAAGGATCGTGATACCGACCTCATACGGCTTCGCGGCGATGCATCTCTCAATACTTCCGAGGACTATCGCCTACAGGTCGACAGAAGCGGAATAACTATAACCGGTGGGCCGAGAGGATTGTTTTACGGCGTGCAAACACTGCTTCAGATGCTCCCCGTTCGACCGAACGGAGCTATCGAACTGCCATATCTTTCCATCTCGGACATGCCGCGTTTCCCCTACCGGGGAATGCATCTCGATGTTGGCCGTCATTTCATGCCGGTTGAGTTTGTTAAGAAGTATATCGACTTGATGTCGCAGTACAAGTTCAATTATTTTCACTGGCACTTGACTGAAGATCAGGGCTGGCGGATCGAGATCAAGAAGTATCCAAAACTTACCGAGGTCGGTTCGAAGCGTCCCGAATCTCAGACCGGTCGGTACACGCCGACGTTTAAGGGCGACGGCGTTCCGGTCGAAGGTTTTTACACTCAGGGGCAGATCAAGGAGGTCGTGGCGTATGCAAAAGCACGATACATCACCGTTATTCCCGAGATCGAAATGCCGGGGCACGCGGCGGCGGCGTTGGCCGCGTACCCGCAATTCGGCTGCAAAGAAAATTACAACTACAAGGTGCAAATGACGTGGGGCATCTTCAAGGAGGTTTTCTGCCCAACCGAGGCGACGTTCAAGTTTCTCGAAGGTGTTCTCGGCGAAGTGATCAAGCTCTTTCCTGATTCGCCATATATTCACATCGGCGGCGATGAGGTATTGAAAGATCATTGGAAGGAATCTGCCTTCGTTCAAGAGTTGAAAAAACGCGAGAACCTAAAAGACGAACACGAGGTGCAGAGCTACTTCATCCGCCGGATTGAGAAGTTCATTAATTCAAAGGGCAAAACGATCATCGGCTGGGATGAGATTCTCGAGGGCGGCGTTGCGCCGAACGCAACTATAATGAGTTGGCGCGGAATGAAAGGCGGCATCGAGGCGGCAAAAGCGAAACACGACGTGATAATGTCGCCGACAGATTACAGTTATTTCGATTATCGCCAGGGCGATCCAGCCAGCGAACCGGTCGGCCAGTCGGCATTTCTTCCGCTTGAGAAAGTGTATTCGTTCGACCCAATGCCAAAGGAACTTAACGCCGAAGAGGCCAAATATATTCTCGGCGGCCAGGGCAATGTCTGGACCGAATATATGAAAACTCCCGCCGCGGTAGAATACATGGCCTTCCCGCGCATGCTTGCGATGTCCGAGGTCCTATGGTCGACGCCTGCGAATAAGGACTATGCAGATTTCCGAAGGCGGCTGGTTTTGCATCTTGCCCGGCTCGATAAACAGGGTGTGAAATATCGAATCCCCGATCCGCTCGGGAAATAACGTTGGTTTTGAATTCAAAAACTCCCCTCCTGGATAGGAGGGGTGGCAGCGGCTTCCGCTGACGGGGTGGTAGATGGTCTCGCAGCCTAAAAACGATTCGAAACAAGCACGGCTTCACAATAAGCCGTCTGTGGCTGAACGCCGCCGTGAGCTACGGCATCGATTGACTCCCGCCGAAGCGACTCTTTGGAGAGCAATTAAGAATTCGCAGCTTGACGGAAGAAAATTCCGACGACAACACAGCGTCGGACCGTACATCATTGATTTCTATTGTGTGGAGGAATCGCTCGCTGTTGAATTAGATGGTCAAGTTCATAGAGAAGATTTCACTTTAATGAAAGACGCGAACCGCTCAGCGTATTTGAAAAAGAATGGGATAAGGATCGTGCGGTTTGAGAACTTTCTCGTGTTTCAAGAGATGGATGCCGTACTTCATCATATACGGAGTTACTTTGGGGTTGAGAGATCTACCACCCCGTCATCCGAAGCCGGATGCCACCCCTCCTATCCAGGAGGGGAGTTAGAGCGGATCACCTCAGCTAAAAACTCGGATTCAATTCATATGAAAAGTATTTTCGCGTTTTTCTTCTTATTGTTTGTGGCCTATTGCTTATTGCCCGCCATCAGCGCTCAGACGAGTGACTTCACTCGCTACGTCAACCCATTCATCGGCACCGGCGGGCACGGGCACACGTTTCCGGGTGCGACGATGCCGTTCGGGATGGTGCAGCTTTCACCCGACACGCGTATCGACAACTGGGACGGCTCATCCGGCTATCACTATTCGGACAACGACATTTTCGGCTTCTCGCACACGCATTTGTCCGGCACCGGAATCCCAGACGGCTGCGATATTTTATTCATGCCGACCATCGATGAACGCAAAAAGTTTTCCCCGCTCAAACGTGACACCGGCGAACCCTTTCACCGGGGGCACCCGTCAAGCTTTTCGCATAAGGATGAAAAGGCGGAGCCCGGTTACTACGCAGTCAAGATCGACGAAGCAAAGCTTTTGGTCGAACTAACCGCGACAACCCGGGTCGGGTTTCATCGTTATACTTTTCCAAAATCGGAAGATGCCGGGATTTACCTCGACATGCTTTGGCGAGATAAAGTACTTGAATCCAAAATCAAGGCGGTGAACGACCGTCGCATCGAGGGCTTTCGGCGGTCTAGTTCATGGGCGAAAAATCAAACTGTCTATTTTGTAGCCGAGTTCTCGAAACCGGTGGTCGAGAGCGCGGACGGACGAGTGGCACAAGGCATCTCGGATGACGAGACAGGTGATGAGGATTTTTTCTTTCCCTTGTCCACGAGCGAGGGCGAACAAATCCTTCTCAAAGTAGCAATTTCATACGTCTCCATCGAAGGTGCACGCAATAATCTCGAAGCCGAGCTGCCGGGCTGGGATTTCGACAAGGTTCGGGCGGATGCGAAAGCGGCGTGGAACAAGGAGCTGAGCAAGATCGAGGTTTCGGGTGGCACGCTGGACCAGACGACGACCTTCTACACCGCGCTGTATCACACTATGATCCAGCCGAATGTTTTTAATGATGTAGATGGACGGTATAAGGGTCATGACGGGAAAATTCATCAGTTGGCGGGCAATGCTTCGCTCGCCGAGCGGCGAAGCTCTGCTTCGCCGAATGCTTCTAGTACTTCTGGCGGCTCCGCCGCCGCTTTGGACGGGCGGCAGAGCCGCGGGTCAATTACTGGACAGCCACGGAAAAGCGGAGCTTTTCCGCTCGGCGAGGGGCAGAGCCCGAATCCAAAATCTAAAATCCAAAATCTAAAATCGGGCGAGCACTACACTGTCTTCTCCCTCTGGGACACGTTTCGCGCGGCTCATCCGCTTTATACGATCATCGACCAGAAGCGGACGGTCGATTTTATCAACACGTTCATTCGCCAATACGAACAAGGCGGGCGGCTGCCGGTTTGGGAATTGTGGGGTGAAGAGACTGACACGATGATCGGCTACCACGCCGTCTCGGTGATCGCGGACGCTATGTCGAAAGGCATCAAAGGCTTCGACTACGAAAAAGCCTACGCCGCCGCCAAACACTCCGCCGAACTCGATCACCACGGCCTTGCCGCGTACAAGAGGCGCGGCTATGTCGCGGTCGAGGACGAGAACGAGTCGGTCTCGAAAACGCTCGAATACGCCTATAACGACTGGTGCATTATGTCGATGGGCGCAACGCTCTACAACATCCGGTCGCTGGGCAAGGCGAAGCCGGGGCCTGGCGATGCGGAATACCTGAAAGCACTCGAGGCCGACATTGAGAGATACAAACGGCGGTCAGGAAATTTCGAGAACCTCTTTGATACCGAAACGCACTTTTTCCGCCCAAAACTGAATGGCGGTTTCGTCAAGCCTTTTGCCCCGCAAGAGGTAACATTCCATTTCACCGAGGGCAATTCGTGGCAGTACTCTTTCTTCGTACCGCATGACGTCACGCGGCTAATACAGTTGATGGGCGGTACACCAGCGTTCGTCGCAAAACTCGACGAACTGTTCACCACACAGACAAAACTTTCGGGCCGCGAACAGGCCGACCTTACCGGCCTGATGGGCCAGTATGCGCATGGGAATGAGCCTTCGCACCACATCGCGTACCTGTACAACTACGCCGGCGTTCCGTCGAAAACGCAGGCCCGCGTGCGGCGGATATTGGATGAATTCTACAAAAATGCGCCCGACGGCCTGATTGGCAATGAGGATTGCGGCCAGATGTCGGCATGGTATGTGCTGAGCGCCAGCGGGTTTTATCCCGTACTGCCCGGCGAAAAACGTTACGACCTCGGCACCCCGCTCTTCAAGGAAGTGACATTCAACCTCGAGAACGGAAAGAAGTTCATCGTGCGAGCACCTACGGTCTCGGCCTCGAACTTTTACATCAAGTCGGCCAAATGGAACGGCCAGCGTCTTCATAACCCGTACGTCACGCAGGACCACATCATGGCCGGGGGCGTGCTCGAACTGGACATGAGCAGCACTCCCGACGATAAGGCGTTCGTGTACGCCTCCACTTCCACCGTGGGCCGCGATCATCCGGCCGTGCCCTGGATCGACGGCGGCGGCCGCGTCTTCGAAGGGTCAACGCTTGTGACTATGAAAAGCACCTCACGCACTGGCCGCATTCACTACACGCTCGATGGAAGCGAACCGACAGTCATCTCGCCCGTCTTCACGGTACCGTTTCGCGTCGACAAGGCCACGACCGTAAAGGCTATTGTAATTTCCGTCGGTGGTGCCAGGTCGCTCGTGGAAACCGCGACATTTCAGAAACGAGCCAACGACTGGAAGGTCATACATGTGTCGCCGTACAGCCCGCAATACACCGGCGGCGGCGATAACGCGATCGTCGACGGCATCCGCGGGACAGTGAATTTCGCAAGCGGCGAATGGCAGGGCGTTCAGGGAAAACCGTTCGAGGCCACGATCGACCTTCGCCGCGAAACCGAGATCCGCGAACTCGGTGCAGGCTTCCTGCAAGTCGCCGGGCCATGGATCTGGATGCCGGACCGAGTTGAGTTTGAAGTTTCAAGCGACGGCGTGAAATTTGATCGCGTGGCCGAGATCAAACCCGGATTTTCCCAAACCGACATGACCCCAACCGTCCGTGAATACCGCCAGAAGATCGCCCCCACCCGCACACGCTACGTCCGGATAAAAGCGTACAATTTTGGCAATATCCCCGGCTGGCACCCCGGAGCGGGCGGTGACCCGTGGATATTTGTCGATGAGATCTTCATCAACTAGCTCGTGCATCTGTCGCATAGATGAAATCTATTGACATGTATGCAACCATTTGATACACTCGCTTTGCGTTGATCAAAGGGTCTTTGACAATCAAGTTAGGTGCGAAATGTCGAAAAAATATTTTTTTCGCAATGTTGAGAGAAATAGCAGTGCGAAAGATGTAAATCTCATGTTGAGAACAAGTTGCGTGTCCCGAGTCACCAGTGGACACGCTGTGGACAACCCGTGGACAGACTACGGACAGCGAGTGGACAGAAAGGTAGAACCAACAGTGGTCATCGAAAATAAGTTGACCAAGCGGTGATTCGGGACGTCTAAGATATTGCGAGAGGTGGTTTTAATGGATCGACGATATTTTTTACGAACAAGCGGTATTGGATTAGCAAGCTTCGGCTTTATGGCTGCGGCGCCTGAGTTTTTGCATCAGTTTGCGTCCGCACACAGCAAGGATGGCTACGGGAAGAAGAAAGTGCTGGTCACGATATTTCAGCGCGGTGCGGTCGATGGGTTGAATATGGTCGTGCCTTACGGCGACAGTGAATATTACGATCTGCGTCGGCAGATTGCCGTTCCCAAACCGGGACAGACCGACGGTGCAGTAGATCTCGATGGACATTTTGGACTTCATCCGATGATGAAACCGCTTGAATCGTTTTGGAAATCGAAACAGCTTGCGGTTATCCACGCTTCGGGTTCGCCGGACAACACGCGTTCACATTTCGACGCGCAGGATTATATGGAATCCGGCACGCCCGGATACAAAGGCACACGCGACGGATGGCTGAACCGTGCGATGCAAACTACCGCCGGAAAGGACGATTCGCCGTTCCGTGCGGTTGCGATGACGCAGGCAATGCCGCGTGCGCTGTACGGACGGTCGCCATCGGTAGCGATGACAAACCTTTCTGATTTCAGCATCAAGGCCGGGCTTTACACCGGAGATATCAAAGGCGGTTTCGAAGGCGTTTATCAGCAAAATGCGAAAGACAGCTTGGGCCAGACTGGAAAGGAAACCTTTGAAGCGGTCAATTACCTAAAACAGGCAAACCCGGCGCAGTACAAACCCGAAAACGGTGCGGTCTATCCTGCGACACAGCTTGGCCGTTCGCTAATGCAAATCGCGCAACTCATAAAGGCAGGAGTCGGTTTGGAAGTCGCTTTCGCCGAAGTCGGTGGTTGGGATACGCACGTCAATCAAGGAGGTGCTCGCGGCCAACTTGCTAATTTGCTGCGTGATTTTGCCGCGTCGATCGCTGCGTTTGCAACCGATCTTGGCAAGCGAATGGACGATGTCGTCCTGCTGACGATGAGCGAATTTGGCCGAACGGCACGCGAGAACGGTTCGCGTGGCACGGATCACGGCCACGGCAACGCAATGTTTGTCCTTGGTAACTCAGTTAAGGGCGGGAAAGTTTACGGCGATTGGAAAGGCTTGAAGAACGATCAGCTAAACGAAGGGCGGGATGTTGCCGTGACCACCGACTTCCGCGACGTTTTCGCCGAAGCCGCATCCAAACATCTCGGCAGCAAAGACCTCAGCAAGCTGTTCCCGAATTACACCGCTGCAAAAGAAAAATTCCGCGGCTACCTTTCATAGGCGTCCGCGGAATGTCCAATGTGATGAGTCTTACTGCTTGCCCTGGCGTTGCTGCACAACGTGGGTAAGTTCGTGCGACAAAAGCTGTCTGCCGTCATCAGTGTGCGGCTGATACTCGCCCGGAGCAAAATAGACATCGTTTCCTGCGCTAAACGACAGAGCTCCCAAATGTGTTGGAGCATGATTCTCATGGACACGGATCGCCGAAAGATCGGCACCCAGCGAAACCTGCATCTCATGCCGAAAAGTTTCAGGCAAAGACTGGCCGCCTCTGTTTGAAAACGCATTCTCGTTAAATGCTGCGGGGTTAACACTCCCCTCGGGGACATCAGGCATACTCTTCCTCCAAATGGTTATTTAAAAGTGATCTCAATTTGGCAAATATACAACAGGTTCTGCAATATTTCCTAGTGCGTTGAAAGACACCTAATCGCGAAGCACGGAACTAAGGTTCCACCCGGCGTGTTCGAGCAGCCTCTCAGCCTCATCAACTGGGATCGCTTTCAACTGACTGACCATCCGGACCGCCCGCTGGCGCAGCTTTGAATTCGAGGCATGCATTTTGACCATTTGGTTTCCATCTGTCTTTCCAATCAGTACAAAGGCGCAGGTTGTGAGGATATTAAGTGTTACCTTGGTCGCGGTTCCGGCTTTCAGACGGGTCGAGCCGGTGATCAATTCCGGGCCGGTCGGCAGATCGATCTCGACATCGAACGCATCCTTGCCGTCGCGGTTCGGATTGCATGTAAGCAGGATCGTTTTGGCGCCTATCGACGCCGCTTCCTTCAATCCCGCAAGCACGAACGGCGTGCGGCCGCTGGCAGCAATGCCGCACACTACGTCGCTCGCCGTCACGCCGCGTTCGACGACCGATAATCTGCCCTGCTCCGCGTTGTCCTCGGCACCTTCAACGCTTGAATGCAATGCGGTCACGCCGCCCGCCATGATCGCCTGAACTCGATATGACGGTTCGCCAAATGTAGGCGGAATCTCGCTGGCATCAAGCGTGCCGAGACGCCCGCTCGTTCCGGCACCGATATAAAACAAACGCCCGTCGCTCTGAAAAGCAGCGGCGATCAAATCGACAGCATTGGCGATATCTGTTTGCTGCGACTTGATCGCGTCGGCAACATACTCTTCTTCATTAACGAAAAGGCCAACCATTTCATCGGACGTCATTTTGTCGATGCCGGTCGATCTTGGGTTGATCTGCTCGGTTGATGAACGCCCCAACTCCTCGAAATTTTCATCGGCAGCCGCGACATAGACCTTTTCGATATCGAAATTCGCCGTATGGACGGCGGCAAGGCGTGCGGCACCAACGGCGCCCGGAGTACTGCAAACCTCGACTGACGACGTGGGAAGAATTTCGGCCAATGTCTTTCGATAGAGATCGACGTAGAAAGGCTGGTTCAGAAAAATGCCGCCTTGCAGCTTTACCGGCGGCCTCTCGAACTCGAGCCATTTGGCTACTGAGGCAGTATATTTCGCTAGGGCGGCAACGCCTTCCTCAAGGATCGTCAGCATGTCGCGATTGCCATGCTGAGCCGCTGCAAAAACGACAGGGGAAAGTCTTGCTACGGCCATCTTATCGGCGCTTTGAGTCCATTCGATCAGGTCTTCCATGCGATTGAGCATCAGCGCTTGCAGGATGACCTGTGCTGAACGAGTAACTACATGCTCAAGGTCATAAACACGCAAAACTGATCTGAGCCCTTCGATGCCGATGATGTACCCGCCGCCGCGGTCTCCCAGAAGATGGCCTCGACCACCCGCATTTTCGATCTTCTCATCTTTCCGGCCAGTAACAGCCGATCCCGTTCCGCCGATCACGGCGATACCATCCTTGTCACCAAAAGCGGCAGCGAAGCCGGATTCGCGATCAGCCCCGACGGCGATCTCAGTTTGCGGCCAGATGTCTTCGCAAATACCGCGCAACTTTGTGCGGTCGCTTTCTGAAATGCACCCTGCCAAAAAGACACCGGCCCGATGCATATTGGATGGCAGTTGTTCCAGGATGTGACGCAATTGATCTTCGGCGATCAGACGGAAATTTGCAGCGGGCAATTGTCCCTGATCAACAACGTCGAATGCTCCGCCATTTTGCCGCACGAGAACCCAGTCGGTTTTTGACCCGCCGCCTTCGACGCCAAGAATTGTTTGGTTGCTCATATTAAACCGAGTCTTTCGGGTGAATATTTCGCTGTCTGTTCAACAACGCGACCGTAGTAATCACGATGCGTCAGATTCGCGGCCGCAGCTTCATCCGCCAGCACGGTGACGTTTGGATGCAGCTGCAACGCCGATGCACTTACCGATGAAGTTATCGGGCCTTCTATTGCTTTCACAAGAGCCTCCGCCTTCGCGTCGCCGAATGCGAGCATTAGCATTTGCCGGGCTTCAAGAATTGTTCCAATTCCCATCGTAACGGCTACGGTAGGAATGTCATTGTTTCGGTTGTCTTCTATAGTCTCGTTCGAAAGAGTTTTCAGTCGCGTTCGCGAAGCAAGGCTGGAGGTCGGTTCGTTGAAACCGATGTGACCTGTTCTCCCTATGCCTAAAATTTGAAGATCAATGCCTCCCGCATCGAGAATAGCTTTTTCATATTCTTGACAGGTTTTTTCGAAATCCGGCGCAGACCCGTTAGGAACATGAGAGTTCTCTTTCCTAATGTTTGTGTGATCAAGAAATTCTTGATGGATCTGCCTGAAGAAACTGTGCGGATGATCGTTGGCGATACCGTAATATTCATCCAGGTTGAACGTCGTCACACGCGAAAAATCGAGGCCTTCCTCGCGATGCATTCTGATCAACTCACGGTAGAGACCGAGCGGCGATTTTCCGGTCGCTAGGCCCAAAACCGGCCAAGGTTTTTTCTTGATCAGTGCCGCCACGATCTTAGCGGCACGAAGGCACGATCGCTCCGGAGTTTGGTCGATTACGATTAACATAGTCGGTCAATTCAATCGCAAAAAAACTTCAGCGTAAACAGCTTCAACGGTCGATTGATGCGGATCGGCGAAGACGGCTCGCCACCGATTCAACCCAACGACACCGTCAACGTATGGAATAGCAGCGATCTGCGATTTGTGTTCGCCGATGGCGGCGATCTTCGTTTCAATATGGGCCGTTATGTCTTCAAGCCGGTCCCATTTTGGAAACAGGCCCCACACCTCATAAGCCCATAGTTTGATGTTTCTGTTTGAACATTGCCTTAACGCATCAACGCAGATCTTGCCTGCCATTCGGTGCGAAGGATGACGGTCAAGTTCGGGATGCAGGGAATAGATCTCATCCGGCTCAAATGAATCGATAACTTCGATCATTTTTTCGGCTGCTTCTGCGATGCTTTCTTCCGATACGACTGACTCAAAACCGAAGAATATTGATTCGCTTATTCCCAGCACTTTCGCAGCTTTGTCGCTCTCGTCTTTCCTGGTGGTCGCCATCTTTTCCGGGCCGACGGAAAACGGATCCGGAGCCCGCCGGCCGTCCGTGATCACAACGGAAGTTAGCAAATCCCCAGCCGCAGCAATCTTCGCAACCGTCCCGCCCATCCCGATCTCCATATCGTCCGGGTGAGCGCTAATTAGTAGTACTCGTTTCATAAATTCATAAATTAGGGAAACCTAAGTGGGTCTTGAGGTTAGTTGCTCATCCTCGATAAACCTCACGGCGATGGCCCACCTTTATAACCAGCACAACCAAGTTCTCGTTTTTTATTTCATACAAAATACGGTAATCACCTAGACGGATCCTGAACAGCTTGTCTGAGTTCCTCATTTTCTTGACTTTCAGCAGTTCGGAGTATGGATTCTCTGCGAGCAGTTTTAGAGCCTCGACTGTCCTGACGCGCATCTTTGCCGGAAGTCGTTCGAATTCTTTACGAGCGCTTTTAACAAACTCGATCGAGTAGGTAGGCATTAGCGTTTCGTTTTGCTCAATCCCGTAAGTATTTCTTCAAGGGTGGCTGTTTCCTCGTTGCGGCGCTCATTATAAGCTTCGAGGTCTATCTCATCCTCAAGTTGCTCGATCAAAGCCTGTTCGATCAAATAACGGATCTTGATGCCCCGTTTTTTACAGAAACTAACGAGGGCGTTTTTTACACGAGCGTCAATAATAGTCGAAAGTGTTGCGGTTTCACTCATATTCATGAATTATAATGAAAATACATTAAAATTCAAGCAGGTTGATTATTCCATTTTCCTCAACCGCAAACGCAACGCCTGCAGTTTGATAAATCCTTCGGCATCGTGCTGGTCGTAGGCTCCGGCGTCGTCTTCGAATGTGACAATGCGTTCGCGGTAGAGCGAGTTTGGCGATTTGCGGCCTGTGATAGTTACGTTGCCCTTGTAGAGTTTCAGCCGCACGTCGCCTGAGACGGTTTCTTGTGTCTGGTCGATCATCGAACGCATTATCTCGAATTCGGGTGCGAACCAAAATCCATAGTAAACCGATTCGGCGAACTTAGTTCCGAGCGAATCACGCAGCCGCATAACTTCACGGTCCATCGTTATCGATTCGAGCGCGCGGTGTGCGGTTTGAAGAATGGTGACGCCCGGCGTTTCGTAGATCCCGCGGGACTTCATTCCGACAAAGCGGTTCTCAACCAGATCGACACGTCCGATGCCGTGTTCGCCGCCGATGTGATTGAGTTTTGTAAGCATATCGACGGCACCATATTTTTCGCCGTCGATCGCCACGGGCTCGCCTTTTTCGAAGGTCAGGATCATTTCTTCCGGCTCGTCCGATGCGTCTTGCAACGATTTCGTTAACAGGAAAATGTTCTCCGGCGGTGCCGCCCACGGGTCTTCGAGAATGCCGCCTTCATAGGAGATGTGCATCAAGTTGCGATCCATCGAATACGGCTTATCGGCGGTCGCAGTTACCGGAATGCCGTGCTTCGCGCAATATGCGATCAGATCCGCTCGGCCTTTGAATTCCCAATGCCGCCACGGCGCGATGACCTTAATGTCAGGTTGAAGCGAATAGTAAGACAGCTCAAATCGCACCTGATCGTTACCCTTGCCGGTCGCACCGTGAGCTACCGCGTCGGCGCCTTCGCGTTGGGCGATCTCGATCTGTCGTTTTGCGATGACAGGCCGGGCAAGCGATGTGCCAAGCAGATAAACACCTTCGTACAGAGCGTTAGCTTTAACAGCAGTCCAGACAAAATCCTTAACGAACTCTTCACGAAGATCTTCTACATAAAGCTTTGACGCACCCGTAGTTTTCGCCTTTTCTTCAAGGCCGGTCAGTTCCTCGCCCTGGCCAACATCGGCGCAGTAGCAGACGACTTCGCAATCGTAAGTTTCCTTTATCCACAAAAGCATTGCGGACGTATCGAGCCCACCGGAGTACGCCAAAACAACTTTATTGATCTTTTTATCCATTATCAACGACCGCAAAATTACAAGTTTTCCCGTCCAATCTTTGCGAACTTGGCATCTTTGCGTGAAAATTATTCTCACGCAAAGGCGCTAAGAACGCAAAAAGGCAAGCCTAAGAACTGCGCGTTTGCCATTTCGATCCAACACTTATGACCAAACCCACAAAACTTTGGGGCGGAAGATTTCAGGGCGAAGCGAATGGGACATTTGTTGAGTTCAATAATTCGTTTCATTTCGACGTTCGTCTGCTTGAGGCTGACATTCGCGCAAGTGTTGCCCACGCCGATGGCTTGAAAGCAGCGGGCGTTTTGACGGAAGGCGAGGCAGACAAGATCGGACGCGGCTTGGCGAAGCTGGCAAAAATGATCACGAAGGATTCTTCGATCCTTGATTCCGTCGATGCCGAAGATGTGCATTCGTTCATCGAAGCGAAATTGGTCGAAATGATCGGCGATACGGGAAAGAAACTGCATACCGGCCGGAGCAGAAATGATCAGGTTGCGACTGCATTTCGTTTGTGGCTGCGCGATGAGATCGTCGCTGTCGACAAACGAGTGAGCGATGTTCAACGAGCATTAGTGGAAATTGCCGAGCAACATTCAAAGGCCGTTCTTCCGGGTTACACACATCTTCAAAAAGCGCAGCCGGTACTGTGGGCTCATTGGTGTCTGGCGTATTTCGAGATGTTCGCCCGCGACCGCGAACGGCTTTCTCAGGTCGCGAAACGCATCAACGTAATGCCGCTTGGCTCGGCGGCGTTGGCAGGAACAAGTTTCAATATTGATCGAAATGCCGTGGCGAAATCGCTCGGCTTTGGCTCTGTTTCTGCAAACAGTCTCGATGCCGTTTCCGACCGTGATTTCGCGATAGAGTTTGTCGGAGCGTGTTCGCTCGTTATGGTGCATCTTTCGCGGCTTGCCGAAGATCTTATCATTTATTGCTCGAACGAATTTGGTTTTGTAACGCTCAGCGATGCAGTTTCGAGCGGTTCGAGTTTGATGCCGCAGAAAAAGAATCCCGATTCGCTGGAACTGATCCGCGGGAAAGCCGGACGCATTTTTGGTCATCATGCAGGGTTGCTTGCGACGATGAAGGGTCTGCCGCTTGCATACAACAAGGATATGCAGGAGGACAAAGAAGCTGTTTTCGACACCGTTGATACGGTCAAGATCTGTCTGCACGTTGCGGCTATCGTGTTGGACAATTGCGCTGTTAACGAAGATAGAACACGCGAAGCCGCAACACGCGGTCATCTCAACGCAACCGAACTTGCCGACTATCTGGTGAAACGCGGCGTGCCGTTTCGCATCGCTCATGAGGCCGTTGGTAAGGCAGTTCTTTTCGGCATCGGGAAAGGAAAGGAGCTGCACGAATTGACGCTTGACGAACTGCGAAAGATTTCGGCAAAGATCGATAAGGACGTTTACAAGGCGCTGAGTCTTGAACAAACGCTCGCGTCGAAAAATGCGGTCGGCGGAACTTCTCCGAAACAAGTCGCAGCGGCATTGAAGAAAGCAAAGAAATCACTTACTTAGAATGGACAGAGACCAACTTATCGCACATGCGGGCAATAACGAACTGATGCGTTTCCTCGGCGTTGAGATCGAAGAGGTCTCGAACAACCGCGTCGTTCTGAAAATGGAAGTGACGCCAAAGGTCCATCAGTACATCGGCATCATGCACGGAGGCGTGTCGCTCTACCTTTGCGAAACGGCGGCTTCGCTCGGAGCGGTAGCCAATTCGGATCTCACGAAAACCGCGCCCGTCGGTGTCGAGATAAATGCGAATCACCTTCGTGCCGTGAGCAAAGGAATGCTCACCGTGGTCGCAACCGCCGCATTTGCGGGACGCACGATGAGCGTCTGGAATATCGAGATCACGAACGAACGCGGCAAACTTGTCTGCGTTTCACGCTGCACAATGCTCCATCAAAATCGTCCGGCTTTCCCGCCGACAGATTAAACAGTTCGTCTTACAAGATGCACAAATTCGTTGTAAATCTGATAACCGAGTGGCGAAAGCTCGGCTTGCCGTACGCGGGCGAAACGATCGTGGTCGCTGCTTCCGGCGGAGCGGATTCGACGGCGTTGGTGCTGGCTCTCTCCGATCTGACAGAACGAAAGAAACTGGACCTGAGGATCATCGTCGCACATTTCAATCACAAGCTTCGGGGCAAAGAAAGTGATGATGACGAGCGGTTCGTGCGGTCGCTGGCAAAAACATGCGGGTTCACATTTACAAACGCGAAGGGTGAATTCAAGGGCAAAGCCAACCTTGAGGAACGCGCCAGAAACGCCCGTTACAAGTTCTTGTCAGAAGTTGCACGAAAACGAAAAGCGCGATTCGTACTGACAGGCCACACGCAGAATGACCAGGCTGAGACCTTTCTGTTAAACCTGATCCGCGGCGGTGGCCCGGACGGCCTAAGCGGAATGAAAGTAGTGAGGGAGTTGAGGGGTTGGGGAGTTGAGGAGACAGGAGACAGGAGACTGGAGACGGGAGAAGAAGGGACAGCTTTTGCTCCTTTTCTGCCCTGCTCCTTTACTCCTCCACTACTCGCTCGTCCCTTGCTTAGCTGGGCAAAACGCGCAGATACAGAAAAATATTGCGTCAGTCTCAACGTCGAATATAGGACAGATTCGATGAACGACGACCGCTCGTTCCAGCGTGTACGCATTCGGAAGGACATTATTCCGCTTTTGGCCGAACTGAACCCGAATATTGTCGAAACATTGGTCCGTACTGCGGAATTGCTGCGATTCGGAAATGCTGAAAAAAACGCTGCGGCAAATGACGAAATCTCTATCGCCGACGCCAAAAAGCTCGAAAAGAGTGAATTCTACGGCCTATTGCGTATCTGGCTAGCCGAAAAACGCGGAAACACACGCGGTTTGCAACTGAAACATATTGAAGCTATCGCTCGTTTGGTTCATAGCCCCAAAAGCGGGCGTGTCGCCGAGCTTCCGGGTGGGGATTCGGTGGTAAAGAGCGGTGGTCGGCTTGCGTTCCGCAATAATAAACTTGAAAATTGATATACCGCATGTTTAAAATCAAAGGTTGACGCTAAATGCGGTGAGCGTATTGTAAACAACCGCGATTTGGTAACTTTCATCAAACAGCATGGTGAACGGCCCATGTGGGTGAAAGTTAAATTGGAGGCTGTATTTTGAATTCGAAAGCACGACAAATTTTTCTTTGGTTGACGATCATTTCGGCTGCATTGCTGTTCGTCTGGTACTTACAGGGCAAGCAGACGAAAGCCCCAACGGAGCTGGCGATAGACGTAGCGGCAACGCGGATCGAAAACAAGGAATTCAAGGAAGCGGCATTCAAACCATCGGGCGTTGAATTTACCGACACAAGCGGCAATAAGTTTGCTACGACGATAGGCAGCGATGCAACCCGCGAAATTCTGTTGAAGAAGATTGACGAGTTTAACAAGGCTAACGCCGGTTCGGCTGCTGTGATCAAGACCACTGAGGAAGCCGCGTCCAGCGGTCTCGGTTGGTTAATAATTATCCAGGCTCTTCCTATCCTTATCATTCTCGGCTTTCTGGCCTTCACGCTTCGCCAAATGCAGGCGGGCGGTAACAAGGCGTTGAGCTTCGGCAAATCGAAAGCAAAACTTCTTAACAATCAGCAAAAACGAGTTACGTTCAAGGACGTCGCGGGTGTTGAAGAGCCGAAAGAAGAGCTGCAGGAAATAATCGAATTTCTAAAAGATCCGCAGAAGTTTCAAAAACTCGGCGGTAAAATTCCCAAGGGCGTCTTGATGATGGGGCCTCCGGGAACGGGTAAGACCTTGCTTGCGAAGGCAGTTGCCGGTGAAGCCAATGTGCCTTTCTTTTCGATCTCCGGTTCCGATTTCGTCGAGATGTTCGTCGGCGTTGGTGCTTCGCGCGTTCGCGACCTTTTCGAACAAGGTAAAAAGAACGCACCTTGCATCATCTTTATCGACGAGATCGACGCTGTCGGTCGTCATCGCGGTGCAGGTCTTGGCGGCGGTCACGATGAGCGCGAGCAGACGCTAAACCAACTTCTAGTCGAGATGGATGGCTTCGAATCGAACGACGGTGTCATTTTGATGGCTTCGACAAACCGTCCCGACGTCCTCGATCCTGCGCTTCTTCGCCCGGGACGCTTCGACCGTCAGGTCGTTGTTTCGTACCCGGACGTTCGCGGTCGCGAGGGCATACTGAAAGTTCACACGCGGAAGATACCGCTTGACGAAGGCGTTGATGTAAATGTGATCGCACGCGGCACGCCCGGATTTACCGGTGCCGATCTCGCGAATCTCGTTAACGAAGCCGCTCTCGTTGCAGCTCGTTTGAACAAAAAGGTCGTTACGCTGAAAGACCTTGAGTTTGCGAAAGACAAAGTGATGATGGGGCCGGAACGCCGCTCGATGGTTATGTCCGATAAGGAACGTCGTTTGACGGCGATCCATGAGGCAGGCCACGCCCTTGTCGGAATGAACATTCCGGAAAGCGATCCTGTTCACAAGGTGACTATCGTCCCGCGCGGACGGGCACTAGGAGTTACGTTCTTCTTGCCCGAGGCAGATATCTTGGGTCGAACAAAGGAAGAACTCGAAGCGATGATCGCAAACTCGATGGGCGGACGTATTGCCGAGGAACTTTTCATTGGCCGCGTGACGACTGGGGCTTCGAATGATATAGAAAAAGCGACCGAACTTGCACGGGCAATGGTCTGCCAGTACGGAATGTCCGATCTCGGCCCGCTTGCATTCGGCAAGAAGGAAGAGCAGATATTCCTCGGTCGCGAGATCGCCCAGCATCGCGATTTTTCGGAAGACACGGCGATCAGGATCGATAAAGAAGTAAGCCGTATCGTCTCTGAGCAGTATGCTCGCGCGACGAAAATACTCGAGGACAATCGTCACGCGATGGAGTTGTTGACCGAGGCCCTTCTTGAACACGAATCGCTCGATCTCGCGCAGATGAAGCAGGTGATCGCCGGAATTCCGCTGGATCAACCGGCCGCTTTGCCAACGCCAACAGATGATGGCGGCACACCGCAGATCGAAGAGGCAAAGGAAAGCTTTAAGAAGCCGATCCTGCCGCCGATAACACCGGCCACCGCGTAGCGGCTAGTTAAAAAGTGAAAAGTGAAAAAGGGGAAAAGTTTCGATGCTTTTCTCCTTTTTCACATTTGAACTTTTTCACTCTTTCACTTTATGCACTGGAAAACCTCACGCCGAATTCTCTCGCTTGAACACCCGCTCGTGATGGGAATCTTGAACGTCACGCCTGACAGCTTTTCTGACGGCGGAAAGTTTTCGACGGTCGATGCGGCTTTGAAACGCATTGAGGAAATGATCGTCGAAGGTGCGGACATTATCGACATCGGCGGTGAATCGACGCGGCCCGGCAGCAATAGGGTTCCTGAGCACGACGAGATCGGACGAGTTGTTCCGGTCATCGAAGCGTTTGCAAAGCGATTCGACATTGCGATATCTATCGACACGTCGAAATCTCTAGTTGCAGAGGCTGCGGTTGATGCCGGGGCCGAGATAGTCAACGACATTTCCGGCCTCCGTTGGGACGCTGACATTGCCAAAGTCGCGGCAAAACATGGAACAGGATTGGTGCTGATGCACTCACGCGGTGAATTTGAGACGATGCACTCACAGCCGCCCGTGGACGATATCATGGCCGAAGTTGCAGGAGATTTTCACCGCGCAGCCTCTATTGCAAAAGCCGCAGGGATTGGGGACCAGCAAATCGCTCTCGACATTGGGATAGGCTTCGGAAAGACATTCGAGCAAAATTTAGAACTACTTGCGAAACTTGATAAACTCGTAGGTGAATTTGAAAGTTATCCGATACTGGTCGGCACGTCGCGAAAATCGTTTATTGGCAAGACACTCGGTGATGTTCCCGCGGATCGGCGGTTAGCCGGTTCTCTTGCCAGCGTTGCCATCGCTGTCTGGAACGGAGCAAAGATCATTCGCGCTCACGACGTGAAAGAAACGGTTGATGTGGTCAAGACCGTAGCCGCGATCAGAGGTCAGAGTTGATATGCCTATCAAACAGATCATGCTTTTGCTTGTGGTTTTTCTTGGCGGCTGCATTACTGCGATGGCGGATGTTCCCGCGGATCCCGGTTTCAAACGCATATCGCTCAATCTGATCGTCGAAACGCAGAGCGACTTCCCAGAGTATCGGTTTTTCATCAAGTCCGGAGCGGATCTGGAAGAGATCACCTTGAAGAAAGGCGAGCCGTTTGTTATCGAACCGCTCGGCGGCGGTGCCTTTTACCGTACCGGAACATTGGTGGCGGTGTCGAAAAAGAGTCTGGAAGGATTAAGTGAAACACCGGCGGAGGGCAAATTGAACGACCTTCAAAGAGTGATCTACGACGGCAATGTGCCGGGAACGCTCGAACTCGTAAAGCACAGCTTCGCACGCGAGGTTCCGATATTGGAAGCACCGGGCTGGAAAGATCCGGTCTATAGAATCGAAGCGGATCCGCAGGCTGGTTTGAAAGCGGTTCATCTTTCGGGTGGTTCGACCAATAGCAAGATCGATGATGCAGCAAGTTCCGGTCTGGCATTTTGGCGAAGTGCATCCGCCGCAGTCGTCGCCGGTATTTTCCTCGCGTTCGGATTGTTGATAATCGGCGTTTGGTATTTCAGAAAATCATCGAAAGCAGTATGAAAGTTCTTCGCATTTTGCCGCTTGCGGCTATCGTCTTTCTCGTTTCGGGTTTTACCGAATGCTATAAACCTGTGACGAATTCTGGCTTGCCGAAACATATCAAAAGGGTCGCCGTTCCGGCGTTTCAGTTTGAGGCAAAAGGGCTGCGTTACAAGGTCGAGTCGAGGTTTACCGAGGCCGTTATTCGTGAGGTCATCCGACGCGGCAACGGGCTGAAGGTGCAGGGTTCGATCGAGGGTGCCGACGCCGTGATCGAAGGAAATATTCGCGACTTCGGGTTCTCCGGCGTGCTGCTCGACAGTCAGGGACGCGCCCGCGTTTACGAGATCACTATCGTCTGCGGCGTAACGATCCGGGATCTCAAAGACAAGAAAGTTCTCTACGACAATCAGAATTTCACATTCCGGGACTCGTTCGAGTTTTCGGAAGATCCGCGTTCGTTCTTTAACGAAGAAGATCCGGCCGTTGACCGCATCGCACGCACATTCGCCGAATCAGTCGTTTCTGCTTTTGTGAACGGGCTTGGCGTAAAGGACGAGAAGAAATAGTTTGTGGATTTTATTTCTAACAGTCAATAGTTATCTAGTTCGTCGTTAACAGTTAGATTCGATAGATCAAATGGCAATAACACGCGAAAAACTTTGGCAGCAGGTTAAGGCGGGAAACTTTCAGCCGGTTTATGTCCTCTACGGCGAAGAGACCTTTCTGCGTGACAATGCGGCTGCGACCATCGCAAAGCTTGCTTTTGGCGAAACAGATTTTCGGGATTTTAACGACGACCTTTTTAGCCTCAACACACCGGACAACATCCGCACCGCGCTTGCTTCGGCGAATCAACTGCCGATGATGGCCGCACGCCGCGTTGTTCGAATTACGGAAGTACGAGTCTCGACATCGTCGATGAAAGATACGTTGAAGGAAGATGCGGAAGACCTGCTCGCCGCGTATCTTGCTAACCCTTCGCCAACGTCAGTCGTCGTATTTGTAGTGGACGAACTGAACGGCACCCGCAAACTTGGCAAGATGCTGAAAAATCATTCGGCGGCGGTCGAATTCAAGTCTTTGGACTCGAGTGAAATACAAAAGTGGGCTCTCGATGTATTCAAAAAAGCTGAGGTCACGATCGAGCCAAACGCGATGCGAAAACTCGTCGAATATAGTGGAAATGACGTACGACGTATTGCCGGCGAAGCCGAAAAACTCGCAACCGCTTCATTTCCTGATAAAAAAATCGATGCAGCGATGGTCGAGATGTTGGTTCGCGATCATAGTCAGGCGGCGAGTTTCGAATATGCCAATCTTCTTTTGGCGGGACGAAAAGAAGAAGCAGTTACCACGCTTGAAAAGAGTTTGAACGACGGCGATGAGCCGCTTGCACTGCTCGGCGGACTTGCATGGAAATTTCGTGACGAGCTAAAGCGTTCGGATGGATCGAAATCGCATCGAAATGATCGTCTTGCATTTGCACTTCAACGGATAGCCGAAACCGATCTTGCAATTAAAACATCCCTCGGCGGTTCCGGTGGGCGTCGTCAGATCGAAATGTTATTTTGCGAACTGGCCGCGATACGGTAACACCGGTCCCGATCTATTCCGCTGATCGCGGCCTTATCAGTCGAAATATCGGATAACTTACAGCAAGCAGAACAAGGGCGTAAAGGCTCGGGTACGGATTGCTGAAGATATATCCAAAAAACAAAAGAACGGCGAAAACGAGCATCACCAAGGGTGCGTAAGGATAACCCCAGGCTCGAAACGGCCGCGGCAGATCTGGTTCGCGGCGGCGGAGTATGAACAGCGACACGATCAGTAAGATCGTGATGACGACAAGAAAGAATTGTCCGATCGCCAGCAGTAGTTCGAATGTGCCGACGGACGTTAACACGATCACACACAAGGCGGTTGTTATCAGAGCGAATACCGGCGTACCGCCTTTGCTGATACCGGCCGCTTTTTGCGTAAATAATCCGTCGCGGCCCAAGGCGAACATGATACGCGGGGCCATCATCATGATCGCGTTAATGATCCCGATGAGCGAAAGAAGGGCCAGGATCGTTAAAATTTGACCACCCCGCTCACCGAACATCAGGCCCATCGCGTCACCGCCCGCAAATTTTGAACCGGCTAGATGCGACATCGGTAACACATAGATCAGTGCCAGGTTAACGAGCAGATAAATAGCGATGATCGCGGCGATACCGCCAAACATCGAGCGTGGAAGGTTTTGCGTCGGGTTGGTATCTTCTTCGCAAAAATAAATGGATCCATACCAGCCATCGTATGTTCCAAGAACTAATTGAAACGCCAGAATAAAAGCAAGTAATGAAGCAATGAAGCCAGTCGAACCAACTGCGGATATTTGTTCCGTGTTCGTAGTCGCGACTTGTCCGCCGAAGACAAAACATGCGACGACAAATGCGATCAGCGCCACGGCCTTCAACAAGCTTGTTATTTTTTGGGTCTCGCAGCCCGCACGCAATCCGATCAAATTTAAGATTGCGATTCCAGTAACTACCGAAACGCTGAAAATTATTCTGCCGCCTACTAAATTCGGCACGAAAAGCCGGGCGGCGTATTCGCCGAATACGATACTGATAAACGAAAGTCCCAGGGTGTTGTTGATCCAATCGCTCCAGCCGACGACAAATCCGCCGTAATCGCCGAAAGCCCGGCGAGCGTAAACGTAGAAGCCTCCGGCCTTGGGGACCATCGTCGCCAATTCGGCGAGATAGTTTGCCCCAAGCAGGCAGTAAACGCCGCCGAGCGTCCAAGCCAGTATAATCAGCCAGACCGAGGGTATCTGCTCGGCAACGCCGCCCGGATTTCGAAGAATACCAACACCGATCGTCCCGCCTATCCCGACCGCCAGGCCGAAGCCAACGCCCAAAATGCGCAAAAGTTTATTTGGCGAATCGGTCGAAGATTCGTTCTGGCTTGATAAAATTTCCATTTATATTTTTTTCTTATTTGAACTTGAGATTTATGCTGCGGTAAATCCGCCATCGATCATGTGGATCGCGCCCGTGCAAAATGTCGATTCGTCGCTTGCGAGGAACAGAGCGAGATTCGCGACCTCTTCGTTGGTACCGTATCGGTTCATAGGTATCTTCGACAAGATGAATTCGTGAGCCGCCCGAATGTCATCGGGAACGAATTGAGATTCGAGCGACCGGATCATCCGGTTATCGATCGGGCCGGGGCCGATCGCATTTACCCGAACATTAAAAGGTGCCAGTTCAAGGGCAGCCGTTTTTACCAAACCGTAAACGGCATGTTTGCTGGCGATATAAGGAGCCATGGTAGGCGAGCCGATCCTGCCTGCGATCGATGACAAAGCGATCATCGACCCGCTTCCGCGTTTCTTCATCGGCCCGACACAGTATTTCATCGAGAGCCAGACGCCGATGACGTTGGTTCGTAAAACGGTTTCAAATTCGTCCACGGTAAGGTCTTCGATAGGCGCGAAATTGCCTTCGGTTCCGGCGTTGGCGATCAAAATATCAACCCCGCCAAAGGTCTTGACCGTCGCCGCGACCGCAGCCGCCGTCGCTTTTTCATCAGATGCGTCGGCAACAAAATCAGCAAGCCCGTTGTCCGACGCCAGTCCTTCGCGTGTAGCTTTCAGCTTCTCAGCCGAGCGACCGACGAGCATTACGCTTGCTCCTTCCTCCAAAAAACACTTCGCGGTCGCTTTGCCTATTCCACCGGTCGCACCCGTAATGATAGCGACCTTTCCTTCGAGCCTGCCATGATCCATTTATTGCTCCTCTGATGAACTTGTACTCTCGATCAAAGTTCTCACTTTGCCAATTCGCAAATCGTAGATTTGCGAGCACGCAGTCGCTTGTGAGTCTATTGATTTTTAGGTCGGAACGAACAACTGACCGGAACTGTAACACACTTCGAGGGTTCCGTGCGTTGGTTCGACTAGAAAAGGAAACAGGAGGGTTATGCAATTCCAAAACGCTGCGCGGAGCGCTCTTTCGCACGAGCGGCTTCAACCTCACGATCGCGCGGCGGAGCATTTGTTACGAAGGCATTCAACATCTCTTGAGCCGCCGCCGCGACACGCTCGATGGCGAGTTCAAAGGCTTCCTCATTCGCCTTCGACGGTTTATTAAACCCCGAAAGCTTTCGCACAAACTGCAGCGCCGACGCATTAACCTCATCGCTCGTCGCCGGCGGATCGAAATTGAAAAGTGTCTTGATATTTCTGCACATGATTTTACTTATTGCTTCCAAACCAATATACCGCGAAAAATACAATAGAAAAATAGGCCCATAAAAGGGAAAAGAGAATATGCACGACGGTCTCGAACCTCTTTCCTTTCCATAGTTGTGACGAGTAACCAAAAAACTGTATTACCAACCGGACGAACCAGAAGATAAGCAAACCGAGAGCGATCTTGTTTCCCAAACTCGTTTCGATAAGTTCCTGCGAAGACGACAGGCAAAGCAGCCCCATTAGAATCAAGATCAACGCGATGAAGAACGTATGGACATACATCACCTGTCTGTTTATCAGGCTAAGCGAAGCAAGCTCTTCCCGCCAACTGAAATATCGAGGGAAAACAGCATGAAGCGTTGCCAAAACGATCAACGTGATACCGACCAGTTTAAGATGAACGTCCATTTTTCTTTAGAACAAAAGTCGTCACGAACGGAGTGATTTTTATCTCACCGGAGATCATAAGCCCGGTTTTTTCGAATGTTTTGTTCCATCGTGATCCGGGCAGAAAGTGAAATGCTCCGATATTGTACGCAAAAAAGTTGGCCGCGTCGCGAAGGTGTTCGGTAACCAGAATCCGTCCGTCTTCCTTACAAATACGTCTTAATTCGGCGAAGAGCCGGATCCGTTCATCGTTATTTCTTATCTCATGCGCCGAAAAGATCAGAAAAGCCGCGTCGATCTGGTCATTTCCAACCGGTATGTTCGAGGAACGTATTTTCGTCGCTTCGGTCACAACGCTTTGAGCCTGTCTCGCACGTTTGATCGATACTTCCGTGTGCGCAGCCGCATCGTAGAAATCGAAGACCAGAAGTTCGGCGTTAGGATATCGCAGCTTCAGGAACTCGCTCGTTTCGTCGAAACCGGCATTCAGCGTGACTAACTTTCCTGATGAGTTGACAGCTATTCCATCGAGCCATTCAAGACCGTACAGATTCGAAAGGTCGTAAACGTAAAATGTAACACCAAGCGAGAGTGCAGACTGAACGACTGCCGCTGCTCCTAGAATGTAAAGAGCCGGAATCTCGAAATAACGCCCCGCAATGAATAAGATAAAAGCAGAAACCGCCGACAACAAATAAAAATGCCAGTTAAAGCGGAATACGTTCGATACGCCTTGAAATCGGCTTCTTACCCTTTCCATTTTTCGATTCTGCCTTTTTTCCAATAATAAGGAACATCACGAATCATAAAAGCATTGGCCAACACAATATCGTGTACATTCATCGACGTCACAAAACCGATGTGGTGATCCACAACCTCGATCGGTTTTGGAATCCAGTTCTGCCGCACACCCTCAATGATCAGAACTTCTCGCCTGACGCTGTCCCAGGTAAAAGTGAATGGCAGCGGCCCGGCAAATCGCCTCGCTTCTTTCCAATCGCGGAATGGCGATTGTTCCGGTAGGCGGGCGGATTCGACATTTGTCTTTAATTGGATATCGAGATCGGACTTGACCGACTTGATAGTCGTAAACGGTCCCTCGACTTCCAAAGAGATATCCGTCGTTGTGTAATCGTAGTGGGTGAAAAGATTGCCGACAAGTTCCATTCGTTTGCTGTCGGTTTCGGATTTTAAAATGTACAGCCCGCGCATTCGCTTGCCTTTGTTGTTGCGATAGCGAACGAATACTCTGTAACCAATTAGAAAGAAATCACTGCCAAAGAATCGCGGCAATCCCTTTGGCCGCAAGCCTTTGGTCTGCACCATTGCGACAGCGATAAACGCCCACTTATCGTCGAAGGTGTCGAGTTCCAGGCATTCGGGAATCAGATTCAGCAGTCCGTTTTTTGGTGCCGCAAAGGTCAGAACTATCGAAGAATCAAAATGAGCTTCGACCGCAAAAGGATGGTTTTTGAGAAACGAGAACACACCGAAGATTAGCTTGGATCTTTGATTAATGCGAATTCGTTGAGAAAAACTATTCCTATAAAAACAAGAGCATTCAAGGAGTTGAAGCTTCCGAACAAAAGCAGATCGGGGGCAAGGAAAAACTCGATAACATTCATCGTTGCGACCAATGCAATTTGGGTAACCGCGCAGAACCGCGACCGAATGCCGGACAAGATCCAGATCACTATTAAAAGTTCACCGGTGCCTATGGCCTTCGTCAGCAGCCACCCATATTCCTCGCCGAGAATTCTGGCAACGATCTGCTCGTGCCGCGGTACGATGCCCAGCACCTTGCAAACAAGACCGTTGACCAACCAAACCGACGCGATGAAATAAGTAAGAAACCTATGCATTCAGCTAGCTGGCGATCTTCAAACCTTCGTTAGCCAGACGCCGATTCGGATATCGTTTCAGCACCCGTCGAAACGCATCGGCTGCTTCTTTCTTTTTACCGGCTTCGAGCAGCATTTCACCGGCGGCTTCCCAAGCGGGTTTTACGATGGCCGGCGGGCCGTATTCAAAGACGAGTTTATCCTCTGCCTCACCGGCAGCCGTAGCTTTTTTTAAACCAGCTTCGCGATCTCCCGCAGCAAAATCTATACGGGCATCAAGTATTTGTTCCATCACAGATACCGTGTCGATGTCGGATTGCGTGACGGTCGTGTAGCGGTTGGCCGCACCACTATCCATCGAGATGGCACCTTTCATCTTTGCACTTCTCGAACGTATCGAACTAAGCAGACCGCGTGCCGCCGCCAGATCTTTTCGCCGTACATACTCAAGGCCGCTCGCCAGGTCGTGGCCGGCGAACGGAGCCAACGACATTATGCCCGCAGGATCGATGGGTTCGAAGAGCGATGCAGGCCCGGAACCTTTTGTCTCAACCAACATCGTGGCCCTGCACATTGCGAGATGCGTTCGCGCATAGGCTGACGGCATCTGCTTAATATCGTCTTCAACAACGCCTACTAGTTTCATCGCCTCTTCGGTTCGACCTTGCTGCAGATAAGCATGGACGAGCCAAAAAAGCGGATGGTATCCGCCGGGACCGCCCTCGCGGGCAGTTTTCATTGACGCGGTGTTCGACGCGATCGAATCTTCCCACAAACCGAGCGCGAAAAAGATGTGCGACGGCATATGCTGTGCGTGCGAGGCACTTTTCGCGACCGTGCCGTATGACCGCGCGGCACGCAGACCCAGATGAGCGTTAACCGGGTCGTCATAGGCGTGGATGAGATAGTGCAGAGCACCGGGATGTTTTGGATTCTTTTTGTAGATATCCTCGGCTACCTTTGCAGCACGCATATAGTTTTCAGCGTTGCGGGTTGTCCTGGTCAGCCCCATCACCGATAGAGAATAGAACGCGCTCGCCTCAAGATCGTCGGGAAAGTGACGTGTCAGCTCCGCCATCGCTTCGGAATACGCAGTCGCCCGAGCGGTTCCGTCGCCCTCGCCGTACAAGCGTTCAACGGCATCGAGATACATCTTCTCGCGGGTCGTTCGCGCTTTTGCTCGGCGTTCGGCGGCCGTTGGTGCGAGTTTTGCGAGAGCAACGAGCGCTCCGGGACGGTCGTTCTCAGGCCAGATCGGATGATCGTACGTCATCGCCTCGCCCCAATATGCCATCACGAAATTCGGCGCCAAACGAATTGCCTCTGCAAAGGCAATACGAGCTCGACCGTATTCAAAACTGTGCAAAAGCAGCACGCCCTGGAGAAAAAGCTTCTGAGCGTCTGCGGGTCCCGAAGTTGGGAAGCTGATCTCACCAAGATCGACCGTACCGTTTGATTTTCCAGCGGACTGATCGTGATGCTGTCCGTTAGCAGTTGACACAAACGCCAACAACGAAAACAAAACACAAACCTTCGCGAATTTCATATATTGATATTTCCCGCTACAACGTCATTTATACGCAACGCCTGCACTCGCAGGCCCGGCGAGCGGGATAACCTCTGTTCTCTTAAATCCAACTTCCTTACACCAGCCGTCAAAATCCGCGCCGGAATAATCGAACGCTTCGCCGAACTCGATGAGCATATTCAGCGACATCATCATACCGAATGCATTCTCGCGACGGGCATCGTCAATTAGTGCCTCGATGACGATGAACGCTCCGCCGTCGGGCAGTGCGTCGTAGGCCTTTCTGATCAGCATCATCTTGTTTTCTAAATTCCAATCGTGAAGGATCATCCCCATCGTGATGACATCCGCCCTTGGCAAGTCGTCCTTAAAGAAGTCCACATTCGCGGTTGAGACACGATCGCTGAATCCTGCTTCGGCGATCTTTTTCGCGGCGATAGCTGACGCTGGCGGAAGGTCGGCGGACGTAATCTGGAGGTGCGGATGTCGCGCCGCAACGATCATCGACAGCGTTGCGGCCGCACCGCCGACATCACAAAGAGTATTGTATTTCGAAAGATCGAACTTCTCCGCCAACGCCATAAAATTGCCGACCGAGATGCCTGCCATGGCGTCCATGAACTGTTCCAGTCTTGCCGGATCTCGATACAATTCTTCGAAGACGCCTTCGCCGCCGTTCTTCGTCTCGTTTTGCGGTTTGCCGGTTTGCAGAGCTTTGGTCAGATCCGCCCAAAACGGATAGAGCCGGGCGTTCGCCATTTCGAGAATGCCGCCCATGAATGCCGGGCTGTTCCCGTCTAAGAAGAGAGAGGTCTCAGCCGAATTCCGATATTTTGAACCAGGACCGTCACCATCGCGCTCTAGAAACTTCAAAGCAACGAGCGTGTCAAAGAAGTCGGGGTTTGATCGCGCGTGCAGACCTAGGGCATTCTGCAGTTCGACGCCGGTCATCGAGGCACTGCCGAGTTTTGTAAACAGTCCCAGTTCGACTGCCGACAATAAAACCTTTGACGGCCAAAACGCCAAACCGACTTCCATTATTCGTGCGGGTGTTAGTGCGCTCATAGTTTCCAATTTGTCATCACTGCTGTCGCAAGTACCACTCTTTTCGGATCAGGCCGTCGGTGATCTCGTAGATCACCGTTCCGAAAAACTCGACGGATTTACCCTCAGACGTGCCGCTGATCTTTTCTTTGTCGATGACAAACTTGCCATCCACGATGCGACCGACTATCTCAACCTTCAACTTCACATTCGGCTCGAGAATCCGTGCAAATTTCTTGCGGATCTCGTCGTGGCCTTTCAAAATCACGTCGCCGCTCGGCAATGCGTACGCGGTCGAGTCGGCAGCGTAGGCCTTCAAGATCCCGTCCATATTCCGTCCATTGTAAGCATCGATCAACGATTGAGCCACTTGCTCGGGCGTTTTCACGGCCTGTTGTGCCGTTGCCATTCCAACCAATAGAAATAATGCTAGGAATAGCCCTATTGTTCCAGACTTCATTATCTGATCTCCTCTCCTCTCTAAAATTGTTTGTCGACCCATTCTCTAAGCACACGGGCCATCTCGACAAAAACGTCTTCGCTCGACGTGCGGGCTTTCTTGAGTACCTTGTAGCTGTGATCGGCTGTTTCGAGAAGATGAAGCGTCGCTAGTTTGCCGAGCTTCCTAACGACAGGTTGAAAGAGCTCAAGGTCATTCAGCGCGTCACGCGTACCCGTGAAAAAAAGCGCAGGTATGTTGATCGAATAGAGATGCTCTGCTCGCTTGTCGCTAGGTTGATTCGGCGCATGGAGTGGAAACGAAAACAGCACCAGGCCTTTCACGCCATCGAGTGGTGATTCAGACTGCGCCGCCGTTGTCATCCTCCCACCGAACGAATGCCCGCCCGCAAGAAGCGGTAATTTCGGCTCGGCCTGATGTGCCGCAGCAACTGCAGACCGAACCGTAGCCGTCGCAATCTTTGGCGAATCGATCCCGCCGCGTTTGTTTTCTTTGAACGGGAAGTTGTATCGAAAGGTGGCTATCTTCTGTTCAGCAAGAGCCTCAGCAATGTTCCGCATCGCCGACGAACGCATATCTGCACCTGCACCGTGCCCAAGCACCAACAAATGCGTCGCATCACTCGGCCGAATCAAGATGGAAGAGACTTCGCCCTTTTCCGGTGTTGCTATGAATTTTAGTTCAGCGAGGTGATCGTTCATACCGATACGGCTTAAGGCTGCGCCCCTAGCTGCGTGAGCACCTGTTTGGCTCGGGTATTATTCGGATCGAACTTCAAGACCGCTCGAAAGTCCGTTATCGCCTCGTTCTTTTTTCCGAATTGGGCGTTGACGACCCCACGGCTGAAATATGGAGCCGGGTGGTTCGGCATAAGGGCAACGGCCCTGTCCATGTCCGCGAGAGCCAGTAACTGGTTCCCTTTATGTGCATGGGCTCCGCCCCTAAACATAAAGCAGGGTGCAAGGTCCGGTTTGATCTTTATGCACTCGTCAAGTGAAGCGATAGCTCGGTCAAATTCCCCTGCCTCGGCAAATTTTCGCCCCTCGATGCCAAGCTCTTCGGCCTTTTTGCTCTGGTCTGAGGCGACCGGTGCCTTCACCGGAGCCGCAGCGGGGAGCCTTGCCTCGAGTTTCGGCAACCTGTCTTTGATGTATCCATTCGACGGATCGAGCTTTAGCGCGGCACGATAATCGGCAACCGCCTTTACAAGATCGCCCACTTGCTCGTATAGGCCACCGCGGCTGGAGTACGCGAAAACGGTCGGTTCCGGTGAATTGATCAGGCTAGTAAGGTCCTGCAATTGTGCAGCGGTGTTCTTCATGCCCATGTGAGCGATCGAACGATTCATATAATCATCGTATCGAGTGGGATCTGTCTTAAGTGCTTCCGTATAATCGGCAATAGCTTCGTTGTATTTAGTCGACAAGGAATACGCACTGCCTCGTTTTGACAGAGCACGGGCGAGCGATCGAGGGTTGTTTCTGGCTCGGAAAATTTCTATTGCTCTATTGTATTCAGGTATGAGCGAAAGATAACCGCTTCCCATCGAGTCCTGCTTCAGCATCACGAGCTCCAAGATAGCGTCTGCTTGTTTAGGATCGAGCTCCAGGGCCTTGTTGAAGTCAGCAATGCCTAGATCCTTAAGATCTTTACGCGACATCGATTTACGGTAATCCGCTACGTAGGCAGATCCGCGACCAGAGTATCCCTCAGCATTTATGGGCTCGAGTTTTATCGCTTGATCAAACCATTCGATCGCGACCCCGGATTCTCCGCGTTCGCGTTCGACGGTGGCTCGAAACCGCAAGGCTGCGGCACTAGACGGATTCTTAATGATGCACATCATTGAATCCGAGTGAACTGCGGCGAGGTCAGAGGGTTTTTTCGAAAGAGCGGCCGAGAGTTTCAATTGCCCGTCGGTCACGCAGGCAGGAACGTTTTGCGCTTCCGCGACTGCGGCGAAGGCAAAGAGCGTAAAGCAAAAGTACTGGATAGAACGGGTTGTGAAAATCATACTGTTAATTTCAAATTAATTATTAGAATCACTCAAAAGAGCGATCTATAAACATTATTCTTCAGTCCTGGCACATTCCCGAATACTCACTTGAGCCGCTTCGCGAGCCACTCGGTGATCGTCTCGACTACGTCGGCACGCATTACCAGCGGCTGCGGGAGTTTTGCGTAGTTTCCGGGGAATCCGTCTGCATCTTCCACGAAAAGATGATTGAGCCCGGGGATGATCTTCGCGGTCACGTCCTTATTGCCACCTTCTTTGAACGCCTTTTCCTGTAGCGGCACCTGCGAAGCGACAGCCTGTTTGTCATTCGCACCTGTAAGGATCAGCACCGGCGTTTTCACTCGGAGCATCATCGCTGCAGGATCGTATTCGATGAAGAACTTCATCCACGGATCAGCGGCCATCATGCCTTCGATGCGTTGGGGAATGGCGGTGATCAGCTCGGCACGTTTCTCGGGCGTAAGTTTGGTGTCGTGGTCATAAAGGTTCTTGATCTGGAATGCGAGAGCACTCCGGCCCGGATCGGCAACTCCTGCGAGCAGCACAATTGCCTTTAGGTCAGTTTCTTTTACGGCGACCATCGGCGTGATAAGCGCTCCCTCGCTATGGCCCATTACGCCGAGGCGCTTAGCATCGATCTCGGTTCGCGTGCGTAAATATGCAAGGCCCGCGCGAATATCCTCGGCAAAGTCAGCACTGGTCGAACCCTTGTGAGTGCCTCCAGATGCCCCGGTTCCGCGATCATCCATTCGCAGCACGGCGATACCGCGGCGACCAAGTGCATCGGCGAGCACGCGAAAGGGCTTATATCCTCCGAAACCAAGATTACTGTCTCGGTCTTGCCGGCCAGATCCTGAAATAGTAATTACCGCTGGAACGGGTTTTGACTTGCTCGCTCCTTTGGGCAGCGTCAGCGTCCCGACGAGCGTGTGACCCATCGGCGTCTTAACCTGAACCTCTTCAGCGGTGTAAGGCGCATCAGCGGGGGCAGAGTAATCCGGTTTCGGGGTCGGCGAAGGGGACGGCGTTGCAGAACCGGCAGCTTGCTCGCCACGCTTGAGGTTGAGGGGAAACGATTGGCCGCCCTGAGTGTATTTTCCGTTCAATTCCGAGCGGTCCTTGCTCAATACGCCTTCATATAAGATCCCAGCGGCTTTCACTTCAAAACGAGCGTTATGGCCATCGAGCGTGACCGTATCGAATGGTACTGTCGCACCCTGGTCGAGGCTTTCAAACTTTCCGGCGTACGCTCCCGCTTCCGACTTCGTTACGGTCACGACAATTCGCAGCTTCGTCCCGCCCGCTTCCAGCGTACCGTTCCAAGCGCCCTCAAGACCCTTCGCCGGAGATTGAGCTAATACCTGAAACGCCAAGCCCAACAAAAATAAAACAGACAATTCAATTTTCATGTTTCTAGTTATGATTTGGGCGGTAGGAAGTTCTTCTTCAACCCCTGCCACACTTCCGAGTATTCATTCTGTAGCTGCGAAGTCTCCATCGCAAAATGCGTCGGGCGGATGATGTAGCGTGATTCGAACATGAAGGCTAGTGTGCCCGAGAGTTTCATCGGGGCAAGCTCCGCGCTCGAAGCTTTTTCAAATGCGTCGAGGTCGGGGCCGTGGGCTGACATTTGGTTGTGCAGCGAGCCGCCGCCGGGGACAAAGCCTTCTTCTTTGGCGTCGTATTGGCCGTAGATCAGGCCCATGTATTCGCTCATAGTGTTGCGGTGATACCACGGCGGACGGAATGTATTTTCGGCGACGAGCCAGCGGTCGGGGAAGATGACGAAGTCGCAATTCGCAGTGCCGTGCAGATCGCTTGGCGATGTCAGCACAGTGAAGATCGACGGATCGGGATGATCGAAAGATATCGATCCGATGGTATTGAATCGACGCAGATCGTATTTATATGGGGCGTAGTTGCCGTGCCACGCGACTACATCGAGTGGCGAATGACCCGTCTCGCACGTCCACAGATTGCCGCCGAATTTCGCGACGATTTCGCACGTCGTGTCTTTGTCTTCAAACCACGCAACCGGCGTTTCAAAATCACGCGGATTAGCCAGTCCATTTGCCCCGATAGTTCCAAGATCAGGAAGCCGAAACTGCTGGCCGTAATTTTCGCAAATATATCCGCGAAGCTGTTTGTCGTCAGGGTGCGGCTCGACCTTAAATTTCAAACCGCGCGGAACGCAAACAACCTCGCCAGGCCCGGCCTGTAGCAAGCCAAGCTCCGTCAAAATCCCAAGCCGTCCCATTTCCGGAACGATCAGCATCTCGCCGTCCGCATTGTAAAAATATCGCTCGCCCATGCCCTTGTTGAAAGCATAGATATGCACCGCCATTCCGGTTTGCGAGAACAGATCGCCATTACCGCCGATGGTTGTAATGCCGTCAATGAAGTCCGTCGGCTCCGACGGTATCGGCAGCGGATCCCAACGAAGCTGATTCGGCGTGGTGACAGCAAATGCCGAAGCCCGCACGTCAGTAAGGGCGTTGTCAGGTGCCGCACTTGCGAACCTGTTTGCTCCGCCATATAGCTCAAAAGGCTTATGCAGAACGCTTGGCCTAATGCGATACGTCCACGTCCGCTTGTTCTGCCCACGCGGTGCCGTAAACGCCGTCCCGGAAAACTGCTCGGCATACAATCCCAACGGCGCCTTTTGCGGCGAATTCCGTCCGACCGGCAACGCACCCTCAACCGCCTCCGTCGCGAATTCGTTTCCAAAACCTGTTTGGTATTTCAGATCCATAGGAAGAAGTTTGTCCGCGAATTACGCGAATCTCACGAATAAAAAATAGTATCTCTTATTCGCGTTTTTTCGCGTAATTCGCGGGCAAAAAACTCTTAGAGGTTCCCTCTGCGCCTCTGCTCTTCCTCTATCGACACGAACAGCGCTTTGAAGTTGCCTTTGCCGAAGCCTTTGCAGCCTTTGCGTTGGAGTATTTCAAAAAAGACGGTCGGGCGATCTTCGACAGGTTTTGTGAAGATCTGCAGCAGATAGCCTTCTTCGTCGCAGTCAACCAGTATGCCGAGTTTTTTTAGAGATTCGAGGTCTTCGTCGATCTCGCCGACACGGTCGAGGACGTCTTCGTAATAAGTGTCGGGAATGCTGAGAAATTCGACGCCGTTCTCCATCAGCTTTGTGACTGTGCTGCGGATGTCACGGCACAGCAGCGCAATGTGCTGGGCACCGGCCGAGCGGTAAAAATCGATGTATTCCTGGATCTGCGATTTGCCTTTTTTGCTCTCGGCCGGTTCGTTGATCGGGAACTTTATGTTGTGGCCGCCGTCGCTCATTACGATCGACATCAGCGACGAATATTCCGTCGAGATGTCTTTATCGTCGAACGTAATATAGCGGAAAAATCCGAGCACATCGCGATAAAAATCGCACCACTCGTTCATCTTGCCGAGTTCGACGTTGCCAACAATGTGATCGACCATCATGATACCGGTCGATTCGCCTTCGACATTTTGTTCAACAAATCCGGGAAGGAAAACGCCGTTGTAGGTGTGAGTTGAATGGCCGTTACCATTGACACCCTTACTACCGTGCGGGTTTCCGCCGTAAGAGATGAAGGAATGGATCGTGTCGCCGTAGGTCGCAATCGCCGCGTGCCGAACACTTCCGTTCTCGTCGGTCATATCATGAGGTTCGGTGATCGGCTTGGCTCCGCGTTTCACCGCTTCGTTAAAGGCGTGATCGGCGTCTTCGACATAGAACGCAATATCGCGCACGCCGTCACCATGCTGTTTGATGTGCTCCGCTGCCGGATGCTCAGGCGACAGCGGCGTCGTTAAAACGAAATTGATATTCGTCTGCCGCATTAAATAGCTCGTCGTCTCGCGGTTGCCCGTCTCAAGCCCGCTGTAGGCCGCACGCGAAAATCCAAACGCCTTACGGTAATAAAACTCCGCCTGCTTTGCATTCCCGACGTAAAATTCAACGTGATGTATCTTCTTAAGCCCAAGCGGATTTTGAACCGCCGTATTTGCTTCGACTGCTGTATTTGTTTCTGTGATCATTACTGTTAATTACTTTGTAGGTTGCCAGATAACTTTTCCTGTTCTATCGATATATCCGCACTTTACCCCGACATCGTAGCCCTCACACACCGAGGCCAACCCGCGATAAAAGTCCTCCATTTTGCCGAATGCGGAGTCTATTACGAGCTGCCCAGATCGATCTATAAAGCCCAGTTTACCTTCGGCTCGAATAACGAATTTTAGGCCTTCGGAAAAATCCGACTGACCACCCATACCGTTGGGTGGGATCACGATCTTTCCGGTCCTATCGATGAAGCCTTCGCCATATACACCATGCTTTTCGAATCTGGCAAGCCCTTCCGAAAACGAACGGCATTCAGCGTTTGTTAGCTTTATGATTTCTCGGCCTAAATGATCAATAAAAGCATATCGACCAGCTTTCTTGATTGCAGACATTCCTTTTGGTTTTACAACATTTCCGCCGATCTTGACGCAGGCAAGACCTTCAGAGAAGTCCAAAGCGGATGTGTATTTCGCAGGAATGACGACCTTACCATACCGGTCGATATAGCCGTATTTTCCCCTGACAAAGACAAGCGCCAAACCCTCCGCGAACTGGCTGGCATGTTCGAACTGCGGTTTGATAACCCAATTTCCAGTCTTATCAATAAATCCATATTTCCTTTCCGACATCACATGCATTGCTGCAACAGCGATGCCATCTCGAAATTCGGACACGTCGACGAATTTCGCAGCTACCACTACTTTTCCGGCCTTGTCTATAAAGCCCCACCTATACCATGTGTGTGATGCAGACGTATATAGAGTTTTGTTCCCAAGTTTGAAGGAGGTTTTTGTCTGATCAAATCCAACGGCCGCAAGGCCATCCGAAAAATGCAATACGACATCCCACCGCCGATGTATAACAACCTTTCCCGATTCGTCGATGAAACCTTGGCTAAATCCTTCGGAGATGATCGTGTCACGACCGACGGAAACTCTTGCCAGCCCTTCAGAGAAATAAGAAGCTCCGTCGAACCTGGGTTCAACTACAACCTTACCGGTTCGGTCGATGTACCCCGTCTTTCCGCCTACAATAACCGGGAACCAGTTGTCTGACTTGAATTCCTGTGCCGCGACAAACGGCGCAACCAACAACACCATCAAACAAACTGCAACCAAAATTATGCGTGTCAGGTAAAGCATTAGTTATTCGATTCATCTTCGATCTCGCGTGGCTCGACGAGCAGTTTAATTCCAGCGACGATCTCATCGATTCTTTGCTTTGAAAGCGTTCCGATCTTTTCTTGCAGTTCTGATTTGTCGAGGGTGAGAATTTGCGATACGACGACAACGCTCTGTTTCGGCAGATCGGCCTCGGTTTCATCAAGTAAGACGTTTCCCGGTGCCTTGGCGCGACGGAGGTTCGTGGTTAAGGCGCACGCCAAAGCTGTTCCGAGAGCTCCGTGATTAAAAATATTGTTCTGAATAACGACGACCGGCCGTATGAATGCTGGCGACGAACCTCTTGGCTCGCCGGGGTCGTACCAATAGATGTCGCCTTGATTTATTTCCACTCTTCCAGAACTCGCGAGGCTTTTAAGTTCGCAAGTCGCAGAAACTCCTTTTCCGTCTCGTCAGAGTCGTCGGCATAAGCTAGGTTTAGGGCGTCATACAATTCACGATTTGTGAGACCGGCCACTCGAAGACGTATTGGTTCTTCTTCGAGAACTGTCAACAAAGCACGGCGCGTTCTCGCCAGGCGAACCGGCACGAGCAGGCGAACATTGCCATTGGTGTCTATTTCGGCTTCGAGTGTTTGAACCATAAGTCAATTCTAGCTCAATTGCGTGAGAATGATTCGATATATTTTCGCGTCACTTCCTTCAACTCGGCATACGACGGGATTACATACAGGATCGGCTGCATTTCGCTGTAGTCGTATGAGGTGTTGATGACCTGTTCCAAATTGAACGGACGGCGTTCGACCTTGTCGGAGAATGCGTGTTCAAGCTCTCCAAAGCTTGAAAGCAGTCCGGCACCGTATGCTTTTATTTCGCCTTCGTGTTCGACCATGCCGAATTCGACTGTGAACCAGTAGAGCCGTCCGAGCTCCTCAAGCTGCTGGTCATTCGCAATGCGGGCGCCGTGGCCGACGAACTGTGAATAGTCTGCAAAGTTCGGGTTTGTGAACATCGGGATGTGGCCGATGGCTTCGTGAACAATGTCGGGTTCGGGCGTGTATTCCGGCCGCGAGTGGTGACGAATGTATTGAGTCGAAAGCATCGTTCGCCACGAAAGCCAGCTTAGGAAAGCACGCGTATCGACCAACCCTTCGATCGGTGCAAGCCGAAAACCGGTCAGCTCTTTCAATCGGCGATTCATCTCCGAAAGCTGGGGAATGCGATCGTTGGAAATGCCGAGATCGCGTTTGGCCTTTAGATAGAATGGCGATGCGTGTTTCTGATGGAGTTCTTCCAGCTCACCGGCGACGTAACGCCATACGCCTTGCTCGTCGTCGTTGTAATCGACGTCCGTTATAACGCCCGTCTCGCGAAATTTCTTTGAAAGGCTTGCAATGTGATCGCGTCGCGTTCGATACGCTTCGTCGCTTGCTCCGGGATGGTCGAGCGCGAGTTCCTCGATGTCCTCGAACGGCATATCGCGAAACTCGGGTAGATCTTCATCTTTGACCGTAAAATTCTCGATCGAAAGATCGGTTTCGGCGTTCGGAGTGGCGTTTTCGATCAGCATTGCGGCGGTGGTTGTTCCTTCCATAATTTCGATGCAGGCGTTTCGGCGCTAGTTATATGTGAATTACATATTTTAGTTCATTGAAAGGCGAATCGGAATAACGAAGATGAGTAAATATGATATTCTGACTTTCGATAATTAGTTATTTTGGCGGTGATGCCTAATAATCTTTAGTAAGATCACGGTAGATTCGGTGTTCCAGGTGCTGCGGAACGAAGGAGCGACTGGAGCGGCAAGCATCCTTGCTTGCCACCTACCTCGCGGCGAAAAAATTCATTGTAAATGAATCAGGCAAGCAGGATGCTTGCCGCTCCAGTCATATGATAGACGACATTGATCGTAAAATACTAAAAGAACTCCAGTTGGATGCCCGGACGAGCTATGCCGAGTTGGGGCGGCGCGTTGGATTAACCACACCTGCCGTTATCGAACGCGTCCGCAAGCTTGAGGACGCCAAGATCATCACCGGCTATCGAGCCGAGATCGACACGGCGAAGGTCGGTTTGCCGATTACTGCATTTGTGCGGATGAGCATCACAGGCGTTGATTACAGCCACATCATCGAGGTCGCACAAGAGTCGAACGAGGTGCTCGAATGTCACCGCGGCACGGGAGGCGATTCGTTCATCATGAAGGTTGCGGTCTCTTCTGTTGAACATCTTCAAGAGATGATAGACCGACTTGTGCCTTACGGAATAACGACGACGACGATCGTCCTGTCGTCGCCAGTCAAGCGACGAGTGATAGAGGTATGAGCTAGATCTTGCCGATCTGTTTTCGGGAACGCTTTTCGGTCATCTTGCCGTCGAACTCTTCGTCATTCGCCTCGGCTTCTTCCTTGGTCGCTCGGACGATTCCGTCTTTGTGGTGCGGCGGTGAGTAGATCGTGTAAAGTTTGAGGTACTCGGTCCCTGAAGTGTTGATGACGTTATGCCGTGCACCGGCGGGAATGACGACCGCGTCGCCGTCCTTGACGGTGTACTTACTGTCATCGATCATCACGCGTCCCGTTCCGCCCTCAAATCGCAGGAACTGATCGTTTTCCTCATGCACCTCCGAGCCGATTTCTTCCTTCGGCTTGAGGCTCATCAAAACTAACTGGCTGTACGCCGATGTGTAAAGAACCTTTCGAAAATTCTTATTCTTCAAGGTCTCTTTTTCTATGTTTGCTTTGTATCCTTTCATAATGTCACCTTTGCCAATCCTTATTTTGCCGTCAAGTTTGGCACCTAATCCGACACGAAATCATAAATAACGTCTTCAGCCATTTGCAGAAATACGTTTTCATTCAACGTTTTCAAAACTATTCTTTTCTTTCCGACTATCGAGAACCGACCATTCAGAGGTCCATCGTACATATGAAGGAGCATTCCAATTCTTGGCTGTCTTTGAGCCTAGTACATTCTTGATAAATTCGACCCAATCGGACACGAGTGTTATGGAGGACTCGTGCTGAAGCTCTTTACTTCGGTTCTCCTTTTCTTCGGTCAGAGCCGCCTCCTTGAACCAACGATCGATCTTGGTTTCGCTCCACCCCTTCTTTTTCAGTTTCTCGACCGTTTGCCGCCGAAACTTTTCCTTTTCATCGCTGCTCCGGTCTTCTTCCCGGTATTCAGATCCCAAAACGGTTCCGCCGTCACACATTCCTTTTGTCGTCAGGATGTAAAGATCGCCAGGTTCAAGGTGTTCACGTACAGATTCGTTTTCGATCTGCTCGAACCGTAGCTTGTGTCGAGCAAAAATCTCACCTGCTTTGTTCACGTCAATGTTGCTCGGCAATATAGCCGTAATGAAATGGCACATTTGCGATCACCCGTTCCAAGCCACTTGGCTTCTTAGTCTTAGAATGGTTCGTTCGAGGCCGATGATCTCAAAGACGGTAAGCATTGACGGGCCGACGGCGACGCCGGTTATGAGTGTGCGGGCACCGTTCATTATGACGCCGAGCTTGGTGCCTTTTTCTTCGGTGAAGGCTTTGACCACGGTTTCGATGTTTTCTTCGGTGAACGGGATCAAGCCTTTACTGACGTGCGGGCTACTGACACCGCCGAACTCGGTTTCGAAGCGGTCGGCGAGTTCGGGCAGCCATTCGCGAAGCTCCGGGAACTTGGTCAGGTTCTTTGAAATCGCCGTCGGATCAAAATCGAAATCTTCGCTGAAATAAGCGCGGCCCTGGGATGAGAAATCTTTCAGCGTGAAGAAACGCGCGCGTATAAGATCGACGGTGCGAACGTACCAGTCAGACGAACCTACGATTGACGGACTCACATCGACTCCGTCGATGTTTGCGGACAAGAGTGTCCGCGTTCCGTCGGGTTCATACTCTTCGCGCCATAGCTTTGCGGATTTTAGTTCGGCTTTGACGAACGGCAAAAGATCGGAGAGCGGCATTGTTCGGATGTATTCGGCGTTCATCCAGATGGCTTTGTCGTCGGTCCAATGTCGCGGGTCGTTTTCCTTGAAATTGAAGATAGCGTTCGAGCGGTGAATGCCGTTGAGCGAGAATTTTTCAACCAGTTCGTCGATCGTGTAAATCTCTTGTTCTTCGCTGGCGGACCAGCCGAGCAGTGCCAGAAAATTGCGAAACGCAGCCGCAAGAAAACCGGCATCGCGATAGGTTGTCATCGAGACGACCTCGCCGTGCTTGCGCTTGGAAAGCTTGCCTTTGTTCGGCGCCATTATCAGCGGCAGATGCGCGAATATCGGCGGTGTCACGCCAAGAGCTTCGTAAATTAAAATTTGCTTGTGAGTGTTCGTGAGATGATCCTGGCCGCGAATGACATGCGTGATCTGCATCTCGATGTCGTCGCAGACGACCGCGAGGTTATACAGCGGATGGCCGTCCGAGCGGAGCAGAACCAGGTCCTCTGTTTCCTTGTAGTCTCGTTCCTGCAAGCCATAGACGGCGTCTTCGAAAGAGGTTTTTCCGGTTTCCGCAACTTTCAAACGGATGGCGAACGGCTCACCTGCGGCGGCACGAGCGTCGCTGTCCTCACATGAAAGATCGCGATACTGATTGTCCCGCATATTCTTTTCGCCCTGCTGTGCGCGGGCGCGATCTTTGATCGTGTCCTTCACGTTCCCATCTGACGGAGCTTCTTTCGGCGTGAAATCGCGATATGCTTTGCCTTCTTCAAGCAGTTTCAATGCGGCAGAACGGTGTTTGTCGGCGTTGTTCGATTGAAAAACGATCTCTTCATCCGGTGCAAAGCCAAGCCATTCGAGACCGTCGAGTATCGAGCGCGTTGATTCGTCGGTTGAACGCGCCAAGTCGGTGTCTTCTATGCGAAGCAGAAACTTCCCGCCGGTGTTGCGTGCGTAAAGGTAGTTAAAGAGTGCGGTCCGTGCGGAACCGATATGAAGGTAGCCGGTCGGCGATGGTGCGAATCTGACTCTTACTGACATAAGGGAAGATTTTCACGCAAAGGCGCAGAGAACGCAAAGACAATGCAGAAAGCTAGAGCCTGAACAATGCGATATGAAGGCTAAGCTGAATGTTTCGCCCTTACTTATGTGCGGGCTTCTGCATTATGGATTTGAATAAAGTTTCCGCATGTGTCGTCGAGGATCGCCTGCGTGCCCCAGTCGTTTTTGGTCGGTGCCTGTTTGAAGACGACGCCTTTTTCTTTTAGCCGTTCGAAGTCGGCTTCGACGTCATCTGATCCAAGAACGATCACCGGCAAACCGGCATTGTAGATGCCTTCCCAATAAACATCTGAGTTCAGGTTGCCGCGTGGTTCGAGCAGAATGGCTGTGCCGTCCGGATCTTCGGGCGAGACGACGATCGCAAGTTTCATCTCAGGCATGAACATCTTTTCGATGAAGCCGAGCTTCCGCGTATAAAACATAAACGCCGCGATCGGGTCAATGACGGGAATACTGGTAAGCGAGACTTTCATAAAGCAGTGGTCAGTGGTCCGAGGTTTTTGTCAGCCAGAACGGTCAAAAAAAAGGCCTGTTGCAGGGAGATGGTCAATCTCTTATGACTGACCATCGACCACTGACAACCGGCCACTATTTTCTGGCGGAGACGACAGGATTCGAACCTGTGGTACCCTTTTGAGGTACAACGATTTAGCAAACCGCCGCTTTCAGCCACTCAGCCACGTCTCCGAAAATTCTGCGTCCAAGACTTTCAATGTCGTTGGACAAGAATCAATTCTAGCGGCAGGGCAAACTTTGTCAAGGCTTTGGCATCCCATAAGCCAACCAGACGTGGACTAATATCGCTTGACACGGCTGATTTTTGCTAAGAGAATATTAAAGTTGCTCGGAGTAGCATCGAAAAGCTGAACTTATAATGCGAAAAGACTTGAACGCGGGAAATTAGAAGCGTTCGGGTATGTGTTTGCTAAATGGGATTTATTGGTCGTCAGTTAAAAAGCTTTACTGCCTTTGCAGTTGTTGCCGCATTTGTCGGCGCACCTGTTTTGAGTATAAATGCTGCGCCCGGTGCATCCGCTGAATCAGCAAAGTTGGGCGGACTCGGCGTTATTACCGGATTCGTTCGGGATGACGGCGGCAATCCAATTGCAGATGCGACAGTCGCAATCTTTCGCTTAGGCACTTCAAAACTTCTCAAGCAGGTAAATTCGGCCTCCAACGGACGATTCATCGCAAAGATAATTCCGGGCAAATATTCGGTGCTGGCAGTTGCCCAGGGCTTCAATCCGGTAACGCTTCCAAACGTCGAGATCGGCCAGGCCTCACAACTCGAATACGGGTTCAAGCTTGAAAAAGCGGGCAGCGGAAATACGCTTCCCGAGAAGCGTATCGACCGCAACAATCCAAAATGGAGCGTTCGTTCGTCGGCTATCAGCCGCTCGATCTATCAGAATCAGGACGGCGGCAGCGTCGTGGTTGAAGAGGCCGCTCCTGAACCTGTCGAGGCCGATGGCCGTAAAATGCAGTCGGTCGCCGCTACATATTTCTCATCGTCACAGCACGGAAATTTCACCGGCTTTAATGTAGCGACACTTATTCCTATCAAGGAAAATGTGGAACTGGTCGTCGCCGCTCAAACGGGGATCGGCAGTGCAGCACCGCAGCGTCTTGATACCGAATTGCGATTCAAACCGGTCGAAGATCATCAGGTTCGTGTCAAATCGTCGTTCGGCAAGGTCGGCTCGGTCGCAGTCGGCGATAAAGAAAGAACACTCGGTCAGGTGTCTATACAGGCAACGGACGAATGGCAGATCCGCGACGGCGTCATTTTGGTTTACGGTTTTGATTTTTCGCGGTTTACGGGCGCGGGAAGCGAGTCTTCGCTTAGCCCGCGCATCGGCTTCCAATACGACCTCGACGCGAAGACACGGTTTCGTACCGCCTATACAACGCAAAACGAGGAGCGTTCATGGTCGAGGGCCATAGAACTGGAAGGTTCGCAGATCGCATTTCGCGAACCTGTCTCGATGAACGACATCGCTATTGAGAACGGAAAGCCGCTGATGAACCGTTCAAGCCGCTTCGAGTTCGGCATAGAACGCGTCCTCGATAACAATTCGACCCTTGAAGCAAATGCGTTTACCGACACCGTATTCGGTCGTGGCGTTGGCTATTCCTTCGCTGCGTTCGATTCGCCTGATGCTGATTTTGCGTCGATGACGGGAACGCAGGAAGGCTCGGCCCGCGGTATGCGGCTGGTTTATTCGCGTCGCATCGGATCGCGGTTCACAGCGACCGCGGGATACAGTTTTGGGCAAGGACAAAAGCTTTCTCCTGATGCCATTACGGAACCCGACGAGTTACTGGTTAACTCGTTCTTCCAGACGCTTTTTGGTCAGTTAGAGGCCGATCTTAAAACCGGAACGAACGTGAAAACAGTGTTCCGATTTTCGCCCGAAGCGACGGTGTTTGCTATCGACCCGTTTCAGGGCCGTTTGGCGATCTATGATCCGGGCCTAAGCATTCTTATTACGCAGAAGATCCCGACGCTCGGCCTTCCGTTCCAGGCACAGGCGATCATTGATGGCCGCAACCTCTTGGACGCCCGCACTGGCCTGTTTGGCGAAGATGGAAGCCTAAGACTGAATTCGGGCGGCAAAACGATCCGCGGGGGAATACTGGTAAGGTTTTGAGCATTCATCAGTTCGTGACAGAATCCGGGTGTTTGCCCGGTTTTTTTGTTTCCGGTGACTTCCTGATTTCCAAAATCTCGGATTAGCATTCGAAAATCCAAATATCCTTTCGACCTAAAAATCGGAAAAGCGGTTTCACTCCCGAAAAATAAGGAAAATACGCCAAAAAATGGATTCATAAATTCGTCGAAAACGGTTATGCTGTTGGAACAAGTTTTGCGTTGAAAATACATGGCGAAGTGTGCCGAACGTGATGAAAGGGAAGGTTTTTACAAGTTGGAGCTTGATTTGGCTGGTCATAGCCGCGCTTTTTGTGGCTGGCGGAGCTCTAAACCTTTCACAGCGGACGGTGCAGCAGCTTCCCCCGACAGACGGTGTCCACTGGGTTCAGAGGACTGACGGAATCTACGCAGAAAAGGTTTTGCCGGAAATGGCGGCGGCCCGTGCGGGAATTTCCAAGGGCGACAAACTGCTTTCGATCAGTCTCGATGGCGAACACTACGACGAGGTCATTTCACCAGCCGATATACCGATGTATCTCGAATCGGCCGGAGTTGGCGGCACGCTTAGTTATTACTACCAAAAGCCTTCGTATTCGTTCACAAATAATTTCTACTACGCGGATCTCCGCAATATTGACACGCTTCCCCGTTGGACGCCGTCGATATTCTTTTTGACCTTCGTCGGATTGGTCTGGCTTGGTGTTGGGCTTTTCGTTCTGTTCAAGCAGGGCAGCAATTCGCCGTTCGTGCTTCACTTTGCGACTTTTTGTCTCGCGGCATTTGTTTTTCACGTTTACCGTCCATTAAATCTCGGACAGGATTTCGACCTCGCGATCCAGCTTCTCGATGACGCGGCGTTTGCGTTCTTTGTACCGCTGTTTGTGCATTTTTGTATCCGATATCCAGTTCGAAGCGAAGTTTTTGCGGCGAAGCGATGGCAGACGTTCGGCTTGTACGTTCCGGCATCGATCCTGACGCTTGCGGTCTTTACTCTTACGCTCGGACAGCTTTTCCCGGTTGAATCGGTCGCGGGCGGTATTCGCAATCTTGTTAGCACTTACGGCGTCTTTGCATCGCTGAATACGGCGCTGCTTTACCATTTCGTTTTCGGCGTAACGGCTGGTGCGACCGTCCTTATGTGGCGGTTCCTGAGCAACAAGCAGCCGCTCGTTCGCCAGCGTTTGAAGTGGGCCATGTGGGGCACGATCGTTTCGGTCTTTCCGATCGTTGCCGTTCAGGTCGTACGTCGTTTTATCTATCTTCCCGAAGATCCGCTGATCTCCGCGATCTCGACACTTCCGCTTGCCTTCATTCCTCTCGCATTTGGGCATTCAGTCGTTCGGTATCGCTTGATGGATGTTGACGTGGTGGTCAAACGTGCCCTTGTTTACGCACTTACGACCGTCGCCATCGCCACAATGATCGGCGTCGTCGCCCTTGTTCTGATCCTGCTTATTGGTGTGGACGGCAGTCTTTCGACCACGGAAAAGGTGCTTCGTGCCTTGATCGCCATCATCGCAATGGCCGGTATCGTGATGCTTGGCGAACCGCTGAAGAATTTTCTCCAGGAGCGGGCAAATAGGTTTTTCTACGGCGAGCGATACGACCTGAGGCAGGGATTGCTCGATTTTGGACGTACGCTCTCGGCGACGACCGCCCTTGATCCATTGCTCGACGGTTTGGTAGAACGGCTCAAGCAGGTGCTTGATGTCGAGAAGGTCGCCGTCTTTATCGAAGACGAGAAATCGCCCGAGCAGTTTTGCAACGCTAAATCGGCCGGGCTGAGCGAGGAGTTCAAGATACCTACGGATTTCCGCCGAATGATCCGCCAGAAATCTGCGGAGACTGGTGTTGTCCGTGCTGATGAGTTCGATCTGAACGATTCGGAACAGCCCAACATAGATTCCACCGGAACTCCGATGCGGCAAGAGCTGCATTACTTTGTGCCGTGTGTCGTTCGCAGCAAGATGGTTGCGGTGATCGGTCTTGGCCGTGCCGTGGATGGTTCGCTGCTCTCGTCCGAGGACCTGCAGATCCTGCGAACGGTTTCCGGCTACATCGCGGTTGCGATAGAGAACAGCCGGCTATATCAGGAACAGCAGGTTCACACCGAAGAACTTGCACTTCTAAAAGAATTTAACGAATCGATCGTCGAATCGGTGAACGTCGGCTTGATCGCGGTTGACGAGCATGGACGCATCACGCGCTGTAATTCAACCTTTGAAGATTTGATGGGCCTGAAGCGCGAACAGGCAGTCGGCAAACTTGTTGAAGAGATATTTGATGAAAGCTTTGCTTACAATCTCTCGAACATTCTCGGCAAGTCGAAATGGCATCTGACGGAGATACGCAACGCCTACAAGATGCACACATATGACGCTGCGGGCGGTTCCTTGATACTGAACGTCGCTATTGCTCCGCTGCGTTCGGTAGGCACGGCACAGACCGGGGCGATCGTCGTGCTTGAAAATGTGTCGTCACGCGTGAAGCTCGAAGAAACGCTGCAGCAGAGCGAAAAACTCTCCAGCATCGGCTTGCTGGCAGCGGGAGTTGCACACGAAGTGAACACGCCGCTGACTGGCGTATCTAGCTACACGCAAATGCTTTTGGGAATGGTGCCTGAAACGGACCCGAAGCACGAACTGCTCAAGAAGATGCAGCGGCAGACCGACCGTGCGACGAATATCGTCGGCAATCTGTTGAATTTTTCACGAACCGGCACCGCGATCGAGTCTTTTGACATTGATGTGAACGCGTTGCTTGACGATACGCTGCAACTGCTCGAACCGCAGCTTCGAAAATCGAATGTCGAAGTAGTCAGAGATTATTCTCCCATGCCCGTTCGCATCTTTGGCAACAGCGGTAAACTGCAGCAGGTTTTCACGAACCTGGTGCTCAATGCACGCGACGCAATGTTCAACGGCGGTGCGATTACGCTCAAGACCGCAGCGGAGTTGGAAGGCGAGATAGTTATCACGGTTTCCGATGTCGGCGAAGGCATTTCACCCGAGAATCTGAGCAAGATATTCGATCCATTCTTTACGACCAAGGGCGTCGGAAACGGTACCGGGCTCGGACTAGCGGTAACATACGGGATCGTTCAGGAACACGGCGGCACCATCGAAGCTCAAAGTGGGCAGGATGGCACTACCTTTACGCTTTCGTTCCCGCCCATCGAAGCTGCACGCAAACGCGCTGTCAGTTGATCGGATCAATCACATTCACTTTTCCAACAATACGAACGGCGAAAAGCGAAACAACGAGAGCTGCCGCCATGATCGCGGAAGCGGCAAAGAACGTGCGGTTTACGCTTGCATCGTCGATACGGTTGACGGCGTTGTTGAGCAAAAGGCCGCCTACCATCGGCCCGATCGCCCGTGCGAGGCTTGCACCCGACTGCATCAGCCCGAGCCGCGAGCCCTGTTGATTCTCCGCTGTTATTTTTGAGACGAGGCTGGTCAGCGAGGGCGACGCCATCGCGTTTCCGAGCGATAACACCGAGCAGCAAACAAGTAAAGCGGCAAGCCCGCCCATCATCGGGCCGACAAAAGGAATTCCAAGTAAACTGATCGCCATCAGAAAACAGCCGATAACGGTCAACCGGATCTCGCCAATGCGACGAACAAAAAAACCAAAGAGCAGGCCTTGCCCGATAACACTCATTACGCCGACAAAAGCGAACAGATAGCCGTTTTGTTCTGCGTCGTATCCATAGCGAAACGCCGTGAACAGCACGAACGCATAGGTCATTATCGAGAACGCCGTCACGAGCAGAAAATAGACAAGATTGATCGTTCCGAAATCTCTCTCTTTCAGCGAATCGATCATTGCGGCAAAGCGTTTGGTCTTTTCGGACGGGCGCGAACGGTGTTCGGCACTCAACGATTCGGGCAGAATGAAATACAAGGCAATTGCATTGACAAGCGATAATACCGCTGCGCAGTAAAACGGCACATGAACGCCGTATTTGCTTAGTATTCCTGCGATCGCCGGGCCGAGGATAAATCCAAGTCCGAATGTCGCTCCAAAGAGTCCCATTCCTTTGGCGCGATTTTCACGCGTCGTAACGTCTGCTATATACGCTTGTGCGGTCGAGATATTAGCGCCCGTAATGCCGCCGATGATGCGTCCGAGAAATACGAGGAAAAGCGTATTCGCAAATCCGATAACGAAATAACCGACCGCCGAACCCAGCAGGCTAATGAACAAGATCGGCCGTCGTCCGTATTGATCCGACAATCTTCCGAGCACCGGCGAAAAGAAAAACTGCATCAGAGAATAGATCGCAAAAAGGAATCCGATCTCGATCGGCGATGCATTGAATGGCGAAGTTTCGGCATAAAACGGAAGGATCGGGATCACCATCCCGAAACCGATCAGGTCGATGAAGACCGTAACGAAAATGATTATCAGCGGCGGCGTGAAAAAGCGTTCACCCGAAACCATCGGGCTGGGTTCGTTTTCGTTTGGCGGTGAGGTCGATGTCATTTGTCGCGATTCGAGGCTTGGTGGCCGGATGTTGTAAAATATTCCGTAAACAAAACGATAGCATCTATTATTATAGGCACGAAAGAATGCTCAAGAAATACGTTCTCATTCCACTTCTGGTTTTTATCTCAATTGGTTCTATGTATCGCGAATCAAAGGCGCAAACTGCGCGAACCGAACGACCCGAAGCCGCGTCCCGTTCGACGACCGATGTCGCCTCGGCGATCCATTACAGCGTCTCAATGACAAAGCCTTCGACGCATCTGCTTGAGGTGGAAATGTCGTTCCAGGTAAAGAAATCAGTCGATTCCATTGATCTGAAAATGCCGGTCTGGACGCCGGGAAGCTATTTGGTGCGCGAATATGCACGCCACGTCCAGGGCTTTGCAGCCGCCGATGCGAAAGGTGCGAACATGGCCTGGCAAAAGATCAATAAGAATACCTGGCGGGTTTCGACGAAAGGCGCCGCCAATGTCACGTTGAGCTATAAGGTCTATGCAAACGAATTGACGGTTCGCACGAACGAACTGAATGACGGCCACGCATTCTGGAACAACGCGGCACTGCTGCTTTTCCCTGCCGGACAGTTGAATGCTCCGTCAACGATCTCGGTCAAGCCTTTTGGTAATTGGAAGGTCGCAACCGGCTTGCCCGTCGTGACAGGAAAGACGGACACATTTCGTGCAGAGAATTACGACATCCTGTACGACTCGCCGTTCGAGGTCAGCGATTTTAAAGAGATCACATTCGACGTTCGCGGCATTTCGCATCGCGTCGTCGTCACGGGCGAAGGCAACTACGATCTCAAACAGATAGCCATCGACGCGGCAAAGATCGCGGAAGAAGGGGCTAAGATCTTTGGCGAATTGCCGATCGAGAATTATCTGTTCATCGTAAACCTGCGCGGCGGCGGCGGTTTGGAACATTTGAATTCAACTGCATTGCAGTTCAACCGTTTCGGCTTCAGGCAAAAGGCGTCTTACACGCGATTCCTTAGCCTTGTTGCTCATGAGTATTTTCATCTTTGGAACGTAAAACGCATTCGGCCCGACGCGCTCGGCCCGTTCGATTACGAGAACGAAAATTACACAAAACTTCTTTGGGTTGCCGAGGGCGTGACGGCATATTACGAAGGCCTTTTGCTTCGACGTGCCGGTTTGATCACCGATAAGGAAATGCTCGGCACAAAAGCTAACATGATCCGCGATCTGCAAAACCGGCCCGGACGTTTCGAAACCAGTCTCGAAGAAGCGAGCATGGACGCCTGGATAAAGTACTACCGGCAGGACGAAAATTCCGTCAATAATCAGGTTTCCTATTATGACAAAGGCGAGATCGTTGCGATGATGCTCGACATTGAGATACGTTCGCGTTCGGCCGGAAAAGGCTCGCTGGACGACGCGATGCGTACCCTATATAACGATTTCTACAAGAAGAATCGAAACTACACGCCCTCCGATCTTCAGGCTGCGGCGGAAAAGGCTGCGGGTGGTTCGCTCGAAGAATTCTTCTCGAAATATGTGCGCGGCGAGGCTGATCTGGATTATGACAAGATCGTCGCGGGCATCGGCCTGCGCCTTGAACGGACCGAGCCGAATAAAGGAAAGGCGTATATCGGGGCTGACACTGTCGAAGAAAATGGACGTCTCAACATTCGCACGGTTGCGGCAGGAACTCCGGCTTACGAACAAGGCTTGAACACAGGCGACCAGATTGTTGCCATAGACGGCAATCGTGCAAGTACGGCCTTCCTTGCCAGCTACATCGGCGAGAAAAAGCCGGGCAATAGGGTGAAGTTGACTATTTTTCGCTTCGATCAGTTGAGGGATATCAGTTTCACTTTGGGTGCGAACACACGGGCCGAATTTGCGTTCGAACCGGTGGCAACGCCGACCGAACTTCAGCGGCGTCTATATCGGGACTATCTTGGCGACGACCTGTAAACCGGCTTCGGAAATAACCAAATGATGAATCGTTTCATATTGCTCTCGGCTTGTGCCTTTCTGTGTGCGGCAGCCTTCGGGTGTCAGAAGGCTGATGTAAGTTCCGGCGGCCCGACGACCGCTCTCAGCCAGATCCCTGCGGACCGTCTGAACTTCCGCTACGAGGCCGACGTGCCTGAGCCGACGGAGACTGCGAAATCAACGGGTGCCGAGACCAACGCCGCAATTCAGGCCGATTTTGATGCACGGCGCTCGGGTGAAAATTTAGACAAAGTAATAGCCTCGCCGGACGGGAAACGGATAGTTGCGGTCTATCATCAGCAGGCGGACCTGCCTTCCGAATTCCGGCTTGATATGTATTCGGCGGACGGCAAACTGCTGAAGAAAATGACCTCCGATCTGATGGCCGTCCATTTTCCGGATACCATCCGCTGGTCGCCCGATTCGACAAGCATTGCGTTCGTCGCGATGGTACGAAGCGTTCAGACCAATCCCGAGGCACAGCCGACACCTGCAAATCCGCAGCCTGCGACCGACGCTGCCAACGTCAACACGGCAACCGAGGCGGAAGCGAACTCAAACGTAGATGCGAACGCCAATGCTCAAGTCGCTGCCGAGCCAACACCGGTCGCACCCGCCGGGATCATGGTCTTTAAGACCGAACAGATATACCTTGCAAATGCGGATGGCGACGCCGTCAAACCGATCACACAGAACGACGGTTTGATCTATTTCTTTTACAAATGGGCGCCCGACAGCTCGGCTCTCGTGGCGTTGGCGGCGACACAGCGCGAATGGCAGTACTTGCAGTTCAACGCGGAAAGTAAAGGCGAGATCTACGTTCCGGTCGGCCGGCTGCGTCTGGTTGAAAAGACGGGACGCGAACGCCGTCTGGACGACGCCTTGACAGCGGTGCAGCCGGTTTGGTCGCCCGATTCGTCAAAAGTAGCCTGCGGCTATGATAAACAGGTCAGGATCTACGACGCGGTCGGCAACGGCCCGACACAGGCAGCCATTCCGCTACAGAATCAACTGCTTTTATCAGCTCAGGCGTTCGACCGGGCACAGGCCGATAAACTGAATGCCGAGGCAAATCAACCGACAGCGACGCCGAGATCAAATGTTCAGAGTTCGATGCTGCCCGATCCGAATACGCTTGTGTCGTTCAATCCCATCGTCGCGTTGGCCTGGAACGAGGACAACATTTTGTATTTTCAGACCGCATTCATAAAACGGATGAAGCGGGAGATCGACAGCGTAACCAGCTTTCCGCGTTGGCATCGGCTGATCTTTTCACCGCAGGCTGTGCAAGCGAGATAACGATGTACGAAAAAACAGTGGACGAGACGTACGCAACGAACGCGGCGATCCGTGAAAAGCTGAAAGGCATAGTGGGTTCTTTGGGTGTTGAAAAACTGAATCGCATTCCCGAAGGCGAAAAGTGGTCCGTCGCAAACATCGTCGAACACCTGACAATGGTCGAGGGCGGGGCGACACGCATTTGCGCGAAACTCCTTTCCAAGGCGAGGGATGAATCGAGAATTGGCGACGGCAAGATACGGGTAACTATCAGCTTTGTGGAAAAGGGCAAAGAGATCGCGGGCATCAAGGTCGAGGCTCCGGCTTTCGTTCAGCCCTCGGGTGAGAAAACGCTTGACGAGTCAATGGCCGCATTCGATGCAAATGGCGAGGCTCTTAACCAACTCAAACAGTTGTTTGAGACGGTAGATTCAAACGAGCACAAGTTTCCGCATCCGTTCTTTGGCGGACTTTCGGCAGGCGAATGGCTGACCTTGATCGGGGCACACGAGGCACGGCATATCAGGCAAATAAAGGGTTTAGTGGAAAAATTATAGAAAAATGCCCCGGCTGCGAGGAGGGCTAACAGTCGGGGCGTTTCGTCCAAACAAAAGCTTCAACTATCCGGTTGATCAATTTGAAGCCGTTCGTTTGATGTTCGGCACACGACGAATGGTTGCCGAAATTAAGTTTTTTGTTTTCCGCTTTTCTCCCTTGCGTGGTAAAGTTTCTGATTTCACATTTTAGCTTTTTTCACGGGCGATCTTGTATGGATAAGTTTCTAATTCGCGGCGGAAAACGCCTCACTGGCCGGATCGAGATCAGCGGTGCAAAAAACTCGGCATTGCCATGCCTTGCGGCCTCGCTGTTGACCGGCGAAACCGTCACGCTTCACAACGTGCCGTATGTAAAAGACCTGATAACGCAGCGGCGTCTTCTGGAAGATCTTGGCGCGACGGTGCTCACGCCGGAACTCCGCACGCATGTGATCACGGCGAAGAATATAGAAACTTTTGAGGCCTCTTATGAGCTTGTCAAAACAATGCGAGCCAGCGTCCTTGCTCTTGGCCCGCTGCTATCGCGTTTTGGAAAGGCAAAGGTCAGCTTGCCCGGCGGATGCGCCATCGGCACGCGGCCCATCGATCTCCATCTGAAAGCCTTTGAAAAACTCGGTGCGGAAGTTTCGCTTGAATCGGGTGATGTCGTGGCGACTGCCCCGAAGGGCAGACTTGTTGGTGCTGAGATCGATTTTGAAAAAGTTACGGTTACAGGAACCGAGAACGTAATGATGGCCGCCGTTTTGGCAAACGGCACGACGACAATTCACAATGCAGCACGCGAACCGGAGATAGAAGATCTTGCCGATCTGCTCGTCAAGATGGGTGCGAAGATCACCGGTGCCGGAACCGAAACGATGGTCATCGAGGGCGTCGAAGCTCTCGGCGGTGCCGAACACTCGATCATACCCGACCGTATCGAAACCGGAACATTCATCGTCGCAGCGGCGCTCACGGACGGCGAGCTTGAGATCGCAAAGTGCGCTCCGCATCACATCGCAGCCGTGATCGATCAGGTTCGAGCGGCCGGCATCGTCATCGAAATTGTTGATTCGACCACACTTAAAGCGAGCCGCAGTTCCGGTGGGCTGAAAGCTCTCGACGTTACGACCGAGCCGCATCCCCTGTTTCCAACGGATATGCAGGCTCAGTATATGGCGCTCATGACGCAGGCCGAGGGAACTTCGACGATCACTGAAACGATCTTCGAAAATCGCTTTATGCACGCATCGGAGCTGATCCGGCTCGGTGCGGACATCACAATTCACGGCAATCAGGCCGTCGTCAAAGGGCCGTCAAAGCTGACCGGTGCCCGCGTCATAGCATCCGATCTGCGTGCGTCGGCATCGCTTGTCGTGGCTGGTCTGTGTGCCGAAGGCGAGACGACCATCGACCGCGTTTATCACATCGACCGCGGCTACGAGACCATCGTGCGAAAATTCCGTTCGCTCGGTGCCGACATCGAACGCGTGTCCGAACATCTTGTCGGCGAAATGGCTGGCGAATCTCAGATATGAAAAAAGACGGTTGCATCTTTTGCAAGATTGCCGCGGGCGACATTCCTTCGACGTTTGTTTACGAAGATGAAACATGCGTCGCCTTTAATGATCTTAGCCCGCAGGCACCGACGCATATATTGGTGATTCCGCGTGACCACATCGATTCGCTCGATAAAGCAGCGGACAACCAGTCGGGAATGCTCGGGCATCTCTTATTTTCTGCCGCGAATATCGCTCGTAGCCTCGGTTTTTCCGAGAACGGGTATCGCGTTGTCATAAATACGAACGAAGATGGCGGCCAGACGGTATTTCATCTTCACGTTCATCTTCTTGCGGGAAGGCCGTTTATTTTCCCGCCCGGATGATCCAATTTGTTATGAAGTTTCTGGTATGTCTCCTTGTCTCGATTTCGGCTTTGTTGATGATCGCTTGCGGCGGAGGCAATGCAGCAAACGACACTAATTCGCACGGCTTAGCGTCGAACGTAGCGGAGTATTCCGATGCGCGTCTCGCGTTGATCGACGGAACAAAGCTGCTTGATTCCGGCGAAACCGACCGGGCTATTGACGTGTTAAGTCAGGCCGTTAAGCTCGACCCAAACCTTGCTGAAGCATATTTTCAACTCGGTGTCGCATATGCGTTGGTTGAGACGCGCGATGCTGGGGTTATGACGACAGACAACGACTCAAACGCCGACGACAAGGGGAAAGAAAAGAAGCCGAATTCGGTGATCGCCTTCGAGAAGGCCGTTGACGGATACAAGAAAATGATCGCCGCAAGCAAGGATGATTTTGCGTCTCAGTTCAATCTAGGCCGTGCGTATAACAAACTCAACGAAGACGAAAACGCGGAAAAGGCATTTGAGAGGGCTGCTGAACTAAATCCCGAAGACACCGAATACCAAACCGAACTCGGCAGCATCCGCATCAAGCTAGCGAAATATCGCGAAGCCATTCCGCCGCTGAAAAAAGCGTTGGAACTTGACCCCGAAAATGTCGAAGCACTGGAACTTCTCGAAGACGCCGAAGCGGGCCGCCGCCGCGTTGACTATACGAGCACGCCCAAAAAAGACGATAAAAAACTGAGCAATTCAAATTCTGCAAACTCGAATACGGCAACATCAACGCCCTCGAATTCGGCAAAACCGCCCGAGCCGCCGAAACCCGCTCCGACCAGAAAACCGGCAAATCGACCCTAATATGGGGCGAAATTACACAGATCGGTGTCAACTTGTATCAAGTTGACACCATTTTGTGCTAATCTTGGCTTCGTCGCACAATTTGCTCGGCGATGCCTGAGATGAAGTTTGAACTCGAATCCCCTGAAAACCTTTCGCTTGAACGCAAGATCCAGATGCACGAGGCTCGCGAAGCGATCATCGACCGCCTTGCGCGTGACCTTCCGGCGTCTATCGAGCTCGAACGGTTTCTCAACGTAGTCGTCTCGGAATTGGGACGAATGATGCAGGCCGACCGCTGCGATCTGCTTCAGTTCAGCGCCGGTAAAGAGCTTCTCATCAGCCACGAATGGCGCCGCGACAGCAAGATCACATCGAGCAAAGGCACCGTGATACCGATCGACGCAAAACGGCTGTCCAAGCAATTCGACATCAAAAAGCCGATAAAGATCGACGATACTTCCAAGACAAAAGACCCGACATTAAAGTTCTTCGCAAAGGCGCTCGACACGCGTTCGCTGCTTATCATTCCGATCATTCAGGGCGAAGACGTGCTTGGCCTGATCGGTTTACACGACACGAAAAAGCCGCGCGTCTGGCTTGACGAAGAAGTCACTTTTCTCGAATCTATCGCACGCCACCTCGCCATCGGCTATCAGTACACGAGCCTTTACGTCGCGCAGGAAAACGAAGCCCGACGCACCAATGCACTTCTTGAGATCGCGAACACGCTTAACTCGCATTCCGATTTCAATGAGGTTTCGGCACGCGTGATCGAACGCGCTATTGCACTTGTCGGAGCCGATTACGGTGCTCTCGGCGTGCTCGATGAAGAAGGCAAGCGAATCTCGCTTGCGTCGTTCAAAGCCGCCGAAGGCATCAAACCAAGCCGCGTCCTGAAACTCGTAGAGTCGCACGGCCGTTCGCTGAATGTCGATACATTTGCCGCCGTCAGTGACCTGATCCGCGACGGTAAAACACGTTCAGTCAGCGATTCAGAGCTGCCCTTTGCGATCCGCGTGTTGTTCAACACACAACTTGGCGGCAAGGCGGCACTGCTGTCGCCTGTTCGCGTCGCCGGTTCGACATTCGGGCTTCTCGGCTTTGTTTGGAGCAAACAAACGGTCTTTGACCAGCACGATATCGAACTTGTCGAAGGCATCGCCGATCAGATCGGGACAGCGCTTGAACGCGATCAGCTTTCTGCCGAAGTGATGCGGTTAAAGAGCGAACTGCATCAGCGTCAAAGCGAGATTATCGGTCAGGCCCCGTCGATCCATCGCGCCATCGAGCTTGCACTAAATGTCGCCACGACCAATACGACCGTCCTTGTGCAAGGTGAATCCGGCACCGGGAAAGAGCTGCTTGCGAACCTGATCCATTTCAATTCTGGTCGTGAAAACAAGCCCTATATAAAGATCAATTGCGGAGCGATACCCGAACCACTTTTGGAATCAGAACTTTTCGGCCATGAAAAAGGTGCGTTTACCGACGCACGCGGGCTGCGTCGCGGACGCTTTGAAGAGGCTGACGGCGGCACGCTTTTCCTCGATGAGATCGGCGAGATGTCGATGCAGGCACAGGTGCGTCTGCTGCGGGTTTTGCAGGACGGAGATTTTACGCGCGTCGGCGGGAACGAGGTGATCCACTCCGATGTCCGCGTCGTTGCCGCGACCAATGTCGATCTTGCCAAGGCTGTCGATGAAGGCCGGTTTCGTAAGGATCTTTTCTATCGCCTTCACGTTTTCCCCATCACATTACCGCCGCTTCGCGAAAGGGCCGAGGATATTCATCCGCTGGTGTTTCATTTTCTCGAACGCTACAAAGAGAAATCGGGCCGATTCGTTTCCGGTATCTCGCGAGACGCGCTGAGTGCATTCGTCAGCTACGGCTGGCCGGGCAATGTCCGCGAGCTTGAGAATGCCATCGAGCGTGCCGTCATTATTGCTTCAGGCCGGCAGATCGAAGTCGAAGACCTTCCGCCCACGATCGGCGATGCGGCGTCTGCAAGCGGAGCACGGTCCCGTTATGAGCGTACGATTTCGGCCGCGGACGGAAAGGCGATAGTGCTTGAGATCGGCATTCCATCGACGATGGACGATGTCGAGAAGCACGTCATCGAAGCAACCCTGGATCTGACAGACGGCGATAAGTCCAGGGCCGCACGGATGCTCGATATCGGCCGCAAAACACTCTACCGCAAACTTGAACAGTACGAAGCTGATTGATATCCTTTTCGCTGCATCCTTTAACGGAACTCTGCAACAAATCTAATTAATTGTTTTTTCGACCAGACGGATTCGTTTGTGCGTCTAATCGCGTGCCTTTGACGAATCTGTTATCGCTAATATGAAAAGATTGAAGCTGGCCGCTGTCGGCGTGTTCGTCGTATTTGCTCTTTGGACGACGAGTTCGCGAATTGTTTCACCCACCGTTTCAGGACAAGGCGGCCTAACCCCTCCCGCAGGCGTAACTGCTTCAGACGGCGATTACGCCGATAAGGTTGGCATCCATTGGCACGCCGTGCGCGGTGCGACCAGCTATCAGATCCTTCGCAGCACAACCAACAATTCAGGCACTTCAGCAATCGCCGGCACTACTCAGGCGAACTTTTTCTTCGATAATTCTGCGGTCGTTGATCAGCAATATTTCTATTGGGTAAAGGCGGTCAACACGACTGGTTCGAGCGGTTTCAGCGTCGCCGATGCCGGACGGTCCCTTTTCGGAAGCCAGCCCGGCCCGAGTCAGGCTCTTGATCCGCCACCGCAGGCACCTCCCGGTAATCCTTTGACCGCCGCAAAGGCGACGCTCGGAAAGGTCCTATTTTGGGAGGAACAGCTTTCTTCTACTGACACGGTTGCATGCGGAACATGTCATATTCCTGCACACGGAGGCTCCGATCCGCGCACGTCGATCACGAACCCGTCCTCGCGAAATCCGGGAGCCGACCAGATTTTCAACACCGTTGACGACGTTTTTGGTTCGCCGGGAGTTTCGAGAACCAATGCCGCTGGGCTCTACGAATGGTCACCCGCGTTTGGCATGAACATTCAGGTAACACCACGGAAAGCGAATTCAAGCATCAATGCAGCGTATTTTCCGCAACGTCTTTTCTGGGATGGACGTGCAGACGGACAGTTTCGTGACCCGATCACAAACAACATATTGCTGAACGCTGGAGCATCGCTTGAGAGTCAGGCAGTCGGCCCGCCCGTAAGCGATGTTGAAATGGCCCATGCCGGACGGAACTGGACCGAAGCTGCGTCAAAGATCGCGGTTTCCCGTCCGCTTGCTCTTTCGCCAAATCTAACGCCGCAGCTCGAAGATTGGATAGGCGGGCGTCCGTATGGTGAACTGTTTCAAGAGGCGTTTGGAACCGCCGACATTACACCGGCGCGTATCGCAATGGCGATCGCTTCATACGAACGCACGCAATTTTCCGACCGTACACCGCTCGACCTTGCCAACACAGGCATTCAGGCCCTGACAGCCGCCGAACAACGCGGACAGGTAGTGTTCGCAGATGGAAATTGCGTAGCTTGTCATGCAAGCAATCTTTTGCAGGACAATGTTTTTCATAACATCGGCGTTCGCCCGGTCGATGAAGATCTGGGAAGGTTTGTTGTCACAAATAGTCCCGCCGATCGTGGAGCATTTCGCACACCGTCGCTTCGCAATATCGAGCTGCGTGCGCCATATATGCACAATGGCGGATTCGGAACTCTGGAAGAGGTTGTTGAGTTCTATAATCGCGGTGCCGATTTTCCAAACGCTCCCAATTTTCCATCGGATCGCATCTTCCCGTTGAATCTGACGACAGAGCAAAAGGCCGATCTTGTGGCATTTCTACGCAGGCCGTTAACAGACACCCGTGTTGCGAATGAGACCATCCCCTTCGACAGGCCGGCTTTGTATTCATCCTCAAATCGCGTTCCGGTTTTGGTCGGTACTGGCACGAACGGCACAGGCGGCAGGCTGCCGAACGCCATAGCGGTAGAGCCGCCGATCGTCGGTAATCCCAGCTTCTCCGTCGCAGTTTCCAATGCTCTCGGCGGTGCTAATGCAGTCCTTGTGATCGACGATATCGATCCGGGAAATACTTCGACAATTCCAGGTGTCGGTTCGCTCGCTCGTGTCGTCGTCGGGCTTGGTGGCAGCGGGGCCGGGAATGGATTCGGCTCGGCAAGCATTCAGATCCCCGATCTTCAAACCTACGTCGGCCGCACGTTTCACGGCAGATGGTACATAACCGACCCCGGAGCCGCTGGAGGAGTTGCCGTCTCACAGGCGTTTAGATTTACCGTATTCGGCATCGCCTCTGGTTCGGCTAGTACTCGTTTTGACTACGACGGGGATTCTACGGCTGACATCAGTGTGTATCGGCCTAGCGGGGGAAGTTGGTGGGTGTTGCGGTCGGAGACGCAGAGCATGTATGCGTTGGAGTGGGGGAGCGGGGCTGATCGGATAGCACCGGCGGATTATGATGGTGACGGGAAGACTGATGTAGCGATCTTCCGTCCGGGGACGGGTGATTGGTGGGTGTTGAATTCACAGACACAGACGCTTTCGGTGACGAACTGGGGGATCGGGACGGATGTTATCGTGCCGGGCGAGTACGGCACGGACGGGAAGGCCGATTTCGCGATCTGGCGACCGTCGGATGGCGGCTGGTATGTGAAGGGTTCGGACGGCACTTACAGTGCCACGGCCTGGGGCATCGCGACGGACAAACCTGTCGCAGCCGATTACGATGGCGACGGCAAGTTTGACCTGACTATCTTCCGTGCTGACGGCAACTGGTGGACGATCAATTCGATCACGGGAGCGACGACCGTCAAGAACCTCGGCATCGCGACCGACAAACTCGTTCCTGCTGACTACACAGGCGACGGCAAGGCAGATGTCGCGATCTGGCGGCCGAGCGACGGCGGCTGGTGGTATCTCGACTCGACAACCGGAGCAGCGGTCGTGCGTCAATGGGGAATCGCAACCGACATCCCGGCACCCGCAGACTACAACGGCAACGGCATAACCGACCTCGCTGTCTTCCGTCCAAACGAAGGCAACTGGTGGATCTTCTTTGACAATGGCTCATCCACCGCCGTCAACTGGGGCACAAGCGGCGACCAGCCAACCCCGAATGCGTTCGTGAGATAGCGAGGAGAAGTAAGCGGTAAGCGGTAGGCAGTAAGCAAAAGGCACGAACAAGAATTATTAGTTCCTGTTCGTGCCTTTCTTCGTGAAAGTTCGTGGCTGTTCGTTTCGTCGTTACTGATGCGTATCTCTCACGCCCTTACTATGCCACCCCGCTCGCAGATGCTGCGGCGGGGACCCCGGTCGTGCGTGCTACTGACACTGCGGGCTACTGACACTGCGGGCTACTGACACTTTAGGCCGCAGGCGGCCTTGGGGACAAAGCCACCCTTCCCGCAGATGCTGCGGCAGGGAACCCGGCGAGTGTCCCCGCTCCGGCGGCTTTTCGTTTTTGGGACAATAGAATGTATAATTTAGGGCTTTGCGGTATGCGTGACTTGGGGCAACCGAACGGATGCGGCCAGAATCATAGAAAGGTCATAATTCGAACTTTGAAATGCCGCTTTTATTCGGTTATTCTTACGCAATATTGAGCTTCTAGTGAGTTCGGGCGGCTTTTCGAAACTGCTCTCCTGGCTGCACGTTTTCGGGGATTGTTATTTTATGCAGAGTTTTCGCGCAAAATGGCTCGCGGTATTGAGCCTTGCGATATTAGTTCCGTTTTCGCTTGCCCATACAGACGAAAAGCCGGCCGTAAAGGCTATTAGGGTTCAACAACTCGTTGAGTCGGTAGATATTCAGGGCAATCGGCGCATGCGCGACGAAGACCTGATCTACTACATCAGAACCCGCCCAGGCGATGTTTTTGATGCAGCGGCGCTTGAGCGTGACCTGCAAGAACTCCTGTCACTTAATTTCTTCGATAAATCGGCAACGCGCGTACTGACGACGGACGGCGTTCGGGGCGGTGTGAACGTCATCTTCGAAGTGCGCGAATGGCCGATCATACGCGACCTCCAGTTCGTTGGAGCTAAGGTGATAACAGAATCGGATATTCTGAAAGCATTTCGCGAACAGCGTGTCGGCATCTCGAAGGAATCGATCTACGACCCCGTAAAGGCCCGTGCCGGTATTCGCGTATTGCGTGAAATGCTTGCGTCGAAAGGCTATCCGAACGCAAAGGTCAATGTTGAAGAGGAAGAAGTTTCGGCGACATCTATAGCGGTCACATTCAAGGTCGAACAAGGCAACCGTTCGCGTATTATCGAGATCGATTTCCAAGGCAACGAACATTTCGATGATAAAGAACTTAGAAATTCACTAACGCTTGTAAAAGAGACCGGCCTGGTATCGCGTTTCAAATCCGAGGACATCCTCGACCTCAGAAAGCTGCAGTACGATCTGCAAAAGAACGTGCGTTCGTACATGTTCTCGAAGGGTTATTTCCAGGCCAGGATCGGTGAACCGGAGGTGATCGGACTCGGCGTAAAGCGAACTGACTTCCTTCCGTTGATAACATTGCCGATCCCACTCATATCGTCGGTTGACGATACACTTAAGATCGTAGTTCCTGTGACGGAAGGAAAAGTGTTCCGCGTCGGCAAGCTTGAAGTTGAAGGCAGCTCGATCTTCTCTGAGCAGCAGGTATTGGCAGCTATCGGTTTGAAAACCGGAGACATTGCTGACGGAAAACGACTTCAGGATTTTGTTTACGAAGATCTTAAGAAGATATACGGTCAACAGGGTTTCATACAGGCGAATGCCGAATTCGAACCCGAGTTCAAGGATAATCCGACGAATCCTAATGAAGGCATCGCGGATATTAAGATCATCATTGAAGAAGGAAAGCAGTTCACCTTGCGCAGATTGGAATTCGTCGGAAACACTTTCACCCGCGATAAGGTGATGCGTCGCGAATTCCTGCTTAACGAAGGCGATATCTACAACGACCAATATATCGATATTTCCGTTGCAAGACTGAATCAGACTCAGTACTTCGACCCGATCGATAAAGATCAGGACATCGAAAAGCGAACGGACGAAGAGCAGGGTGACGTCGATCTGATCGTCAAGATCAAAGAAAAAGGAAGACAGCAGATATCGTTCAACGGCGGCGTCTCGGGCGTTGGCGGCACGTTTTTCGGACTTGAATACTCTACCAATAACCTTGCCGGACGCGGCGAGATCCTGTCCATTAATATGGGGGCCGGAAACCGACAGCAGAATTTCCAGGTCACCTATCAGGAACCATATTTCCGCGATCGGCCGATCTCCGTCGGGATTTCGGGCTTTGCATCACGCTATAAGTTTTTCGGGGAAGGCACTTTCCTGACACAGAATCAGGACCTGATAAACGATCTGTTTAATCCGTTGGGTCAGATCCTTACCGATGAAAGTAATTTGTTCACTCAGAGCACATACGGAGTAAATGTTTTCGCGACGGCCCCGCTGTCTGAACTTTTCTTTAAGAAGCGTCCGTTCAGCCAGTTTTCACGTATCGGGCTTTCGTATCAGTTTTCGTCAACCTCTATAACCGATCCGCCCGTCAACGAACTTGACGATCCGGCAGCCCGTATCCCGGTGATATATGCGCAGCCGAACATACTGACGAGCCGCATCACAGGCACGTTTGTCCATGACACCAGGCGACCGGCCGAAAATGGGATCGACACGCTAAGCGGTCAGCAACTTTCTCTCTCGCTTGGATTCGCCGGCTTGGGCGGCGACGTGCGTACGGTTTCGGCGAACGTCAGTTACATGAAGTTCATTCCGGTTAGAAAGAAAAAGACAAAAACCCCGGATGTTTTTGCCATGCGGATCATGGCAGGCTCGATAACGTCGTTTGCGATAACCGACGCGATAAAGAACGCGAATTCGATCGCTTACGTCGGCGGTATTCCGGTTTACGAACGGTTCTATCTTGGCAGCGAAAACGACCTGCGGGGTTATGAATCGCGTTCGATCGGGCCGGTCGCACCTTTCGATACATATGTCACGACGCGAAATGTAATTGCTGCCAGCAACGCCTCGGGAACAGCGATTCCGATCAGCGGATTTCCCGTTAATTCGCCTATTCCCGGTGAGATCGCGACGATCGGTAACCTAACGGGAATTTCGGGTGCAAATCCGGCGCTGTATTCACGAAACTTTCGTTTTATCGGCGGGGACACGCAGATTCTGGGAAATTTTGAGTATCGCATTCCGATCTTTGGCCCGGCGACCCTTGCTGTTTTTGCTGACGTGGGTACGGTCTTTAACCGCCAGAATACCGGACCTCAGGTGATTAACAGTGAATTTCTTGCGGACGATACCTTCCTTGGGCCGGGACGCGTTACAGCTCTGTCTTTGATCAACGCTCCCGTTCTCGAAAGCAGCTTTGGCAGCATACTCTTTTACCGAAACCGGATCATGACCAAGACCGATTTCGTTAATGAATTCTGCCGTGGCAACCGGTCGGGTTGTCCGACGAGTTTACCGCCGGAAATATCGCAGATTTTTCTTAGAGGCGAGGCTCAACAAAATTCGATCTTGCGGGTTGACGAAAGCGCATTCGCGAAGTACACCGATTTCAAGGCCAGCGTAGGCCTGGAACTCCGAGTTCAGGTCCCGATCGTAAATGTACCCTTCCGTCTGATCTATTATTGGAATCCGAATTCCGTAATTGGATTCGTTGAAGAAATTCCCGGGATATACCTGCCGGGTAAGAATAACGGGTTTAAATTCACGGTCGGACGGACGTTTTGATCCGTCGGCAGAAAATTGACATTTTGCGTCAAATCGCATAGTATTTGCGTTCTTTTGTAATTCGACCGTCTGCGGGCAACATTACAGCGATATTTTGGTTCAAAGTAAAAAGACACTTTGTAATCAAGCAATTTTAGGAGCAATTAAGACAATGAAGAAGTTTGGATCTATTGCCGCAACGCTTGCGTTCGTGGTTATGTTTGGAACGATGGCATTTGCGCAAGGAACAGCACCTGCGGTCAAGATCGGTTGGGTTAACACCGGCGATTTTGGAGACGAAAAGGCAGGTATCCTTAAATACGTCAATGCCTACAAGGCTTTGGCCAATGAAGCAAAACCGCGAGAGACGGAATTAGTGGGAATTCAGACGAAGATCCAGACCATCTCAGCCGATCTTCAGAAGATGCAGGCGAACACTGCGGTTCCGATCGATCAGAACGCGGCCATTGCAAAGCGGGACGAAGGCGAACGCCTTACGCGTGAGCTTGAGTTCAAGAAGAAAGAGTACGATGCGTTCATCCAGAAACGGGGCGGCGAGGTGCTCGGCCCGATAAACGCGGATATTGGCAAGGCATTGGCCGATTTTGGTAAACAAAAAGGCTATGTCGCTATCTTTGATATAGACAAGCTGGCACAGTCCGGAGCTATCCTTCATCTCGAACCGACGGCGGACATCACGAAGGAGTTCATTGTTTTCTACAATGCCCGTTCCCCCGGTGCGGCGACCGCCAGCACACCCAGATAGGTTTGTCTTGACACCAAGTTCAACAGCCGGTTAAAGTTCCCGCTTTTACCGGCTGTTTCGATTTTGCGCTACACTAAAGCCCACAATAAATGGTGATCTACGATTCAAAAGCGATACTTGAGATACTTCCGCACCGGTACCCGTTCCTGCTGGTGGACAAGATAATCGAACTTGTCCCGGCGGAGCGGATCGTCGGTATCAAGCAGGTCACTATAAACGAACCGTTCTTTCAGGGCCATTTTCCGGGAATGCCCGTTATGCCCGGCGTTTTGCAGATCGAAGCCCTTGCACAGGTCGGTGCGATACTCGCGCTGCGTGAATTTGAAGATCGTGCCGCAAAAATTCCCCTTTTTAGCGGTATCGAGAAAGCTCGGTTTCGGCGTCCCGTGGTGCCGGGAGATACGCTGACACTCGAAGTGATCGCACTCCGCGCGGGCCGGAAGATCCAAAAAATGCGCGGCATTGCAACCGTTGACGGTAAGGTCACAACCGAAGCCGAGATCCTGTGTGTTATAGCCGATCGATAGGAGCAGAAATTTAATGCAAGAGATCCGACTCAGCTACTCCGAAGCGTTTTGGTACGCAATGATCCCGGTTGCAATCGGTTTCGGTCTCGGATTGATTCCGTTGGTGATAGGAATTGTTCGAAAAAAACAAAAATTGGGTTTGATCGGGCTTATCGCTACAACACTTGGCGGGGCCGTTCTTGGCGTGATCTTGTCCATTCCCTCAATGGCGATCTTCACATGGCTTATTCTTCGCGATAAGTTCGTGCCAACTGAATATGCACAGGATGAAGCGCCAGTCGAGGAGAACGAAGCAAATTGAAAGCCGCGATGTCGTCATTTATCCACGAAACGGCGATCATCTCACCGGGTTCACAGCTCGGTGAAGGATGTCATATCGGCCCGTACTGCACCGTCGGAAGCGATGTAGTGCTTGGGGACAGCGTGCGGCTTGAATCGCACGTCGTCATTGACGGCCCGACAAAGATCGGCTCAGGCACACAGATCTTCCCGTTCGTCTCCATTGGCCTGGCACCTCAAGATCTGAAATACGACGGCGAACCGACCTCGACCGAGATCGGCGAACGCAACGTGATCCGCGAATTCGTCACCATTCATCGCGGCACAGCCGGCGGCGGCGGCGTTACGCGGATCGGCAGCGGAAATCTGTTTATGGCCCAGTCGCACGTTGCACACGACTGCCAGCTTGGCGACGAGATCATAATGGCAAATGCCGCGACGCTTGCCGGTCACGTCGAGATAGCCGATCGTGCGAACATCGGGGCGTACTCCGGCATTCACCAATTCTGCCGCATCGGTCTCGAAGCATTCGTCGGCGGCTATTCGGTGGTTGTAAAAGATGCTCCGCCGTTCGCGACAATTCAGGGCAACCACGCAAGATGCTACGGCCTGAACCGCGTTGGAATGAAACGCCGCGGATATTCAACTGACACGATCAGGAAACTTCATCACGCTTATCACCTGCTGCTTTCGGCAAAGCTGAATACATCGCAGGCGGTCGAGCGTATCAAGGAAGAGATCAGCGGTTGTGCCGAAGTAGATCTTTTGATCCGGTTCATCGAGTCGTCAAAACGCGGCGTAGTACTTTGATCCGTTCTGTTTTTCGTTTCATTCCGCGTGGTAAAATCCAAAAAGTTTCTATGAGTGAACCGGCATTTGGCATTGAAGACTTCGGAAAGCGCATTCAGCGCTGTTACGGCTGTTTCATTGCATATCACCTAAAAGATATGTATCTGGGCGAAGACGTCACTTTTTTTTGCGATCACTGTAAGGACGAGACGATGTTCCATTTCGATCAGTTCTCACAGCATATCGATATAAGTAAACTGAAAGAGATGGAAGAAGACCACCATCATTGATCGCGCGTGAAAGTTACTCTCAAAATCGAATCCGGGTACGACAAACGTGAGGTTGCGGTCGAAGGCGAAGTCTCGATCGGGCGAAACGACGTGTCGGATATCGTGCTCGACGACCCCGGGCTGTCGCGGAAGAACACCTCGTTTTTCATCGATGAAGGCGAGGTGTTTGTCGCCGACGAAAGCTCTTCAAACGGTACGTTTCTGAACGGTGAAAAAGTTACCGGCCGGCCGCGGCCTTTGCGAAACGGCGACACGGTAAAACTTGGCAGCAATACAACCGTTCGCGTCGTGATCGGCGACGCGGGTCGAGTTCAGGAGTCGAGGAGTAAAGGAGTGGAGGAGAATGTTTCCGCTTCTCTGCCACTTCCCCAAGCGCAAATTCCGAATCCGCAATCTGCGATCCAGAATCCCAAATCGCCAGGCCCGCCTGTGATCCTTATCGCGGCTGCCGCGATGACGGGGCTGATCCTTCTATTCGGTGTAGTGGCGTTGCTAATACTTTATTTTGCCGGCAATCAATCGACGACAACGGGCAACAACAGGCCGCCGCCGCAGATACGCGCGGGTGCCTTGATACCGGTTCGCGTCATCGATCCGCTTGGAGGTGAGGATGAGGACGACCTTGACGACCTGATGGCGTCGTGGGAAACCGCCGAAGAAGAGATCAAGGCCGACAATGTTTCTGACATCACGGGCGCAAGCGACGAAAAAGAACTGAATGTGACCGCCGCATTTCTTGCCGACCGTCAAAAGAAGGCGTTTGAACCGCGTCCCGGCGAAGGTGGGATTCGCCCGGCGGGCCTCGACGTTCCAAGAGAGCTGATGGGCGACGGAGTTATCAAACAAAAAGCAAAACTTGCCTTGATGAACTCCAGCGGCTACAAGCAGCCGATGGATTTTGCCGAGCTTGCCGAAAAACGCCTCAGCGGCGACCTCTTGGAAATGCCGATGGCGACCAACAGCTTTTATCTCGACGTTGGCGGTTCGGCCCAGGATTCGCCCTTTATGACTTTCGCATTTCCGAACGTAAGGACCGAGATCACGCCCGGTTCGCCGAAATATGCGCCGCTGGCAAAGCTTGCGTCGAACTTTGCCGGACAGAAATACGATCTAAATGATGCGGGAAATCGCAAACAAATGCGCATGCGGCTGCTGCGGATGTTCCAGCCAACAGCAAAGCCGATCCTGAAGGAACTGGCGGATGCCTACTTCGGCAAGTTTGCCCGTCCGTTGCGTGTTACGTCGCTTACCCGCTCGATGGACTACCAAATACTGCTAAACGCCGGTAATGCGAATTCGTTCAAGGTTCGCGGCGAAGGCAGTCTGCCGCCGCATACCTCAGGCTGCGCCTTCGACCTCGCACGCAAACACATGCCCGTGGACGAGCAAAACTTCGTCATGGCAAAACTCGCCCAAATGGAACGCGACGGAAAACTCGACGCCCTCATCGAATACGGCACAAACGCCTGCTTCCATGTCTTTATCTACCACGACGGCGTCGCCCCGAGGATGTGAAGAAATTTGTGACAAGTTTCAGCGTTCAGGTAATGCTGTAAATCTGTGTGGTTCTTAGTATCGTAAGGTTGGTCTTTTATTTTTTCAGTAAGGGTATTATCACAAATATGTGATATACTTGGCAAGTAATAAGAGCTTGCAATATAACAAAAATGTGATATGATTCCCTTATGGACATTCAAAGGATTTTTGGATGAACGCGGCGTCAATGTCATTGATGCTTGGTATGAAAATGAAATAGCTGTGAAAGCTCAGGCGCGCTTTGACAAAATCCTTGAGCATTTTCGAGACTCACCGTTACCTTCGTGGGGCGGTAACTACTTCAAGCCTTTAGTAGGTCATGAAGGAATTTACGAAGTTCGTTTTACGGTTCAAAATATAGTTCATCGGCCTTTGGGTTGCTTCGCTCCATCCAATCGAGATTTCACGTTTCTGATCGGAGCCTTTGAACAGGGTGATGTATTTATTCCTAAGAGCGCGCCGGACATAGCGGAAAAACGCAGAGACATTATTATCAACGATCCCTCAAGAGCTTATGAGTGTAGTTTCTAAAGAAAAATTGGTACGAAAACTCGGTAAACGCGAGTATAGAAACGCATACGCGGAAGAAAGCGTTAAGACGAGTCTGCCGTTTCAGATACGCGCAATACGTGAGCAACGAAATTGGTCTCAAGAAATCCTCGGAGATAAAGCGGGAATGAAGCAAAATGCCGTTTCCCGCCTTGAAAGTGAAGAATACGGCAACCTAAACGTCAGCACACTGTTGAGATTAGCGAATGCTTTTGATTGTGGGCTTCTGGTTAAATTTGTACCGTTTAGCAAACTACTGCTTGAGTTTGAAGATGTGTCGCCTTACGCATTAACGGTCAAGACGTTCCCAGAAGATTCCGGTTTCGAAATTGGCGTAACAGATTCAAAAAGTGAAGAGAATCTGACAGGTCGGGGCGGTTTTGCATATACAACAAACACAGCTTTACATGTCGTCCCTCCGACTTCCGACGGCACTAGAACATTGCCGTTTCAATTGAAACCTCAGTTAGAACTCGTTCCAACCGATACAACACCTGAACTAGCACACGACGACAAGAGTGCCTCTCTAACAGCCGATATAGGCTATGAATCAGAAGTAGAATCTACCGTGGAGCGATTTTATATAGCAAACGTAGGATAAAAATTATGACAACGAGGAAAAAACCGAATAAACCTGCGGGCATTCCCGCAATTGTCCACTTTCATAAAGACGATAGCCATCAACCTGTATATTCCAATGTGGCTCAGGTGTTACACACCGCCTATGATTTTCAGTTTACATTTGGGCAGGTGGATGGAAGTTCAAATCCAAGCAAGATCAAAGCCGTCGCCACGGTGATGGTGTCCCCCCAACACGCAAAACAACTTGCGAATGTGCTTAACAAGAACGTGGAAAAATACGAAAGCACCAATGGGATCATTGCAACAAAGTTAGAGGGCAAAACGGAATACGAAGGGGAATTCAATATTGATTTCTCCGACAAGAAGCCTTCGTAGCTCGGCTGTCAGTTTAAACCTAAGGCCGGGATGCTCAGACCGGCCTTTGTTCTTTTCAGCGAAGTAAATCAACATTGCAATTTTTGGACATTCTGTCGCCCAGTTCCTAAACTTCATATGTGGCGGAAAGTGAAAATAAGCGGACGCTGACGGGGTTGGCGGCGCGGTTGGGGCGGCTGTCGGCGGAAAAGCGGCGAGCGGCGCTTGAGATAAGTGCGGCTCTTGCGGGCGTGAGTTTGCGCGTTAGCCGTGATTTTGTCGAGGCGGTGCCAAAAGCGGCGAAGGTGCTCCTCGCGGATGAGCTGCGTTCGTGGGGCGAGCTTGGCCGACGGATCGCGATGGGAAATGCCGCGTCCGGGTCGACCTTTTTTACCGAGGGTGTCGCGGGACTCGCGGCGATGCCGACGGAAGCACGCGAGAATCTTTTCAGGATCTGCACGCGTCAGCTCGTGCTTTCGAGTTCGGTCGCACTTGAGACTTTTAAGTTCGTCCCGCAGCTCGCACGCGAGATCGGTAACGACGATCTGCTCGACGAGATACTCAAGCTTGGTGTCGAGATCGCAAACCGCTCGGCAAAGCACAGTTCCGATTTTCTGCAAAAGACACCTGCGGTCGCTGCGGCATTTAAAGAGTTCGACGGTTCGGATTCGGGGCGTGTCGCCGATGCAATGATCGGGCTTGCCGGACAATTCGCAAACCGTACGGGCGGAATGACCGCAGACCTTTGGGCAAATCTTCCGGCGGCACTCGACGGCTTGACTGCCGATCAGGCAGTTCGATTGGCTGAATCGGCGTCAAAGGCGATCGATCACGGCGGAACGGTAACGCTCCATTTTCTTTCGGCCGGTGCCGAGGTGATGAGATTTGCCGAAGGCATATTTGCAGAATGGCGCGATGCTTTGGATAAGATCGCGGGTCACGGCAATGCCGTTGTTATTGCTTTCTTACGAGCCACGCCCAAATTCGTAAAACAGATCGCAGCGATGAAGCTTGAAGGAGCAACCGCCGTCAGCGAAAAGCTGTCGTCGATCCGCCGAGTCCTTCGCCTTACTGAAGAGATAGCCACTACGGACGGCGAAAGCGCATTGGCCGCCTTTCGTTCGTCGGCGTTTGCCCTGCGAAAAGTCACGCTCGATCAATATGAGGCGTGGATTACATCGGGCCTGAAGCTGATGGAGGCGGAGTCGCCAAAGGCCCGCCGCAGCTACTTCGCTCTTGAAACTCGCCAATCGAACGACCTGCTTTTACAGACGCGCAGCGGTTTGCAGCTCGAATCCGTTCAGCACGTTCTTCGTTTGTATATCGAGGCTCTGACCGGACGCGAGGTCGAGATCGCGCCGCTTTCCGCAATGCCGCAGGAAACGCGAATCGGAGACGGCAAGTCGATCTACTTGCCATCTTCGATCGCCGAGTTCGACACGGACGAGATGGATTTTCGTCTCTACAAAGTGCTCGCGGCATACGGCGCCGGACAGATCGAATTCGGCACATTTGAAAAGGATTCACCGGAACTCCGGGCCGCGTTCGCAGACCTTTCGGAGTTTTACACTTCAACCGCCGAAGCGCGCGATGCGTTTTCGCTTGCTGGATATATTGAAGACATAACGAAAGCCGAGACATCTAGTCCAGATGAAATCCGCGATCCGCAATACGCAATCCGCGATCTGCCGCCCGATTCAGACTTCCGCGAAGTGCTGAAGGCGTTTCCCGAACCTCGGCTTGCACGAAAGATATTCGGCACGATGGAGAACGCGCGTATTGACAATCGTCTGCGGCAGACATATCGCGGCCTTCGAAAAGATCTCGATCTGATGCAGGAATATCTGCGTCGCAGCCGTCCGTATATTTTCGACGTTCCGCATCATCAGGTCCCATTCGAACTTCTTTTTCAGATCACACTCTGCGGAGGTGCGACCGACGATGCCCGCAGCTTCTATGGGCAGATCGTTTCCGAGATCGAAGGCGTGATCGAGAAGTATCTGCAAATGGAGAATGCGTCGGTTGCGGATTCATTGGTGGCGACGAGCCGCGTTTATAACCTGTTTCAAAACATCTCGCCTGAGCAGACGCAGGACGCCGAAAGCGATCAGCAAGAAGACAACGAATATTCTTATGACGATAAGAATGCGGGCGAAACTGTTTCTGAGGAACAGATAAAACGCGAAGAGCGGCCAAAGACGACTCAGGACATCCGCGATCTTTTCGATGCGTGGAACAGCATGGATGACGAAGGCGAGCCGGACGACATCAGCGGTTCCGAAGCTTGGTCGCACAATGAAATGCCCGAACAGCCGCTTGAGGCTGGCGACGAGGCGTTCGCCTATGACGAATGGGACCGCGAGCTGAATGATTACCGCGTTGGCTGGAGCCGTGTCATCGAAAAGAAAGTGAAACAGGGCGACCGCGGCTTCGTCGAGCTGACGCGTTCGCGTCACCGAGGCGTTATCTCATCGATCCGTCATCAGTTCCAGTTGATGAAGCCTGAGAACTTGACGCGAATAAACCGTGAGCCGGACGGTGAAGATTTTGATCTTAACGCATTGGTCGATTTTGTCATTGACCGAAAGGCCGACGGGCACCAATCCGAGAACATTTACACCAAACGGCTCCGCAAACAACGCGATGTGGCGGTTTCGCTATTGCTGGACCAATCGTCATCGACGGCGAGGACGATCACGCGAAATCCGATGCAGCCTTATACCTATCCGGGCCGACGCATCATCGAGATCGAAAAAGAAGGCCTTGTGCTTATGAGCGAGGCTCTCGAGGCAGTCGGCGATGTGTATTCGATAAACGGATTTACGAGCGAAGGCCGACGGAACGTGAAGTTTTATGTTGTGAAAGATTTCGACGAGAAGTATTCCGACGAGATCGAAAAGCGAATCGGCGGGATCACGTTTCAAAACAACACGCGGCTCGGAGCGGCGATCCGGCACGCTGCGCATAAATTGCTGCGGCAGGAATCACGAACAAAGCTGCTGATTATTTTGACCGATGGGCGCCCGTACGATCACGACTACGGCGACGCACGTTATGCCCGCGAAGATGTTCGCGAAGCTCTTATCGAAGCGAAGACACACGGCATTACACCGTTCTGCATCACCATCGACCGCGAATCCGAGGCTGAATTAAAAGACCTTTACGGCGACGTTGGCTATACGATCATCGACGACGTTCTCTCGCTGCCCGAGAGGATGCCTAACATTTACCGAAGACTGACGAGTTAATTTTATTTGTGAAGAGTATCGTGCCCCAATTGAAGAAGCCCTTTCTCAAAAGCATAGATCACGAGATTCAGCCGGTCGTCCACGCCAAGCTTGCCGTAAATGGAACTGAGGTGGTGCCGGACGGTTGCCTCGCTGATAGACATTTGCTCGGCAATGGCTTTGCTCTTCAGGCCTTTCCCTATCATCGCGATCACTTCGATCTCTCTCGGTGAAAGTGCGTCATTCGCCGGTCCAAATCTGCCATTATGCCCATTCTTGCCGTTCTTTCCATTGGATCTTGCGTGTCCGGAGCCGTCATTTTTTTGCAGCAAATTGCTAAGGAGTTCCTGATCCAGCCAGGTCTCGCCCTCGTATGCTTTCCTAATTGCTTCGATCAGCAAATTTGAACCTTGAACAGCTCTGACGATTCCCACCGCTCCGAACTTAAGTGCCTTGATCGAGCAGTCTATGTCGTCGCCGTCGGTGATCGCTACGATTTTCACATCGGGGAAATCAACTCGCAGAGTTCTGACAATTTCGGCCGAATCTCCAGGCTCCAAATAAACGACAGCGATATCCGATTCCTTGAACTTTGAGGATCGAGTCCGATCCGAATCGAAACCTGTCGTAACTGCCAATGAAAAATCCGTGTTCCTTTCGATTAGAAAGCCGAGACATTCCCGTACGAGCTTCGGATTTGCAACTATTGAGATCCGAATGCGCCTAACCGGGCTTTTTGTGTGGGTCTTACTCATATAAATTCTTGACCGCTATTAGGAGACGGCAAATAAACCAAAATTTTGCGGCCTATAGCCATTAACTATCGGGGAGGAAATCCCGAAGTCCGAATTGTACTACACACTCCACCAAACAGACAATAGATTTTCTTTCCAGAAATATAGGTCATTTGTGTGGGTGGTACATCAAATGTCCATATGAAGCATCACAAAAGGCGGCCCAACCGGCCCACCGGCTGCGTTCGTCTGTATTCGACGGCCAGGATTTGGACGCTTTGTTCGTTGAATTTCGGTGATTTTAGGCCAAAAATGGCAGTTCGCGCCATTTTGAATACCGAAAACGATATAAACGGCTGCATCACTTTCCGGTTCGGCGTTCAGTGGCGATATGTCGAAGCCGGAGGCGGTGGTATCCAACCAATTCCTAAACCTAAAGGTCAAGGAAATACCGCGTCCGCGTCGCCGACCCATCAAGCGTAAGGTTTTTGGCGCATCGGTTATAGGATGAATGTGTAGTAAGAAATATCGTTTTTTCCGATGTCATGCCCTCTAAAGTGCTGTATCCTCTTAAACATTCACCAAATCTGATTGTGTAATTCAATGAGATCGAGGCGTTAGGATCGATCAAAGTAATATTTGTCGCCTGAATCTATTCATTCGGGCACATTAAATACCGCCGAGGGTTTATTGACGTCCCTCATGACGCGCCCAGAGAAACAGCGGATTTAGTGGAATTCGTAGAGATTATAAGGAGAATGGGTACTATTCGCCTTTTTGTGAACAATTGACAGGATCGCTTGCGGTTCATTGTCGATCCATAAAAAGACGCTTCAACCAACGGTACAAGCATGGCAAAAGAATCAATTAACATTTTTCTTATCTGCGATTATTCGATTTTCCGGACCGCTCTGCGTATGTTGATCGATTCGGAAAATCGGCTAAATGTAGTTGGTGAGGCCTCGATCGCGAAAATGTCGTCAGATGTGATCCGTAAATCCTCCGCCGATCTGATCCTTTGTGATCTTTCCGCTTTTGGCGAGGACGCACTATTTCAGTTGACCAAACCGGAGATCGACGGTATTCCGGTCCTTATCCTCACACGAAATAATGAGGTCCCGTTTTACCAGCATTGTCTAAAACTGGGCATAAAAGGGTTAGTTTCAAAGCAGAATGGCGTCGATGTACTTTTCAAAGCTATTGAAAAGGTTGTCGAGGGCGAGTTTTGGTTCGATCGCTCGATCATGGGAGAGACCATAAGGCACATGATCACGGAACAGCAGTCTCTGGCCGACAACCCGGCATTGCAAAAGGTTAACGGAATGACGGAGCGGGAAAAACAGGTGATCGAACTGATCTGTAAAGGGTTGAAGAACAAAGGGATCGCGGAAAAGCTTTTTATTACGGAGACGACGGTGAGGCACCATTTGACCTCGGTCTTTAACAAACTTGAAATAGGAAGCCGCTTGGAACTGGTTATCTATGCGTTCAAAAACCAGCTGGTACAACTACCGACGAATCAGTCGAATTTCGAACAGAATGGAAACGGTTCTAATGGTTTGCACTATGTTTAAGCGTAAGAAACTGGATTTACCCTGCATTCGGACTTTTATCCAAGTGGCTTTTAAGCCTGGATCGACACAGCGGGCCATTTTGCCTGGGAAATGCAAGGTTGAATAACTGAGTTATGTACTAGAAAGCTGCTCTTCTGAATGAGGGCAAATTAATTTGAACTGCCTGAGTTTTCAGGTTTCCCATATCGGGTTTTAGTGTACGTCTCGTAACACAGAGGACAGTCGTGTTTAATAAAATGGATAACGAAGCAAAAAAAGAGAAGAAGCGACGGGAAAAAGAGAATCGGAAGCGGAAAAAAAACGCAATGGTGCTTTGTCAGGACGGAAAGACGTACTGGACGACACAGGCGCAATTTTGGCAATGGGTCAGAGAAAGCGTAGTGGTAAAGCTCAGCGACGGGCCGCTTAGCGGCAAATTTATTCGAGAGAACGAGGAATACAACGTCGTGTTAAGCAATACCATCTTGAATCTAAGATGTCCGAATCATCTCAGTGAAGCGCTTCATTCTCGAAGGCGGGCTTTGCAGTAACGGCAATGAAATTGAGTACATCAAAAATCGCACAGGTCCCGGATCGAAAGTGGTCAAAACAAACGCTAATTGTTTTGGCGTCGTTCGTTCTATGCATAGTTCCGGTTGCCACCCTGGGACAGATCGCGACGCTTGGCGGCCACACTGAGGAGAGCCCGACCCGCAGCCAAAACTATCGGATCGGGCCGGGTGATGTAATTGACATAGTTGTTAGCCAGAGTCCGGCACTCACACGAACCGGTGTTCGGGTAAACAATCAGGGGCTGGTTCAGCTGCCGATGCTTGACGAAGACGTTCCTGCCGCATGCCGTACCGAACGCGAGTTGGCCGAACAGATCAAACAACGCTATAAGAAATTTCTTCTTAATCCCTACGTTACGGTTGCGGTTCAACAATTCAATTCGACACCGGTCGCTATGATCGGTGCCGTGAATTCCCCGGGTCGGTTTCAGCTTCAGCGACCTGTGAAGATGCTTGAGTTGCTAACCTTCGTTAACGGGCCCGGAGCAAATGCGGGAGCAAACATTGAAGTGATCCGAAATCGAAGTGTGCCTTCTTGCGATGGAGCCAATTTGACTACAGTTGAAGGGGCCGAGGATGAACTTATTACGATAAACCTTGCTGATACGCTGAAAGGTGTTGAAGAGGCCAATCCTTATGTGCGGGCAGGCGACATTATAAGGATCTCCGACGTTCAGCAATTCCGAGCATATATAACAGGTGGCGTAAAGGGTTCGACCGTTATCAATCTTAATGAGCCGGTAACTCTAACTCAGGCAATAGCAATGTCGGGCGGTCTGGTACCCGGCGCACAATCCGAAAAGATCTTGATACGACGGCAAGTGGATGGCTCGGTAAATCGTACCGCCCTGGTCGTAAATCTGAAGGAAATAAATCAACGAATGAAGGACGATGTACTGCTTAGACCGAACGACATTGTAGAGGTTGGTGGTCCCGGGAAGGTTTATACCTTCTTTCAGACATTGGTTCCGTCATTAGTACAACTTCCGCTAAGGGTGATCCCTTAGGCTGCAAATAGACGCACTCTTTTCCATTGAAATAATCAACAACCCCCAAGCATTAAATAACGTGTCAAAAAATTCACTTACAACTACGGATAAGAATCCCGGTCAGGTATCTCCGTATGATCTGGACTTTGATTCCGGATACGGCTACGAATATCACGGAACGGGAAATTCAGAATCACAAAAGAACCAGATCTTTCGATCCCTTGCGGTCCTGCGGCGATACTGGTGGCTGATTCTGGGCATTAGTTTGTTGACGACCACGGTTGTAATAATTTACGAAGCCCAAAAGCCGGACCTTTATCAGGCCGAGGCGAAGATTCAGGTAAACAACGAGCTTAACCCGGCGGTCGGTTCGGGCCCGGGCGGAGCGATCGTCATGAGTCAAAACTCGGACCCGGCCTATTTCACCACTCAATTGCGAATATTGGAAGGCTCAGGCCTAATGCGACGCGTTGTAAAAGCGATCGACCTCGAACATAACGATGCATTTCTGAATCCGAATAAAGGGAAACGATTAAATGCGTGGCAAAACGTACTCCGGATGTTTGGCCTTTACAGACCGGTCCAGACGGCAAGTGATCCCACCGTCGTTGCGCAAAACCCTAACAATTTGGAACTGAAGCACGAGACGGATTCGAATCTTGATAGTGAAGCAGAGAAACTGGCTCCCTATGTTGCAGTTATAAAGAAGAGTCTTGTTATCACCCCTGTCACAGACAAGCGGACTTCAAAGGGTGAAACGCGTTTGATCGAAATCGAATTCAATCATCCGGACCCAGTCATCGCGGCAAAGGTTGCAAACACGATAGCCGATATCTATGTGCTTCAGAATCTAGAACGAAAGGTAGAAACAAACGCGAACGCCAGCGAATTCCTGGAAAAGCGCGTTGCCGAACTGCAGAACGACATTCGTACCCGCGAGGAACGACTTCTCAATTACTCTAAGGATAATCAGATAATTTCGCTGGATGCCGGACAGAATACGGTCGTGCAGCGTCTCGGCGATCTAAACTCAAAACTCGGTGCTGCAGAAAGCGAACGCATTTCAGCCGAAGCCGCGTATCGGGCAGCGAAGCAAAACCCAATGTCGGGTGTCGTGGCGGAATCCGGTGATCCCCGCACGGCCGGGCTTCAAACTCAATTGACCGCCCTTAAACAGCAACTCGCGCAGTTGAAAACGGAATATACCGATGAATGGCCGGAAGTACAACGTGTTCAACGGCAGATCGCCCAGTTGGAAACCGAGCTTCGCACAAATCAAACACGTGCGAAGGACACACAGGCTTCCCTGCTGGAACAAAAATACCGAGAGGCAGCGGCAAAAGAGCGTGAGCTGCGAACCAATTTTGAAACACAGCGGAACGCCGTTCTTGCTCAAAACGAGGCGGCCATTAATTACCGCATAATAGAGCAGGAAATCACGACGAACCGATCTCTACTCGACAACCTTCTGCAAAAATCGAGAGAAACGGATGTTGTCCTAAACAATACCCCAAATAATGTTCTCGTTGCGGATCGGGCGACAATCCCGAAGACTCCGAACGACCAGCGAAGGGCGACCAACATACTTCTTGCGCTTCTTGGTTCTTTGTTTGTCGGCGTGGGGTTGGCATTTGCAGCTAACTGGTTTGATGACCGAATAAGGGTTCACGACGATATCGAAGCACAAGTGGGAATTCCGGTCGTCGGAATGATACCGGGAATACACCAAGGCAGTGTGAAACGTTTGTTCTCGTCACGACACCGTCTTGGGAACGGGCAAAACACCGGTAACGGACTCGTACCCGTTGATTTCGAGCGGCCGATCGTAACAGAGGCGTTTAATCAGGTTCGCTCGTCAATTTTACTTTCGAATGGCGATGCCGCCCCGCACGCCATTCTTGTCACCTCCGGTTTGCCGAGCGAGGGCAAGACACTTACCTCGCTAAATCTGGCGAAAGGGTTGGCGCAATTAGGCGGCAAAGTTCTCTTGATCGATGGTGACCTTAGATGTCCGAAAATGCACTTGATAAACGGTGTCAATAACAAAATTGGCCTCACCAGCCTGTTAAGTGTGAGCAACATTCCGCTCGAGAGTATTAACGACACGATCATTGAAGGTATATCCAACAATCTCGATCTGATGACCGCAGGACCGACTGCATCGGATCCTTCAACATTATTGAGCCTGGTAAGGATGCGGAATGTGCTCAAGCGGCTTGGCACGTTTTATAAATATATTGTTATCGATTCGCCTCCCGTACTATATTTCGCTGACAGTATAATGCTTGCCAATATAGTCGATTCCGTCCTCATCGTCGGACGTATGAATTTTAGCTCGACTGAATTGTTGACGCTTACGAAAAAGAAGCTTCAGAGCGTGAACCCAAATATTGTCGGGGTCGTTCTAAACGATGTTCCGTTGAAAAACTACGGGTATAACATTAATGGCTACTACGTTAACGATATCGAGATCGAACACACTAATGGTAACGGCAATGGTAACGGCAATGGCAACGGTAACGGCGGTCGAGTTTTAGATATCTGAGTCGCGAGTCAGACGCTCCCGTATAAAAATGGAACGGACATTTCGAAGCGAATGCTTAGACGACCTCGGAACTAAACACGCCGAAGGACGCTGCCTTATCGTGGGTGAGGTTGCGCAGTCTCACGAAGGAAGTCTTGGCATGGCACACGCATTCATTGATGCAATTGCGAATGCCGGTGCAGACGCCGTGAAGTTCCAGACGCATATCGCTGCCGAAGAAAGCACTCCCGTCGAGCCGTGGCGCGTTAAGTTCAGCAGGCAGGACGAAACACGATACGAGTACTGGGAACGAATGCAGTTTACCAGGCAGCAATGGCGTGGTCTCAAGGAACATGCGGATGAACGCGGGATCCTTTTTATGAGCTCGCCGTTTTCCGAGGCGGCTGTTGATCTGCTCTCCGACATTGGGATGAAAGTTTGGAAAATTGCCTCCGGTGAGATCGGCAATTCGATCTTGCTTGAACAGATCGTAAAGACGGGCGATCCAATTATTCTTTCGTCGGGTATGAGCTCGTGGCAGGAATTAGACGAGGCCGTGAATATTGTGAAAGCAGGCGGGAACGCGCTTGCCGTTCTGCAATGTACCACCGCATATCCGTGTCCGCCAGAAAAAATTGGGTTGAATATTTTGGATGCTCTCAGCGAGCGTTACGACCTGCCGGTCGGACTCTCCGATCATTCGGGTGAAATATTTGCCGGGTTGGCTGCGGTAACTCTGGGCGCGGAAGTTCTGGAGATTCACGTTGCATTAAGCCGCGAAATGTTCGGCCCGGATGTTAAAGCGTCTGTTACTACGACGGAGCTGAGACAACTGGTAGATGGATGTCGGTCGATCGAAAAAATGGTTGCGTCGCCGTTAGAGAAAGATGAGATGGCCGAACAAGCTTCGGAACTGCGCGGAATGTTTACAAAGAGTGTGGTAGCAGGTTCCGATCTTTCCGCCGGCACGATCCTCGACAGAGAACACCTCAAACTGAAGAAGCCCGGATTAGGCGTTCCCGCAGCAGGACTTCCAGCGATGATCGGAAAAACGCTCCGCCGCGATATCAGGACCGATGAATTCCTGATGCTAGCCGACCTCGAACCCTGAAAACCTACAAATGCCAAGAAAAATCTGTGTTGTTGTAACTGCCCGGCCAAGCTATAGCCGGATAAAGACCGCGCTCCGGGCGATCAATGAGCACCCCGATCTTGAGCTTCAGTTGGTCGTCGCTGCGTCTGCACTATTGGATCGTTACGGGACAGCGGTCAACTATATTGAAAGTGACGGATTTAAGATCGATGCCCGCGTTTATATGGTTCTGGAGGGCGAAAACCCGGCATCGATGGCAAAAACCACCGGGCTTGGAATGCTTGAGCTTGCGACGGTTTTTGACAATCTTAAACCCGACGTTGTGGTGACAGTTGCGGACCGATTCGAAACGCTTGCTACGGCGGTTGCCGCGTCGTACATGAATATTCCGGTCGCGCACATCCAAGGCGGCGAAGTAACTGGGTCGATAGATGAAAAGGTACGTCACGCCGTTACGAAACTGGCTGATCTGCATCTGGTTTCTACAGAGTTTGCAGGTGTGCGCGTTATGAAAATGGGCGAAGAGGAACGAAAGGTTTTTGTTACCGGCTGTCCCTCGATCGACCTTGCCGCAGAGATCACTGACGATCCGGCGTTGAATTTCAATCCGTTCGATCGTTACGGCGGCGTTGGCGGGCTGCACGAACTGCTGAACGGATATGTGGTCGTGATGCAGCACCCGGTTACGACCGAGCACGAAATGGCACGCCAGCATGTTTGGGAAACGCTGGAGGCAATTTATGAACTGAACATGCCAACCCTTTGGTTTTGGCCAAATGTCGATGCCGGATCTGACGGTACGTCGAACGGCATACGTTCATTCAGAGAACAGTACAAGCCGGAGAATATCCACTTTTTCAAGAACATGGAGCCGACGGATTTTCTGCGGCTTTTGTACAGCAGTAAATGCCTTATCGGAAATTCGAGCGTTGGGATCCGCGAGTGCTCTTACCTGGGCGTTCCGGTAGTTAATATCGGCACCCGGCAAACGGGCCGCGAACGAGGAAGCAATGTCGTCGACGTCGGCTACGGCAAGGATGAGATACTGGGGGCCGCCCGCAAACAAACCGGCAACGGCAGATTTGGCCAGGATAAATTATACGGCGACGGCAACGCCGGGACGCGGATATCGCAGGTATTGGCCGAAGCACCGCTTGAGATCGAAAAACGACTTACTTACTAAATGCGCGTTTTAGGCATTATTCCGGCACGCGGCGGCTCAAAAGGCGTTACGCGAAAAAATATTAAGGTGCTGTGCGGCAAACCCTTACTGGCGTTTACGGTTGAGAGTTCCAAACAAGCGAAACGATTGACACGAACTATTTTGACTACTGAAGACAACGAGATCGCTGAAGTAGGCCGTGAGCTGGGCGTCGATGTACCGTTTCTCCGCCCGGCAGAACTTGCAAAGGACGATACGCCGACATTCGACGTCGTGCTGCATGCTGTAAACGAACTGGAATCGCAGGGCGAATTTTATGACTCTGTATGTTTGCTGCAGCCAACCAATCCGCTTCGACGAGCCGCGGACATAGACGGCTGCATTGAACTTCTGGAAACATCCGGTGCCGATTCCGTCATAAGCGTCTTGCCCGTGCCGGACACATACAACCCGAAATGGGTTTATTGGCGAAACGCAAAGGGAGAAATGGCGCTGAGCACAGGTGAAAAGTCACCGGTTGCGCGTCGCCAGGACCTTCCGTCCGCATTTCATCGTGACGGATCGATCTATGTCACGCGACGGAATGTGCTTTATGATTACCAGAATTTGTACGGTGAAAAGGTGCTTGGATATGAACTTGACCCACAGCGTTGTGTGAACATCGACACGAACGAGGATTGGGCATTGGCTGAAAGAATGCTCAACACCGGCAACGCTTTAGCGTCAACGAACTAACCGGGATTTAAATACTTCAATCGAAATGAGGACTCGATCATGACAAACGCAGCAACTCGTGCCCAAACTAGTCGGACCAGTCAAGAGCTTCCAGAGCGGATCTTTAATCATGCATCCGGGGAATTTGCCGAACAGTTTAACCGCCTTCCGATTGCGGTCTCGCATAACTTAGGCAACCACCCGCTGTTCGAATTGCCTCGGCTTGTTGAATTGGCTAAGACTCTCTGGACACTTGGCGGGGCCAAAGTGGTCTTTCAGGATAGTGGAGCGTCATTTGAGAATAGGTGGGATGAGATCCAGACCAAGGCCATCTCATTTATCAACGGCATTCGCGACATTCAGCAGTCCGGCTCTTGGGTATTGCTTAAGAGCATTCAGGAGGATCCGGAATACCAGGTGTGCATTGACCGTTGTGTCGCCGAGATGTCGGAACTCACAGGCATAGACCTAAAAAAAGAGATCACCTGGATCGACGGATACATTTTTATCGCTTCTCCAGGAGCCGTGACTCCGCACCACATCGATCACGAGAGTAATTTCCTGCTTCAGGTGCATGGCGAGAAAAACTTTAACGTCAGTGATCCGAATGACCGCTCGGTGTTGTTTGAAGAGGAGATCGAGAATTACTACGCCGGTGATCTAAGCGCCGCGGGTTTCAAACCGGTCAGTCAGGAGAAAGCATATGTTTTCCCGCTGTCGCCGGGCGCCGGAGTTCATATACCCTCGACGGGTCCGCACTGGGTCAGGAACAACGATCAGTACTCGGTTTCCTTCAGCATCAACTTTTGTATGCGCGAGACGGACATCAAGGCAAGGATCTACCAGTGCAATCATTACCTTAGAAAGCTGGACTTTGTGCCAACGCCGCCAAGGCAGTCAGCGATAAAAGATCGACTAAAGATATTGGCCCTTAGCCGACTCGGCAAAGCCAAAGCCGCAAATAAAAATGAGCTGTTGAGGCAGAATCTAAAACGCCTTGATGGAATTTCGCGGGTAGTTGGAAAAGTGCTGAGGCGCTCACCTAATTCGGATCGCAGTCTGGCGTAGCATTCTACCGCTTCTTTGACGCTAATAATGAACAACCAAACAGGCCAGGTCCTGGTGGAAATCGATCGGTACGATTCGGAGTCGCCAGAGAAAAAGTGCGTTCATGCGCTCTTTGAACTGGAAGTCGCGAAAAACCCGGAGCGTACGGCTCTGGTTTATGGCGGCGAAAAGACAACATATTCCGAACTGAACGCGACGGCAAATCGAATTGCCCACCATCTTTTGTCGCATGGTGTTAGACCGGAGACGTTGGTCGCGATCGCGATGGAGCGGTCGCCTGAACTAATCGGTTGTATCTTGGGTGTGTTAAAAGCAGGCGGAGCGTATTTGCCTCTCGACCTGAAAGATCCGAGGGAACGATTGGCTTCAATAATTGAAGAAACAGGAAGCCCTTTGATTCTCACAACATCATCGTTAGCCCAGTATGTTCCGGCGGCCCCCTCGCAGCTAATTTGCATCGACGCTCTGGAACTGAACGAAGAAAATTTCGATAACCCCGACATTTCGACCAGCCCTGAGAACCTGGCATATGTGATGTTTACGTCCGGTTCAACCGGCCGACCAAAAGGCGTGATGGTCGAACATCGGTCGATCGTTCGGCTGGTAAAAGAGACTGATTTCGCGGACTTCGGTTCGGAAAATGTGTTCCTGCAATTTGCTCCGATCACGTTCGACGCTTCGACGTTCGAGATCTGGGGCGCGCTGCTCAATGGTGCGAAGCTCGCGATCATGCCTGAGGGAACGGCATCACTCGCTGATCTGGGAAATGCGGTCCGCGAATACGGCGTGACGACTCTATGGCTCACGGCCGGATTATTTCACCTGATGGTTGACGAACGTATCGAAGACCTGCGACCGCTGCGTCAATTGTTGGCTGGAGGGGACGTTCTCTCAGTGACACATGTTCAGAAAGCTCTTGAGAACCTGGACTGCGACCTGATCAACGGTTATGGCCCAACGGAAAATACTACGTTTACCTGCACCTACAAAATTCCACGCAACATTGACCTGGGAAAATCAATTCCTATCGGAAAACCGATAGCAAACACACAGGTGATCATTCTCGATGAAGATCTCAATCCTGTAGCCGATGGCGAAGTTGGCGAACTCTTTATGGGCGGCGACGGCCTCGCACGGGGTTATTTCAATTCCGAAGAGATGACCGCCGAGCGTTTCATCGCAAATCCTTTCAGCAACATTTCGTCCTCGAGACTATACCGTTCAGGCGACCTTGCCCGTCTTAGACCGGACGGCAATATTGAGTTTTTGGGCCGAGTGGATAAACAAGTGAAGATCCGAGGTTTTCGGATCGAACTTGAAGAGATCGAAATTGCACTCACCCGTCAACCGGGTATCCGGGATGCGACAGTGGTAGCTAAGGAGATATCTGAGGTCGAGAAACAATTGATCGCGTTCGTCGTGCCAGAGTTGAAATGCGGAGCGGATGTACCGCAACTACGAAAGAGATTGGAGGAAACATTACCCGAATATATGATCCCGTCGTTCATCTTGTCGCTCGATGAATTGCCGCTGACTGCAAACGGCAAGGTCGATCGCGCGGCCTTGATCAAGATGATCGGTTCGGCAGCACGACCCGCATCGCAATTGAATAAACCCGAGACCGGAAACGAACGGAAGATAGCCGAAATACTTGAGGAAATTCTCGCAAACGGGCCGGTTGGAGCGAATGACAATTTCTTCGATCTCGGAGCGAACTCGCTCCAGATGGCGCGATTCCATAACCGTCTGCAAGCCGCGTTCGACAGCGATTTAAAGATCGTTTCGCTATTTCAGAATCCGACGGTAAGTTCGCTTGCCCGTTCAATTGGTTCCAACGGTTCAACGGACGCAAGGACCACGGAATTGCGTGACCGTGCGATGCGACAGCGCGATGCCTACGCGCGACGAAGGCCGATGCTCAATGGAGGAAATTAGCAACATGAGCGAAAAAAATACTCTTGACGGAATCGCGATCGTTGGAATGGCAGGACGCTTTCCTGGTGCGGCGGATGTTGAGGCGTTTTGGCAGAACATCGTGGCCGGTGTTGAGTCGGTCAGCCAATTTACCGATGACGAACTTGAGTGTACTCATGCCTTGACGACGTCACTTCGTAACGACCCAAACTATATCAAGGCGCGTCCCGTGTTGGATGATGTCGATCTTTTTGCCGCATCATTTTTTGGGATCAATCCTAAAGACGCTGAACTGATGGATCCGCAGCACCGGATATTTCTGGAATGCGCATGGAATGCGCTCGAAGATGCGGGATACGATTCTGAACGGTACGCGGGTGTGGTCGGTGTTTACGGCGGGCAAAGTCTTAATACATATTTACTGGCGAATCTTTGCACCAACCGCGATTTCGTAGCCGGTCTGGTCGGGCAGTATCAGGTCGGCGGATACAACGTCGTGCTGGGCAACGACAAGGATTACCTTGCTACGCGCGTCTCTTACAAACTTAATCTCAGCGGTCCGAGCATGACCGTCCAGACGGCGTGTTCGACCTCGCTGGTTGCGGTCGTACAGGCATGTCAGAGCTTGCTTACATATCAATGTGACATGGCTTTGGCCGGAGGAGTTTCGATCACGTTTCCGCAAAAACGCGGATACCTTTATCAAGAGGGCGGCATGGTCGCGCGCGATGGTCACTGCCGCACATTCGACGCTAAGGCGGAAGGTACGATCTTCGGCAGCGGTGCGGGCGTTGTGCTGTTGAAACGTCTCGAAGACGCGGTGGCAGAAGGCGACCATATCTACGCGGTTATCAAAGGTACGGCGATAAACAATGACGGTTCTCTCAAAGTAGGTTACACGGCCCCGAGCGTTGACCGACAGGCGGAAGTCGTCGCGACCGCACAGGCCGTTGCGGGTGTCGAACCGGAATCGATCAGTTATATCGAGGCTCACGGTACAGGCACTCCATTGGGTGATCCGATCGAGGTTGCAGCTCTAAAGAAGGCCTTTGGGACGACTGTTAAGGAAGGCAGCTGCGGACTCGGTTCGGTAAAGACCAATGTTGGACATCTTGAGGTCGCAAGCGGGGTAACCGGCTTGATCAAAACATCAATGGCCCTTGATAGGCAGCTTATTCCAGCGACGATCCACTTCGAGAGTCCCAATCCCGAACTGGGTTTAGAGGGAAGTCCTTTTTACATTGTCGATAAGCTGACCGAATGGAAAAAGGGCGAGACGCTTCGTCGAGCCGGGGTTAGTTCGTTTGGCGTGGGCGGGACGAATGCTCATGTGGTTTTGGAAGAAGCGCCGGAAGCAGCGTCGTCCGGGTCACGGCGGACTCAGTTGATCGTGCTTTCCGCCAAGACTGAAACGGCACTCGAGGCTGCAACCAGGAATCTTGCTGAGTTTATAAGATCACACGCAGACGTAGATCTGGCGGATATGGCTTACACGCTGAAAGTGGGCCGCCGCGAATTCGAGCATCGGCGGACGTTTACCTGTTCAAATACGGACGATGCACTGGCGATGCTTGATTCCGGTTCTTCGAAACAGCTTAAGACCGCGAAGGCACGTTCGCCGCGTCCGCCCGTGTATTTCGTCTTCCCGGGTCAGGGCACGCAGCAGGTCAACATGGGCCGCGGGCTTTATGAAAGCGAGCCTGAATTTCGTGCCGACATCGACCGCTGCTCGGAAATTCTCAAGCCGCATTTGGGATTCGATCTGCGCGATGTTTTGTATCCGCCGCCAGAAAATCTCGAAGATGCAAAGGCTCGAATCAATCAAACGTCGATCACACAACCTGCGATCTTCGTTATCGAATATGCATTAGCAAAATTGTGGGAGCGTTTGGGCGTCAAGCCTGATGCAATGATCGGCCACAGCGTCGGCGAATACGCTGCTGCCTGTTTGGCGGGTGTGCTTTCGCTCGAAGATGCGCTTCGCCTGCTGGCCGCTCGTGGTCGGATGTGTCAGGAGCTTCCGGGCGGGTCGATGTTGGCCGTCAGATTGCCGGTTGAATCCATCGAAAAATATCTACAGGACGGCATCTCGCTGGCTTCTGCAAATGCTCCGAACCTGAGCGTGATTTCAGGGCCGAAGGAACAAATTTCAGAGATAAAGGCGCAGCTTGAAAAGGATTCTGTTGCGTCACGGCTGCTGCAGACATCGCACGCATTTCATTCTGCGATGATCGAGCCGATCCTGCCTAAATTTGTCGAGCTGATGGAAAAGGTCTGGCTCAATCCTCCGACTGTTCCGTACGTTTCTACGTTGACGGGCCGATGGATCAGCGAAGGTGAGGCACAGGATCCACAGTATTGGGCACGTCACTTCCGCGAGACGGTTCTGTTCGCTGCGGGCGTGGAAGTGCTGCGTGAAAATGCAGACGGCATATTCCTGGAAGTCGGTGCCGGTCAGACGCTCGGTCGTTTGGTTCGCCAGACGTGCAGCGGATCGAAACACGAGGTCATTTCGTCATTGGGCGATGAAAGCACCAGCGAGTCCGATCAGAATGCGTTTCAAACCGCAGTGGGCCAGTTGTGGATCAATGGAGTCGAGATCGACTGGAATCGATATTACGAACACGAACAACGGCTCAGAGTGAGTTTGCCAACTTATCCTTTCGAACGAAAACGATACTGGGTCGAACCCATTGCGGACCCGGGTTTCGTTCGGTCCTTCGATCTTTCACCGGAACCGACAGCGGCCGAGCCGGAAATTCAGAAAGATCTACCTAACCATTTTCCTGTGGAGGAAGAAATGTCATCGATCGCCATCCCCCAAAACCAAAACCGGCGGCAAAATGTCGCAGATTCTCTAAAGACTCTCTTTCACGAGCTTTCGGGAGTTGAAACAGCAGACATAGATGAAGCTGCAACTTTTCTCGAATTAGGATTCGATTCGCTCTTTCTTACTCAGGTAAGTCAGTCGATCCAGTCGAAATACAGCGTTGCCGTAGCCTTCCGCCAGATGCTGGACGACCTTTCAACGATCGAGACGCTTTCTGAGTTCATCGATATGAAGATGCCCGAAGATCTAATGCAGACCGCCGTTGCCGCCGCCGTCACGCCGCAATCCGCCGCCGTGGTGCAAGCGTCGCCCGAACCTGTGAAAGCGACAATGGCCGGATCAAACGGAAATGCTCCTATGCCGGAGAATGCTATCGAACGAGTGATTCAGCAGCAGCTCGAAGCTATGTCGCAGCTTGCGGCGCAGCAGCTTGATGCTCTTCGCAATGGTGGATCGGTATCCGCGTCGCCTGCAGTCGCCAATGGCATTGCAGCTACAGCGCCAATCGCTTCTTCGCCGAGCAAGTTGATTATAAAAGCTCCACAGCGTCCTGCGGCGAATGAGAAAAAAGAGAAGCCGTTTTCTCCGTTCAAGCCGGTCGAAAAAGGCAAAGGCGGAACGCTGACTCCGCGACAACAAGTTTCGCTGGACCAGTTGATCGAACGCTTCACGGCTCGCACGGCAAAGTCGAAAGCGATGACGGAAAAGTACCGTTCGGTGCTGGCTGATCCAAGAGCCGCGGCGGGCTTTCGCTCGCAGTGGAAAGAGTTGATATATCCCATCATCGCTGAAAGATCTGCCGGGGCTAATTTGTGGGACATCGACGGAAATAAGTACGTCGATATTCTGAACGGATTTGGCGTAACGCTTTTCGGGCATGCACCGGATTTCGTATCGAATGCGGTCGCCGCTCAGCTTCAACGCGGCTATGAGATCGGCCCAATGAGCGATCTGGCTGGCGAGGTTGCTACGTTGATCTGCGAACTCACGGGCAACGAACGAGTAACTTTCTGCAATACCGGATCGGAAGCTGTGCAGGGCGCACTCAGGCTGGCGCGTACCGTAACCGGCCGCACGCTTGTCGCGACATTTGCCGGTGATTACCACGGCGGTTTTGACGAGGTTTTGGCTCGGTCCAATGATGTTGACGGATACATCCAAACAGTTCCGGTCGCACCGGGAATACCGCAGGAAAGCGTTGATAATATTCTGGTTTTGGATTACGGCACGCCCGAAGCACTTCAGGTTCTCCGTGAACACGCTCACGAACTCGCGGCGGTTCTCGTTGAGCCGGTGCAAAGCCGTCACCCGAACCTGCGTCCGGCAGAGTTTTTGAAAGAGGTGCGCGAACTGACGGAGCAGTCAGGCGCTGCGTTGATATTCGATGAGGTCGTAACCGGATTCCGCAGTCATCCGGGCGGCGCACAGGCGTTGTTCGACATCCGTGCCGACCTTGTGACATACGGAAAGGTTCTCGGCGGCGGAATGCCGATCGGTATCCTTTCCGGCAAGTCGAAGTTCATGGACGCTCTCGACGGCGGCCGCTGGAGCTTCGGCGATAAGTCGGTGCCCGAATCGGGCGTGACATTTTATGCAGGTACGTTCTTCCGGCATCCGCTCGCTTTGGCGGCCGCACACGCTTCGCTAACTCATATTAAAGAGAAGGGCCCGGAGCTGCAGGAGCAGCTTGCCAAAAAGGCTGATCAATTGGTTGCGAGGATCAACCGCTGTTTCGCGAACAACCACATTCCGGTAACGGTCGAGAATTTTGCATCCATCTTTTATCTGCACTTCCCCGTAGAGGAACGATTTGCAAGTCTCTTTTACTACATAATGCGCGAAAAAGGCGTGCATTTACTTGAGAACTTCCCTTGCTTCCTCACGACCGCACATACTGAAGAAGATCTGGATTTCGTTGCCCGAACTTTCGAGGAAAGCGTGGTCGAAATGCAGAGATGCGGTTTCTTCCCGGAGCCTTTTGATGAGTCGAGCGATAAGGCAATTACCGTCGCTGTTGAGGGCGAAGTAAAGCAGGTGCCGCTCACCGAAGCGCAAAAGGAAATTTGGCACGCTTCGCAGCTTGGCGAAGAAGCCGCTCTAGCCTACAACGACTCGGTGGTTGCGCATATCAAGGGGAATTTGAATGTCGAGGCTCTTAGAAAGTCGCTTGATACGCTCGTCGTCCGGCACGAAGCACTTCGCACGACGTTCCACTCATCCGGCGAATATCAACAGATCGCCGCTTCGGGAGCGATGGATGTTCCGCTTGTCGATCTTTCATCTCTGACTGACTCTGAGAAAGAGGCCGAGCTTGACGGGTTGATGAAGGCTGAAGCGCGTGAAAGTTTTGATCTGTTAAATGGTCCGCTTACGCGGGTCAAACTGGTTAAGCTGCAAGACGAATTGCATGTCCTTGTATTTGTTGGGCACCACATTGTCTGCGATGGTTGGTCATTTGCGGTCGTCCTGGGCGAACTGTGTGAGCTTTATACAGCCGAAGTTTCAGGAGCCAAAAACGAAATCCCGGATGCGGCGAAGTTCAGCGACTTTGTTAAATGGGATGCTGAAAAGATGTTTGGCCCGGAAGGAAAGACCGCCGAGAAATACTGGCTCGAACAGTTTTCGACCGCTCCTGCCGCTCTTGATTTGCCGTACGATCGACCGCGTCCGTCAAACAAAACTTTTAATGCCGCGGTTGAAAGCCTGATCCTCGACGAATCGCTCAATAGCGACGTTAAGCGTCTGGGAGCAAAGAACGGGGCGACGTTATTTACAACGCTGCTCGCCGGGTTCAATGTTCTTCTTAATCGCCTGTCGGGTCAGAGCGATCTTGTCGTCGCGGTTCCGGCCGCCGGCCAGTCAGCGATAGGAGAGGAACGTCTTGTCGGACATTGTGCCAACCTGCTTCCGGTGCGAAGTGAGGTCAGGGCAGACGAATCTTTCGCCGAGTATCTTAAGCGAATAAAGAAAACAGTTCTGGATGCGTACGAGCACCAAAACTATACATACGGATTGCTTGTGCAGCGGCTTGCGATGCCGCGCGATCCGAGCCGTTCACCGCTTCTCTCGGCAATGTTCAATATTGATCGGTCGGGATTCAAAGGCCTCGATCTCGGCGGGCTCGAGATTGAAATAACTACGAACCGAAAGGCTTACGCTACGTTCGATATCTATTTCAACATGCTCGAAACCGACAGCGGAGTCGTTATTGACTGTGAATACAACACAGACCTTTTCGACGCGGCAAGTATCCGGCGTTGGCTCGGCCACTACCGCACGATACTCGAAGGCGCGGTCGCAGACCCCGAAAAAACAGTCTCTCACTTGCCGCTTCTCGGCGATGCCGAACGGGATCAGCAGTTGGTCCAATGGAACGCAACCACGCGCGACTACCCGCGTGACCGCTGCGTCCACGAACTGTTCGAGGAACAGGTTAATCGGACGCCGAATGTGATCGCAGTAGAAGCCGACGGCGAGACACTTACATATTCTGAACTGAACTTAAAGGCGAACCAGCTCGCCAATTATCTTCGCAGGAACGGAGTCGGACATGAGTCGCTGGTTGGACTATGCGTTGACCGCTCGCTGGATATGATGGTCGGACTTCTTGGCATTATGAAGTCGGGCGGAGCCTACGTTCCAATCGATCCGGCCTTTCCGTCAGAGCGTGTTAAGGGAATGCTCGAAGATTCAGGTTTGCAGACGATTGTTACGCAGGCCCATCTCGCTTTCGATCTGCGGGATAAGGTACAGCATGTAATCTGCATCGACATCGAATGGGATAAGGTCGCCGCCAATGGCGATCAAAAACCCGAAGTCGAAACCACCGCAAATAGTCTTGCTTATGTGATCTATACATCAGGGTCAACGGGTAAACCGAAAGGCGTTCAGGTCGAACACCGTGCGTTTGTTAATTTACTTTGCTCGATGAAAAACGAGCCGGGCATGAACGAGACGGATGTCTTGATCGCCGTGACGACGCTTTCGTTTGATATCGCCGGACTGGAACTTTTCCTGCCTTTGATAACCGGTGCAAAAGTAGTGGTTGCAAGCCGCGACGTGGCGTCTGACGGCAACGCATTGATGGATCTGATCGCGAGTAGCGGAGCGACGATGATGCAGGCAACACCTGCGAGTTGGAGACTCCTGATAGAGGCCGGTTGGAAAGGCTCTAACGAATTTAAGATTCTTTGCGGCGGCGAAGCATTGCCACGCGAACTGGCAAATGAACTCATTCCCCGATGTGGTTCATTATGGAATATGTACGGCCCTACCGAGACGACCATCTGGTCATCTGCAAGTAAGATCGCGTCAACGACCGGATCTGTGTTTCTCGGGGAACCGATAGCTAACACGCAGCTATACGTCCTTGATGCAAATCTTGAGCCACTGCCGATCGGCGTCGCTGGCGAACTCCACATCGGCGGAGATGGCCTTGCACGCGGCTATTTCAACCAACCGGAACTGACCGCTGCGAAGTTTATTGCAGATCCAATCGGCGGCGAGGAGAAACTCTATAAGACGGGTGATCTGGTACGCCGCGGAGAAGATGGAAATATTGAGTTCCTCGGTCGCATTGACGATCAGGTCAAGGTGCGTGGTTATCGAATAGAGTTAGGTGAGATAGAGTCCGCACTTCTTGAACATCCGGCCGTTGAGAACGCCGTTGTCGCTGCCCGTGAAGATAGTCCGGGGAACAAGCGGCTTGCGGCTTATGTTGTTTCCGTCGCCGGAAACGGCGTGCAGGTTGGCGAACTTGGCGATGCGGACAGTTATTGGGAAAAACAATGGGACTTGCTGTACAAAACCGCCATCGATGAGAAAAAGGATTGGACCAATGTCAAAGAAGACCCGACCCTCAACGTAATTCGGTGGACCGATAACATAGCTGATGCCGAGGCGGAAATGCAGGAGTGGCTCGATCCGGTCGTCGAACTCCTTACCAATTGGCGGCCTGAGAGAGTGCTTGAGCTTGGCTGCGGCACGGGAATGTTGATGTTCCCTCTTGCCGAACAGGGTTCGCATTATGTCGGCACGGACTATTCTGCAATTGTGCTGGACAATCTTCGACAACGTCTTTCGGGCACTTCGATCGACCAGGAAAAAGTGGAACTCATTCATCGTCCGGCTGATAATTTTGAGGGTTTTGAGGAACAGTCGTTCGACCTTGTGGTCATTAATTCGGTCGCTCAGTACTTCCCCAACATGGATTATCTCAGTCGCGTTGTCGAAGGTGCAGTAAGATGCGTCAAACCGGGCGGAAAGCTATATATCGGCGACGTTCAAAATTTCACTTTGCTTGAAACCTATCACATCGAATCAATGCTTGCCCGTTCAAGCGAGTCGATGTCGATAGACGAGTTCAAGCAAAAGGTCGCTAAACGAATCGAACTCGAAAGCGAGCTGACAATTGATCCGGACTATTTCCTTTCGCTTGAAGAGAAGATCGAACAGATCGGGCACGTCGATATTCAGCTTCGACGGGGCCGTATTGATAACGAACCGACCAAGTATCACTATGACGTGACGATACACGTTGGGGACAAACCGGCGACCGATAATGGCCGTGAATGGCTCGGCTGGAGTGAGGCCGAATTCAGCCCGGAACGCCTTCGCAATCGACTAGAAGAAGAGAAACCGGACCTTGTTTGTATTGCCGACGTTCCGAATGCGCGTATCAGATCACAGGTTGAAGCCCGGAGCCTGATCTCAAATGGAACAAAGCTTGGGTCAGTAGATGACCTGAACAAAGCACTAAACAAGGTTGAGAAAGGTGTTCATCCCGAGGACATTTGGGGCCTGGGCGAAAAGCTTGGTTACAGGGTCGAAATTCGATCTGTGGAGAACGGGTCAAGCGGATATTTCGACGTTGTGTTCAGAAAAGATAGAGAAGCAGCCGGCGTCATTCCATTTCGCCATAAACCGGTGCAAAAGCAGATCGGCGAATACGGCAACGATCCGGCGAATAAACTCTCAACGCAAAATTTAGCAGCCGACCTAAGAAAGTATTTGTCGAGCAGACTGCCGGATTACATGGTGCCGGCGGCGTTCGTAATGTTGGATGAACTGCCGCTGACGCCAAACGGCAAGGTAAACCGGAAGGCACTCCCGGCTCCCGATACTTCAACCTTTACTCAGGACCGAGTTTACGATCCGCCGACGAATGAGGAAGAACTAACGATGACCGAGATCTGGTCCAAGGTCTTGCGTCTCGACAAGGTCGGTATCAATGATGATGTCTTCGAACTAGGCGGAGACTCGTTGCTGATCTTCCAGATCGTAACGAGAGCAACACAGTCCGGCCTGCGCATAACGCCAAAGCAGGTTTTTGAACATCGGACAGTGTCGGGAATTGTTAATGCCCTCTCGGCAGACGGAAAGCCGATCGAAAAAACCATCGGATCATCGATAACGCGCGTTTCACGCGAGGCAAATCGGGTCAAACGATCAGCTCTTGAAGTTGTTAACTAATAGTAATGAAGGAATAAGGAATTACGATTTGATATGCCTACCATATCCCCCAAAAGGCAGTTTGAGTCTTCTCAGGAATTTTTAGAATCAGCATCTGACGTTTATGTGATGCCGACATCGGTAGCTCAGCAGCGCTACTGGATACTTGATCAACTCGAGCCGGGTAATACATCACTGAACATGCCGCTTGCTTTATCGCTACGCGGCAAGCTGGATATTGATGCTCTCGAACGAGCGCTGAACGAGGTCGTCTCGCGGCACGAGATGTTGCGGACAACCTTTTTCAAAAACAACGGCAAACCAGTTCAGGTAATTGCAGCGGCGCAATCATTGACTTTAGATGTTATTGATCTGAGCGAAATTGCCGACCCGGAAGTCGAGACACATCGCATAAGGGTTGAGGAAGCTCATCATAGATTTGATCTTTTGCGAGGGCCGCTATTCAAAACGAAGCTCATTCGGCTTGGAGCCAAAGACCACATTCTCCTTCTTACCCTGCATCACATTGTCTGTGATGGATGGTCGAACGGAGTCCTGGTTCGAGAGATCGGAGAAATTTACAACGCATTCTCGAAAGGGCAAACGTCACCACACCAGGAACTGCCAGTTCAGTACGCGGATTTTGCCGCGTGGCAGCAAGACTGGCTAAACAGCGACGGCTTTGAGGATCAACTCGCATATTGGAAACAACAACTGGGAAACGAGATACCAACGCTCGATATTCCAACTGATTTTCCACGAAATAAGAATCGGGCGTCGTTTGGGGACATTGAGTCGCTGCTGCTGCCGCAGCCGTTAACCCGCGCGATCCGCGCCCTAGGTCAGCGCGAGGACGTTACGCCGTTCATGATCTTTCTAACGGCGTTCAATGTTTTGCTTCACTGCTATAGCGGGCAGGACAATATTGTTGTCGGCTCGCCAACAGCCAACAGGCAGCAGAGTGAGACGGAAGGTTTAATAGGAGCGTTCGCGAACACGCTGTTGCTAAGAACCGATTTATCGGGCGAACCGACCTTCGACGAACTTCTGCTTCAGGTAAAGGACGTTTCGCTTGGTGCGTTCAGCAATCAGACGCTCCCCTTTGAAAAGCTCATTGAAAAAATAAGGCCCTCAACGAATGGACGAAAAGGTGGACAGCTTTTCCAGGTAATGTTCATTTTCCAGACCGCGTTTATGCAGCAGATGGAACTTCAGGAACTAAAGATCGAGCCCATCCGCTCCGTTAGTCCGGGATCCATCTTCGAAATATCGCTAGGGGTGGTCGAGAGACCGGAAGGAACAAGACTTCAGCTTGAGTACAACACCGATCTGTTTAAATCTGAAACGATCAGGCTTATTCTGATTGACCTTCAAAATATCCTTCAGTCGGCGGTACTTGATTCAAATCGAAAGGTCTCCGACATGCTTCAGTGGACGACGCCTATACGATCCGAAAATAGCAATGAAACTGTCAGTGAATCAACCACTGAATTGACGACGACAACCGCGGCTGCGCAAAACTCAGTCGGTCACGAAGCAGTTGAAGAAACTCTTACAGAGATCTGGCAAGACGTACTTCACCTTGATTCGGTAAGCCGTGACGACGATTTTTTTGAGATCGGCGGACATTCGCTGCTTGCGGCCCAACTTTTCGATGAGATCAATAAGAAGCTGGCTGTAAACCTCCCACTTGCCACACTATTTACCGCGAGCACGATCGAACAGTTGGCAAAATTGATTCGTGCGGCTCTTCCAAGTCCGACCGTTGGTGAGGGAATTGAAGAAACGCTCACTAAGATCTGGAAGGACGTACTCCATGTTGATTCCATCAGCCGTGACGACGATTTTTTCGAGATCGGGGGCCATTCCCTACTTGCCGCCCAACTCTTCGATGAGATTGGAAAACGGATAGGTGTAAATCTCCCCCTTGCCACGCTGTTCACCGCAACCACGATCGCGCAACTGACAGAATTGATCCGTAAAGAAAAGCCAAAGGATGTATGGACATCGTTGGTGCCGATAAATCCAGAGGGTACGAAGCCTCCACTATTCCTGATGCATGCGGCTGGCGGAAACGTGCTTTTTTATAAAGACCTATCAGACCGTTTAGGGGAAGATCAGCCGTGCTATGGAATGCAGGCAGTCGGACTAAGTGGTCACCAATCAGCATACGACCGCATCGAGGATATGGCCGCACATTACATCAAAGAGATGCGGGGCGTTCAACCGACCGGTCCCTATTATGTTGGCGGCTCCTCCGTCGGCGGCTTGATCGCATACGAGGTTGCGTCGCAGCTTCGCGCAGTTGATGAAGAAGTTGCCCTTGTCGTGATGTTCGATACAAATGCCCCAGGTTATCCTGTACGCCTCAAGAAGAATTCAGGTCTTCGAATGACAATTCTGAGATTTGCCGATCGAATTCACCATCATGTTGAAACTCTTCGGATCCTCGAACGTGGCGAGCGGTTGAAGTACATTTTAGCGAAGTCAACAAAGGCGAAGAACCAGATCCGACGGACATATATACAGACCAAACGGCAAATCTCTCGCGGAGTAATGAATCGCCTCGGACACGACTTGCCTGATAATCTGGTCTTAACGCAAAATGCTATAGCGATCGCCTCAAATCGATACGATCCGTCTGTTCAATATGGGGGTGATGTGCTTCTGTTTCGCGCTACCAAACAGCCAAGAGGGATACAAAAGGACGATACACTAGGTTGGTCGAAATACGCTGTGGGCAACCTAGAGATTCACGAGATCAAAGGTGATCACGGGACATTAGTCAGCGAGCCGCGGGTTCGATTTGGTATCCCATTAATCGAGACTCGTTTGGCGTCAGCACAGATCCCGCGATCGCATTGAAGGATCAATAATCAAAGATGGAGGCAGCCCAACGAATCAGCCCCACTGCCCGTGGTAATGAGAGGCTAACGGACCCATTCAGACTCGGTTACAGCCCGTCACTTGACGGGTTGAGGGGTGTGGCGATCCTCGTTGTGATGGGGTTCAACGGTCATCTTCTGTGGCTGCGAGGCGGGTTCATTGGGGTTGATATTTTTTTTGTCCTGAGCGGTTTCCTGATCACGGCGTTGCTCGTTCAGGCATATGATCCAACTTCGGGTATAGGTCTAAAGAACTTTTACTTTCGGCGGGCATTGCGGCTGCTTCCGGCCCTGTTCGCATTGATGTTGTTTTGTGCTGCGTATGCTTTACTTTTTCAACCAACCGACAAAGCCAATACCACGTTTGAAGGGATCCTTTTTACGCTCTTCTATGTTGCGAACTGGGCCCAAGTGCCGCCATTTCCGGGCGGCATAGGGGCACTAAGTCATGCATGGTCGTTATCGGTTGAGGAGCAGTTTTACATCATCTGGCCGCTAATGCTGCTGGTGCTCCTGAAGCTCCAAAGCAAGACACTCGTCTTCCTGATTTTAGGTTTACTTATTGGGAGCTCAATTCTTTTGAACATTTGGTTTTGGCACGCAGAAGCACCATATCTGAGGATGTATTTTGGAACGGACACCAGAGCGAATGAGATCCTGATCGGATGCGTGGCAGCACTAGCTTTATCCTGGGGATTCCTAAAACCGACAGATCGTCTGAAGTGGGCGTTTCACACGGGTTCGATAGCAAGTCTCGTGGGCATAGTTCTTTCGTTCTTCCTTGTTCGCCATTATGGTGCTTTTGTGTATAACGGCGGTTTTACTCTGATCTCTATTGGCACCGCAATTGTGATCGTGGATCTGCTGCTTTTCCCTTCCCGGCTTTCGCGGATTTTCGAGTTCGCCCCGCTTGTTTGGATCGGAAAGATATCATACGGGCTTTACCTCTGGCATTTTCCGGTTTTCGAGGCTTCGCGGCGATTATTCGAGGGAAGAATAAGCCCCGTCTTTTACGAGGTTGCGGGCGTTGTCGTTACGTTAATGGTCGCGACAGCGTCATATTATTTTCTTGAGCAGCCATTTTTGAAACTCGCACGTCGCTACAAAACGAACGATTCGACCGGCAACATGTTGCCTGTTTCGACGCGAACAGCGGAAAGCGTATGAACCTGGGTATTGAATGATCGATAACTTGGAATACAAATGGGAATCGGCATCTATTTCGCCCGCATTGAAAGAGGGTGAAGTCCACCTATGGAAGGTAGAACTAGACCGCGACCCGGCGGTTATTAGCTTGCTCTACGACCTGCTTTCGGACGATGAACAGCAACGGGCCGATAGGTACGTTTTCGCAAGGGACAGACAGCACTTCATTGCAGGACGCGCTTCATTGCGAAAGATCATTGGCGGTTATCTTGGGATAGCTCCCGAACGGGTAGGATTTTCAACCCTTCGATTTGGAAAGCCGTTTTTGGAAGCAGATGACGGTGGTTTGCGGTTCAATGTTTCGCATTCTAATGGTATTGCAGCCATCGCCGTATCTCTTAACCGCGAAGTAGGAGTTGATATTGAGTTTGTCGATCGCAATTTTGACGTTGCCGGTGTCGCCCCAAACGTCTTTTCGTCGGCGGAGGTCTCGCGAATAAGTTCGCTTCCGGTCGATCTACAAGCCGAAACATTTTTTTCAGGCTGGACCCGAAAGGAAGCATTTCTAAAGGCAATGGGAGACGGCCTGTCGAGCTCCGAAGAACTACAAAACGCGGTTTCCGTGTTAAACGAAGAAGATGCTTCGTTCAGATCGGTTGAGAACAACAAGATAGCGGATTGGTCGTTGACTTCGTTCAAGATCCACGATGATTTCAAAGCTGCGCTAGTTGTCCAGGGAGAAATAGGAACTCTAAGATATTGGAATATGGTCGAGGATCAGGTGTCAAATTTTCTGCCGCACCTTCGTCCGGTCGCTTCGGCTGAGAAATCGATCAATCTGCGTAAACCCGTTGAAGTGGAATTCGAGGCGGTTTCAAACCTATGTGTGGAATAGTTGGAATTCTGGGCGATAGCTGGCGGGACGGGGACCTTCGCGGTATGGTATATGCGCAAGGGCATCGCGGGCCTGATGGTGAGGGTGTGTATGTCAATCCGCAGCACAGAGTCGGTCTGGGGCACAATCGATTGAGTATTATCGATTTGTCTGACGCCGGTCGACAGCCGATGTTTAGTGCGGGCGGAAATTTAGCTATTACCTACAACGGCGAGATCTATAATTATTTGGAGTTGCGGAATGAGCTTGAGAGCGGGTACGCATTCCACACGCAAAGCGATACAGAAGTACTGCTTGCCGCCTATCAAAAATGGGGAAATGCGTGTCTCGATAAATTGGTCGGCATGTTTGCGTTCGTGATCTGGGACGAGAAGAATCAGTCTGCTTTTGCCGCACGCGACCGGTTCGGAGTCAAGCCTTTTTATTATCACCAAAAAGATGACGGCACCTTCCTTTTCGCAAGTGAGATCAAGGCGATTCATGCCGCTGGCGTACAGCGCGTTCCTGATGAAACTTCCTGGGCAACATATCTTGCAAATGGGCTTTACGATCATTCCGAACGGACGTTTTGGAAAGGCGTCAAATGTTTGCCACCCGGGCATTTTCTGAAATGGAAGGACAATTCAACATCTATAAGGCGTTGGTACGACATTGCGGAACGCTCGGGTAATGAACTTGACCAGCGGTCGGAAAGCGTTGTTGCGGAAGAGTACCTCGCATTAATGCGAGAGAGTGTAAACTTTCGCTTTCGTTCGGACGTTCCGGTCGGAATCAACTTGAGCGGCGGGCTTGATTCATCCACGCTTCTAGGATTGGTTCACGATGTGCAGGGAGCCGATTCTGATGTAAAGGCTTTTACATTTGCGACCGGCGATGAAAATTACGACGAACTGCCTTGGGTCGAACAAATGCTCGCAAAGACGAACCACGAACTCGTCGTTTGTCGGTTAACGGCCAAAGAGGTTCCGGCGCTCGCCGAGGTTGTTCAGGATCATCAGGACGAACCATTCGGCGGGTTGCCTACCTTGGCATATTCGAATGTGTTCAAGGCTGCGAGAGAAAATGGCGTGACCGTCTTACTCGATGGCAACGGAATGGACGAACAGTGGGCGGGTTACGATTATTATCAAGCGTCATTGAATGGCCATGCCCCATGTCTGGTTCAAGGGACGACCGAAAGTCCGGTTAAGCCCGAATGCCTGAACCCCGAATTCCGCAAGCTTGCCGCGAATTTCGATGCGCCGAACGTCTTTCCGGACAAGCTTCGAAATATCCAGTATCGCGATGCAAGATTCACAAAGATTCCGCGCGCAATGCGGTTCAACGATCGAATTTCGATGATGCATTCGACCGAACTTCGCGAACCGTTTCTCGACCACCGTATGTTCGAATTGGCATTGCGTCAACCGGCTGACCGGAAGATCAAGGACGGCACGACGAAGGCCATGCTTCGGGAGATATCAAAGAAACTAGTGCCAGATAATGTTTCAAGAGCCCCAAAACGCCCAGTGCAAACCCCGCAACGCGAATGGCTTCGCGGTGAACTTAAAGAATGGGCGACTGACAGGATCGAGACCGCGTTAAATGGCTCCGGCGGTATCTGGCTCGACCATGGCAAGGTACGATCCGCTTTTGCGGAGTTTCAAAGCGGCCGCGGCGATAACAGTTTTTTCATCTGGCAATGGATCAGCCTCGGGCTGATGCGTGACGCTCAAGTTAACGCAGCGGCAATCAAGATATGATGAAAGCGATTCAGGACGAAAATTGGGACTTGGTCATTGAGGGTAAGAATTCTCTCTTTGATCTAAAACTGAAAGAGGTCTGGCATTATCGCGATCTGCTGCTGATGTTCGTCAAGCGTGACTTCGTAAGCTTTTATAAGCAGACAATCCTCGGACCACTTTGGTTTTTTATCCAGCCGCTTTTTACGACGATCATTTTCACATTTGTTTTCGGGAATTTGGCAGGCCTCAGCACCGACGGACTGCCGCAGCCGCTTTTTTATCTTGCGGGAATTACAGCGTGGAATTACTTTGCGGATTGCATTACCAAAACGAGCACGGTCTTTAAGGACAACTCCAACATATTCGGTAAGGTCTACTTCCCACGGCTGATCATGCCGCTAAGCATTGTCACGAGCAATTTGGTTCGCTTCGGCGTTCAGATGCTGCTATTTATCGGGATGATGGTTTATTTCTGGGTCGTCGGTGCAGATTTTCGGATAACCTCGGCGATTCTACTGTTCCCGATCCTGATCGTGCTAATGGCGCTTCTTGGCCTTGGGCTTGGGCTCATCATAACGGCGATGACCACCAAATATAGGGATCTTAGTTTTCTAGTGACGTTTGGTGTGCAGCTTCTTATGTACATGACTACTGTCATTTATCCGCTAAGCTCCGCCCCGGAGAAGTATCGCTGGTTGATCGAACTGAACCCGATGACCGGGATAATCGAAGCGTTTCGATATGCGTTCCTGGGGAAAGGTGAGTTTGACGCAGGCAGTCTGGGTTACAGCACCATTGTCACGCTCGTCATAATGGTATTCGGCGTCGTCATCTTTAACAGAACCGAAAAGAATTTCATAGATACCGTATGACCGTTGCAATCAAAGTAGAAGGCCTCTCAAAAGCATATCAAATAGGCCAGATTGGTACCGGTACTATCAGTCGTGACGTCGAGCGCTGGCTGGTTACAAAGGTGCTGGGCCGCGAAGATCCGTTCTTAAAACTCGGTCAGGTGAATGATCGATCAACTAAAGGTGAAACGGACGTTGTCTGGAGCTTAAAGGATATAAACCTCGAGATCGAACAAGGCGACGCCGTGGGCATTATCGGCAGAAACGGTGCAGGAAAGAGTACGCTGCTCAAGCTGCTCTCACGAGTGACAGCGCCAACTACAGGCAACATTAAGATCAAGGGCCGTGTCGCCAGTTTGCTCGAAGTCGGCACGGGATTTCATCCAGAACTAACCGGCCGCGAAAACACCTACCTCAACGGCTCGATCCTCGGAATGCGAAAAAAAGAGATCGACCGCAAGTTTGACGAGATCGTAGATTTCAGCGGCATCGAACGGTACATAGATACCCCGGTCAAACGTTACTCCTCCGGAATGTCCGTCCGCCTCGCCTTCGCCGTTGCTGCCCACTTAGAAAGTGAGATCCTGATCGTTGACGAAGTCCTTGCGGTCGGCGATGCCGAGTTTCAAAAGAAATGCCTGGGCAAGATGAATGAGATCTCTGAAACGGAAGGAAGGACAATCTTATTCGTTAGCCATAACATGGGAGCGATTCACTCGTTATGTGATCGAGGATTATTAATTGATGCGGGTATGGTAAAGATTGACTCCACGTCCGTGGAGTGCATAGCACAATACGGAAAGCTGAGCTTTGATTCAGACAAGATTGGAGGTTTCGGGGAAAACGTCTTCAGTATATCTGACATTTCGATAGACGGTCGGAAAGGTTCTATCATTGCTCCGGGTGAATCATTTTCAGTTCAAGCAAGTTTTAACTCTGCAGGCGTAGTGAACCCCTCTATGATCGTGATAATTGACAATTCGAACGGACATCAAGTCGTTCATAGCCGGGTTTTTGGTCACGACATTGGCTTGGACGGCGCTTCTCGAACGCAGAAACTCAAACTCCGATTTCCGCCATTGTGGTTGGCGCCGGGCGTCTATTCCTTGTACTTCAAAATGCGCGTAATGAATGAACAACACTCCGGTCGGAGTGAGTCCGAACGTATCACGTTCGAAGTCAGAGATGAATTCGACAACGGTACACGAGGCGTTCTAGCTCCGCATGTAGACTGGAGTGTCGAACAACGCACCGTCACGCCGACCGTTAAGAAAATCGGAGCAATCTAGTTATATGACATTAGTTTCGGTAGTAATGCCGGTCTACAATCAAGAACGTTACATAGCAACCGCCATTCAGAGTGTTCTTGAACAGACGTATAGTTCCTTTGAGTTCATCATCGTGGACGATGGTTCCACTGATCGAACGACAGAGATAATCGAAAGCTTCTCAGACGAACGTATCCGACTTATCCGTGCCCCTCATGCCGGATTTATTGCTGCGATAAGCCGCGGCGTCGCGGAGGCAACGGGTAAGTGGATTGCTCGTATGGATTCAGACGACGTGTCTCGAACCGATAGACTTCAGCGTCAACTTGAATTCCTCGATTCGCATTCCGAGTGTATTTTTGTCACGACCTACTACGGCATTGTTACGCCAAACAATAAGTACCTGACACCGCGCGAATCGTCTGCATGGCAATACCTGGATGCTACGGACATCTCACTCACTAGGAAACTGTTTTGCGACCCAGGAACAGTCTTTAATCGATCCTTAGCACTTCAGTGTAGTTATGATTCCGATTTGCCTTGGGAAAAGACACTTTGGTATCAGTTACTTGAAAAGGGCTGCGGGGCCGTAATGGAAGCTCCTCTTTATTTTGTTAGATGGCGACTGGGTTCCGTGTCGCGCGGCCAGAACCTCTATCCGACGGATATGGGCAACCAAATACGTTTGAAATACGATCGGCAGAACGCCCTGTTAGCAGCCAAGAAAGCTAGCAGCGATATTGATGTCAGAAACGAAAAGAAATGCGTCTTCTATTATTCTGTCGCGGGCGACGACATCGCAGCGCGAAAGGTAGCAATTAGGGCGTGGATGCGGTTTCCCCTCCGTTTGGAGACAATAAAACTCCTTCTCATCGCTTTTAAGGTCAGACCCGTGAGCCGCATTGGCCTGAACGCCGGCGTTCGTCTCTATCCGGTTGAACCTCGTCAGCTCCAAGGCAAAAAGGCCGGCGAAGTGGAGGCTAGTTAGCCAAGCTTTCGCTTCGAAGAAAACTCGTTTCAGTCCCGTTCTAACCTGAGGTCAGCATCTCAAGTTCTGCGGTGGAAAAGTGAAAAGCCACTTTCGTACAAACTCTTGCAGAAGTACAGGGCTCTCTCGTGGCCGACGACGCCATTTATTGCGTCAGCTCGTATTCGCGAGGGCAACAGGCCTATGTACGCTGTTAAAACTCCGAAATTCGACTCGCGTATGATCCTGAATACAATGTTTGCAACACGTCAATCGGCATGAAAATATTGTCTCAGAGTAGAACGGGTGTAAAGTTTTACTCCGCAGCCGGTGATTTTGGGGCGGCATTCAGCACTTTTTCGGCAATATCCTCTAAACACGCGAGCCTATCATTGCTCTTGATTGGTTTAGGCATTCGACGGATAAACCGGGTAGTCGGGCCAGCAAATACCTGATTTTATCTTGTTCCAGCAATCAAATTTAGATTCCCTCAATCAGTTAGTCAAGCTGGATGTTAGTGGCCTTGACCACAAGGTTCGCAATGAACATATCGATTATTTTGAGCACCGCTAATCGGTGCGATTCCCTTAGACAGACACTTTTGTGTTTGGCAAACGTACGGGTCCCTTTCGGGATGCATTGTAAACTGATATTGGTTGACAATGCGTCGACTGATTCGACGAAGGAAGTTGCTGATTCAATTGATTTTCAGAACATGGAGTATCGGTATGTTTATGAAGCACGCCCTGGTAAGAGTATTGCACTCAATAGCGGTATCTCGAGATCTTCGGGAGAGATCCTCTTTTTCTTAGATGATGATGTCCGTCCGCCGATTAATTGGATCGAGGGGATGTGCGGACAGATCATATCCGGGAAAACGGCCGCGGTCGTCGGAGGTATTTCATTGGCCCCCCATCTAAAGCGCAAGTGGATGACCAGCCTTTTAAAGTCAATGTTCGCCTCTACCGAAAACCAAAACCCCGACAATCCTGATTTGGTACGGAGCCAGTTGTTGCGTTTCACGTGAAGTGTTCGAGAAAGTACCGTCTTTCGACGCGGAGTTGGGGCCGGGTGCTTTGGGTTTGTATGATGACACGCTGTTCTCCTTTCAGCTAAAAAAAGCGGGTTTCAAGATCGGTCATGCCTTTGACGTAATCTCAGAGCATCACTTCGACGAAAGCCGATTGTTGCGAAAAAACCTCATTTCGCATGGAAAAAAGAAGGGCCGATCTCTTGCCTATCTGCGGCATCACTGGTTTCATAGGCAAATGGATTTCTCAGCAATCAAGTATTTAAAGAGTCAACTTAGCCTAGCCAAACTTCGATTGATGGGGGCGGAGGATTCTAAAGATTCAGAAGGCATCTCGGATCGTGAGTTAACAGTTGTCTCACACACTCAGCTGTATCGACAGTATTTCATCGAAAGCAGTCGCCAAAGAAACTATTCTCAAGAGGGTCTCGTCAAAATAAGCTAATGCTCGGTGAAACGCCTAACGGTTCTGAGACTATGCAATATCGGGTCGAAGTGAATACGCAACTGCGTCAAAGGATAATTTGCTTGTCTTATTATTTCTCGACTGATCGTATTTTGCTGTACACCAAGTTTTTGGGGAGTTTGACTGATCAGTTCGATCTGAGCGTTTGGAGTTTTGCGATAAAGGAAAAGAACTTTCCTGTCTCGAATGTGAATGCCAAGCACTTCGAACTTTTGAAGGGCAAGGATTCAGTGCCCCAATGGTTGAATTTAGCTCGACATTTTGCCGACTATGTTTGGGATCATAAAGGTATTTCCAAAAGCCGGGAGACAATGTGGAGGTTACGTAAGGCCGGTGCGACGAGCTTTCACGAAAAAACTTTGTGGAAAGCTGCGAAACTCACTACCGCCGTAAGAAATAGTGCCAACTTTGACCGTCACGTTGAGCGGTTGATGCTCGGTCACGGGTACTGCGACGAAAGTCTTAGGGACTTTGAAACTGACAGGCCCGCAGCCGTCATTGCCATGGTTCCCTTCACTCCGCTACACATGAGCATCGTCGCTTCGGCAAGAAAACTGGGAATTCCGGTGATCGCGTATATAACTTCGTGGGATAACATAACAACAAAACCGCGGCTTACATTCGAATACGATGGCTATCTCGTTTGGTCGGAAACGATGAAAGAAGAGCTCGTCGAATTTCATCCGCAAAGCAAAAAAAAGCCGATTCATGTCGTCGGAGCACCGCAGTATGACATTTTTCTTAATGAAAGTTTCTATGAAACGAAAGAAGAATTTCTATCGCGAAACGGTCTGGGCGAAAATAAAAAAACGATACTCTACTGCCTCGGTTCGCCAAACTTTATTCCGGAAGATCACGGTGTCGCGACCTTCTTGGATCGGCTGGACGCTGAACTTGAAAACGAGACCCAAATAGTTATCAGACTTCACCCAGGCTTCTATGAGCATGACTATAAGGTGATTCCCGAGCTTCGACGCAAACACAAGAACATCATTTTTCAAGGCAACAAGAAGTATTTTGATGAACACCCGCTTCAGCCCGAAGACAGCATTATTGACTGGGTTAATACATTTCGGCATGTTGACGTCGTGGTAAACCTCGCATCTACGGTCACTGTGGATGCCGCGATCTTTGACAAGCCGATCATTAATATTAACTTCGATTCGCAGTCGGGAGCACCTGATCAACAGTTGGTGGAAGAGATAAATTCAAAGTGGAATCATTTTAGTCCGATTGTACGTTCAGGCGGCGTCTGGAATGTTAATTCCAATGCCGAAATGATGGAGGCCATCAAGGGATATCTGCAAGATCCGAGCCTTCACCGCGAAGGGCGGCAGCGGATCGTCGAGTATGTATGCGGCACTTTCGACGGAAGATCGGGAGAGAGAATGGCAAACGCGGTCTGTTCGATTCTCTCGAAACGTGAGGTTGGCATAGGTGCACGGTGATTCATTCTTAAACAACATGCGTCCTATCGTGCATATGTACATGCAGGACTGGTTCCCTGCGACGGACGGGACCGGGACGAACAATCGGTTGTTTTCGAATCTGAGAGCTTATTTAGACATCGGATATGAGGTGGAGGTTGTCTGCTTTCGGCGGAGCAATTTCGAATTTGCGCCGATCAAGGACTTGGAAAATGTTAAGTGGACGTTCATCAAACCGCAACTTTCTAATGGGCTTTTCGACCGGGTCAGTTATCTTACGAATTTTAGCGAGAATAGAGCTTTGAACTATAGATTCAAGACTCGATTGGCCATTAGGAATGAAGTAGAAACTAGGATTCGCCAGAACCCGGAAGCGCTGCATCATTTTGAGTATCTGGATACTGCGTGCTCATACATTAATATGCCCAAGTGCCGGGCGATATGGAGCATGCACGACCTGGAGTCAAAATTTATAGGTGCCCATGAGCAAATACGCTCGGAGTTATCAAACGGAAAGAAGCACGGTTGGGAAAGCCGGGCCGCGAAGTTTCTTGCGTTGGCGGAAAAAAAAGCCGCTAAGGAAAGCACCTTAACGCTTTGTATTGCTAAGCATGAAAGGGAATTCCTAAGAGATGAATGGAACTGCGGGCAGGCAGAATTTTTTCCTATGAGTCTGCCGGACGAATCTATTCCGGCGCGGCAATCCAAGCTTGGCGACGATGCTAAATTCTCCATTCTGCATCTTGGACGGGTCGATTCGCTGCCGAGTTACCGGTCGCTGGAATTTCTATTTACGCAGGTTTTCCCGCTGCTTTCGCCCGAAACGTCCGAGAAGATCGAGTTTTTGGTTGTTGGGGAGGTTCGGGCTAGCCCAAAAGCTATACGGATCAAGGAAATGGCAGCCCAATATCCCTTTGTTAAGTTTCTCGGATTTCAGAAAGATCTCCGAGAGCAGTATTCGCGAGCGGACGTACAGGTGGTGGGTTCGACAGAAGCGACAGGGCTGCGAACTAGGATCGTCGAGTCTTTTGCTTACAAAACCCCGGTGTTAAGTACAACTGTGGGAGCTGAAGGGGTGCATGGTTTGCTGAACGACCAAAATATAGTTTTGGCTGACACTCCTGAAGATTATTGCCGTTCGCTCGAAAAGATAATTACGGAACCGGAATTTCGCTACAGCATAGCTGAAGAGGGACGAAAACTGTACGACGAGGTTTATAGTCGTGCCGCGGTTTCAAGACGCCTTGGCGAACTTCTTTCAAAATATTCTCTTGGATCAATTTAAGATAACGAAAATGATCGACATTCAACGACGTGTTTTCGCATTAAAATACTTTCTCGGCGCTTATCCGAGCGTCTGGCAATTGCCTAATGCCGTAAAAATATATGAGTATTTGGAGATTGAGAAAGGTCTCAATTCAAGCCCCGACAGTCGAATGCTTGATCTAGGCTGCGGCCGCGGCCTGCAAACACAACTCCTTGCCTTAAATGCAGCTCACGTTACTGGCGTCGAACCCGACACCAAACGACACTCGCTTGCTCTGCGCGATATTAAGACAAGTCGCGTCAGGAAAAAAGTAACATTTGTTCACGGCACTCTTGAGGATGCGAACCTCAAGAAAGAAACATTGGACCGTGCGGTGAGCTTTTGTGTTCTTGAACACATTCCTAACTTGACCGAGATTCTGGTCAAGATATTCGGGCTCCTAAGAGTGGGCGGTGAACTTCACGCTACGGTCGATTCGCTAAGTAACATCGACGACAAAAACCTTTTAGAAAAGCATCGCAAAGAGCACGCAGTTGTCCAATATTTTACGCTTGATTCGATTGAACAAACACTGAATCGAGCAGGGTTTACAGTCACCGAAAAGCGGAATTTTTTGACCAGTAAACTGGCAAAAGAAAAGTTGGTAGATGAACTAGAAACCGGAATCTATCTGGATCCTCCCGCACAACGAAAGAAGATGGTTCACGAGTTGGTCGATGCTGAGAAGAGAAGCACTGAACCCAACCAAGGAACGATGATCCTGGTGCGTGCACGAAAGGCATAACATCTTCATATCTTAAAATCGATCTTGGGATCAAACGAGGAGGAAAAAATCAGAGAGCGTTGCCTGTACATTGTTCCAAACAGTCCTATATCACCTAATTACCGAGGAGGCGGGGCGGCGATCTATTATGAGCAACTTCATTCGCTTGCCCAACTAGGCGTAGAGATATATCTTTGGCATTTCTGCTATGACAGCAGGTTCGCCGAACTGGAAAACTTCATATTGTCGGAGCCTGATATTTGGGCCGACGTGAACGCCATTTGCACGAAAGTCTATCGTACGCAGGTCCCGGACATTCCGACACTAGCAGAGCGCGTTTACAACCGGTCCTCCAATATTCTTACTGCAAATGAGATTCGAAATCCGCTCGTTCGCGGCAAATGCTATTCGAAGTTTAAGGAAGTATTGGCCGAGGTCGAACCGGATATAATCTGGGCGCAGCATTTGGTTTCCGCACAGATTTCGCTTTTACAGAAGAAGGTGCCTGTCATCTATTCACATCACGATTGGCTTTATAAAATAAAGAGTACTGATCCGAATCAGAAGTGGGATCCTAAAACAAAAAAAATCGAAGAGAATATTGCACGAAAGGGAACTGCGGTCGTTAGCGGATCGGCTATTGAGTGCAAACAGTTAATAGACATTGGGTGTTCGAATGTTCACTATATTCCAGTCGCATATAAGGCTGCAACGAACGTGATTTCCAAGATTGGCGGCAAACCGAGGGTCGTTCATTTAGGGGGTCTTGGAACAACCGCGACGAGGATCGGCCTTGAAAGGTTTTTTGATGTTGTATGGGAAAGACTTGATAAAGGCTCAACCGACATGTGGGTCGTCGGGGATATAAGCGATGCTTCGGACAAAATGAAGAAAGATCTGGCCATGGTTACCTGTGCCGGATTTGTAAAGGATTTGGGTGACGTGCTTCGGCCAAATGATATTCATGTTATTCCATGGGAATATGAAACGGGCCAAAGGACTAGACTTGTTCAAGCATTTAATTATGGACAAGCAGTAGTCGCGACCAAACAATCGGTGATGTGTTTTCCTGAAGCAATCGACGGGTACAATTGCCTGTTGGTTGACTCGCTCGATGAGATGCCTAGAGCAATTGACGCTCTTGTGGAAAACGATGAGCAAAGAACGCGACTTAGCGACAATGCCCGAGCTACTTTCAAAGCTCATTTCACACGTGAAGTATTGCTTCCCAAATACAAAGCCGTTATCGATTCGATTGCTTAACGGGATTTTAGCAATTACTACGTTGTGGGTTAGATAGCGGAGAAGCTCGTCAATTCTCTTAGTTGAATCTTGTAGTGACGGGTATTAAACTGCCGAACCAGAAAGGGGTCGGCGGTAAATAATTAAGATCGGGCCCTCAGTTGTAAAAAGTTTGTTAGAGAGAAATTGATATGTGTGGAATAGCAGGGATGTTTCAGCGGGGTGGGGGTGATGCTTCGCTGGAAAAAGCAAAACGACTTGGGCTTGCGATGACGCATCGAGGGCCCGATAACTTCGGCTTTGAGTTGCGAGGTAAAGTTGCGTTCGCACATAACCGATTGAGCCTTTTGGATCTGTCCGAGGCAGCGAATCAGCCGTTTTCTAATGATCGATACTCGCTTATTTATAATGGGGAGATCTACAACTTGCAGGAGAATCGCACGCGGCTTGAGAAAGAGTTTGATGTTGCGTTCGCGACCACTTCGGACACCGAAGTCCTCTTTTATTCCTTGATTCTTGAGGGAATAGATAAATGTCTGAGCACGACAAAAGGAATGTTCGCGTTCGCGTTTTACGATGAGCTCGAGGAAACACTCTGGCTTGCGCGGGATCGGATGGGCATCAAGCCGCTCTACTATTACGAATCAAACGGAGCGACATACTGGGCATCCGAAATAAAGGCGCTTGCCCGTACACTCGGCCTACAGCCTGATCCTGTGAGGACGCTTTTCGCCGCCAACAATATGGCGGAGAAATCTTCGGAATACACGCTCTTCAAAGGACTTAGATCATTGCGACCCGGCAGCTATTTGCAGATAAAGAAGGAAGGTGAACGAAAAGAAGTCATTTATTACGATGTCGTCGATGACTTTGACCCCGCTTACTACAGCGAGCTGGATAGGCAGGGTTCTGAGCAGATTCTTCAAGACTTTGACCAAAAGTTTAACGATGCGGTTCGTAAGATGTTGATCAGCGATGCGGCGGTCGGTGCGTTCGTCAGCGGCGGAATTGATTCCAGCTTGATCTCGGCGGTAGCTTCCAAATATAACGCAGATATCAAGCTATTCACCGCGAATGTTGTCGGAAAATATTCAGAGTTTGCCGATGTTCAAGCTTTATCGAAGCATATTGGAAAAGACGTTTATGAGTACCGCTTTGAACCGGAGATGATGCTTCGCGATTGGGCGGATGTTACCTACCACTACGATTGCCCAATAGTAATTCATGTCAACGCACTTCCGTTCTCAAATGTTGCGCGGCTTGCACGAGATTCAAATGTAAAGGCGGTGCTTACCGGTGAAGGCGCCGACGAACTTTTCCTCGGCTATCCCAGATTATTGACCAAAAGATACGATGCTCTGGCGGCGTTTCCGAAAAATACGATCGAATCGTTGTATAAGTTATATCCGGCGCTTCATTCTTATGTGTTTGGGAATAATGGAAATACGCCGATAGCGTTCCTAAACAAAGTGGTTCAGGGGTTCGAGATGCAGCAACTTGAAGGGCGGGCCAATGAGAAATTGAGCGGGCTCTCAACACGAAATCGAAACGAGCAATATATGACGATCAAGATGATCCGTGAGCACTTGATCACCCTGCTTCACAGGAACGATAGAATGGGAATGATGTCCTCTATCGAGGCACGGTTCCCATTCCTGGATGAAGATATAGTGAGATTCGCAATCAACTTGCCGTCAAAGTACAAGATCGGCCGAACGGGAAGATTTTACAATTACAAGCACCCGTTCCTGATCGATAAATGGATCGTGCGCAAAACAGCCGAGAAATATCTTCCCGATCAAATAGTGCGAAAAAAGAAGCAGGGGTTTCCGATGTACGGCCATAAATTTCTGACGATCAAGGACGGATTTTTCAAAGACGGCTGGGTCGCCGAGAGCCTCGGGCTGTCGAACAGAGTCCAAGCGTTTATGCACCATTCACAAGACCCGTATTTCGTCGCAAAAATGGCGTCAGTCGAGGTGTTTGGTCGGATTTATGGTTTAGGCCATGCCGCCGAAACTGTTACTCAGCACATTTACGACAACGCCGAGGTAACTGTGGTTAAGTAGGCCTCGACATCTATGTTAAGAACCGCGTTTATCGGGAACGAAAATTTCTACGACCGGAAAATATGCGAATGGCTTAGCGAGCACACAGATCTATCCCTGATCGTTTGGTCGGACAAAATGACGTGGTCCCACAACTACGACGGCCGGCGACGGGAAAGGACGCTACAAAGGTTTCGTAATCGGGCGAGCCGATACGGCACGACGAGGGCTATCAATGAGGCTCTGTATTATCTGCTTTATAGGACGTTTCTTCTAAAAGGCGAAGTTTCCAGAATAAAGAGTCTTGTCGGTTCGATCGAATTTGCACCGAAAAAACCACTGATCGATATCGAACAGATTCGACCCGATGATGTAAAGTCTGAGGCACTCTTCAAGAAGATTGAAGAGCACAATTTGGATGCAATGTTTGCCATGTGCATCGACGTCTATTTACCTGAAGCACTGATCGATATGCCGCGTTTGGGAACCTTCCTATGGCACGAAGGCATTACACCGGAGTATCGGGGAGTATATTCACCATTTTGGGCATTGTCTAACGCTGACTTTGACAATCTAGGATATACGCTGCTTCGCATGAATCATAAA
>Ga0307505_10000044_pt1 | contig 154328 bp, 102 predicted proteins | sample 23_S_MG_FD_202183 | JGI IMG/M metagenome (GOLD analysis project Ga0307505, IMG submission 202183) | Soil microbial communities from Populus trichocarpa stands in riparian zone in the Pacific Northwest, United States - 23_S | ecosystem: Environmental > Terrestrial > Soil > Riparian zone >... | reverse complement strand
GGCCTTCAGCCACCTTCTCCCCCCAAGAAGCCGGGGGGAGAAGACTCTCGATTACACACTCTCGCGAGGATCCACTCCTACTTGCGATGAGCACACACCGAGAGCCTTCTCCCCTCGGGGGTCTCAATGTAGCCAACGACCATCGATTCGCGGCTTGCGATGAGCACACACCGAGAGCCTTCTCCCCTCCGCAGAGGGGAGAAGGTGCCGAAGGCGGATGAGGGGTCGCTCTCGTGGCAGGCACGCAGTCTTCTGTTTCTTTCTCTCAGGCGCGCCGCGCGCGGCCTCGCTCGACGCTCGGGATGACACGCCAACATTGCGTTGGGTTGGCGGGCACAGTCCGCGCTGTGGCTCTGTGGTGAACCGTTTCCCCGTTCGTGATCGATCGCGCGAAGAGAATCCGTTGTATGCATCAAAGGAGTCCAACAGATGCGCGTGGATCGACTGGTTCTGCTCGTGGGGGCGCTCTTGTGCTCGGCCAGCGCCTTTGCGACGGTGACCGCCACGCCGCCAGCGGTGTCGGCCAAGCCGGGGCAGAACACGGGCACCGTGAATGTGACCCTCGCGTACACGCCGCCCAGCATTCCTGGGACGGGCAACATCGCGATCGGCGGACTGCCCGCGGGCGTGACGACGATTCCTGCCGCCGTCACCTACAACTACATGGTGGCGTCGCCGGCTGCGGCGACGAGCTTCGCGTTCGCGCTCGGGACGCTGGTCACGCCCGGCACGTACCCCATCACGATTCAGGATGCGACGCGCGACGCGGGTCTCACCACCATGATGCTCACGGTGACGCCGGCATCGTTCTCGATGTCCATCACGCCGAATCCCGTGAACCTGACCGCCGGAGGGAGCCCCGCGCCGGCGACGGTGACGACGTTTCCGGAGACGGGATTCAGCGAGTCGATCACGTACACGCTGACCGGCCTGCCGCCGTTCATTCTGAGCGACGGTCCGAAGCAGACCACCGGTCCCGGCTATCCGGCGGTCCCCTTCAGTCTCTCCGCGACGAACAGCGCGAGCCCGGGAATGTATCCCGGCCTGCTCACCGCTCAGTCCTCGGGCGGACAACTGAAAACCGCGCCGTTCACAGTCGTCGTGCAGCAGACCGACCTCGGCGCGACGTTCAGCAGTCCGTCGATGTCCATCTGCAACGGAGCCGCTGCGGCGGCGAATGGCATCCAGCTCACTCCCCTGAACGGCTACAACGGCACGCCGCAGCTCACCTTCACGTCGATCCCCGCGGGCATCACCATCACGCCCGTCTCGCCCTCCGCGAATGCGATGCCGCCCGGCCAGACCGTGCCGTTCACCGTCTCCGCAAGCGGAGCCACACCCGGCGTGAAGATGGCCACACTCAACGTCAGTGACCCGCCGGCGGGGATCAACAAGAGTCTCCTCCTCACGATCGTCGTCGGCAGTGGCGCCTTCACCGCGAACGTGATCCCCTCGGCGGTCACTCTGACGCCCGGCGGCGGTCCGCAATCCGTCAGCGCCTCCGCGATCACGACCGGCTGTCCCATCGGAAACGTCGCCGTTACGACCTCCGGCGCGCCGGCCGGCCTCGTCGTCACGCCTAGCGCAGGGGCGATCGCGATGCCGGCCTCCGCGCCGATCGCGTTTTCGCTCGTGGCTTCGCCGGCCGTCGTTCCGGGCACGTACCCGATCACGTTCACCTTCACCGCGGACGGTGTGGTCCGCACGAGTGTCGTGCAGGTGAGCGTCGCCGCGCCGCCGGACTTCGCGCTCGTCGTCGCACCATCAACGGTCACCATCGCCACGGGCGCGACTTCGGCGACGAACATCAGCGTCACGCCGGTGAACGGATTCACGGGCCTGGTCAACGTGAGCGCGCCGAACAGTCCGGGCCTCACCTTCACACCGACCGTCTTCACGCTGGCCGCGGGAGCATCACAACCCGTGACGATCGCCGTCGCCGCGGGGAGCACACTCGGACCGCGACCGTTCCTCTTCAACGCGACCTCCGGCGGAGTGAATCGCACCGCGGAGCTGCGCGTGAACGTCGTCGCGCCGCCGCCGATCCTCACCAGCGCCACGCCGCCGTCGCTCGTCGTGGGCGCTACGTCCACGCTCATTCGCGTGGCGGGCGACTTCCTGCAGACCGGCGCGCAGTTCGTCTCGTCCAACCCGTCGCTGCTCGTCGAGGGCAGCACGGTGCTCACCACGAAGCTGGCGGATGTGCGCGTGCGCGTCCGCGGCGATGCGACGCCGGGGCCGCGCGAGCTCACGGTCGTGAATCCCGACGGAGGCCGGTCCGCAATCCCGCTGCTGCTCGTCGTCTATCCCACGAGCTCCATCGCCGCGCCGCTCGAGGTCGTGTCCGCGGCGATCATCTTTCCGGCGCGCGGAACGATGATCGCGAACGGCGAGACGCTCCATCCGCGCGGCCTGCTCGCGACGTCGGGCACGGGGACGATCATCGGAAGCTGGCGCTTCGACGGCGTGCCCTTCGATCGTTTCATCGCCAACGCCGGTGCGGGGATGCCCGTGGAAGTGCGCGCCAACGTGCCCATCCCGGCGTCCTACGCGGGCACGCACACGCTGGAGCTGGTGATCGAGTCGCCGCGGCAGGTCGTGTCGCCGGCGATCGAGATCCTCAGCACGATCGACCGCGCCTCCCGGCTCATGTTGCTCGCTCCTCCCGACGGTGCGGTGATTCGCGAACGCGCGCCACTCTTTCGCTGGTCGCTGGTGCCGAACTGTTCGGGCTACGTCGTCGAAGTCGCGCTCCCCGCGGAGAGCAAGCAGCCGGATCCGCCGTCGAAGATTCTGCGCTTTCGCGTGTCGGACGCCGAATGGCAGCCCACGGAGGACGACCTGAAGGCGATCGGCAGCGGCATCCATCGCTGGCGCGTGCGCCCCGTCTGCGCGGGCGAGAGCGAGCTCGACCCAACGGACTGGCGCCGCTTCGCGGTGCTGCCAGAAGTCGTAAACGTGTCGATGCTCCCGGTGACGACGGATCTGATCCGCTGGAAGAGCGACGTTGCGGGACTCCTGCACCGCGTCGAGTTTCTGGCGCGAAGCGGCGCCACGATCTTCAGCGCATTCACGCCGTTCAGTGAGTACGCCGTGCCGCGCGCGTTTCCCTCGGGTACCGCGGTGCGCGTCAGTGCCATCGCCCCCGGCGGAGTGCTCCTCGGCACGTCGGCGTCGATCCTCGCCCCGCGCGGGAGCGACTCGGCGATCCGCTTCGCGGGCAACGTGCCGGTCGAGATCGGGAACGTGTTCCCGCTCGACGGCTCGACCGTGGGCTCGACACAGCCGCGCATCACCGCGGAGTGGAAAGGCGCGGTGGCGAAGGAGCGAGTCACGCTGTACCTCGACAACCTCGACCTCACGCCCGTCTCCACCATCACGCCGGCGTCCATCGCGTACGACCCGCTCGTGGCCATCGAAGCGGGCGTGCACACGCTGACGCTGGTCGTGGCCGAGCAGAGAAAGCAATGGACGTTCACCATCGCCCCGGAGCCGGACGTGGGCGCCGTGACACCGGCCACCGGTCTTCGCGGAGACTGGGTCATCACCCCGCTGGGCACAGTCACGCTCGTGCGCGACGTGAACGATCAGGCGCGCACGCAGTTCTCCGCGCAGACCGATCTCGCCAACGGCACGTTCACGAACAAGAGCACGGGCGACGTCTCCGTCCGTCACGACTTCGAGCGGGACTCCACCGTGCAGGAGAGCCGCAACTGGCTCTTCGACCTGGGCGGGAAGCAGGGCTCCGTGCAGGAAGCCGTGCGCGTCGGGTTCTCGCAACCCGACTTTCTCGACCAGTCGCAGTTCCTCTCCACCGGACTCGCGCGCGGCGGCGCGCAGGCCAAGGTGTCCATGCCGCTGGGCATCGCGTCGTACTACCAGACCTTCACCGCGCAGCCGGCAGGCGTCTCGTCCGCCAGCTTCGGACCCGATCAGCGCGTCCGCGCCGCGGCCTTCCAGATTCCCACCAGCGCGCGCTGGGACTTTCGCGTCCTGGGCATCACCATCGACGAGGACCCTGCGCTGTATACCTCCGGCGGCAAAGGCGACGCCCTGGGCGTCTTCGTGCGCTACTCGCGCGGCCCGGCCTTCCGCGCCATCATCGAAGGCGCACGTGGCAAGTTCGCACCCGAGGCCGGCAGCTTCCAGAGTTCCGTCGCAGGCAACGCATGGCGCATCGGATTGGACGGAGTCGTCGGCACCGCGACCTACGCGTTGAACGTCAGGAAGACCGATGCCGGCTTTGTGAATCCGGCCAATCGCGGCTTCACGGCTGGCGGCGTTCCCGATCGCATCGGCGGAGAGCTCAGCCTGACCAAGATGTTCGGCCTCACGACGGTGAGCGTGCAACTGCGCCGCGCGCAGGACGGTACCGCGCCCGACGTGCTGCTCGTGCCGAAGACCAAACAGAGCGGCCTCTCCGCGTCCGTGCAGCGTGCGTTCGGACAGCACGTGTCCTTGTCCGTCACCGGCAACGCGACCAAGGACACGGGAGAAGCGCTCCCGGACCTCTTCATGCCCGAGACGAACCGCGCTTCGACCGGCGCAAGCGCGACCCTCTCGCAGTTCTTCGGACAGTACGCCTTCTCGCAGACGATCACGCGACAGGACTTCCGCGATCGCGTGAACGAGCTCTCGAATCAGACCACCTCCGGAGTCACGCTCACGGCCGCCGGCACGTTCAACCCCGTCTTCAGCCTCGCCGGCGTACTCTCCGGCATCCGCAACGAAGGAAGTGTCGTCATCGGCACGACGGACCTCGTCACCGCCTCCCTGCAGCCCGCGATCAACATCGCCCGCCTCTTCCTGTCCCTCCAACCCCGCGCCAGCTACACGAAATCGAAGAACGACCTCCTGGCCACCGAGACCCAAAGCGAGCAATACCAGGCCCTCCTGACCTTCGCCCCCCAATGGCTCGACTCCGTCTTCGCCCTCCAAGTCTCCGCCGACTGGAGCCGCACGCAATTCACGGGCAACACACAGCCAGCACCGTATGTGCGCAGGTACGTGGCCACGATCAGCCTCCACACGAGACTGGGCAGCACCCCACCCGCCCAGTGACACTCGGCACAGGAACGCGACTTCAGGGCTGAGGCTGCCACGTGCGTTGACGGCCGCTGTCCGGATCTTGAAGAGTGTGCTTTCCGAGTTTCGAGTTGGGGTTGTGTCCCTGCCTCTTTCGCTGAGTGTTGGAAGGATTGGGTGCCAGGCCGAGAAAATGGCCGGACGCGTCCCTCCCACAGGTTAGAGCATCGGCCAGTCAAGAGAGCGGGTGAGGCCTATTCGTTTCAGGTGTCGCAGGCGATCCCGATCGAGGGAGGCTCCCGGTCGATTCATGAAGATCTCAGGGAAGTCAGTCGCACGTGGACTTGCCGGCCTCGGGATCGTGGCGGCTGGAGCGGTCACGTTGGCGGTCGGCCGGTGGGAGAGGAATCCCGAGCGTGCATTGGTCGCGGCAGCGAACGCGCGCGAGTCTCGAGTGGTGGAAGGCCGTTTCGCCGGACCGTTCGCGCATCGTCCTTACCTGATGCGGACCGAGTCGCCCGGCCGTCAAACGGACGTTCGCACTTGTCTCAGGGAACTGGACCGGCGTTGGCAAACCGATGGTTCGATCGAAGCGCGACGACTTGCGAGCGTGGCGCTTCTGATGTTGGGTCAGGATGCGGAAGCTTTGAGGCTGTTGTCCGAAAGCGTCCAACACGTTGCCAACGAGTGGCGCATCGAACGAGCCATTTCCATGACTCTTGACGTGGAGCTCCTGACGGATTTCAGCGCTGCCGCGTTGCGGTCTTCGGAAGAGCGAAGGAATCTCGTGCTGGCATTCGAGGCGGCTGATCGCGCCTGGCAACACGCGAGGGTACCCGCTGCCGCATGGAATCGGGCCCTTGCTGCGGATCGTCTGGGAATGCCCGCCTATGCAGCCCGTGCATGGAAAGAGGTGGCGGGTCTCGACCCAGCATCGGCATGGTCACGGGAAGCTGAGGAGAGAGGCCACGCCGCGGCGCGCCGTGCGGAGGCGCAGGCCGGACCATCCATCGAGCAGTACTTCCTCCGGGGAATCTGGGAGCGTGCGCTGGATGGGCGGGCCATCGAGGACCCCGTCCGCGGTGACCGGTTAGCCTCGGACACCGCTGCATTCCTCGCAGGACTGAGCGACTCGACCCGAGACCGTGCAATGGCGGCGATTCGCGCCTACCTGAGAGGTCGCACCGTCTTCGAGGAGAACGATTTCGATGCCGCGCGGCGCGAATACGCTGCTGCGGAAACTGAGCTCGAAGACCTGAAGTCCCCGCTGGTTCTCCTTGCGCGGGACCAGCGGATTCGAAGCGAGTGCTCACGAGGGACGCCGGGATGTCTCGAATCGATGCGAGCATTTCGTGCGGAGCTGACCGCCTTCCATCACTATCCGTGGCTGGCCGCACGCGGCTCGTACGGTGAGGGACAGGCGCTCTATCGGCGGGGGCAGGTCTTCGAGGCGGCGGAGCTCCTCACGCGAACGCTGACCGCGTTCGAGACGCTGGGCGACGATTCTGCGGCCGGTTTCATGCGCGTGCTGCTGGCAAACACGTACGCCGCCGCGGGAGAGACCGAACTTGCGCTGGCCTACCATCTCGACGCCCTCGCGCGCCGGACCGAGCACATCGGGGATCGGAGGCGCAAGCAGCTCGAAGACGCGATGCTCTTCCTGTTACGGCACGGGTACGTCTCCACGGCGGAGTTGCTGTTGGACGAGCTCTCATCAGCGCCGGCCACGGATGCCGCGCGGGCCATGGAGGAGATGTTACGTGGAATCATCGCCTTCAGACGCAAACAGCAGGACGACGCGGCGCGTCACTTCCAGCGAGCGCACGATCTGTTGCGAGCGATCAGGGACGAGACCGCACGTGCAGACGTGCAATTGCGACTGGCCATTGCTGAATCGGGGTCACGATCGTTCGCTGCGCGCCCCATTCTCGGGGAGCTCGACGCGGCCATTGCCGCGCACGAGCATTCCGAGTTTTCGGTTTGGCTGCCACAACTTCTCACCGAGCGGGGAGCGGCGCTGGAGGCTGCGAACGATCTGGTCCGCGCAGAGCGCGACTATCGGCGTGCCATCGATATTCTCGAGCAACGCGAGCCTCGCATCGACGCTACGGTCCTGGCCCTTGGCGTCGGCTCCCAAACACAGTCGCCCTTCGATCGTTCCATCAGGCTCTTGTTACGACAAGGCCGAGTGGCCGGCGCGCTGGCCATTGCCCAACGCTCGACGGCGTTGCGCATCTCGTCTCTGCACGCGCGGGGGGCGGGCGTTGCCGATGCCTTTGTGGGCTCGCGCGCACATGGGGATGGCACCGCCGGCTTTCGCGCAGGACTGCGCGCACACGAGGTGGGCGTTGCGCAGCATCTGCTGGATGACGAAGTGATTACATGGGTGGTGACCGCGGAGAGCATCCGCGCCACCCGGAGGCCGGTGAAGGCGAAGGGGTTGGAGCGGCTCCTGCGCGACCTTCGCGAGTGTGTGGCTCGGCCGGGCTGCCGCGTAGAAGCCGCACTGGAAGGAATTTCCAATTTGCTGCTGCGCGACTGGATCGAATGGGTTCCTCGCGACGCCACTCTTCTCATCCAGCCGGCCGCCGATGTCGAGGGCGTGCCCTTCTCCATGCTGACGACTCGCGGCGGCGAGCGGTTGCTCATGCGAAACCCTCTGACCACGGCACCCAGCTTCGGGGCCTTTGCGCATGCAAGACGCGCCGATGCGGAGCGGCATGGGGACCTCGATGCGTACTTCGCGGCGGCTCCCTCGCCCGGCCGGAATCTCGATCCGTTGCCGCGGACCCTCAGCGAGATCCGTCGCGCCTCCCGGATGTACGGCAACGCATTGCTCGACCCCCGAGCGGCACGAGACCGGTTTCTCGAGTCCTCTTCGTCTTTTGCAATCGTTCATTTCGCCGGCCATGTGCTCGTGAATGGCCCTCGTCCTCTTTTCTCTGCGCTGGCCTTCCAGGAAGGGGAGTCTCTGTATGTTCACGAGCTGCAAGGCCGGTCGTTTGCGCGGGCGCGCATGGTCGTGCTCTCCGCCTGCGAGGGCGGGCGATCGACGCGCCCGATGATGAGCGTCGCCAACGCACTCCTCAGCCAGGGCGTGCCGTCCGTCGTGTACGCCGTTTGGCCCGTATCTGACGACGCGGCGGAAGAGTTCGCGGTGGCTTTTCACCGAGCCATCGTGGGGGGGCGGACGCGAGCCGATGCCGTTCGCGACGCACAACGTGCGCTCGCGAGCGCACATCCTGATGAGCCCGAATGGTGGGCCGCCTTCGCACTCGCGGGCGAGCCTGGAACGATGACCGGAACAGTTCGAGAAGGAGAGGAAAATGGCCCAATTCCCACTGAGAATCGTCTTTGACGGAGTCATCGCGATCGGTCCCGCATGCCCGCCGGCCGGAGAGTCGTTACCAGGACCGCTCTTTGGCGTGATGGCCAGGTCGACGAGGCAACGATCTGCAAAGTCGCGAAGGGAGGGGACGGAGCCGCCGTCCTACATTCCGATCCACTATCCGACGCTCTTCACTCAGTTGCAGCCGGCAGAGGGGGCTCGTCCCACCGACGAGGTGTACCGGATGTGGAATCTTTGGCATCCCGTTCGAGAACGGTTGGAGTTCGCGTTCGACGGAGTGGGACTGCCGGGAACGCTGACCTACAAACGGCCAACGCCGGAAGGCGAGGGTCTGTTGGAGGACGCCGCCGCGGTGCCGAACATGCGGGAGGTCTGGCCGGAGCGCTGCCACATTCGGAGCGAGTTTCTCGAGCCGCGTCCGACGGCGGACGTCGCCGCGCAGGTCTTCGTCCCCTTTGGAGAGGTGAGCGGTAGCGGCGACGAGACCAAGCGCTTCGGAGCCGATGTGCACTTCATTCCGTCGCGCGGGCCGAAACTCCTCCGCAAGTCGATCGTTCCTCATGTGGTGGTGACGGTGATGACGGAGCGCGTCAAGATCTCGTCGTATTCACTCGACACCGGTGAGGAGCTCGATCCATTGGAGTTCGTGCTCACCGAACCCGCCGAGATCAGGATCTCGAATGGCGACCCGTCCGACATGCTCACGAACATGCAACGACTGTCAGACGCTCAGCTCGACCTGGGCGTGGCTCCGACCGATGAAGAGGCGGTGGATTCTCAGAGGAGGGACCTCACACCTGTTGCGGAGCTTCTGGACGGCTTCAAGACCGGCGGCTTTCCGAGGTCGCGTGCAGAGTTGGAACGGATTGCGCGCTCGATGGCGAACGCCGTGCATGGCACCAGCAGTCCATTTCCTCGGACGGGGACGTTTGGCTCGATCTTTCCTGAGCCAAGAGGCAGCCGCCCTGCATCGGCGAGGACCGGTGGATTCAATGACCCCACGCCCAATTCTCAGGTGACCCAAGAGGTTGTGTCGGATCCGAACCGTGACAGCGATGTCGACCTCGACTTCGAGCTCTATTACACCCTCGTCGAGCGGATCGATGAACGGGAGGGCGAGGAACTTTTGTTGCCGATTCCGAAGCGGGTGCAGGGCAACTTCGACACCCGAAACTGCTTCGTCTGCATGGTGGACTGTCACGAACGACCGGTTCTCATCAGTGAACGTCAGCAGGAACCCTGATTGCGATGCTGCCGCGGAGGACGTGTCGCGGTCGACACTCGGCACAGGAACGCGACTTCGGCGCCTGTGCCCTCGCCGTATCATCGGAGCGGGAGAGCTCTCCGAGGAGTTCGAGATGAAATCGAGCCCGATGGTTCGGGCGATCGTCCTGTGCGTGATTACCTTCGCGATGCGCGGCGAAGACACGCCTCCTGCCCGGCCGGCAGCGCGGCGCATCCGGCTTTCGATTTCTGGCTGGGGGATTGGGACGTGACCAATGCGGCGGGAAAGCCGGCAGGGAAGAGTCACGTGGAGCGGCTCCTCGACGGCGTGGTGATGGAGCACTGGCAGGGTGCGAACGGGGGCTATGCCGGCAAGAGCTTCAACAGGCTCGATTCCACAACGGGCCAATGGATGCAGCACTGGGTCGACAACGGCGGCCTGTCCGCGATCATGACCGGGGCGTTCGAAGAGAAGAACCTCGTCTATCGCCGCGAGCTCAAACGCCGGGACGGCACTCCCGCGCTGTCGCGAATGACGTTTTTCAATCTGGGCCCGGACAAAGTGCGCCAACTGGTCGAACAATCCATCGACGGAGGCAAGACCTGGTCCAAACAGTTCGATCTGCAATACAAGCGACGCGCGGCGTAGAAGCACGAACTCGTTGGGGCACCTGTGTGCGACAGCGACGGACTATCGCTGTCGCACCAGAGCCTGCGCAGTGAACGACTGACGCTCGTTACGAGCACCACAGGCCGAAGGCCTGCTCGTAACCCGTCATGGGGCGGCACTTGGTCTCGTTCGGCTGATTGGTGGTTCCGCAGGACTTGCAGATCCAGTAGGCGTTGTTGTGCCGGTAGACGTCGTAACACTGCGAATTGTTCGGCGGTTGGAAGCAGCCCTCGAAGACCCACCCGGCCTGCTGCGGCTGCGGCTTGGCGGCATCAGGGGCCGGCGCGGCTCCGAGCAGGAGAAGCAGAGGAACCACCAGCAGTGCGGGTTTCAGTTTCAGTCTCATGGATGTCACTCCTCTTTTCATGAATGCCATAGATCATTCCTGGAAGGCCGAATGATGTCAAGCGCGGCTTGATCGAAAGAATCTCCATGCGATGTTGTATGAGAGAGTGGAGGAGTGAATCCGATGAAGTCATCGCTCGTGCTGTCGATCGCGTTGGTCCTGGCGTCGTGCGCCCACCGGCCCGCGGAGGAGTGGCGGATCGTTTACAACGTCAACCTGGCGGAGACGAAGAACTACGAGATCTTCTCGATGGCGCCGGATGGGTCGGATGTGCGGAACATCAGCAACAGCCCGGGCACGGACTGGGTGTATGGCTCCTGCGGTGATCGCGTGTATTTCGTCTCGACGCGGGACACGGATGGGAAGGGCTACTTCCTCTACGAGATGGACGCGAATGGGGGCAATGTACGGCGCTTGACGGCGTACAAGGTTCCTGACTCGCACGTCGGGGGCGGCGGAGACTGTGGGCGCCTGGTGATCTCGATTCGCAAGGAGGACAACTTCGATCTCTTTCTGATCGACCGTGAGGGCGCCGAGTTGCAGCGACTCACTTCGACGGCGGTGCGCGATATGGATCCCGCGGTTTCGCCGGATGGGACGCAGGTGGCCTATCGCTCGGGTGAGTCCGCGGCGATGGAGCTTTGGCTCATGAACGCCGACGGGTCGGGCGCGCGCCAACTGACCACGCACCCGGCGCCGGAGTCGATCGGTGAGGAGCACGTGTATCGCGCCGGTCCGCCGCGCTGGTCGCCGGACGGAAAGTCGATTACGTACATGTCGTGGCGGGACGGGAAGTACGGCCTCTTCGCGACCGATTCCAGCGGATCGACGCCGCGGCGGCTCACGCCGGTGGATGTCGATGCCGGCTATCACCACTGGGCTCCGGACGGCCGAGCCATCGCGCTCGACGTGAAGCATGAGGGAAACTACGACATCTTCGTCATGAACGCGGACGGCTCCGCCCTGCGGCGTCTCACGAACAGTCCGCATTATGAGCAGGGACCCGTGTACGTCCGTGTGTCCGGTTCACGGGGCCGGTAGACGTCGCGCTTTCCTCGGCAGGATCCGGAACTGCAGACGAGGCGACGATTTGTCCAGCACGCGACCGTCGAAGTCGACGTGGAGGCTCTTTCCGGACGTGGTGGTGAGGGTGATGTCCCGGTTGGAATCGTTGTCGGAGTCGGCGATCTCGAGACTGGCGATGCGTTCGGAGGGCGGGAGGAGAACGGCGGTCCATTCGGGCTTGTCGTAATGAGAATTGAGGACGGTGACGCTGGCGAGCGGTTGCCGGATGCCGAAACGAAGCCCGGCCGTTTCATCGACGCCCGTGACGACGATCCGGCGCTTGTGATGCGAGTTGGGCCGGTCGATGCGGAGGTGCTGGAGGCGGCCCGGGTGATCGTAGTGGAAGAGGCTCTGACCTTTGGCGTCGTACATCGCGACGCGCGAGGCCGGTTGGCGCGGATCGTCCCACAGCGCGACGACCTGGTGCGTTGCGTCGCGGTGGGAGAGATCTTCGACGAGGAACGTGCGAAGCACGCCCTCCTCCTTCGACCACCGGAGCTTCCCCTTGTGGTCGAGGACCAGAATCCCTTCTGCACCCAGGATCACTTCGCGGCTCCCGTCCAGGTCGAGATCTTCGGCACGAACACCGGAGATCGGAGAGCGCACGTCCTGGAACCATAGGCGTGTGTTGCTCGCAGAGAAGGCGCTGACCACGGAGCCGTCATGAGTGGCGCGAACCAGATCATCGGGCGCAGGTGGAGGAGGTGGTTCGCCACAAATGGCCAGACGCAGGTTCTTGGTATTGCCGTCCATGACGATCTGTGTTGCAGGACCGATCCCGAGATCGCGGTTCTTGCGAATCCAGTTGTGGACGAATCGTTCAATGGACTGATGGAGCTTCTCGACGGTGACTGCGCCACGCGTCAATGCCGCGTTGCACTGCAGGCCTTCGAGCACAGCCTTCGTGAACACCCCGTTGCCGTTGTCGTCGTAGGCGAATCCGCCCGCAGCCGCGGCATAGAACACCACCTGCCCCTCGCTTCGGCCCAGCCTGCTGATGTTTGGTGCGCGCGAAGCCGCAGCGGCACCGGAGCGGACACCCTTGGCGATGCGTTCGCGGCACGCATCAATGAAAAACAGGGAGCGCCTCGCGTCGGATAGCGCGGCTAGCTCCAAGAGCCTGGGTAAGCGCACGGCGGTTTCCGGGTGTTGGAACACGGAAGCCGATCCGAGGACATGAGGGATGCCGTCGTCGATGAACCCGTGTGTGGCGAGGGATACGATGAGGATGCCGTCTTTGCCGGCGGTGGCGGCCTGGCGCTGGAGCAGCGTCAGGATATCGGCCGGGCTGGCTTGTTCCACCTTCGCGCCGCGGGCCTCCAGCTCGTCCAGTCTCTGCTTTGACTCCTTCTTACGCGGCCGTCCCGACAGTGCGATGACGACGTGCTCAGGGAGCACGAGACTGACGCGCGGGTCGAGGGCGAACATGTGCGCGAGGTCGACCGCGTCATCCGCGGCGAATGGCACCTCGGCGATTCCTCCGCGGGAGAAATTCCGCACGCCCACGAAGAGTCCCGCCGACTGGCTTCGATCGAACGCGAGCGCATTGGTAACGAGTGGTTGCGGCTGATCCAGGCGCACGCCCCGGCCGGTTGGCGGTGCCGGTTCCACGAGCACGCTCACAGCGACGATGGCTGCTCCGAGTAGAGCCGCAATCCCCACAATGGCGAGCGCTTTTGCAGTCCTCATGAGGTTGGGGTCTCCGTTGGGCTCAATGGGTGAATGTACTCGCTACGGATCTTCGTCCCCGACTGAAAGAACCCACCGCATTGTCCCATTGCAATGCAGCCGTTGCATTCGGGGAGGTAGACGTTCTTCCAATCCGAGATCGATCTGCGTGCCAGCGGCCAGAGCCGCCGATCGAGGATACACAGTTGATGGTTGTAGATCGATACGTTCATGCCCGCGTCGCGGAGGATGCCGGCTGCCTCGAGGAGCTCCTGCTGATAGCCGGCGGGATCGATCCACAGCTCATTGAGGTGCTGATGAACGAGGCCGAACATCTCCAAGCCCATGAGCGCGACGTGGCAGGCGAAGGGAGAGTTGCGGGCGATGAAGGCCGCGAGACGGGAGAGCCTGGGGATGGATAGCGCGTGGAGCACGACGCGGATCTCGACGCGGACGTCATAGCGGTCGAGGTTTTGGAGCCCGATGACCGTCTCTTCGAATGCGCCCTGCGCCTGCACGATGTAGTCGTGGCGTTGGTCGATGTCGGAATAGAGCGGGATGCCCAGAACCAGGTCGGGATGCGCAATCTGTCCCAGCTTTTCGGCAAAGGAGCGGTAGAAGAACAAGCGTCCGTTGGTCAGGACGTGCAGGGAGGTCGTCGGCAAACGGCGCTTGCATCGTGCGATCAGCTCGAGGAATCCATCGCGGAACAACGTCGGCTCGCCGCCGGTGATCCCAAGCTCCTCGGTGGCCGGATCGATGAGATCGACGAGCCGGAGATGCTCCTCGAGGCGGCCGGAATCGTCGTCCTCTTTAGGCGGCTGGGAGCACATGAGGCAGAGGCTGTTGCAGCGCTCCGTCGCGAGGATGAAGTTGTGTCGCGAGTTGCGGCGATAGAGCGTGTGTACGAAGCCGTTCGGATGGATCGCCACGACATCGCCGTCATCGAGGTAGTCGAGCCGGCGAAGACCGGAGGCGATGGGCGTTCCGGAGACTTGGGGTGGATCACCGAGCGCGATCACGCCGAGATAGCCGGACGGATCGCAGGGCAGTACGCCGTTCTCCGCGAGCAGCAGGGCATTGTGGTGACCGGAGAGGAGTGGCGTTCGCGCAACCCGTCCAATGAGCAGCCGGTCGACACCCACGACGTGCGCCGTCTCGTGCAGTCTCAAGCGACCTCCTCCTCGCGCAATGATTCCTGGCGAACCCAGGACCAGAAGATCCTGCGCGTGATCGCATCGCGTTCGCAGAGCGTCAGCAGGTGTTTGATGATGAAGAAGTTCTTTTCGTGAAAGTCGCTGGTGGGAATGTGGGGCACCACATCACCTGTGGTGGCATAGTGATGCACGGGATCAGCTCCGCACCAAGGCAGGAACGCGCAGTCGGCGCAGCCGGGGATGGATTCGGCCACGGATGCGGCCACGATCCTGCGCAGCGTGTCGCCGCCGAAGATGGACGAGTACGAGTGGCGATGGACGTTGCCGAGTCGAAAGCGGGTGTCGCCCATCTCGGCGAGCATGCGTGCTTCGTCGGATGCGTAGACGTCACCATCGTAGTTGTAGACCACCGCTCCGATGCCTGCGCCGGCGGGACTCTGCAGGTCCACGTAGCCGGTGGCGAACGGGGTGAGGATTCGCGTGAGCAGGAGCTGTGCGTACGATTCGACCAGAGGGATTCCCTGCGCGTTGTGCTCGAGGATGCGATCGAGAGCCCGTGTGTAGAAATCGAGAAACTCGTGCATGGAATAGCCGGTCGTGCGGACGCTTCGGAGCGCGAAGCCATAAGGGCTGAGGGGACGGAGGAAGATCGACGTGAGCCCGAGGCGGACGTACTCATCGACGATCTCCACCGGTGATTGCAGGGAGGTGCGGGTGGTGGTCATGAGCGCAGCCACGCGATCGTGACCGAGGACTTCGCGCACGCGCTGAATGCCGGCGATGGTCCGCGAGTGACTGTCGTTGCCCGGGCGGGGACGATTTGCATTGTGCAGCGCCTCCGGGCCATCGAGCGAGGTCGAGAGAATGACTCCCTCCTCCAGGAAGAAGGACAACATCGCGTCATTGAGGAGAGCCAGATTCGTCGTGACGACGAACTCCACTTCTCGCCCCTCGATGGTTGCGCGACGACGCGCCTCCTCTACGATCTGGCGAACGCGCTCGAAGTGAAGCAGAGGCTCGCCACCTTGAAGCTCGATCTTCAGCCGGGGAGCGGGCGAGCGGAACACGAGATCGAGGGCTCGCCGGGCCGTCTCTTCACTCATGTCGTAACGTGTCCGATCGGCGCTCACCCGCGAGACCTGACAGTAGTGGCAGGAGTGCTCGCATCGCAGTGAGACGACGAAGATGTGCAGGCTGGTGAAGCCCGCCAGGAAGGCCTTCTTCGATCGGTACTTGGTCGCGAGCAGCTCGAACGGTGCCAGGCTCTCGCTGTCGTAGAGGAAGTGCCCGGCTTTCAGATCGAGGTAAGCATCCTCCTCCGAACCGAGCTGGTGGTGCACGAAGTGTTCGAAGTCGCGGGTCCCGAGGATCTGGTAGTCGCCGGCGTCGTTGACCAGCAGCGTCCGTGCAACGTCGAATCGAAGAAAGCGGAAAGGCAGCAATCCATATGCGCTCATCCGGCGATCCTCCGGGGATCGGCGGATTCGTCGCTCTCGATGTCGCGGTGGTCGAGCAGGTCGGCCTCACAGAACGCCTGGGCGATGAGTAGCTCGCGGATCGTGTGCGTCTCGCCGGCGATGAGTGCGCGCAGGTGGGAGTCGAGAAGGGCGTTGGAAAAGTCTCCGGCCAGCTCGCGCAGAGAATCGCGCTCCTCGCGTGCGATGAGCTCGATCTCGAGAAGGCCGTCCGCGACGGCATGGGGCGAAACGAAGCAGCGTGCCGTGAACGTGTGGCATGTCCGCAGGACGAGCTCCATCGGATAGATTGTGAGGTCGACGGTCACGGTCATGGCTTGCCCTCCACGATCACACTCCCGAACGTGGCCGGTCCCGTGGCCACCGCGACGCTGTTCGACGTGCCCGCGCTGATGGCGATGTGCAGGGCCGTCACCTGGATGTTCGCGGTCTCCACGTACTCGGGGTTCCAGGTCGTTCCGCTGGCGCTGGTCTCCCAGACGATGACCGGCGCCACGGCGCTCATGCGCATTCTGAGGAAGCGGTGTTGCGAGGCCGAGTACGGAATCTTCTTCGAAGTGCTGCGGCCGTTCATGTAGCTCTCCATCGAGAGTTGCCCCCTTTCGACGCGGAAGCCTTTCCAGTTTTCGGAGTCGATGGCCACTCCGAAAAGCGTCGTGGCGCCGGGGGCGGGGCGACGAAGCTCTACCGCGATGGTGGATGCCGTCAGATCGAAGGAGGAGACCGATACATACCCGCTGAAGTGCTCGCCCGGCTTTCCATTCGCCGGCGTGACGCTGAGCAACCCGCCGCTTTGTTCGACGGACAGACTGGAGTCGAAGGTTTCCGGCGGAGTGGCCAGCACTCCGATCCGCCAGGTACCGGCGTTGCGGTCGTTCGTTTCGAAGGAGTCATACAGAAAGCGCAGGGGCTTCGCCCGTGGTGCCGGCGGCTCGGCGATCTTCTGCGGTGTGGACCTCGGAGGTGCGGGCGCCGGCGTTGCCGGCGCGGTCGGTGGCGGTGAGGTCGACGAGGAGTAGTGCGACGAGTGAGCGCCCGAGTAGTGCGAGCTGGAGCTGTGCGACCGATGCGAGCTGTGGGAGCCATGCGATCGGTGAGAGCTGTGCGACCGGTGTCCGGCGAGATGCACGAAGAAGGAGTTGGCCGCGCGTTTGAGAACGTACTTGCCCTTGAACTTTTGGACGGTTGCTTCCGGAGTGAGCATGGGAGAGACGGGCACGCGTGGTTGCCCGGCGACATCCGGAGCGGCCTGCGAGGACAGGCCGATCAGTCCCGCGCTCAATGCGACGCGCGCGCTGATCCGCCGGAGTGGGAGGGTCTCGAGCAGGTTCCAGAGTGCGGCTCTCCACGTTGTGTCGGACATCGGGTTCCTTTCATCGTCTCCGCTCGAGAAGTTCGACTGCTGCGACATCGCGTTTCATGGCGGTGCGCAGCTCCAGGAGCACCGGCGTGCTGGCGCGTTCGTGACGGGTGAGCTCATTGCCGTATAGACACGGTTGCGCGACGTTCGGTGGAGTGTGCCGATCGCGCGGCACGTTTCGGCGCGACGGATTCAAAGGTGACGCGGTCGATGGACCACGTGGGTGGCGTTCGGATGGACTCGCCGCCAGCGCGCGCTCCTCCGATGGTCCGGGTGAGGAGTTGTTCCAGGGGGCCCCTCTTCGCACCCGAGCGTGGTCCTCGCGTGCTGGTCCACTCGAGCGCCGTAAGACTCGGCAGGGGCTCATCGGTCGAGAGCAGGAAGAACGTGTCGACTCCATAGGGCTTGCCGGCGATGAAGGGCCGCGAAACGGTGAGCGAGATCTCCGGCGGCGCATCCCGCAGCGGTCGGCCGGGAGTGGGCGTGGCCGGCAGTAGGTTTTCGACCGATCCGTTCTCGGGCGCGGGAAAGAGCAGCTTGCTGCGGCCGTGACTGTCGATGACGAACACGTAGACGTAGCGTGGATAGAGCGGTCCGTCGGGTTTGTGCCGGCGTTGGCGAAGAACGAGCCGATAGCGGGTACTGCCAATGAGTCTTCCGTCCTCGACGAAGGTCCCCTCGTCGGCGCGGCGGATGGCGAGCCGATAGTGCGAGCTTGCAGCCGCGGGGGGACGGAGCTCGTGCCAGCTCTGTACGCGCCGGAGTCCCACGAGAGCGTCGCGAAGAGCCGAGGGCTGGGCGGGAGAAACCCAGGCAGTGCGTACGGGCAGAGCGCTGCGACCTCGATCGCGGATCGTCGCGAAGGGTCGCACCCATGCGAATTCGACGGAGTGGCGTCCGAGGCGACCGGCCAGGATGTAGTCGGCCGATTCGGGCGAAGGACAAAGCTCGATGCCGGGCACGCCGGACAGCGCCGCGGTGAGCGCGGTCGAGGCGGGGAGCTCGACAAAAAGCGAAGAGCCGGGGTGAACGCCCGCGAGCAGGGATCCCGTGGGCTTCGTGCGGATGCCTCGTCCGACGAGCTCCCATGCGCCATCGCGCCAGCGGAGGAGGTGTGTCGGCGTGACCACGGTCGGATCGGCGACCCATCGGATCTTGCGACGCGCGGCCTCCTTGCGGAGGGATTGGACGAGCGCGAGGAGGTCATTGGCCGCTCCCGGAATCCACACGCGCAAGGGCGGAGCCGGCGGAGCGGCCCAGGTGACGATTTCGAGCAGAGCGCCCGGCTTCAGCGGCGTTGTGCCGCGCCTCACGCGGGCGATGCAGCGCGCGATCCCGAGCAGCGACGTGACCTCCAGGCGGACGTCGACGTGGCCTGGGGCCCGAAGCTCGCTGCCCACGGTCACGCCGCTGGCCCATCCGCCTTGCAGAACATAGCCTTCACTCACGACTCTCTCGACGGCAATCAATGGGCGGTTGTCCCGTCGATCGGTTCGGATCCCGAGGAGCGGACGAAGGCGTGCGTCCGCACTGCCGGCGAGCACGGGATGCTGCGCTGGGCGCTCTGCTTGGAGGCGGGCGCGCGCGCGAAGGAACGTCTCCGCCGCGGACTCGCCGGCCTCCGCGTCGCGCATCGCCCGGGCCAGGGCCCAGGTGAAAGCGCCACGAATGGCGCCGTTCTCGTCGCGCATCTCGAACGCCAGGTCGAAGTCCTGCGCGGCCGAGAGAATCAAGGCGCCTCGGCTTTCCGGTTGCGGACCGCGGTACGGGTCGGCCACGTCGCGCGTATCCGTCGGAATCGATCGATGGCGCAGTCCGCCGTCCAGACCGCGTGCTCCGGACCCGGTGTGGCATGCGTCGAAGACGACGGTCAACCGTGCGCCCCGGTCGAGAATGGCATTGAAGATCGGGAGCAGTTCCTTGTCGCGGATGTCGGCCGCGCCGAGGCGCGCGTCCGCGGGCACGAGCGATTCGTCCAGGCGGTCGGCTTCGGTGGACCGTGAATTTCGCACCTGGGAGCCATGCCCCGAGAAGTAAAAGTAGACGACGTCGTTCTTCTGCGCTGGTCTGAGGAGATGCTCTCGAAGACGACTCACGACTGCCGTGCGCGTCGCGGCCTGATCCGTGAGAGTGACCACGTTCTCGGGCTTGAATCCGTGCAGCGCCACGAGAAGGTCGCGCATGACCGCGACATCGTTCAGCGTCCCGTCGAGGTTCGGCACATTGCGGGCCGAGAGCGATCCGGTCCTCAGGTTGCCGAGGCGCGAGGCGGAGTAATCGTTGATGCCGATCAGCAAGGCGCGCTTGGTTCCCGCCTGCGCGGACAGCGCAGCGATCAGGAGGATCGTGGTCCAGACGATGAGAATGGTTCGGACACGCATGCGTGAAAGGACACGAACCGTTGGTCCGAGTTGCGTTGCCACGACCAGCGCATTGGTCGTGAATCATCCGAGCTGGATGAGAAAAACTCGGGAGCTAGCCCGCATTTCTCACAGCCCTTCGTCGCGAGACAGCCGAGAGTGGCCTGGATGCGAGTCGAACGGCGATTTCGCGACGAAGGCATAGTTGACACTATGTTGAGGAGCGAAATCGTCGTTCGGCGAAGCAGGCAGGCCGCTATCGGCTGTCGTAGCAGAAGGGCTGTGAGAAATGCGGGCTAGATCGCCGCGACACTTACGCGCCGCGGCGATCCCCGAGGTTATGGCTGAGACGATGCGCGGGACTGCTCGCGACCGCTCAGGGTTGATCGTTTCTCACGATGGGGCAGAGCGAAAGATCGTAAGGCGCCTTTCCTCTCGGGCTCAGGTTGATCTGTTCGAGGAGGTCCGACCACATGGCCTGTCGCGGGTGCAATGTGGCCCAGTCGACCTGAGGTTCCGATGCCGTGGGCGTGGTCGTAAAGGGCACCAACCGTTCGGATGGCTCGGGAACGGTCTTGACCAGGTCGTAATAGACCTGGAAGTGCTGACCGGGGAGAGGGAGCGGGGCCTCGGCGTTCGGTGCCGGCGTCTCATACGGCGGCAGATTGAGGATGGCCATCTCCACGAGGCCTTCCTGAGGGTACAGCTTCATGGAGCGGCGCTGCGTGCCGTCCGCAAAGCTCTTCTCGACGAGCTCCACGAAACTGCCGGCGACGCGAATGTCGACCGCAACCCAGGTGGCCAGAGCCTGTGCGTATGAGGCAGCGGGGCCTTCGCCCGAGGGCTTGCGGAAGTGTGTGGGGCGTGCCTTTCCGTCGATCTTCGCCAGGGCGTAGGTGTACATGTTGCCGCCGCTCAGTTTGAGGCGTGCGGCCACGAGCTCTTCAGGAGGTGCGGCGGAACCGGTGACTGCCGCCTTGAACCCCTCGGTTCCGGGCGCCAGCTCCGGCAGGGACGCGACCCACGTGATGTCCTCGCGTTCGGCCGGAGTGGTCGGTACGAGTTGCAATGTGCCGGTCTCGGTTTGTCCGCGGACGTCGTTGCGGATGGAGAGGGGTCCGGTGGGGCCGATGAGTGTCAGGTCCGAGCCCGAAAGGTGCCAGGCGCCGCCGCCCTGGAGCGCTCCGTTCAACGCGGCAGCGGCTTGTTGGGGAGGTTGATTCCTGTACAGGAATGTTGCGATCGAAGGCCGGTCCTCGGTTCCGCAATCGCCGAGGCAGTTGGCCGCGCGCGTGATGATGAACGGCGTGTGGTGGGGGAGTGTCGCTCCGTCCGCCAGTGAATACTCGTGCGGCGTGTTGACTGCGAGCACGGTCACTTCGGTGCCGTTCGCGTCCGGGAGGATCGCGATCAGCCCGCTGAAGAAAATGCGTAATACGAACTCCGTCATTGGGGTCTCCTTGTCTCGACGGCCGAAGCCGGGAAAGGGGACGACGCATAGCCGTTCATTTGAAAGGCCGACCAGCCCGTCACCGCCTGATGAGTCCTGGTGGTGTGCCGGAGCATGTCGAGCTGGGCCAGCCGAAGCGCATGATCGGCGTCTTCGCCATCCCGATAGTGTTGATGAAATCGCACGAGCAACTCCTCCGTCGCGGAACTGTCGTTCACGCTCCAGAGGGTGCCGACGACTGCGGGCACGCCCGCGGCCACGAGTGGCTGTACGAGCGGGGCCAGCCCTTCCGGACCGACGGGTGTTCCTCCCGCGCTACTGCACGCAGAGAGCACGACCAGGCGAGCACTCGCCAGCCGTAGCTCCCGCGAGAGACGAACGGCGTCGAGAACACCCGAGTCGTCGTCAGCAGGCGCCAACAGCAGGAACGACTGGGTGGGGACGTCGGCATTGGCAATTCCGTGAGCCGCGACATGGATGATGGTGCTGTCGGCGGCCCGCCTGATCAGTTCGGGCACAGTGGCCTCAGGTCCCGTGAGCGGCGGAGCGACGCCGGCGCCGGATGCGTACACGCGCCGGATGCGCTCGACCTCGCTCCGCGCGGCCCGCAGCGGACCCAGGTCGCGGGCGATGTCGAGACGCTGATTGAAGGAGGGGTCCGCGAACAGGAGCACGGATTGCTGCCGCCGGCGCGATCGCGCACGATCTTGCGCCAATGAGAAAGCGTACAGGGTTGCGCTTCCGGTGACCGAGACGGCGTAGTCCTCAATCACGGATCGCCTGCCGTTTCGCAGTGCGGCGAACGGCAATCCATGCATCGAACGGTCTGGAACGATGACGAGCTTTGCGGGTGCTGTGCTGCCGTGCCGCTTCGCGACCACGGCCAATGGCCGGGCGAGGAGAGCTTGATAGGGTGCCCCGAGCGTGGCGGCGAACCGTGTTTCGTCGCGCGTGTCGGCATACCGATGGAGAGTGCGTGCCCAAGTCCGAATAGCGGGCTCGCCGACCGGCAGCGCCATCCATTCCGACCAGCCCGTTCCAATGATCCAGACGTAGGCGCGGTCGTCGTGCACGCTGTATTGCAGCAAAAACGTTCCGCGGGGCACGATCCGCTCGACTGCGGCGAGAGAAAGAGGTTCTTCTCCGCGGAGCAGATCCCGGAACGCTGCCGGCAGATCGTCCCGGCGCAGCAGGCGTTGGAGGGATTCGTAGGCACGAGCACTCTCAGCGTGGTGATAGGCGTCGGCATTCGAGCCTCCATCCACGGAGAGGCGAATCAGGCGCCGATACGCTTCCTGAGAACGGGCAAAGTACGAGAGCCAGAGCAGGTCGACGCCGGTCGGCTTCTGTTCTCCCGGTGCGTCCAAGGCCGCTTTGTCTTCGCTGCGCAGAGTCCGGATGGCAGTTCGCAGGTCAGTGGCGGCCTCAGCGCGCTCTCCCTCGAGGAGATACAGCTCGGCGCGTTGAATGCGGAGTGAAGCTCCGAGCGTCGCATAGTAGGTTTGTGATGCCGACTGGATCGCCTCGGAGAGCTTTGCAATGGCCCGGGGCCGGTCGACTTGCGCGAGCGTCTGCGCTTCGACCTCGGCCAGACGGGCGCGATATCCGAGAGGAATGTCCCTCTTCTTCTTCGAGTCCGCCTCGCTCAGCAGTGGTGCCGACGCGGCGATGTCCGCCGCGGCCTGGACCCGCTGCTCGAGACGCGCGTGAATCCACGCACGCCGGAACAACGCCACGCCCAGATTCGTCCGGAGGTCGGGGATCACTACCTCGTCCGCTTTCGAGAGCTCGTCTTCGAGCATACGCACGGCGCGGTTCTGATATTGAAGCCCGACGGCCGGAAATCCGAGCTCGGTGGCGGCGACAGCGTTCTCACCCAGTTCGACGTGCCGGGATTGCGCGTTCACGAGCTCATTGGCAAACCTCTGGTACTGAAACGAGAGGCGCCAGCTTCCCTCGCGATCGCCGATCTCACGGAGGAGCGCGGCGATGTAGTTCTTCTGTGTGACGACGACACTCTCGCGATCACCAGTCTCTTCGAAAAGGATTCGTGCGCGAGTGTACTCGGCGAGCGCGTCAAAGGAGTGCCCTCGAAGCAGGAGCGAATACCCACGGCCGGTGTGGACCCGCGCCAGAAGAGACGGATAGCGCCGTTGCCGCGCCTCGCGCTCAATGGAGACGTACAGGGCCTCAGCCTCTTCGTAGCGCCTGGCTTTCGCGAAATCGATGGCTCGATCGCGCCTCAGCCCGAACAGTTGGGGGCTGTTCTGTTCTCTCAATACGCGCTCGACGCGAGCATAGACCGCGGGCTCCCGCTTCATCACCGTCGGGAGATCGCGATGGGCGTTTCTGAGATCGGTCAATGCCGTTTCGTCACGTGCCGAGCGGATGCACTGCACGGTGTCGAGCAGATAGCGGTCCTGGGACTGCTTCGCGAGTGCGGTCGCGATCATCTCGGCCAGCCGGAGATGTGCGGCGGCCTCCTGGTCACGGCGCTCTTCCAGGGCCTTCGCCCAGTCCGGCAGGACCTCCCCTTCGACATAGGACTGGGCCGCATTCACGTAGGGTGCGACCAGTTGCTCGACCGCGTTCCGATCACCGGCCGCAGCGACAATGGGCAATTGTTGCTTGTTCAATGGCCATTGCGTGACGGCCGCTCGACGGATCGTGGATGCGACGCGCGCATGATGCTGTTGGGCTTCTTTCGCCCACGGAGAATCGTCTGTCTTCAGGGCGCTCCACGAAGCGAGTGCGTCGTCCGTGAAACCGAGCGCTTCCTGGGCCAAGGCCCTGTTGAAGCGCGCTGCCGGTGTTGGAGCAATGGCGCAGGCCCGATCGGCCGCATCGAGGGCGCGGACGAAGTCGGAGGGCCGGTCGTTTCGCTGCGCGCGGATGGTATATGCCGCCGCGAGGTCACTGAGAGCCGAGGCGGAGGGGTGGGACTCCACGACCGTCTCGAGTTTCTCGACGGCTGCGGTCGTACACTGGGGCACGGCGGCAAGAACCCGAACAGCATCTGTAACGGAGGTCATGGCGTCTTCGCAGTTGCTCACTGCAAGAGACACAAGATCGCGAGTGAGGTTTGTGGGCCCGCACTCGACCGTCTCCACGGCGCGCCCCTCACGCGCCGTTTTTGTACAGGGATGCCACGCGTCGAATCCGCTCAAGCGCGCCTCGGTGGTGCGGAGCGCCGGAGGCGGCGTCGCGCGAGGCGTGTGCAGCGACAAGACCAAAGGTAGAAGGAAAACGGCCTTCCACCATCGCGAGGGAGTGTCTGGATTCATCGTGGCCGTCCGACTGGCGGAATCCTCATCGAAGGATGGAGCTGCCCGATGATATAAGAATCCCTCATGGCCGATGATCGCGAGGGTCAGTTCGAGGAGCTGTTCAAGTACTACCCGGCGGTCGTCGCGCTTCTGTTGAGGCTGCGCTTCGATCTCGAGGATGCTCGCGATCTCGCTCAGCAGGCTTTTCTTCGTGTCTATGAGCGCATGGATGCATATCGCGGCGAGTCGAGGTGGAGTTACCTGGAGAAGACGACGCGCCGTCTGGCCTACAACGAGATCCGGGACCGGCATGCCGCGAAGAGGCACGGCGTCTCCGTCCCGACGGACGAGCTCGTGGATCTTGCGGATGAGGGTGCGGTGGCCGCGGATGCCGCGCTGGAGAGCAAGGAGAGCGCGGAGCGTTTGTGGCGCGCCATCGAGCAACTCGGAGAAAGTGACCAGATCAGCATTCGGCTCCAACTGGCGGGTCTCACGCTCGAGGCGATCGCTGGGCAGCTCGGGATCACGGTGTCCGCATTGAAGTCTCGCCTCAATGTGGCCCGCAGGCGATTGCGGGACCTCTTGGGTGAAGAACCGGAAGGATTGGGTGGCCGAGATGATCGGTAAAGAGGACTGGGAAGCTGCATACCGCCGTCTGACCACTGAGGGACGAGAGCGCCTTGGTCCTCCTCCGACGTTCGAGGAAGCCGAGTCGCTTTCCCGAGGCGAGTTGCCGGACGCTGAAGCCGAACGCGTGCGCGCGTTGCTCTCGGTTTACCCGGACCTGCTCCGTGTGCTGACGGAACCTGTGCCCGCCAATGCCGAGAACGTGTTGAAGGATGCGGAGTTGGAGGCAGATCTCGTGGCGTTGCGAGGCCGTATGCGGGGCGTCGTCCGGGAAGAGCCCCGGCCTTCGATCCCGTTTCCTATCCAGGGGCGTTCGTTTCCGTGGGTGGCCATCGCGGCAGGCGTGCTGCTCGCCGTCGCTGTGGGAGTGTTTCTCCAGCGTACGACGTCCGGGACGCGCCAGGTGGTCACTCTGGCGCTGTATCCCGAGACGATGCGCCGTGGCGCCGCCGGGCCGCCGGCGATCACGTTGTGGCAGCGCGAGGACTACGACCTGCAGTTGGTCTACGACTCCGGACGCCCAGACGGTGACTATGATCTGGAACTTCTCGACGCGACGACCGACCCTCCGCGACGAGTATGGCTCAGGGATGTGTCGAAGCGACCGGACGGCACGTTTACGGTCCGGCTCTCGACCGAAGCAATGGCGCCCGGTCTTTATCGTCTCGTCCTCCATGGCGCGGACGGAACGGCCGGGCCGGTCGCGCGGTACACAATCCGCCTCTCGCGGTAGCGACCGCCGGCGCCGGTTGCCGAGTTGGCCAACAGCGCCGGCGGACCACCTCAGTTGTCGTTGTGGATCTCGATGTACTCGTAGACGTAGTTGCCTGTTCCTAATGCGTCGCTGGTCTCGTTGAGGAAGAGGCCGAGGTTGCAGCCGCTCTTGCCGTTGGTGCCGGGGGTGGCGCTGCTCCAGGCTACTTTGGTCCAGGTGCCGGAGGAGCTGGTGCTGCCGCAGGTGGTGCGCTCGAGGCTGTCGCCGCTGCTGGCGTCGTGGGCGTAGGTGGGGCCGTTGATGGTCACGTTGGAGGCGTTCTTGAGGGTGTAGGTCTCGCTGCCGTTGATCTGGGGCATGGTGTCGCCGGAGTTGATGTAGGTGACGTTGTCGCCGAGGGTCACTCCCCAGAAGGTCTCGAACTGGGCCTGTGTGGCATTACGGCCGACGATGACGTAGCCGCCGTTGGGGATGATGGTGCCGGTGGGGATGGTGTAGTTCAGGGTGGAGTTGGCCTGGACGAGTTTCCAGCCGCCGATGTCGGTGGCGTCGAGGTCGAAGTTCAGGGGCAGTCCGCTGGCGACGTATTCGTTCGGGCCCTGATGCACGTCGCCGTCGGCGTCGACGGTGTAGGTGCTCTTGCCGTCGGTGGTGATGACGATGTTGCCGACGCAATAGCCGGAGGTGCTGAGCAGCGAGCCGCCGGGGTTGCCTTCTTCGGTCTGGAGGACGAAGGCGTTGGGCGCGTCGACGCAGGCCGAGCCGAGGAGGACGTCGTCGACGACGTCGATGCGGGGGAGATCCCAGCCGGTGCTCTGGCCGTCGCCGGTGCCGATCACGGCCAGGGACGGAGCGGCGAGGTCGAAGTAGGTCGGGTTGGTGCTGGACTCGCTGCCGTGGTGGTTGATGTGCATCACGTCGATGCCGCCTTCGAAGATGAGCGGGTTCGCGCCACCGGGGACGATGGCTTCGATGACCGCGGTCTCGACGTCGGTCTGTGAGGTGGAGCGGCCGGTGCAGGCGTCGTCGCCGCCGCCGAGGTCGCTGGCCCAGATGTACTCGAAGCCGCCGTATTGCACGAGCACGGCGATGGAGCGGTCGTTCTCGTTGGACACGCCCACGCTTCCGCCGCCGATGATGGAGCCGTTGCGGGCGATGCAGGTGAGAGTCGCGCCGTTGCCGAGGTTGAGGACGGTGCCCACGGCCATGGAGACGGGGCTGCCCGCGGTGGTGGTGGCCGCGGCGGTGTTCCAACTGGTGACGCAACCGGAGGTGTAGGAGGAGCCGTTGTAGTAGTTCTCGATGTGGACGTCGTACCCGGCGTTGATCACTTCATCCATGCCGCCCACGTGGTCGCAGTGCTGGTGGCCGATGATCGTGTAGTCGAGACCATCTGTGTCGTCAATGCCGATGGACTGGAGGTAAGGGACGACGTACGCCGTGCCCATGCCGGTCTCGCCAGCCTCGAGCAGGACGGTCGTGCCGTCCGGTCCGATGACGAGCACGGCCCCGCCCCACTCCACGTTCATGGTGTGGATCTCGAGGTTCTGTGCGGCAACGGGCAAGGCGACGGCGAGGAGCAGACACGCGACTTTGATGGCTTTCATGGGAGGCTCTCCTGAGTTTCGGGTTGAGCGAGTACCGGGAACTTGCCTTTCGCGCGCGGCTGCACGCAGGCTGGAGCTCCGGGAGGTCTGTTCGACAGACTCCGGAATCTAGCGGAAGGACGGAAGAAATTTAGTGAGAGGGATCACGTAGAGGACGGAAGGTCTTCAGCGATCCGCATGCTCCCCGGAGAGGTCGTCAAGGATAGGGCAGTCGGGCCGGTGGTCGCCGTGGCAGTGCTGGGCCAGGGTTTCGAGCGTCCGCTTCATCGCTTCCATCTCGCGGATCTTCGTCTTCAGTTCCTGGACGTGCTCGAGGGCGAGACGCTTCACTTCCATGCTGGGCCGGTGCTCGTGCCAGAGGCCCAGGAGGGTCTGGATCTGCTTCATGGAAAAACCGAGCACGCGCGCCCGGCGGACGAACTGCAGGGTGTGCACGTCGTTCTGTGAGTAGATCCGGTAGTTGGAGAAGGTGCGGCTGGGCGCGGGGATCACGCCGATCTCTTCATAGTGGCGGATCATCTTCGCGCTCACGCCCGAGGCTTCCGCGGCCTGGCCGATGTTGTAGAAGCCCTGCTCTTTCGCGTCGCTATTCTCGAGTTTGGGCATGATCATTCATCGTAACGCTGTCGTTGGCTGTGTGCACGCCAACCGAAGCGTCGATTGCGCCTGTGGAGCGGTGGGCTTTAGCCCTCCGGGCGCTCGCGATGAGTGTGCCGAAGCCGGGGGAGGCTCGTGGGACTCTCGTGCCGAAAGCCGCGTGCAGCGTCGAAGCCGAGACGGCAGAGGGGAAGTGCCTCGCGAGAGCCCGGAGGGCTAAAGCCCGCCGCTCCACAACAACCCGTTTTTGCAGACTTGTGTGCTCTGCGCTGATCTCCGGCGTGGTTAACCGACGCAACGTGCCGAGCGTAGTGAGGGGTATGGATCTTCGCTACGCCGTGCGTCTCTTGCTGCGCAATCCGCTGTTCGCTTTGACGGCGGTCGTGTCGCTGGCGATTGGAATCGGCGCGAATACGACCATCTTCACCATCGCGAACGCGATTCTGTTTCGCGCGCCCGTTGGGGTGGTGGACGCGGAGCGGCTGGTGGATGTCGGGCGTTCGCAGGATGGCGATGGGTTCGACAACAACTCCTACCCGAACTACCTCGACGTGCGCGCGCGCAACCGCGTGTTCCAGGACGTGTACGCCTATCGGTTCGATCCGCAACCGATGAGTCTGGGCGGCACGTCCGGCGCCGAGCGGATCTACGGCGGGGTGGTGTCGGCCAATTACTTCGACGTGCTCGGCGCGCGCGCCACGGCAGGACGGTTGTTCTCGCGACAGGACGCCGAAGCGGCTCCGCTGGTCGTGCTCACGCATCGACTCTGGACGCAGCGCTTCCACGCCGATCCGGCCGTGGCCGGCCGGCGGATCGAGATCAATGGGCATGCCTTCACGGTGGCCGGTGTGGCGGAGGAGGGGTTCCAGGGGACGACGCTCTTCGCGCCGGATCTCTGGATCCCGATGTCCATGGTCGCCGAAGCGATGCCGCGCAGGGGCGCGTCGATGCTGACGGATCGCGAGGCGGTCTGGTTGATGATGGGCGCGCGCTTGAAGCCGGGCGTTTCCGTCGAACAGGCGCAAGCCGAGCTGACGCCGCTGGCGGCAGCGCTCGAGCGCGAGTTCCCCGAAGCGAATCGCGGGAGAGGACTGCGCGTCGTGCCGCTGTCGCCGATTCCCGGCAACGGCGCTCCCGTGGCCGCGTTCCTGGGCGGCCTGATGGCCATCGTGGGTCTGGTGCTGCTCATCGCCTGCGCGAATGTGGCCGGCGTGCTGCTCGCGCGAGCGACGGCGCGACGCCGCGAGATCGCCGTGCGACTGGCCCTCGGCGCGGGCCGCGCGCGGCTCGTGCGCCAGATGCTCGTGGAGACTTCGCTGCTCTTCGTTGCCGGTGCAGGCCTCGGGCTGCTCTTCGCGCGCGGGATGACCACACTTCTGATGTCGCTCCTCCCGGCGTTGCCCGTCCAGATCGGTCTCAACCTCGCGCTCGACGCGCGGACGTTGCTCTTCACCGCGGGACTGTCCTTCGTGGCCGCGCTCCTTTCCGGACTCGTGCCCGCGTTTCACGCCTCGAAGGGCGATGTGGTCGAATCGCTGAAGGCCGACTCGCAGAGCAGTCCGGAGCGGATGCGTCTGCGCAATGTCTTCGTCGTGGCGCAGGTCGCGCTGAGCATCGTGCTCGTCGTCGGCGCCGGCCTGTTCGTGCGCGCGTTGCAGCGCGCCGGCACCATCCACCCCGGCTTCACGGCCGCAGGTGTGGAGGTCGCGGCGCTCGATCTGGCGCTGGGCGGTTACACGGACGATACCGGACCCCTGTTCGCGCGAGAGCTGATCCAGCGCGTGCGCTCGATTCCCGGCGTGGAGAGCGCCAGTCTGTCGGCGGTGCTGCCGCTGGGGATGAGTGGGATGGGCCTCGGTCCGCTCTCCACTCCGGGCATGAGCGGCGAGCCGCTCGACGCCGACTGGAACGTCGTCGAGCCTGGGTACTTCGCGACGCTGCGCACGCAACTGCTCCGCGGCCGCGACTTCAACGAAGGCGATCGCGCGAAAGCGCCGTTCGTGGCGATCATCAATGAAACGCTCGCACGCCGCCTGTGGCCGGGACGCGATCCCATCGGCCAGACGCTGGTGCAGCAGACCGGCAAAGCGGGCACTCCCGATTCGACGCGCAACCTGACGGTGATCGGTGTGGCGCGCAACGCGAAGTACCGCAGCCTCGGCGATCGCGAGCGCCACTTCGTCTACGTGCCGCTCCAGCAGCAGTACGTCTCGCGGACGCACATCGTGGCGCGATCCACGAACGGCCAGCGTCTGGCCGGCGATCTGCGGGGATTGCTGCGCACGATGAATCCCCACCTGCCGGTCATCCGCTCGCAGACGCTCGAAGAGTCCACCTCGGTCGGGCTCGTTCCGCAGCGTGTGGCGGCCTCGGTGGCGGGCAGCCTCGGCATCGTGGGACTGCTCCTGGCCGCCATCGGCATCTACGGCGTGACCGGGTATCTGGTGACGAGCCGCACGCGCGAGATCGGCATCCGCATGGCCCTCGGCGCCGAGCGCGCGGACGTCCTGCGTCTGGTGCTGCGGCAGGGCATGAAGCTCGTGCTCATCGGCGTGCTCGCGGGCTGTGCGCTTGCTGCCGCGGGGAGCCGCTTGCTCTCGTCGCTGCTCTTCGGCGTGGGGCCTCTCGACCCTCTCGCTTTCGTGGGTGCGGCGGTGCTCTTCGTGGTCGTTGGCGGCGTCGCCTGCTATCTGCCGGCGCGGCGTGCCACGGGGATCGAGGCGACGGTGGCTTTGCGCTGCGAGTGAGTGAGGGGGGCGGGTTGTCACGCGGAGACGCGGAGGCGCGGAGCGCGGAGAGAGGGCCGGAGCACTTGCGGGAAGGCAAAAATCTGCTACCGTATCGCCGCCCCTAAACAAGTGAAGTTCCCCGGCGCCGCGATTCAGGCGCCACATTTCCCTCGACCTCTGAAGGAGTTGGTGCATGAAAGCGTCGAAGTTCCGCCACGCGTTTGTCGTGGTCTGTCTGCTCATTCTTGGGATTCCTGCCGTCGCGGCGTCGTTTGAAGGCGAACGAACGGATGACGAGTGCCACGCCGGGTTCGCCGCGTATGTGGGCGCTCAGCCGTACATTCTCAATCCGGCCGCGAACGGCCGTGCGGCGACGACGATCGTGGCCGTCTTCGATCATCCGCAGGCAACGGCGCGCGGCATCGTCCCGTACGTCATCGAGATCCGCTCGGTGGAGAGCGGCGAGCTCGTGGCCACGCGGCGTGGCGCAACACCTCTGCTGCCCCGCACGCAGTCTCAGGTCGAAGTCCGATGGGACGGTCGCAATGAGGCCGGACAGTTCGTGGCGGACGGCGAGTACTCGATCGAAGTGGCCGGCCGCTTTCGTCCAGGGCTGATGGTGGCCTCCGACGTGGCCCGTGCGGACGCGGAGATCGCGCGCAGCTCGGAAGTGCGCGTGGTGGTGGATCGGGCCGGCTATTACGACGCGATCGTGGAGCGTCCGGCTCGCGGCAGAATCGAAGCGAACGCGCCCGCCATCGATACGACGTTCCCGTACCAGTACTTCTTCGGCACGATGCACGCGCACACGAACTGGAGCGATGGCGGCATGCCCGTCACCGACTGCCAGTCCGGCCCGTACGGATACGTGGGCGGCGCGCAGCCTGTCGATGCGTTCAACTACGCGAAGACCTCCGGCTCGGTGGACTTCATGGCCGTCGTCGAGCACAACCACCTCATGCAGGAAGCCTGCTCCGGCTGCACGGCGGAACAGGTGAAGACCCGCTATACCAACGGAGTCGCGGCCGCGCAGAGCGCGACCGTGCCCGGCTCCTTCGTGGGACTGTTCGGCATGGAATGGGGCGTGATCAGTGGTGGCGGTCACGTCAACCTGTACAACCAGACCCAGCTCATGTCGTGGACGGGCGAGCCCTTTCACGTGAGCACCGCCAAGTCGAACTATCCGCAGTTGTACACCGCGATGAAAAACAACCAGGGCGCACTCGGCTCTTATGGTGCGTTCAATCATCCGAACAGCAGCGACTTTGGAAGCTGGGCGCGTAGTGCGGATGGTGATGCCGTCATGCGCGGGCTGTCCATCGTCTCCGGACCGGCCTTCAGCACCTCGACCTCGTTCACTCCTGGCGGGACGACGTACAAAGCCCGCTATGACCAGGCACTCTCGTATGGCTGGAAGATCGCGCCGGAAGCGCACCAGGACAATCACTGCTGGAACTTCGGCAACTCCACGCCGAACCGCACGGGCCTCCTGATTCCGAACGGCACGACGTTCAACCAGCAGTCGCTGATGGCCGCCTACGGCGCGCGGCGTTTCTATGCGGCGCAGGATCGTGACGTGCAGCTCGTCTGGCGGACCGCCGACAGCTCGCGCGTGATGGGCGACGTCTTCTCCGCGTCCGCGTCCACGGGCGTCTATGTCCGCGTCGCGGATCCGGCGAGCGAGGGCGTGCAGAAGATCGAGATCTGGGGCGGCCGCGCGGGCACGGTGGCCTCGCCCGGTGCGGCACCGACGATCGTGGCGTCCAACACCGCCGCCACCACGCTCAATGCCACGCTCGCCCCGCAGACCTCGGGGCAGGAATGGTTCTATTACGTCGTGGCCGTGCAGGCCGACGGCAACACCGTCTGGTCCGCACCGATGTGGATCACCTGGGGTGGGTCGTGCACTGTTCCCGGTACGACGTCGCTGAGCTCACCGGCCAGCGGCGCCACTGGCGTTTCCACCTCGCCTTCGCTGTCCTGGTCGGCCGTCAGCGGCGCGACGTCCTACGACGTCTACCTCAGCACGGCCACTTCGCCCGCGTTCTACACAAACACGACCTCAACCTCCGTCACGGCCTCGTCCCTTACTGCCGGTGCGACCTATTACTGGCGTGTCGTGGCGAAGAATGCCTGCGGCAGCGGCACGACTTCCGCGACGCGCTCGTTCACGACCGCCGGCTCCGTCGTGCCGGTGACGATCTTCAATGAAGGCGCCGAGAGCGGCGCCACGGGTTGGACGTTCACGAAGAACACGGGCTCGGGATGGTCGATCGAGACGACGACGGACTCGCGCAGCGGCGCAAAGCGCTTCAAAACGAACGTCGGCTTCACGACCTATCTCAATGGCGCGGACTGGAGTGTCGTTTCGCCGGCGTTCAGCCTCGCGGGCAAGACGGGCGCCACGCTGACCTTCTACAACAAGTACAAGACCGAGTCCGGCTATGACTTTTTCCGCGTGGAGATCTCCACGAACGGCGGCACGAGCTGGACCCAGCTCCGCAGCGTCTCCGGCACGTCCAGCGGCTACCCGGCCTGGGCCACGCAGGTCTCGCTCAATCTCAATGCCTATGCCGGCCAGAGCAATGTGAAGGTGCGCTTCCGCTTCACCAGCGACAGCACGATCGCGGACTGGGGAGTCGGTCTGGACGACATTCTCCTGACCGCGCAGTAGTGAGCCTCGTGCGCGGGCGGTTTCCGCCCGCGCACGCGTCGCTCTCTCGCCTGGACGTTGTGGACTGAGTGGACTCTGTGGACGTTGTGGAATCCTCGAAGTCTTGCAACGTCCTCTGTCCACCCGTGGCCCGGCCACCCTCGCGGCTCGTTGAACACTCACTGACGGGGAGCCGCAACCCCGCAACCAGCAACGAACGAGCCTCGGAATTAGTTGGCCGGGTTGCCGGATTGGAGGGGTGCGGTCATACTTCACGACCAAATTTCTCCGATCGGGACTCCCATGCGCAAATTGTTGCTGATCCTCTGTGTGGCCGCGGCCACGACGCTCTCTGCTGCCTTTACGAAAGAACAGGACTTCCGTCCGGCCTCGCCGGCGGAGCTCGCCATGAAGGGCGTGGACTATGCGCCGGGGGCGGCTGCGGCGGTGTTGGACTGGGTGGAGATGGATGACGACACGCTGGCGGTCTCGTCCGAGTACTACCGCGTGAAGATCTTCACCGAGGATGGGAAGAAGTACGCGGACGTGGAGGTGCCGTATCTGGCGGGCTATCCGTGGGATGGCCGTGTGACGGATGTCAATGCGCGAACGATTCAACCGGACGGAAAGATCGTTCCGTTCGACGGCAAGGTCTATGACAAGGTCCTGTATCGCGCTGGCGGGATGCGCCTTCGCGCGAAGACGTTCAGTCTTGCGGGGGTGCAGCCAGGGAGCATTCTCGAGTACCGCTTTCAGCGCCGGTGGAACGAGTTGCTCCTGAGCAATACGCTGTGGACCATTCAACGGGAGATTCCCGTCCTGCGCGCGAAGTTCACCCTCAAGCCTTACGCCAAGGGCGAATACTCGAGCTATTTCACCTACTTCAATCTCCCCGAGGGCAAGGTACCGGTGCGGGTGCGCGACCGCTACGAGCTGGAGCTCACCAATGTGCCCGTGTTCGCGGTCGAGGAACTGTCGCCGCCGGAGCAGTGGCTGAAGTCGCGCGTGAACTTCTATTACACGAGCGAGCAAGTGGCGCCGGAGAAGTTCTGGGCAGGGCAGACCGCGCAGTGGAGCAAGGCCGTGGACGGATTCATCGGCAAGCCGGATGCGCTGCGCACTCAGGCGCAGACGCTGGCCGGCAAGGACGCCATGGAGACGGCTCGCAACGTTTATGCGAAGGCGCAGGGGCTGAAGAATCTCAGTTATGAGAATGAGCCCACGGCCAGGGACAAGAAGAACGCAGCCGAGGTTTGGTCCAAGGGCGAGGGATATCGCGAGGAGATCAACCGCGCGTTCGTGGCCATGGCCCGCGCCGCTGGCTTGGAAGCGAATGTGGTGCGTGTGGCGCCCCGCGACACGGTGTTCTTCAGCGAGGCCATCCCCGATGCGGAGCAGATGTCGACCGAGCTGGCTCAGGTGACCATCGACGGCAAGAACATCCCCGTCGATCCGAGCACGCCCACCGCGCCCTTTGGCGTGCAGTCGTGGGAGAAGTCGGCGACGTCGGCCTACGTGATTCCCCGGCGGGGCGAAAAGACGCAGCTCATGAGGCTGGCCATCACCGACCCCGCGGATGCGATCACCCGGCGCGTGGCCGCCCTCACGCTCGACGGGGACACGCTGCAGGGCACGATCACGGCCACATTCAGCGGCCAGGAAGCGCTCCGTCGCCGCCTGCGCTCTTGGGGCGATGACGACGCGGCACGCACGAAGGTCTTCGAGGACGAGGCCAAGGCCTGGTTTCCCGATGGCGCGACGGTGAAGCTCACGCAACTCACGGGCACGACGTCGCACGAAGACGCCGTCGTGGCGAAGTTCGACGTCACGCTGACCAATCTCGTGTCCAGTGCGGGCAGCCGCATGTTGCTGCCCGCCTCGATCTTCGTGTCGAAGAATCCTTTCGCGGCGGCGACGCGCGTTCACCCTGTGTACTTCTCGTTTCCGTACCGCGAGGAGGATGAGGTCAAGCTCACGATCGCGCCGTCTCTCGCGCCGGCCATCGTGCCTCCGCCCGCGAACCTGAATGCCGGAGCGGTGGTGTACACGAACGAGACCAATCACAGCGGCAACGAGGTGACGTTCAAGCGGTCCAAGATGGTGAATATGCTGATGGTCGAGGCGAAGCAGTACGACTCGCTGCGGACGTTCTACAGTCGCATCGTGGCCGCGGATCAGAAGCCGCTCGTGCTCGAGGAGAAGCGGTGATCGCGCTCCGCGAAACCCGGCTGGCGCTCGCGCTCGTCGCCCTCTGCGCCGCGCCTTCGCTGCTCGGTGCGGAGCCACCCTGGGTGCAGGCCTTGAGCAAGGTCGTCGTTCCGGCGCAGTCCGCCGCGACATCGGCGGTCGTGCTCACGGATGACACGCTGCTCACCATCCAGCCCTCGGGCGAGACGACGATGCGTTTTCGCCGGGCCGTGAAAGTGCTCACGCCCGCGGGTCGCGATCACGCATACGGCGCAGCGTCGTTCGACGACAACACGAAGATCCGAGGCTTCCGCGGGTGGAGCATTGCTCCCACCGGGAAGGTGCAGGTGGTGAAGGGCCGTCAGGCCGCGGAGCTGTCGGCCGGCGATTTCGAGGTGTACACGGACGCGAAGATCAAGGTGCTCGATCTGCCGTCCGAGGTGGGGAGCATCATCGCGTACGAGTACGAGTCGCGGTCGCGGCCGTATGAGCCGGCCACGCTGTGGCGGTTCCAGGAGTCGATCCCCGTTCTGCGCGCGCGTCTGGAATTGAAGCTTCCGGAGGGCTGGGCGCACCAGGTGCAGTGGATCCAGTACCCGGAGGTGAGCGCGGTGCCAGGGCCGGTGTGGGAGATCCGGGACATCCCGGCCATTCCGGACGAGCCACGCATGCCCGAAGCCGGCGCGGTCGGCGGGCGCATGGGCCTCCTGTGGAATGGAGCGCGCTCTTGGAGTGACGTGGGCAAATGGTACGGCGCGCTGGCTGCGCCGCGTCTGGCGGCCACGCCGCCGATGCAGGCCACGACACGCTCGCTGGCCACCGGAGCGACCGATCCGATTCGGATACTGGCGCGATTCGCCCAACGCGACATTCGCTATGTGGCCGTGGAGATCGGCATCGGCGGGTATCAGCCGCACGCGGCGGGCGAGGTCTTCACCAATCGTTATGGCGACTGCAAGGACAAGGCGACCCTCCTCAAGGCGATGCTCAAGGAGATCGGCGTCGAGTCGTATTACGTCGTGGTGCATACGACGCGGGGCATGGTCGATCCTTCGTTTGCGTCGATCGGCTCGTTCAATCACGTGATCTCCGCCATTCGCATTTCGAAAGAAAGCGCGAAGGGCCTGCACGCGGCCATCGAGCACCCGAAACTCGGCACGCTGCTCTTGTTCGATCCCACCAGCACCACGACGCCGTTCGGACATCTGCCGTCGTATCTCCAGGCCAGCCGGGGATTGCTGGTGACGCCGGACGGTGGGGAGCTGATCGATTTGCCGTCGCACGTGCCGGAGGCGAGCGAGCTGCGCCGCACGGCCAAGCTGACGCTGGAGCCGGATGGAACGCTGCAGGGCGCGATCGACGAGGTCCGCACGGGCGATCTGGCATCATGGATGCGCGGCTCGCTGCAGGCGCTGAACGCCGCCGAGCGCATCCAGTTCGTGGAGTCGTCGCTCGCGCATCACTTCGCGCGTCAGACCGCGTCGGAGGTGAAGATCGAGAATCTGGACGACCCGGAGGCGGACCTCATCATCCGTTACCGGATCTCCGCCGCGGGCTACGCGACGCGGGTGGCCGAGATGATTCTGATCCGGCCCCGCGTGGTCGGCACGAAGGCGGAGAAGGCGATCGCGATGGCCGAGCGCAAGCACGACTACGTGACCGAGGGCCCCTCGCTCCACACCGACGAGGTGGAGATCGCATTGCCCGCTGCGATCAAACTGGATGAGCTGCCCAAACCCGTGACCTTGTCCAGTCCGCTTCTGCAGTACACCAGCCGCTCGTCGTTCGAGAACGGAGTACTGCGGTACCAACGCAAGTACGCGATGCAGACACACGTGGTGAGCCTGGCCTCGATTCCGGTGCTGAACGAAGCCTTCGCCAAGATCGCCGCCGACGAAAGAGCCAGCGCCGTCTTCAAGTAGGGCGGTACGGGCCGAGTCAACGCAACCTGTAATCTGTGGACACACGCTCATCGGAGGCTGCAACGCCCCCCTCATCCGGCCGTTGGCCACCTTCTCCCCCCAAGAAGCCGGGCGGAGAAGGCTCTCGATGGAACACTCTCGCGAGGAATCACTCCAACCTCGATGAGCACACAACGAGAGCCTTCTCCCCTCCGCAGAGGGGAGACGGTGCCGAAGGCGGATGAGGGGTCTCCTCGTGGCAGGCACGGAGCATCTCCAGTTCTCTAGGTCTAGGTCTAGGCTAGGGACGCCGCTGCACGGCCTGCGTCGCACAAGCAACTCGCAACCCGCAACCCGCAACCACGAACAGCCAGGAACAAGCAACCAGCAGCACCTGTTGGACGGCCTCGATGACTGTTGCCGCCACACCTGAAAGAGTCCGTAAAGTGGGGATGATCTCCCTCGGCTGCCCGAAGAATCTCGTCGATGCCGAGATCATGCTGGGGCAGTTGCAGGCGGATTCCGAGGTGGTGCTGACGCATGACCTCGAAGAGGCGGACGTGGTCATCGTCAACACGTGCGGCTTCATCGACGCGGCCAAGCAGGAGTCGATCGACACGATTCTCGAGGTCGCGGCCAGGAAGGGCCAGGGGCTGGAGCGGCTCATCGTCACGGGCTGCATGGTCCAGAAGTACCGCACCGATCTTCAGGAGTCGATTCCGGAGATCGACGCGTTCGTCGGCCTCGATCACCTGGAGAGCATCACCGAGGCCGTGAGTGGGGAGATCGGGGAAGACCTGGCACCGGTGCGCCGCAAGATGTCGAAGCGGCTCTATGAAGATCTTCCGCGCGTCCTGACCCAGGGCACCGCGCATGCCTATCTCAAAGTCAGCGAGGGTTGTTCGAACCCGTGTACGTTCTGCGCGATTCCGCAGATGCGCGGCAAGTTCCGCTCGCGCGGCATCGACTCGCTCGTGCGCGAGGCCCAGTCGCTGCAGCAGGCGGGCGTGAAGGAGCTGAACCTCGTTGCGCAGGACACGACCCGCTACGGCGAGGACCTGGGCATGCAGCACGGCCTCACGCAGCTCGTCGAGACGCTGCTCGCGGAGACCGACTTCCGTTGGATCCGCTTCCTGTACGCCTATCCCGGCTCGCTCGACTGGACGCTCTTCGAGTTGATGGGCCGCGAGCCGCGGTTCGCGTCGTACGTGGACATTCCGCTGCAACACGTGTCCGCGAACGTCCTCACGAAGATGCGCCGTCCCGGCTCGCCGAAGGAGTATCGCGAGATGGTCACGCGCATGCGCGAGCTCGTTCCCGACATGACGCTGCGCACGACGTTCATCACGGGCCATCCGGGCGAGACGCCGAAGGACTTCGGCGAGCTGTACGAGTTCGTGGAGTGGGCGCAGTTCGACAACATGGGCGCCTTCGTTTATTCATCCGAGGATGCCACGCTCTCCGCGCGCATGCCCGACCTGCCCACGCGGAAGACCGCGGAGCGCCGGCGCGCGAAGCTGATGGAGCTGCAGCAGAAGATCGCGCTGTCCCGCAACGAGCTGCGCGTGGGCAAGACCTTCGAGGCGCTGATCACCGGCGCGTGCGAGGAGACGGAACACCTTCTCGAGGGACGCATCGTGGGCCAGGCCCCCGAGATCGACGGCCGTCTCCTCATCAACGACGGCATCGACCTGCTCCCGGCCGAGCTCCCCGCGTTCGCGCGTGTCGAGATCACCGACGCCCATCCGTACGACCTGGTCGGCAGCGTGATTTAGGTCCTGTTGAAACAGGGACCGTTCACCACAGAGACACAGAGACACAGAGGGTCACAGAGATTTTCCGGATTCTCTCTGCTCAATCGACTCCTTCCATTTCCACCCGGCTGGCGCAACACCACCTTCTGTCATCCTGAGCGGGTGGCGGGTGGGTGCGAAGGATCCCCTGCCGAAGCACGACACTCGCTCCGCCGGCATGGGATCCTTCGCCCCCCTCCCCACCGCCCGCTCAGGATGACAGGCAATTCTGCGTTGGGTGGTCGGGCGCCGCTCGCGCGCTGTCCCCGTTGGACAGCCGAGGTTCTCAGGGTTGGCCTGTCACCGCGCTCACGCGACGCGATAGCCGCTTGCTCGCTCGCGTCAAGCGGCTGAGTCGGGCGATCGGCGACAGGCCCAGCGCTCGTGCGTGTTGCAGGATGTCGTTTCCGTGCGAGGTGGGACTGACCTCGCGGTCGATCTGGGCGATGCGACCGTTGCGGTCGATGTAGAACGACACTCGCGCCGGCAGCGGGCGGGCTTCGTCGATCACGCCATAGGCCTCGGCCACGTCGCCGGTCACGTCGCAGAGAATCGGCACTCCGCAGTTCGTCCACTCCGCGAAGGCGCGATTGATCTGAGGTGTGTCCAGGCTCGCGGCGTAGACCAAGACACCGCTCGCCTCCAGTTCCTTGGCGCTCTCCCGGAGCGACTTGAGTTCCGCGGTTCACCCGCCCGTGAAGGCCTTGGGGAACCAGACCAGCACCACGCCCTTTCGTCCGAAGTGATCGGCCAGACGATGCATCTTTCCATCCGAGCCGAGGAGAGCGAAACGCGGTGCGGCGTCGCCGGGGCGGAGCTCATCCGAGAGCGAACGGCAGAGCCGCTGCACGCGGTCGAGAGTCAGGCAGAGCGAGGGTGTCTGACGCGAAGACGTGCCGCAGAGGTCTCCGCCCAGTTGGGCGATGGTGCGCAGGCTGCGACGTAGCGAGCCGGACTTGTCTTGTGCGGTGGTCAGGCAACCGAGGAGGTCGGCCAGTTCTTCGAGACCCGCGGCGAAGCAGGCAAAGAGCGCTTCCAGCGCGCGGTCGTCAGCGTTCTCGATGCGCCCGCGCAGCAGATCGCGTGCGGCGTGCAGCTCACCGGCGAAGATCATGGCCACGGACTCGATGCGGCCACGCAGGCGGCGCTGAGGCATGGTCGTGTCGGAGCAGCGCCGGGAGATCTCGGCCAGATCGGAGAGCACCAGATGGAGGTTGGTGCGCACGCGCCCGAGGCGGTTCTCGAACGTCACGCGATGGATCTCGCTGAGGACCAGTTCCTGCTGCTGCCCCAGGATCTTGGAGACGATGGCGCTGAAGAGCACGAGGCCGATTGCAGTCTCGAGGAGCACGGCGGTGCGCATCGCGCCGGTGGCCACGATGTCGCCGTATCCCGACGACATCGCCGTGGCGATGCTGAAGGCGAAGGCCGTCACGAACGAGGCGAAGTTCTGCGGAAGAGGCTGACCTCCGGACGTCAGGCCGATCGCTCCACGGCCCGCGGCCCAGTAAAGAATGGTGAAGGCGACCGCCGTCCCGAACCAGATCCCGAACAGCACCGGCAACGATTGATCGGTGGCCCACCGGAAAGCTCGCGCGGGAGAGAACCGCGTGAGCATGCGCTCCATCCACGGCGTCTCCTCGGCCAGGCCGGCGACCATGGTCATCTCTGCGCGCTCGCTCCGGCCGCCGCGCTCGATCCAGTCGGCCATGCCGCCGCGGTATTCGCGGACTCTCGTGTAGCCGAGATTGCGAAGCAGGACGCTCGCTTGATTGGCGAGGGTACAACTCGACGAGGCGCAATAGACGACGGTTTCCTGTTCCGGCGCGGGCAGGACGTCCGCGGCGCGCTCGGCCATCTCCTGCACGGGCAGGTTGACGGAGCCCGGAATTCGCCCCGCCTCGAACGCCGCGCGGGTCAGCACATTCACCAGCACACAACTCGTGTCCCCATCCTCGACGCGCTCCCGCAGCTCCTCGAAGTCGATCGACTCCGAAAGCGGAACTGCCGCGACGAGCGAGCCCGAGCCGTCCATCTCTTTAATTGTTGAAGAATGGATTCTACGCCTGTTGCGCTTTTCGTTGGTGGCACGATCTCCCGGGGAATCACCACGGAGGCACAGAGACACTGAGTTCTCTGTGTCTCTGTACTACTAACAACGAAATTCTTCGCGCGGCGCGCACAACCTCCTGTCATCCTGAGCGGGCCCACGCCGCGCGCGGCGCACTTGAGAGTAAGAAACACCTACAAGCGTGCCTGCCACGAGGGCGACCCCTCATCCGTCTTCGGCACCTTCTCCCCTCTGCGGAGGGAGAAGGCTCTCGGTGTGTGCATCGCGATCAGGAGTGGTTCCTCCCGAGAACGAAAATCGAGAGCCTTCTCCCCTCGGGCTTCTTGGGGGGAGAAGGTGGCTGAAGGCCGGATGAGGGGGGCGATGCAACCTCCGATGAGTGTGCGTTCTGACCCTGCAAACATTGGGAGTTTTTTGGAAGCGGGTGGCGGGTGGGTGCGAAGGACCCCCTGCCGACGGAGCGAGTGTCGTGCTTCGGCAGGGGATCCTTCGCCCCCCATCCCACCCCCCGCTCAGGATGACAGGCCAATGTTGCGTTGGGTTGTCGGGCGGCAGCCCGCGCCGTGCCTCTGTGGTGAACCGTACCCTTTAGTACCCTTTCAATACACGCAGGGCAGCGAGCGAGACTCGCGTCCACCCGCAACCACGCCGAGAAGTGAGCCGAGTGTGGGAGCGAGATCGAGCGGGGACGCATCAACTTCGTAGCGGCCGGGCTTGATGCCGTAGCCCCAGAGCAGGAGGGGCACGTGGAGGTCGGCTTCGACGGGTTGGCCGTGGGTGGTGCTGTTCGAGCCCCACATCCAGATCCAGCCGGGGTGGAGGGTGAGGAGCACGTCGCCGGAACGGTCGGGGTGGAAATTGTTGAGGAGGAGGGGAGGGAGCGTTTCGGTGTTGGTCCAGGCCCCGGCCACTCCGTCGAGCTCGCGCACGGCGTCGCGCACGGCGCGCTTCACTCGCTCGTTGCGAAAGCGGCGGTTGAGGTAGAACGCCTGTTCTTCGAAGAAGAAGACGAAGGCGTTCTCGAGTGGAGTGTCGAGAGAGAAAGCGGCGCCGAGCTTTCGTGCCGTCGCTCTCTCGATGGCGATGCGTTGCGGAGAGAGATCGCGGACGGTGCGGGCATTGGGCGCGGGAACGCGCAGATCGACGCGTCCGGTGTCCGCGTCCGGATCGCGGAGCCGGGCGATCTCGGGGATCGACTGGATGCCGTGGTCGGAGGTCAGGACGACCACGACGCGATCGCCGTAGCGTCGCTGTAGTGCGTCGAGGAACGCGGCCAGCGCGCGGTCGAGACGGATGGCGCTGTCGGCGACTTCGAGGGAGTCGGGGCCGTAGAGATGGCCGAGGTAGTCGGTGGAGGAGATGCCGACGAAGAGCAGGTCGGGACGCTCGATGGCCAGGACGTGCTGCGCAAAGTCGAGGATCAAGTCATGAGCGAAGGGGGTCGATTGCAACGCACGAATCGTCGGGATCGGATGGGGGAACGTGCCGCCGTAGGTCGTGTTCTTCAGCGGCCAGGCGGCGGGTGGGTCGAAGCTCACGGCTTGAAGGTCGTCGCGCGAGAGCTTCCACTGTGCGGACGCGGGCATGTACCCGGGCACCAGGTCATTGAAGGCGAGCACCGCGGGATTGGCTCGATAGTACGGTGAGGAGACGAAGCGCTCCGCGCGTCCATCGAACCAATAGGCCGCGCTCGCGGAACGACCGCCCATCAGGATCGCCGCGCGATCCGTGAGAGCGAGGGAGATGACCTTCGCCCCGCCCCATGACGAGCTCACACCTTGAACCGCAGATGGGTCGGAGGTGCCTGCAAAGCGGGGAGCGCCGCCGCTCTTCCACCATCGCGGTCCGTCGGGATCGAAAGGGGCGGACGTGGTCTCGGCGAAGTACGAGCGCCACTTCTCGACGTCGTGTGTCGCGTCGCGATCGAGCCAGCGGTTGGCGACGATGCCGTTCTCCGCCGGCACGGTGCCGCCTCCAATGGCCGCGTGTCCGGGCCCCGTCGACGTCACCGAGTGCCGTTGGCGGGCATTCGTGAAGGTGGCTCCCTCGCGCTCGAAGCGCTGGAAGCCGCCTTCACCGAAGAACGGTCGAAAGCGTTCCAGGTACTCGTAACGAAACTGATCGACGGAGATCACGACCACGAGCTCCGGTCTCTCGACGGCGAGCATCGCCGAAGTAAAGAGCAGGGTCGCGATCGCTGCCGAGGCTGGAAGCATTCGCATCACGGCTTCAGTACATTCACCTTGCGATCGGCTCGCTCGCACGGCTGTCCGCCGGAGCCGATGGCGGCGTTTTCCCAGGAGCCGTACATCGGATTGGGGAGCACGAACCAGCGCGTGCCCCACCAGCTCTCCATCCGCGTGACCAGCTCGTCGCGCTCCCGCCAGGACTTCTCGCGCATGTTCGTGAAGTCGTTCAGGTCGTCGCCGACGAGCAGCAGGAGTCGATACGAAGCAGCCACCTGCGCACGGCGCGGGGATTTGTCGCTGACGCCGTTGACGCGCAGGAGGAGGGTGTCCACGTTCGGGTCGAGGGGGAAGCCGAGCTGCTCGAGATTGCGCCGCGTGCCGGTGCGCTCGTCTTCGTCGCGGTTGGTCACATAGAAGACCGTGACTCCGCGGCTCTTCGCGTAGTTGAGAAAGGACAGAGCGCCGGGGATGGCGCCGGCCACTCCCTCGGCCGTCCAGGCCTTCCACATGGCCGCGTCGTAAGTCGTCCCGGCGCGGATCACGCGGGCCTCGAAAGGCGTGTTGTCGAGCACCGTCTCGTCCGCGTCGACGACGATGGCCGGAGGCTGCGCGGGATCGTTGGCGGTCTCTTCGAGTGCTCCCGTCCGCGTCGGATCCGCCAGCGCGTCGTCGAGCGCGCGCCGTGCGTTCGCGTAGATCTGCAGCGCGGCCGCGCGGTACTCGGCGGCGTTCTGCACGTAGAGCGTGGCGTTGAGGATGGTGTGGCCGGCGTTGCATGGCAGAGCCGGAGCTTCCGTCGCGGAAGTGGTGACCGGGCTCGAAGCGGGCGGCGTGGTCGTGGCCGTCGTGCAGGCAGCCAGGAGAAGCAGGAGCGTGGGAGCGATTCGGCGCATACAGTCCTCCGTGAGATGGTGAGAAATGAAAACGGCCACCCGTTGCCGGGTGGCCGTTTCGTTTACCACAAGAGGAAGGAACTTAGAAGGAGACGCGAACTCCCAGGCGACCCTGCCAGCGCGACGCGATGTTTGCGGTCGAGTACTGGTTGCCGGGGGTGAGGCGTCCTGCCGCCGTCTCACGATAGACGGGCAGGCCGGTGGTGGGATCCTGACCCGAGTAGGTGACGGGCATGTAGGTGTTGTTGATGACGAACCGCTGCACGCCGGCGTTTTCGTCGAACATGTTCAGCAGGTTCAGGACGTCAGCCTGGAGGGAGACTCGGGTACCGAGGATCTGGGGCAGGCCGAGCTCGTAGTGGAAGTCGAGGCGGCGAGTCCAGGGCTGCTCGAGGGAGTTGCGCTCCGGCGCTTCACCCGTGCCGGCTTCGAGACCGACAGAGCTGAGGAAGTTGGCGAAGAGTGCTTTGTCGAGGGGCGTCTGCGTTGCGGTATTCGTGCGGCAGGGCGCCGTTGCGTTCGGAGCGGCGGTGGAATTGGACGGGCAGAGGATCAAGTCCGACGGGATGAAGAGCAGGTCGTTGTTCGCCGAGCCGTCGCGGTTGATGTCGCCGCCCATGAGCAGCGAGTACGGCTGTCCGGCCTGACCGACGTAGAACAGCCCGACACCATGGCTGAATGGTCCGGTCACGAGCGAGTACGAGGCGGACACATTGAAGCGGTGCTTGACCTGGAAGCTCGAAGTGGTGACCTCGGGAGTGAAGATGTCGCCGTTGCGGGTGATGAACCCGAACTGCCAGTTCGAGCTGGCGGTGCTGGAGGTGCCTTCACCGACCGACTCGGCTTTCTGGTGTGCATACGAGCCGCTCAGAGCGAGAGAGCCGATGCGCTTGTCGAGCGTGAGGGTCTCGGTGCGCTCTTCGCCTTCCGAGGTGTTGGTCAGGAAGAACGCGTTGCCGATCTGCGAGCTGACCGGAGTGTAGGTCTTGCGTCCGTCGAGAGCGCTGACGCCGTTCTCGCGACGGTTCACGTTCTGATAGTAGACGTCCTGCTGGGTCTTGGACCAGAGCACTTCGGCGCTGGCGCGGATGCCCCAGAAGAGCTCGCGGTCATAACCGAGGGTGGCCCGCAGGACGCGCGGGAACTGGAAGTCCGAGTCGGCCAGCGAGATGTCCGGGACAGCGCCGGCGCCGAGGTTGCGGGGCTGGGAGTTGGGGTCGGGGTTGAAGGACGGGAGGCAGGAGACGTTCGTGCAGCCGAGGGAGACCGTTTCCACGCCAGTGCCGCCGTAGTTGTTGGAGATCCAGACGAAGGGCGCGCGGCCCTGGAAGACACCGATGCCGCCGCGGAGCTGCTGCTTACCGGCGCTGCCGATGTCCCAGTTGAAGCCGAAGCGCGGCTCCCAGGTGATGGACTCGTTGGGAACGTCGGAGGTGTCGTAGCCGATCGCCGACTGCACGACCGGGTTGAAGGACGGCGTGGTGTCGAACATGGGCTTGTCCGCACGCAGACCGAAGGTCAGGGTCACGCCGTTTCCGATGCGCCACTGATCGTTCGCATAGAGGCTGTACTGGGCGGCCTTGAACTCGGTGGCGCGCTTCGGATCCGAGCCCGTGGCAAAGCCGATGCGATAGATGTCCGGCGTACCGGCCTGCAGCGCGGCCAGGTTGGGAAAGTGGTAGTAGCCGTAGAAGTCGGAGATGAACAGGTTGGAGAACTCGAAGAGCTGGTTGCTCGTGCCGAAGACCATCGTGTGGTTGCCACGAACGTACGTGAAGTCGTCGGTGATCTCGAGGATGGTCTGGTCGAGTGCGTTGGCTCCCGAGAAGCGCTCGGTGCCGGCCTGGATGGTTCCGCTGCGCTCACCGCCGCCGATCTCGACCGTGGGGAAGATGACCGGGGTGGACCGCTGCTCGCGGATGGTCTGGTAGCCGATGCGACCTTCGTTGAAGGCGCTCGAGCTGAAGACGCTGTTCACCTGAGCCACGGTGGAGTTGGTCTCGCTGGGGAAGCTATAGATGTTCGACGGGTAGTAGTAGCGGGTGGCGCTACGGACGAAGCTCGAGGGAGGATTGTCCTGGGTGGCGTCGACGTAGTTGTGACGAAAGGTGACGTTGTTCGAGCCGCCGACGTTGGCGTCAAGGCGAGCGAAGAAGAGCTTGCTCTCGGTGTTGAAGACGAGATCGCCCAGCGAGCCCGGATCGTAGCCGTACTGCGTTTTGAGGACGTTCGCGACATCGGCGGCGCTGGGCGAGCCGGTGAAGACGATGCCCGTCGTTCCGTCGGCGGAGGTGCCGTTCGGGTCGTTGCGCTTGTTCGACTCGCCGCTCAGGAAGAAGAACAGCTTGTCGCGCATGATCGGACCGCCGAGACGTCCGCCGTACTGGGTCTGCTCGAACTCGGACACCTTGTTGCCGAACGGTCCCTCGCCGACGAACGACGGGTCGCGCTGGGTTCCGAAGACCGAGCCTTCGAACTCGTTCGTTCCGGAACGGGTGACTGCGTTCACGCCGCCGCCGGTGAATCCACTCTGGCGGACGTCATACGGCGAGATGAGGAGCTGCAGTTCCTGAATGGCATCGAGGGAGATCGGCTGAGTGCCCGCGCCTCCGCCCGGCGTGCCCGAGGCCGAGAGACCGAACAGGTCGTTGTTCACGGCGCCGTCGATCTGGATGTTGTTGTAGCGGTTGTTGCGGCCGGCCACGAACATGAACGTTCCGTCGCCGGTGAGGCTGGTGTTGAAATAGGGATTGGTTCGCGCGAAATCCTGGATCTGACGATTGACCGTGGGCAGGTTCTCGATCTGCTCTTCCGAGACCGCGGAGGCCGAGCCGGTGCGGTTCGGGTTGATCACCTCGTTCGCGGTGGCCGTCACCGTAATGGCCTCGCTCACGGTGCTGAGCTCCATGTTCACCGAAACTTCGGCGGTGGCGCCGAGAGGAACGCCGACGTTGGTCGCCTCAAAGGGGCGGAACCCGTCCAGGCTGGCCGTGACCTTGTAGGGACCTCCGACACGGGCATTCGGAATGAAGTAGCGGCCGTTCGCTCCGCTGGCCGCGACATAGCGCGTGCCGGTGGGAACGTGAACCGCCTCGATGGTCACGCCGGGCAGGACCTCGCCGGACGAGGAGACCGTGCCGGCGATGTTGCCGGTCGTGGTTTGCGCCAAGGCCATCGGCGCGAAAGCCAATGTCGCGATGGCGACCAACAACAACAATCGGTGGGAAGTACGCATGAATCCTCCTGATGTGCTGAAGCGAAGATAGACGTGCGCCGCCGGAGACGGCGCCCTTTGACGAACCTGATTTTGATCCGACAGTTTAGATCAGTCGGCGCAGAACGGGTAAAGATCCTGGCAAAAGGCGGATCGGCTCGAGGTTCCTCAGAAACTCTTGAGGAACGCATCGTTGCTGGAAAACTTCTGCAACCGCTCCAACAGCATCTTCATGGCCGTCATCGGATCCGTCCCCGCCAAGGCCCGGCGCAGCGTGTGGATCTTGGCCAGCACCGTCGGAGGGAGCAGCTTCTCTTCTTTCCGGGTGCCGCTCTGGCCGATGTTCATGGCCGGAAAGATGCGCCGTTCGAACAGTCCCCGGTCGAGCACGATCTCGGTGTTGCCCGTGCCTTTGAACTCCTGGAAGATGACTTCGTCCATGCGCGAGCCGGTGTCGACCAGGGCCGTGGCGATGATGGTCAGCGAGCCCCAGTCCTCGGCATTCCGCGCGGCGCCGAAGAAGCGCCGCGGCTTCTCCATCGTGCGCGCGTCGATGCCGCCGGAAAGGATCTTGCCCGAGCCGCGCTGTTCATTGTTGTAGGCGCGGGACATGCGCGTGATGGAGTCGCACAGGATGACCACGTCCTTCTTGATCTCCACCAGCCGCCGGGCGCGCTCGAGGATGATCTCCGCCAGATGGATGTGGCTCTCGGCGTTTTCATCGGAGCTGGAGGCCACGACCTCGCCATTCTCGACCGAGCGCCGGAAGTCGGTGACTTCCTCGGGGCGTTCGTCGACCAGGAGCACGAACAGGATCACTTCCGGATGGTTCTGGTTGACGCCGTGGGCGATGTCTTTGAGGAGGGTGGTCTTGCCCGCCTTCGGCGGAGCGACGATCAGGCAGCGCTGTCCTTTGCCGATGGGGGAGAGGAGATCCAGGACGCGAGTGGTCAGACGTTCCGGCTCGGTCTCCAGCTTGAACATCTCGTTCGGATCGATCGAGATGAGCTCCGAGAAGGGACGCCGCGAGTCGCGGTACTCCTCCACCGGTACTCCTTCGATGGTCTCCAGCCCGATGAGCTCCAGCCCGTTGCCGGTGCGCCGGGCCTGGCCGGTGATCATCAGGCCGGCCTGCAGGTGCAGGCGCTCCACGGTCGAGCGCGGCACGATCGTGTCGCCCTGCTGAACGTAATAGTTGTTCGCGGGGTCGACGAGCAGGCCGCCGCCGTTCTGCTTGATGAAAAGGACGCCGCTGGCGGGGAAGAGCTCGCCGGGAGCGAGGTCGACCACGGCAGGCGCGGCGCCATTCTCCTGGGAGCGGCTGGGACGTTCGTCCCGCCCTCGGCCTCGCCGGGAGCGGCGTTTCCGGCGATTGCCGGCGCCTCCCCCTCCTCCCGCAGCGTACTGCGAGGTCGGTGCTTCGTTTCCTGGTTCCGGACGGTGACCGTTGCCGGCGGGCTGGCCCGCGGCTCCTTCACCGCCCGGGCGGCGTCTGCGACGACGCCGCTTACGCGGAGTGCGATCTTCTGGTGTCATTTGAACTCAAGTTATAAAGAGTGCCTAACGAGCTTTCACCTGCGAATACCGGATACCGACGATGTCGCGGCGGAGAGTCGACTCTCAACGCCCGCGGATTGCCCAACGCAGATCGTCGCGCGAGGTGCGGACGTAGTATCGGGCATGTGATTCGAGAAAAGCAAGCGTGTTCTGGCCGGTACGACCGGCAGCGCTGGTTGGCATAGCCTTGGGCACGTGCGGCAGCTCCGAGGCCAGTGCACATTCTGCCGCCCAGGTTCCCAAGGCGCGGGCCGGTCAGGGGCCGCTGGGGTCTTCGAAACCGGACTTGGAGCGCACGATGTACAGCGGCCTCCGCCGGACTTCGTCGTAGATCCGCCCCACGTACTCGCCGATGACGCCGAGCATGACCAGTTGCACGCCCCCCACGAAGAGCACGATTGCGCTGGTGGAGGTCCATCCCCGGGGAGTGAGCGGGTCGGTGTAGTGCCGCGTGATGACCCACACGCCGAGGACGAACCCGGCCGTGGCCGCGAAGGCGCCGATCCACGCAGCCAGACGCAACGGGAACGAGGAGAAGCCCACGTATCCCGAGACGGCCAGGGACAGGAGCTTGCGCATCGTGTACTTGGGTTGGCCGGCGTGACGCGCGGCCCGCTCGTACTCGACGCTGCCCTGCCGGAACCCGACCCAGCTCCGCAGCCCGCGCAGGAAGCGGTTCCTCTCCCTCAGGCCGACCAGCGTGTTCACGACGGCGCGATCGAGCAGGCAGAAATCACCCGCGTCGAGAGGAGTATCAATGTTGGCGATGAGTCGCAGGGTCCGGTAGAAGGCGGCGTAGCAGAGCCGCTTGAAGGCGTTCTCCTTGCGCTTTCTCCTCACGGCATAGACGACATCGAGCCCTTCCCGCCATTTTTCGATCAGCGAGACCACGACCTCGGGAGGGTCCTGGAGGTCGGCGTCCATGAGGATCACCGCATCGCCGGCGGCCACGTCCAGCCCGGCCTGCAGCGCGGCCTGATGCCCGAAGTTCCGCGAGAAGTGCAGGACGCGATACCGCGGCTCCGACCCCGCCAGCCCGTCGAGGATCTCCCCCGTCCCATCACGGCTTCCGTCGTCGACGAAGATCACCTCGAACTCACCCCGCGTCGCGTCGGGAAGGACGCGAAGGAGCGCTGCGTCGAGAGCGGCAAGGTTCTCCCGCTCGTTGTAAACGGGAATCACGACGGAGATCATGGGGCGCGTCGAGTGTACATCGTCCCTCGGTTGGCGGTTGGCGGTTGGCGGTTGCGAGCAACTGTGGAGCGGTGGGCTTTAGCCCTCCGGGCGCTCGCGACGAGTGTGCCGAAGTCGGGGGAGGCTCTCGGGACTCTCGTGATCGAAAGCCGCGTGCTTCGTCGAAGCCGAGACGGCAAGGGGAAGCTCTTCGCGAGAGCCCGGAGGGCTAAAGCCCACCGCTCCACAGAACCTGTGAGACTCTCGGCGACGCGCAACCCGCAACCCGCAACCTCAAAAGACGGGGCTCGCCGAACAACAACTGGTATCGCGGCACCGTCTGTGCCAAAATCCAAACGCAATCCCCCAAAGCGGAATTGAGCCCTACATGTCTGAAAACATTCTCGTTGTGGAGTATGAGCCGCGTTACACCGATCGTGTGAAGCAGGCACTCTCGGGGCAGCCGTACCAGCCGGTCTTTGCCAAGGATGGTGAGGAGGCGATGCGCGCGCTCGATGGCGAACAGCCGCGCCTCATCGTGCTCTCGTCGGTGGTCCCGAAGATCAGCACTACGGAGCTGATTCGGGCAATCCGAGGCCGGAAGGCCTTGCAGGAGATCCCCATTCTGCTGACGGTCTCCGGCTATAACGGCAAGAGTCCGAAGCAGGATGCGCAGCGGGTGGGAGCGTCGGACATTCTCCCGAAGCCCTACACCGAGGGGGAGTTTCTCGACAAGGTTCAGCAGATCCTCGGTTTCTCGGGGTCTGTGACCACGAAGCTGACCTCCAACGAGATCTTCGGCGATCTGACCGACGACGAGAAGCCGAAGGCCAGGAGCGTGACGGGCGCGGAGCGCGGCATGGGCAATGTCGACAAGATGCTGTCCGACACGCTCGCGGGAATGATGCCGCAGAAGAAGACGCGGGAGACGCCCGCGCAGCCTGCGGCCGCCCCGCCACCTCCTCCGACCCCGCCCGCCGCACCCGCGGGTCAGGCCCAGGCCAAGCCCCGAACCGCGAGCTCAGACCTCGACAAGATGCTGTCCGACACGTTGTCGGGAGCGCGGAAAACGACGACCGGCACCACGCCGCGAGCGGCCGCGCCCACGGTGGCCACGCCGGCCCCGGCCGCCGTTCCGCCGCCGCCGCGCGCTCCCGAGACGGCAGAGCGATTCCACACCGCGAAGATGCAGGCCTACGCGCCCCCCCCGCGCGAGGAACCGGACCGTGTTCCCCTCTCGCAGCCGGTGTTCCCTCAAGCCGTGCCGGAGCCGCCCAAGGTCGAAGAGGATGAGCACATCGACGGGGTGAAGTTCGGCCAGTACGCGCTGATCGAGAAGATCGCCACGGGCGGCATGGCCGAGGTCTGGAAGGCCCGCATGCGCGGGGTGGAGGGCTTCCAGAAGACGGTCGCCATCAAGAAGATCCTCCCGCATCTCTCCGACAATCAGGACTTCATCGAGATGTTCGTCGATGAGGCCAAGCTGGCGGCGCAGCTCAACCACAACAACATCATCCACATCTACGACCTGGGGAAGATTCAGAGCTCGTACTACATCGCGATGGAGTACATCGACGGGTACGACCTCAAGACGATCCTTCGCCGTGGCGAGGACCGCTCCCATCCGATGACGGTGGAGCTGGCGTTGTTCGTGGCCTCGAAGCTCGCGTCCGCGCTCGACTATGCGCATCGCAAGAAGGACTTCGAAGACCGCGAGATGGGACTGGTCCATCGCGACGTGTCTCCTCAGAATGTTCTGGTCTCGCAGGAAGGCGACATCAAGCTCTGCGACTTCGGCATCGCCAAGGCTGCCTCGAAGGCTTCTCACACGCAGGCTGGCGCGCTGAAGGGCAAGCTGCAGTACATGTCGCCGGAACAGGCCTGGGGTCGCAGCATCGACCGCCGCTCGGACATCTTCGCGCTGGCCACGGTGCTGTTCGAGATGCTGACGAACCGCAAGCTCTTCACGGGGGACAACGAGCTCTCGATCCTCGAGCAGGTGCGTGAGGCGCGTGTGCAGCCTCCGTCCATCTACAACGACGAGGTCACGCCGGACATCGACAAGATCGTCATCAAGGCGCTGCAGAAGGATCCCACCAATCGCTACCAGACCGCGGGCGAGATGGCGCGCGATCTCGACGCGATTCTCTACAGTTTCAAACCCACGCCGACCAGCGCCGACCTGGCCATCTACATGCACCGGCTCTCCAGTCCGGAGACGGACATGTTCGAGTCGGAGACCGTCTTCGACACGCCGATGCCCCCACAGGTGGCTCCGGCGCCGGCGGCGCCCACGATGATCGCTCCGATCCCGACGATCGTCGCGCCCATTCCCACATACGTGGCGCCCATGGCGCCCGTCGCTCCCGCTCATGCCGCCTCGCACTCGGCCCCGCCGGTTGAGGCCTATGAGACACCCAAGAGCGGCAAGTCGCCGATCCTGCTCATCGCCATCGTCGTGATTGCTCTGGCCGCGGCTGGCGGCGGAGCGTATTTCATGATGAACAAAGGCGGCTCGCCCACCACCCAGGCGGGAGGAAAGACGAGCACGGCAGCGGCTTCAGGGAACCCGGCTGCGACCCAGACGATCGTGCCGGTCGACGCCACGGCTCCGGACGGCACGGTGGGCGTGACGAACACCGTTGCCACGCAGACCGCGCTCGATCCCTCGCTCGTCGATCAGGAAGTGGCCAAGCGGCTCGCGGCCGAGCGCGCTCGACTGGAAGCGCAGACGCGTGCTCAGCAGCAGGCCGCGGCGACCCAGGCCGCGGCGGCGGCGCCGCGACCTGTGGTCCCAACGCCGGTGGCCACGGCCACGCAGGCTCCCGTTCCCGCGCCAGTCCAGGAGACGCGCCCGGCACCGGCGCCCGTCCAGACTCAGCCCGAGACTGCTCCCACGCCCGTCGAGACTCGTCCCGCGGCCCAGCCCGCGGTGGTCCGCGCCCGCCAGGGCGATCTGATTCCCATCGGCACGCCCGGACTCATCCCGCCGCGCATCGTGCGTCGCGGCAATGTCGCCTATCCGCCGCTGGCCCGCACGCAGCGCGTGCAGGGCACCGTGATCACCAGCGTGCTGGTCTCCGAGGATGGAGACGTTCTCGACGTCAAGATCATCCGCGGCGTGAATCTGCCCGGGGGGCTGAACGAGGCCGCCGTGCAGTCGATGCGGCGTTCGACGTTTGCGGCGGGAACGAAGGATGGCGTGCGCGTGAAGTCGTATGTGACGGTCCCCGTCGAGTTCAAGCTATGATCAACACTGGCGGGCAGGTCGTCGTTCGCAGTCCGCAGGAAATTTCTCCTGCCGTCTGCCAACGGCCAACTGCCGGCTCAAATGGAGGGTTCAGATGGCGGTTTTGACCGACCAGCAGCGCAAGTTCTACGAGACCACGCTTCAGGTGACCAAGCAGGAGGTCAACGAGCTCAAGGATCAGATCGAGGAAGAGCTGGCGAAGGTCAAAGACCGCATCGCGGAGCTTCAGTCCGCGATCAACGCATCCAAGCAGATGTACGCCGCAGCCTGCAGCCGCCTCGGCATCTCCAACGACATGGATGACGACGACGGCGGCGAGGGGTGATTCCCGCTTTGCTGCTCGCCCAAGACCGCGGCCTCTTGCCGCGGTTTTTGCTTTTTAGGCAGGGCGCAGGGGCGCCTCATCGCATTATTCGCCTGCGTTCCGCGTCCTGCGCCCTGCTGCTGGCGCTGCTGTTGCTCTCTTGCCGGGAGCGCACGGCGGCCACGGTGCCCGATGATCTGGGTCGGGCGGTGGCGCTGCCCGCGCGCGTCGAGCGTGTGATCTCGCTGGCGCCGAACCTCACGGAGATGATTTACGCCGTGGGCGCGGGCGGGAAGATCGTGGGTGCGGATGATGCGTCGAATCATCCGGAAGCCGCACGCTCTTTGCCGAAGGTCGGCGCGATGCAGCCGAACATCGAGAAGATCGTGGCTCTGCGGCCCGATCTCGTGCTGGCCTCGACGGAAGGCAATCATCCGAATCTCTCGCCCGCGCTGAGCGCGGCGGGGATTCCGCTGTTCGTGATTCGCACGGACCGCCTGGCCGAGATTCCCGCGGCCATGCGGCGCGTGGGTGAGCTGCTCGATGCGCCGCGTGCGGCAACGGCGGGGGCGGAGCTCGAGCGGGCCGTGGCCGCGCAGAAGCGCGCGCGCGCGAATGGGCCGCGGGTCCTGTTCGCGGTGTGGACCGATCCGCTGTACGTGGCGGGCCGCGGGACGTTCACCGATGATCTCTTCACATTGACCGGCGCCCGCAACGCCGTGGAAGTGAGCGGCTGGCCGCAGTACTCGCTCGAGTCCCTCATGGCGGCGCCGCCCGATCTGATCCTCTATCCGCGTGGAGCGGTGACGCAGGCGCAGGTCGACGCGTTGCTGGCGCGCGTGCCGGGTTTGCGCTCGCGTGTCGTTTTCGTGAATGAAGACGTTTTTCAGCGGCCCGGACCGCGTATGGCCGAGGCGGCGACGGCGTTGAATGCGATACTGGATGCGCCATGACCTACCAGCTCGCCCAGGTCAACATCGCCCGCATGCGTGCGCCGCTCGAGGACGAGATCATGCGCCCCTTCGTGGACCGGCTCGACGAGATCAACGCGCTCGCCGATGCCGCTCCGGGATTCGTGTGGCGCCTGCAGTCCGGCGAAGGGAACGCGACCTACCTTCGTCCGTACGATGACGATCGCATCCTCTTCAACCTGTCCGTGTGGGAGTCGGTGGAAGCGCTGAAGCATTACGTCTACAAGACCGCTCATGCCGAGATGCTCCGCGGCCGCCGCGACTGGTTCGAGCATTTCGATGCGCAATACCAGGCCCTGTGGTGGGTGCCGTCGGGTCACATCCCGGGCGTGCATGAGGCCAAGGAACGCCTCGCGCGCATGGAGGAGCACGGCCCGTCGCAGTTCGCATTCACGTTCAAGACCGTGCAGCCGCCGGATGAATCGTTCCTTGCGACCTTCGACTGGTCTATCTTCAGGCCGTGTCCGGCGACTTGATCCGCGCGATCGTCCTGCTGACGATCCTTCTGGCGATCGTGCTGGTACTGGCCGTGTCGTTCGGAACCGTCCCGATTTCGTGGAGCGATGACGCGGCGCGCACGATCCTGTTGCGCATTCGCCTCCCGCGCGTGCTGCTGGCCGCGGCCATCGGCGCGACGCTGGCCGTGGCGGGGGTGACGTTTCAGACGCTGCTGCGCAATGCGCTGGCGGATCCGTTCACGCTCGGCGTCTCCGGCGGCGCGGCCGCGGGTGCCGCGATCGCGACGGCGTTTCGCCTGGGACGCTTTCCCGGACTGGTTCCCCTCGTGGCCTTCCTCGGGGCCTGCGGCGCCACGGCCGCCGTCTTTCTCCTGGCGCGCCGCCGCGACCACACGGATCCGACGCGGCTCCTGATCTCCGGCCTGGTGCTCAACGCGTTCTTTTCCGCGGTCATCCTCATCTCGTTCTCGCTGTCCCGCGAGGCCGATCTCACGGCGGCCTTGCGCTGGATGATGGGCGTGGTGTGGGGCGCGCGATGGAGCGAGGTGATCATGCTGTCGTCGCTGCTGGTCGTGGCCATGATCGTGCTGGTCTACGTCGCGAACGATCTTCGGCTGCTGGCGTTCGGCGAGGAGGACGCGAAGGCTCGGGGGGTGAACGTGGAGCGGGTGAAGCTCATCGGCTTCGGCGCGGCCTCGATCATCACCGGCGCGGCCGTGGCCGTCAGCGGCATCATCGGTTTCGTCGGCCTGCTGGTGCCGCACCTCATTCGCCTCGTCTGGCGCCGCGATTTTCGGTTTCTGCTGCCGCTCTGCGCCATCGGCGGCGCGACGCTCGTCGTCGCGGCGGATTTGCTCTCCCGCATTCTCGTGACCAGCGCGGAGCTGCCGGTCGGCGCGTTCACGGCCATCCTGGGTGTCCCGTTCTTCCTGCTCCTCCTCCGGAGGTCGCGTTGATCGAGGTGCGAGCTGTGTCTTATGCGTACGGGGATTCGTCCGCCGTCCGCGACGTCAGTCTCACGCTCGGGGAAGGGCAACTGGTCGCGCTCACCGGTCCGAATGGCTCGGGGAAATCGACGCTGCTCAAGCTCCTCACGCGCGTGCTCGCGCCGCAGAGCGGTGAGGTGCTCTTCGAAGGCCGGCCGCTCGGCGACTGGCCGGCGAAGGAGTACGCGAAGCGCACCGGCTATCTGCCGCAGGATCCCGATCCCGCGTTTCCGATGCGCGCCATCGACGTGGTCGTCTCCGGACGCGCGCCGTACCTCGGGCGCTTTTCGTGGGAGAGCGTCTCGGACTGGGAGGAAGCGGAGCGCGCGCTCGCGCTGTGCGATGCCGCGCATCTCCGCGACCGCTACCTGGACGAGATGAGCGGCGGCGAACGCAAGCGCGTGTTTCTGGCGCGCGTGCTCGCAGGCACGCCTCGGCTGATCGTGCTCGACGAGCCGCTCGCGGCGCTCGATCTGTCGCACGTGCAGCAGTTCTCCCTGCTGCTCCGCGAGGTGGTGAACCGCACGGGCTGCACGGTTCTGTTCGCCGCACACGATCTGAACTGGGCTTCGGCGCACAGCGATCGCATGCTCGTGCTGCAGCAAGGAATGCTCGCCCTCGACGCCACCCCCGCCGAGGTCATGACCGCGGAGGTCATGCGATCGCTGTTCGGCTTCGACGCGGAGACGGTCCATGTCGGAGGGAAGACCTGGATCGTGCCGAGTCAGGCGTGACTGCCCGACAACTCCACGATGCTTGGCCTGTCATCCCGAGCGTCGAGCGAAGAAACTCGAGATTTGTAGTACTCAGTCCACCAAGTCCACCGTCCACTCAGCGGCGTGGTCGCACGAGGGCCAGCCCTCCTCCTGCCAGCCCCACCACGAGGCAGGTCCACCAGAGGATGGTGGGGTTGCGGCCGTAGAGCCAGGTTCCCATCGCGGGACCGAGGACCATTCCGACGGAGAACACGGAGTGCCAGATGCCCATGTACCGGCCGCGATAACGTTCCGGGGCCAGGGTGGTCACGTAGGCTCCGGCCACGGGGGCGTAGATCATCTCGGCCAGGGTCCAGATCACGACGGTGATGGCCAGCATCGGAACGCCGGTGGCCAGGCCGGTGAGCGCGAATCCGATCCCGGTGAGGGCGTAGCCGATGGCGATCAGCGGCTGTTGTGGCATGCGCTGAGTCCAGGCGGTGATGGCCAGCTCGAAGAGCACGATCAGCACTCCGTTGATCGAGATCAGCATGCCGTAGGTCGCGGGGGTGTAGCCGAGCTTGCCGATATGCAGGGGCAGGGTGGAGTGGAGTTGAAACTCGACCCAGGTCAGGCAGAGGGTGGCGCCGAGAAAATAGAGGAAGGCGCGGTCGCGCAGGGCGATGCGCAGGCCTTCGGCCGGCTTCTCGTCATGCCCGGTCGAACGGTTGCCGTGAGGCAACGCAAAGAGCGCCACCAGGCCGAAGAGGAATGAAGTGATTGCGTCTCCAGCGAAGACGTAGAAGAACGACTTGTTGGCCAGGAATCCCGCGGTGGCGGGGCCCGCGGCGAACCCGAGGTTGATGGCGAATCGGTACATGCCGAATGCCGCGACGCGCTGCTCCGGCGGCACGAGATCGGCGAGGAGGGCTGTGGCTGCGGGGCGATAGAGCTCGGCGGTCATGCCCACCAGGAAGGACAGCGTGAGAATGGCCGGCAAGGCGCGCGCCTGGGAGAGCGCCAGCAGCGCCACCGCGGAGAGAAACATCGAGAGGGCGATCGTGTAGCGCCTTCCGATGCGATCGGCCAGGTGTCCACCGAGCATCGACGCCACGATGTGGCCGGCCCCGTAGGAGCTCACGGCCAGCCCAGCCTGCGCGGGCGTGAATCCCTCCTGGGACATGTAGATCGCCAGGAACGGCATCACGAACGTGCCGAACCGGTTGATGAACGTCCCCCCGAAGAGGATCCACGCGGGACGAGGCAGAGCCTTCAGGTTGTCGAAGAGAGAGCGCATCGGGCTGGGTGCTGGGTGCTGAGTGCTGCGTCTGCGGGTCCAATTTTGTTGTCGGTTGTCAGTTGGCGGTGCCCTGAGGATCGAAACGTTCTGAGAGAGTCGCTCGACTCAGCACTCAGCACTCAGCACCCAAGCACTCAGCACTCAGCACTGGAAGCCAGCCTGTACGGTTCGCGGGATTCTACGCGGAAGGGCACGCCGGGTTGCGTCCGGTCAGCCGACGATGTCCGGCAAGGCTTTGAGAAACCGTTCGACCAGTGCCGCGTCGAACTGCGATCCGGCTCCTTCGCGGAGGCGTTTGGAGGCCTGCTCGCGGCCGACCGGAGTCTGGTAGCTTTGCGGGGACGTCATCGCCACCCAGGCGTCGGCGATCTGGAGAACACGCGAGGCCAGAGGGATCTGCTGGCCGGTGAGGCGGCTGGGATATCCCTTGCCGTCCACGCGCTCGTGATGGCGCAGCACCGCCAGTGCGACCTCGGCACCCAGGAGCGGCTCGACCAACGCGGCCCCCACGACCGGGTGCTCGGCCAGTCCCTTGAGCTCCTCTGCAGAAAGCTTGGAGGCCCGGTAAAGACGTTCGTAATCCAGCAGACGCATGCCGACGTCGTGCACGAGAGCGGAAAGGCGAATCGTCTCGATCTGCGCGGCCGGCAGCTCCAGCGCGCGCGCGAACCGCTGCGCGGCCATGGCCACCTCGCGACAGTGCTCGGCGAGCTCGGGGAACTTCTGGAAATCCGGTTCCAGCAAGCGCTCGGCGATGAGCAGCTTCTCGCTGCGACCCGAAGCGGAGGTGACGATGGACTCGATGGCATGCTCGAGTTGGCGCAGGAGCAGTTTGAGCGTGCGTTGCGCGGCGCCGTCGGGCTGGCGGTCGAAGCTGATGGTGAGTACCAGACCCTCCACCGAGAACACGGTCACGGGCGCACTGAACGTGGGGCCGAGAGTCGTGATCGGCGCACCGGCGTCGCCGAAGGGGATGGTCACTTGCGGCCGCATCAAAAGCCGGGTCTGGTTCGTGCGTTTCAGCCAGGCCTCGATGTGCGACTGCAGTTTCTCGAGCGCCGAGTCCGCGACGGGTCCGGTGGAGACGATGATCTGTGGATTGTTCATGTGACCGATGGCGCTGAATACACCCAGCGTTGCGCCGGGAATGGCCAGCACGGCCGGGAGCAGGATGCGCACCGGATCGAGGTCGGACTCGCTGAGGACGCGAGTGCTCGTGTCGCGGTTGAGCTGGCGCCGGGACATGTACTGCCGGGAGGCTTCCACCGCCTGCATGGCTGCAGGAGAGAATCCTTGTCCGGGCTGGTGAAGGACGATGTCGGGGGCACCCGGAGGGGGAAGGGTGGGGCTGGGCGCGACCATCATTCCGACGACCGGATCCTCCACGAGGGCGAGTGGCGCCAGACCGTAGAGCTTGTTGCGCGCCAGCACGGCCAGCATGTCTTCGGCGATCTTGGTCGCGGCGCTGACGTCGTTTCCTTCGAACGGTTTCTTGCCGGCCTTGTCGCGCATGTCGATGAAGCCGATCAGCCGGCCGCGGGAAAAGAGCGGCGCCGCGAGCATGCGGTCGTTTCCCTGCCGGAAGAGGATCTCCGCGAAGCGTTGATCGGTGCCGAGGCCGTTCACGAAAAAAGGCGTTCTCTTCACGGCCAGCCGGTCGACCAGGTCGTCGTTGGCGTTGACCACCTTCCGGTCGGCGGGGTTGTACTGGTAGTGGGTGATGAGCTCGTACTTCTTCTCGTTCAGGTCATGGGAGACGGAGAGGTAGAGGGCCGCTTTCGTGGCCTGCACGTGCTCCACGCAGCTATACAGGATCTGTTTGAGCTGGGACTCGATGGGCTTGATCTCGGGAAGCACAGCGACATGTTAACTGGTTGCCGGTGCCTGTCGCCGGGCGGTCACTCGAATTCGAAGCGAACCCGGAGCCGGGCGTGACCGGCCAGGGCGCCGAGGATGGTTCCGCTGGTGTTCCAGATCACGTCGTTCACATCGGCCACGCGCGACGGCAGAAAGTACTGCCAGGCCTCGATGCCCAGGGTGAAGGAGAAGCCGAGCAGGATGGTCAGCACGTAGGTCTGCAGCGTGGGGCGCTCGGTGTTGTAGAGAGTGATGAACATGAGAAATCCCCAGGGCACGAACAACAGGACGTTGGCGATCATGGGCACGACGATCACGGCCAGGATGTGCGTGGAGATGGGCCGGTGCTCGACCCGTTTGGCGAGATTGCGGAGGTCATCGAACGGAATGGGGTCGAAGCTCTGGTAGCTCTTCCCCGCCATCCAGACCGTGATCGAGACGATGGCCAGGGTGGTCACCACCAGAAGGAGGATGGCCACGTACTTCGGGACGATGATGTCGCGGGGCACGGCGGGAGTCTACTGCGGTCTTCCTCTCTTCGTCTTCGCTCTTCGTCTTCGCTCTTCGTGTTCGGGTCGTTGGGTCTTCGAGTCGTCGGGTCTCGCGTCTTCGAGTCGTCGGGTCTTCGGGTCTTCGGGTCTTCGAGTCGTCGGGTCGTCGGGTCTTCGAGAAGTCTCAGAGGTACCTGGTCTCAGAGTCTCATAGGGGCGGCTGGGCGCTCTGTGAGACCGTGAGACCGTGAGCCCCTATGAGTCGCCCGTTAACAACTCGACGACTCGACAACTCGACGACTCGACGACTCGACGACTTGAAGACTCGACGACTTGAAGACTCAGCGCGGAATCTCGCTGTTGTAGTAGAACATCGCGGTCACGCGCTCGAAGGGCTTGGGGAAGTCCTTGGGGAGGGGGTTGAGGGGGGAGGAGAGCTCGATGGCCTTGCGGGCGGCGAAGTCGTAGGGAGGCACGGTGGAGCTCTCCAGGATCTGAATGTCGGAGATCCGGCCGTCGCGGTGGATCGTGAAGCGAATCGTCACGACGCCCTTCATGCCGCTGCGGATGATCTGGGGCATGTTTGCGTACCAGTTCACGCGGATGCGGCTCACCATCGACTGCGCGTAAGCGCCCCAGTCATACCACTGCGTCTCGAACGAGAGGGGTCCCTGTTCGGCGCTGCCGCGTTCGCCGCCGATGCGGCCCAGGTCGATGCCGTCGCCGCCTCCCAGGGAAGCGACCTTGCCGATCTCGCGGATGGCGTTGTTCCAGTCCACGGTGCCGCTGCTGGCGGTCGCCGACGCTTTCACCGGTTCGCGGTACACGAGCGCGGCGTCGGACGCCGAGCTCGGCGACGCGGAGCCTTCGGTGGGAAACCCTTGGGCCGATTGTTGCGCAGGTGCGGAAGGGGCCGCCGCGGGACGCCGGGGACCGCGAGGCGCCGGATTCGACGGGGGCGTGAACAACCCGCCGCCGTCTCCCGGCCGCGTGGTGGGCGCCGGTCCCGTGGGCTCCGGCATGCTGGCCTGCCGGTTCTTGTCGGAGAACGGAGCGGTCATCGGTGCCCGCTCGACCTCCGGACCGGGAGCTTCCACGAAATCCTTGGGGTTCTGTTTCATCAGCTCGATGTAGCGAGCGATGGGCACGTCCGCCGCAGGTGGCGGCGCGGACTTGTACGAGCGGACCACCCACACGATCAGCAGGGCGTGAAGAACGAGCGAGACCACCACCGACAGGCTGAGGCCGCCGGTTTTGCGCTTTTCTTCCGCGATGACGACGAGATCGATTCGTTCTTCCAAGTGCCTGGCTACAAGGTACGACGTTTTTGTTTTCTTCCAGGTTACGTGTTGGTTCAGTTGATGTTGTCGGGATTGCCGCTCGGTTGCCAAAGCCCGCAACCCGCACACTGAGAGTGTGTGCAGAAATCCGCGCCCTTCCCAACCTGTCATCCTGAGCGGGCGGCGGGCGGGCGCGAAGGATCTCCTGCGGTAAGCGAAACCCGCGCAGGTTGAACGAGGCCGCCGCTTCTCGTGTTCCCCGTAGAGCCGGGGAGACCCGCCGGTCCGGCCGCCCTTTGGCTGACATCGGTAACTCCCGGACCGCAACCCCGTACAATCAACCTATGAGCGACCTGCCGTCTACCCAACTGCCGCCTCCTCCTCCTCCGATGGCGCCGGTCGAGTCCCAGCCTTCGTTCGACTTTGCCAAGCCCTTCACGTACGTCTTCGACGATCCGCGATGGCTGCAGAAGATCCTCATCGGCGGGCTCTTCCACCTGGCCGGGGTTTTCATCGTGGGCTGGTTCTTCGTGACGGGCTACGTGGCGCAGGTGACGCGCAACATCATCGCGGGGCATGAGCATCCGCTTCCGGAGTGGGAAGACGTGGGCAACTTCTTCAACGAGGGCTTGCGTCTGGTGGGAGTGATGCTGGTGTTCATCCTCCCTCTGATCGTCCTGGCGATGGGGATGATGCTTCCGGGGATCCTCTTTGCGGCGATCGACAACGAGGGTCTGCAAACGTTCGGCAGTCTCCTGTCGGGTTGTGTGTCCTGCCTGTTCGTTCCGGTCGTGCTGGCCGTGACGTTCTTCCTGCCCGCGTCGTTGTTGTTCGCGGCGGTGGAGCAGCGCTTCAAGGCCGCGTTCGAGTTCGGGCGCATCTGGCCGTTCCTCAAGCAGAACATCGGCAACTACCTGCTGGCGGTGGTCGTGTATCTGATCGCCAGATTCGTGGGCGGGTTCGGGATCATGCTGTTCTGCGTGGGGGTGGTGTTCACGGCGTTCTGGTCGTTCCTGATCACCTGTCACGGGTTCGCGCAGGCGTACAAGCTGGCCAAGACGAAGCCATGAAGCGCGACACGAAGATCGTGCTGGGGTTCATCGCGGCCCTGCCCACGCTCTTCCTCGGCCTGGCCACACTCTGCACGTGGGCCATCGCGCAGGGAGCAGCCCCGCAGTGGCGGCTGCTCTTTCGCGTGATGTGTCACGGCATGGCTCGCCGGTCGCTGGAACTGTTTGGGACGCCCATGCCTCTGTGCGCGCGGTGCGTGGGCATTTATGCAGGGATGCTGGCCGGGATTCTCGTGTTCTGGGCCATTCCTCTCTTTCGCGAGAAAGTGATGCGCGGCGTGGCGTTCGCGGCGGTGACCCCGCTGGCCATCGACGGGCTCACTCAACTGACGGGCCTGCGAGAGAGCACCAACCCCTTGCGTCTGGCCACCGGAGTCATTGCGGGTTTGGCCTTTGGTTTGTGGATTTTGAGCGCGGTGGAGCGTCGCGACGAAGCGACTTCACAGATCCTTGACCTCACCTGACCGCTAGGTTAGTCTTCCGGCGCACCCTTCCAACAATCATGGCATTCCAGGGATCGCTTAAAGAGCTGCCGCTACCCGACATCATCCAACTCGTCAGCGTGTCGGGTAAAACCGGCAAGTTCACACTGACCCGGGATGCTGACCGAGGATTCATCTTCCTGAAGAACGGGCAGATGGTGCATGCCACGGTGGGGGACCTCATCGGCGAGGAAGCCATCTACTCGTTGGCCATCTGGAACCAGGGCGAGTTTCAGTTCAGCCCCGGTGACGAGCCCGATCGCCAGACGATCACCAAGTCGAACACGAACCTGCTCATGGAAGCGGCCCGTCGTCTCGACGAGTGGCGCGTGCTCTCCAAGAAGATCCCCTCGGTGGATTACGTGCCCGAGCTCCTGGCGCGCGAGAACCGGCACGAACAGGTGACGCTCAATCCGCAGGAGTGGATGCTGATCACACGGATCAATGGCCATCGCTCCATCGTCGAGATCGGCCGGGCCTTGAACATGTCGTCGTTCGACGTGGCCAAGATCCTCTACGGCATGATCACGGGCGAACTGGTCCAGCTAAAAAAAAAAATTGATCGAGACCCCGATCAAGAGAATGGTGAGCTAGTCGATCTGGCAGCTCGCATCCGCGCGGTGGCCGAGGAGTTCATCGGCGACAGCGCCCACAAGACCATCGAGAAGCACTTCCTGCACGCCCTGGACGGCATCATGAGCGGCAACGGTCCGGCCGCTCTCGACCACATGGTGCAGGAGTTCGAGAAGACCGCCTCCCTCCTCCGCGGCCTGGCCATCACCGAACAACTCCGCACCCGCATCGCCGAAGTCCGCGCGGTGTGAGTCGGAATTGAGAATTGAAACCGGCTGCCTGGTGTGAGGCAGCGCTTGTGCGAAGTCACCGTTGTCAGTTGCCGGTTCTCAGTTCGGGGTGATCCGTTCGGCGCGCGAGAAGGCGCGTCTTTTTTCAATTTTCAATTTTCAATTTTCAATTTCCTCGAACGACCACCCTCCCCGGCTTCGCGTTCGTGTGCTCGCCGTCCCGCAGGATCTGGGTGCCGTTGACGAACACGTGCTGCATTCCGAGCGCGTACTGGCGGGGGGCGTCGAAGGTCGAGCGGGCGGCGATGGTGCTGGGGTCGAACACGACCACGTCCGCGAAGTGGCCCTTGCGAAGCGCACCGCGTCTGGCGATGCCGAGGTTCGTGGCCGGGAGCGTGGTCAAGCGGCGGATCGCTTCTTCGAGAGGGATCAGTTTCTCGTCCCGAACGTAGCGGCCGAGGAGGTTGGCGAAGTTGCCGTACTCGCGGGGGTGGGTGCTGCTCTTGAGGAAGACACCCTCGGGCGCGGACGCGCCGGCATCCGATCCGAAGCTCACCCACGGCGTCCGGATCTGTTTGCGGACGTTCGCTTCATCCATCAGGAAATACACGGTGTCCACACGGCTGCCATCCTCGATCACCAGATCGATGGCCGCATCCTCGGGCGAGACGCCGCGCATCTGCGCGACTTCCGCCAGGGTCTTGCCGGTGAGAGGCTTCAGCGCGTCGCTCTTGAAGCCGATCAGCCGAACGCGATCCGGAGAGCCGGCCAGGAGCATGAGGTTCTCCCAGGAATCCGACGGCGTGCGCATCTCGCGGAGGACCCGCTCGCGCGTCGCGGGGTCGGAGAGGCGCTTGCGCCAGGCCTCGAACCCGCCTTCCTGGACCCACGGCGGCATAGCCGCGTCGAGGCCGGTGGCGCCGGCCGTGTAGGTGTACATGTCGGCGCTGATGCGCAGTCCCTGGGCGCGCGCGTGCTCGACCTTCGCCAGCACGCGGTCCATCTTCGGCCAGTTGTTTTGACCGGCGGCCTTGAGGTGATAAATCTCTGCGGCGACGCCTGCCTCTCGCGCAATCGTGATCAACTCGTCGACCGCTTCCTCGAGCCGGTTGCCTTCGCTGCGCATGTGCGAGATGTACATGCCGCCGAAGGGAGCGGCCGCTTTGCAGAGCTCGATGAGCTCGGGAGTCTTGGCGTAGAACGCGGGCGCGTAGATCAGCGAGGAGCCGACGCCGAGCGCGCCGTCCTGCATGGCCTGACGAACCAGCGCGCGCATGCGCTCGAGCTCCTCGGCGCTGGGATCGCGATCGGCCTCGCCGAGGACGTGCATGCGCACGGTGGTGGCCCCGACGAACGAGGCCACGTTGACAGAGATCCCGCGACGCACCAGCGAGTCGAGGTATTCGCGAAGAGTGGTCCAGTCGATGTCGTACCGGACGTCGGCCTGGCGCGCGAGCATCTCCTTCTTCATGGCCTCGCTGAGCGGTCCCATCGAGAAGCCCTCGCCGAACACCTCGAGGGTCACGCCCTGCTTGACATCGGCCATGCCCCGGCCATCCACGATGAGGGACTCGGTGGCCCAACTGAGCATGTTGATGAAGCCAGGCGCCACGGCCATCCCGCGCGCGTCGATCTCGTTCGTCCCGCGGCCGCGCACGGTTCCCACCGCCACGATCCGGTCACCGTGAAGGGCCACATCGCCAACTCGCGGAGCGCCACCGCTGCCGTCGTAGATCGTGCCGTTGCGGATCACGGTGTCGTAGTGCGAACAGGCACTGAGGAGGAGAAGGGACGCGGTGAGGATTCTGCGCATCCGCGGAGTAGAGCGGCCTTGCCGTCGCGGCGTCAATCGTTTCGTGAGGGCCTCTCTTTTCCGGTCGTCGGGTCGTCGGGTCTTCGGGTCTTCGAGTCGTCGGGTCGGTCGAGTCGTCGGGTCGTCGAGTCTTCGAGTCTTCGAGTCGTCGAGGTGGAAGTCTCACAGCAGTCTCACGGTCTCATAGGGTCGGACGAACAGGCGTTTTACTGCGAGACGGGAGACTGGGAGACTGGGGGACTTGTCTCGACGACTCGACGACTCGACGACTCGAAGACTCGAAGACCCGAAGACCCGAAGACCCGAAGACCCGAAGACCAGGACCTGAAGGCGCGACCACTCGCAGTTACACTGCGCGGCATGTGGCTCGTCGAAGACTCTGCGATTGGCAGAATTCTCATTCCTCCGGACGTGCCTCCCGGGTTTGCGGTCTTGTCCACGACGCGGGACTATCCGGGAAAGATCGTCGCGCATGAGCTGACGGATCTGATCCGCGAGCGGTTCGGCCTGGAGACCTCGCTCAGCACTTGTGTTCAGGTACACAGTGCCACGGTGACGCGCGGGATGCGCGGCGCGCAGTGGCGTGAGTGCGATGCCTGCGATGCCCTGTGGAGCGACGAGAAGCAGACCGCTTTGGCCATCAAGGTGGCGGACTGTCTGCCTGTCGTGCTCATCGATCCGGCGCATTCGGTGATCGCCAACGTGCACTCCGGCTGGCGCGGCGCGGTTCAGCGCATCACCGTGGCGGCACTCGACGCGGCTCCGCTCGACCTCGCTTCGACTCACGCGTGGTTGGGCCCGTCGATCCGTTCCTGCTGTTTCGAGGTGGGGGAGGAGGTGGCCTCGCAGTTCGAAGAGCGCTTCCTCGACCGTTCGCGAGTCAAGGCGCACGTCGATCTGATCGCGTACACGATCGACCTCCTGCGCTCGCGTGGCATCGCGGAAGAGCGCATCCACGACTCCGGCGCCTGCACGCGCTGCGAGGACTCGATCTTCCATTCATATCGCCGGCAAGGCCCGGGCGGCGGGCGGAATCTGGTTCTGGTCGCGCAGTAACCGAGGTACCATTTCGTCATGGCAACGCAGCGAAAGGGATCCACGGCAAAGTCGTCGGGCAAAATCATCCGGTCCAAAGGGACCAGGAGGGCTGGCTCGAAGACCAAATGGAAAGTGCTTTTTCCGACGGAACCGAGCGTGATCGGTCGCGAGAGAATCGACGCCGCCATTGACGCGGTGATTGCGCGAAGGACTCAGAAGTAGCGGTGCCGCGGCTCGACCCCGAGTTCGACCTCAACGTCTTCATCAACTGTCCCTTCGACGAACAGTACGCCCCCATCTTCGAGGCCATCGTGTTTGCCGTGAATGCTGCCGGCTTTCGCTCGAGATGTGCGCGTGAGCGACTGGACTCGAGCGAGATCCGCCTTCACAAGATCGTGGATTTGATCCGGATCTCTCGTTACTCCATTCACGATCTGTCGCGAACGCAACTCGACGACTCAACCGCGTTGCCGAGATTCAATATGCCTCTCGAGCTCGGCATCGACATCGGCTGCAAGTCCTTCAGCCGCACGCATGGACGAAAATCGCTCCTCATTTTCGATTCCGAGCAGTACCGATTTCACAAGTACCTGTCCGACATTGGCGGCCAGGACATTCACCGTCACAATAACCAACCGCGCGCCGCCGTGACTCACGTCCGGGATTGGCTGCGGTCCGAGTCTGGCCACACGACGATGCCGGGGGGTGCCGCAATCTACGACCGTTACGTCGAGTTCCGCGCTGAGTTGCCGAAGATCTGCTCCGAGCTTCGACTCGACGTCAACGATCTTCCCTTCGTCGATTTCTCGTACGCCATCGCGAGATGGTTCCAGCGCCACCCTTGACGGCACCGGCGTTGCAGCTTACGGCCGTGTCTGATGACCACTGAGCCTCCGATCACGACTCCTCCGCCACCGCCGGATCCCGCGCCGCGGGCGGTTCGGCGCCGTCCCAGCCGGCGGACGGTGTTCCGCGTCCTGACCTGGTCGGGCGGCACGTTCCTGGTGCTGATCCTCATCCTCGGCGTCTGGATCTATCGCGAATCGGTGGGGCGCTTTCAAGTCCGCCGGCTCCGCCTTCCCACGCGCATCTACGCCGACTTCATGCCCCTGCAGCCGGGCAACGCGCTGCAGGTCGACGATCTGCTCGAGAAACTGGACCGGCTCGGGTACCGCGAGACCGAGACGGTCGGACAGGCCGGACAGTTCAAGCGCGACGGTGGGATGCTCGACATTCACACGCGGGAGTTCACGCGTCTCGACGTGACCTATCCCGCGGAGCCGATTCGGCTGACCATCGCCAAGTCGCAGATCGAGTCCGTGGTCTCGTTGCGCGAGGCCCGGCCGCTGGACAAGGCCGCGCTGGAGCCCGAGTTGCTCACGTCCGTGCTCAGCGAGGAGTTGGAGAATCGGAGCCCGGTCACCCTCGATCAGGTTCCGCAGCATCTGCAGGACGCGGTGGTGGTGACCGAGGACGTGCGCTTCTGGCGGCATCCCGGCGTCGATCCGCTGGGCATCGCCCGGGCCGTCTTCCGCAACGTGAAAGCCGGCGGAGTGGCCGAGGGTGCGTCCACCCTCACGCAGCAACTGGTGAAGAACTACTTCCTCACCAGCGAGCGCACCTACAAGCGCAAGGTCATCGAGGCGTTCATGGCGGTCATCCTCGACGCGCGCTACTCCAAGCGCGAGATCCTGGAGGCCTACCTCAACGACATCTACCTGGGACGCAACCGCTCCATCTCCATCCTCGGCGTCGGCGAGGCTTCGCGCTTTTACTTCGGCAAGCCGATCGCCGAGATCGGCATCGACGAGGCCGCGCTCCTGGCGGGCATGATCCGCAGCCCGAACAACAACTCGCCGTTCGCCAACCCTGAGACGGCCATGAGGCGCCGCAACACCGTCCTGCAACTCATGTTGCAGGAGAAGAAGATCACTCAGGCCCAGTTCGACGCGGCGCGCTCGGCGAAGCTTCCGCGGAAGCCGTTCCGTTCCAAGAGCGGCCTCTCTTCGATTCCTTATTACGTCGACCGCGTCATCCAGGAACTGGAGACCGACTATGGCATTGAGGACATCCAGGGCCGGGGGTTGCGGATCTACACGGCCATCGATCTGGGTGCGCAGGATTCGGCGGCGCGCGTGCTGGAGCAGAGTCTCGCGAATCTGGAGCGATCGAGCCGGCGGCTCCGCAATCACGATCCCAAGCTGCAAGGTGTGGTCATCCATCTGGATGTTCCTACCGGAGAGATCCGCGCGCTGGTGGGAGGCCGCAGTTACGAACGGAGCCAGTTCAACCGCGCCCTCAAGTCCAAGCGCCTGGTGGGCTCGCTCTTCAAACCATTCGTGTACCTCGCGGCGTTCGAGCCCAGCCTGTCCAACCAGAACATCACCGCCGCGACGCTCGTGGCCGACTCGCGATTCGTATTGAAGCGACGCTGGTCGGAGGACTGGTCGCCGCGGAACTACGACGGGCGCTATCTCGGCAACGTGACCGTGCAGATGGCCCTCGAGCAGTCGCTGAATGCCGCGTCCGTGCGCATCGGCCTGGCCTGCGGGATCGAGTCCATCATCAAGACCGCGCGCACCCTCGGCATCCAGACCAGCATGGACGACGACAATCCGTCGATCCTCCTCGGCGCGGTAGGCATCCCTCCGATCGAGATGGCCGAAGCCTACGGCACCATCGCCCGCCAAGGCGCTCGCATGCCGCCGCGAGCCATCCGCTACGTCACCGACGACCGCGGTCGGGCCATGAAGGGCGCGGGCGAGGCGCAGCCCGTGCAGGTCTTTCCGCAACGCGACGTGTATCTGCTCACGCACGTCATGAAGGGAGTCGTCGATCGCGGGACGGCCGGCAGTGCGCGCAGCATCGGCTTCCGCAAGATCGCCGCCGGCAAGACCGGAACCACGAATGACAAGCGCGACGCCTGGTTCATCGGCTTCACGCCGAAGACGCTGGCGCTGACCTGGGTCGGCTTCGATGACAACGATCCGACAGGCCTTTCCGGATCCGATGCGGCCGTTCCCATGTGGGCTCGCTACATGAACGCGGTGACCGCAGGAGAGCCGAGCACGGATTTCGTGGCGCCGGCCGGGATCACCGTCACCGAGTTCGACAAGACCAGCGGTGGCCTGGTGACCTCGTACTGCCCGCGCAACGTGATCACCACCGGCGCTTTCAAAAGCGGCACCGAGCCTTCGCGGCCGTGTGCGTTGCACACACCCGCGCCCCCCTCTACCGTCGTTCCCATGTACGACGAGCTCGGCAACCTGATCGTCACCGACACGGCGACGCTGCCCACCGACACGACCGGCTACGTCCCTCCGCCTCCCGATGCGACGCTCACCGGCGGCGTGTTCCAGCCGCCCCCGGTCACGCCTCCGGTCACGCCTCCGGTCACGACGACCGAGCCACCTCCGCCCGTCGAGGAGCCTCCGCCCGCCACGGACACCTCGACCACGACGGGCGGCCCGGCCGAACCTCCATCCGGCGAGCCGCCCACATCACCACTTCTTCAGCTACTCTAGAGTCATGTCAGACGAACCGAAACGCTCGCTGGAAGACTGGGGCATCGATCTCGAGAAGTTCAAAGTGCGCGCGAAGGAGTCACTCGAGGGCGCCCGCGGCGACCTGAGCGAGATCACAGGCACGCTCCGCCACACACTCGTGCAGGCCAAGGAAGTGGTGGTGGGGCTGCAGAAGACCGGCTCCCCCGCCGCCGCGGAACTGAAGTCCGGCTTCGAACGCGCCTGGCAGGAGATCGAAACCGCGTTCCGCAACGCCCGCGAGAAAGCGAAGAGCACTCCCGCTGATGCCGCGGACGAAGCGCCTCCGCCGGACGAGCCGCCTTCGCCTTCGTGACGCGGGCCACGCCCGGCAACCCAACGCAACACTGGCCTGTCATCCCGAGCCGGCCCACGTCGCTCGCGGCGCGCCTGAGAGCAAGAAACAGAAGGCTGCGTACCTGCCACGAGGGCGACCCCTCATCCGCCTTCGGCACCTTCTCCCCTCTGCGGAGGGGAGAAGGCTCTCGGTGTGTGCTCATCGCGAGCTGGGTTCATCATTAGTTGAACTGGTTCCTCGCGAGAGAGTTCAATCGAGAGCCTTCTCCCCCCGGCTTCTTGGGGGGGAGAAGGTGGCCAACGGCCGGATGAGGGGGGCGATGCAGCCTCCGATGAGTTTGCATTCTGACCCTGCAAACATTGGAAGTTTCTTGGAAGCGGGCGGTGGAGTGGGGGCGAAGGATCTCCTGCGGTAAACGATGCCCGCGCAGTCGGGAGAAGGCCGCAGTCGAGTAGTCGCACGCTCGTCGTTCTTCGCACGAGATCCTTCGCGCCCACCCACCTCCCGCTCAGGATGACAGGAGGGAAAGCCGCGGATTTCTGCACAACCTCTGAGCGGGCAATGGAGTGTTGCGCCGCGCGAAGAAATTTCGAGGTTGGTTTGTGTGGATTGGCAACCCGCAACCGGCAACACGATTCAGGCTGCCAGGAGCCGTTCGACTTGGGTGATGTCGATGGGCTTGAAGAGCAGTCCGGCGACGATGTCCTGATCGGCGGTGGAGAGCTTTTGATTCTGCACGCCGGTGACGATGAACGTGCGTGGGATCTGCCGGGGTCGGTGGCTGCGGAGGTAGTCGATGACGCCCCAGCCGTCGATGCGGGGCATGAGCAGGTCGACGAAGAGGAAGGTGTATTCGTTGGCCTTGAGCAGGCGCACTGCGTCCGCGCCGTTGGCGGCTTCGTCGAAGGGGATTTGATGGCGTTGCAGCACGCTGCCGAGGAGATAGCGCGTGGCCGCGTCGTCGTCGGCCACGAGGGCGCGACGCCGGTTGGGCGGTGCGGCGACGGGCGTTGGAGTGGTCGGTTCGGCCATGCGAGGTGGGGGCGGATTGGACTTACGGGTGCTGATCGTGGGCACCTGCGAGGCGCGGGCGCGGCTCGGTTCCTCGAGGAGCGACTTGGTCAGGGCCAGGCGCAGCTCTTCGCTTTGAAAACGCTGGCCGGCCTGCTTGCTCATGCACTGGCGCACGATGCCCGCCAGTGCCGGGGTGATTCCGAACGCGGCCTGACCGATGTCGCGCGGTTCGTTCATGACGATCTTGAGCAGGACTTCCGTGGCCGCCTCGCCGGTGAAGGGCTTGCTGCCGGACAGCATCTCGTAGAGCACGACGCCCAGCGAAAAGATGTCCGTGCGCGCGTCCACGGCGCGACCCAGGGCCTGTTCGGGAGACATGTAGTGAGGCGTCCCCATCACCATGCCGCCCTGCGTCAGCGCGGGATCGGCCGTGCCGCCGATCTGTTTGGCGATGCCGAAGTCGAGAATTTTCACGACTTTCTTCGAGACGATGATGTTCTCGGGTTTGATGTCCCGATGGAGGATGCCCTTCTCGTGGGCCTCGCTGAGGCCGTCGGCCACGTGCGCGGCCACGCGAACGGCGTCCGCGGGGAGCATTGGCCCCCGCGCGATCATGCTCGAGAGAGGTTCGCCGGCGATGAGCTCCATGGCGATGAAGAGTGAATCGCCGTCCTGTTCGATGGCGTAGATGGTGGCGATGTTGGGATGGTTGAGTTGTGCGACCGTGCGCGCTTCACGCAGAAAGCGCTCTTTCCACTCCGCATTCGCGGCGAGTTGCGCGGGCAGAATCTTGATGGCCACCTGCCGGAGGAGCTTGCTGTCCTCGGCTCGCCAGACCTCGCCCATCCCTCCCACCCCGAGGCGCTCGATCAGGCGATAGCTGCCGAGTTGCATGCGGAAACAATAACCGATTACACGGGACGGAACTTGCCGCTTCGGCGAATGATGCCGTCGTAGACCACGAGAACTCGCCGGAATTCCGCCGCGATCTGCTCGATGGCGGCATCGGCGCCGTCCAGACGGCCGTCCCGGGCGGCCTGCTCGAGGGACGAGGCCATCGAGAGCATGCGCTTGGCTCCGACGCTTCCGCTGGAGCTCTTCATGGCGTGCGCCGCGAGCGCGAGGTCGTTGGAATCGCGAGCGGCCGCGGCAGCGCGCAGTGCGTCGATGCGAGCCGGGACATCCTGCCGGAAGATCCGCACGAGGCCCTCCAGAAATCCCTCCTGGGTTCGGCTGATTGCCAGGAACGAGCTCACGCGCTCGCGGTCCAGGATGTAGGGCTCGTCCTGTTCCATGACGTCCGGGGAGGGGCCGCTCGGTTCGGTCGAATCCTTGCTGGCCCAGAGGCGGATCACGGCGCCGATCTGCTCGATCGAGACCGGTTTGGCGAGGTAGTCGTTCATCCCCGAGGCGATGCACTTCTCGCGCTGGCCGGAGAGCGCGTGCGCGGTCATGGCGATGATGGGGATGCCGTTCCTGGGCGGGGCCATTTGCCGGATGCGCCGAGTCGCCTCGTAGCCGTTCATGTCCGGCATCTGCACGTCCATGAGGATGAGGTCGAAGGTCTCATGGGCCACCGCATCGAGAGCTTCCGCGGCGCTGGCGGCGATCACGCCGGCGTGCCCGAGGCGCTGCAACTGGCCGAGTGCCACCAACTGATTGACGCTGTTGTCCTCGACCACCAGCACGCGTGCACCGGACGGTGGAGGCTCGTCGAGAGCCGCACGTGGCATCGCGGACTCTCCGTCGGGATGGACCAGGCGGGCCAGCGTGTCGCACAGCGTCGCACGCCGGATCGGCTTGGTGACGAAGGCATCGATGCCCGCGGCTTCGTACGTGACGATGTCCTGGCGCCTGCGGCCGAACGCGGTCATGAGCAGCAGGCGTGTGTTCTGGAGAGACGGCTCGCTGCGGATCGTCCTCGCGAACGCGAGGCCGTCCTCGTCCGGAAGCTGCATGTCGAAGACGATGACGTCGTAGTGTTGCCGTCGCGCGGCCGCCAGTCCCTCGGCGGCATTCTCTACCTCGTCCACGGCCAGGAGCGTGGACGTGAGCTGGCGTTCCACCATGAAGCGATGCACCTCGTTGCCGTCCACGAGCAGAACGCGGTGCCGCGACAAGTCCCACTTGCCAGGCTGCGCCGAGTCCGTGTCGGTTTGCGGCACCAGCGGAAGCTCGAACCAGAACGTCGAGCCTTCACCTGGCACGCTGATCACGCCGATCTCGCCGCCCATCGCCTCCACGAGTTGCCGGGACACGGCCAATCCGAGACCGCTTCCGCCGTACTTGCGCGTGGTCGTGCCGTCGGCTTGCGAGAACGGCAGGAAGAGGCGCTGCTGGACTGTGGGGTCGATTCCGATTCCCGTGTCGGTGACCAGAAAGCGCAGGGCGATGGAAGTCTCCGTGCGCTCCGGCTGCATGACCGTCAACACGATCTCGCCGTGATCGGTGAACTTCACGGCGTTGGCCACCAGGTTGAGCAGCACCTGCCGGATGCGGTGGGAGTCCCCGCGAAGTGCGCGGACGACGTCCGGCATCACGAAGGAGCGGAACTTCAGGCGCTTTCCCGCCGCACGCGCCGAGAAGGCCTCGGTCACCGAGTCGACGAGATCGTCGAGATGCAAGTCGAGGAGCTCGATGCTGATCTTGCCGGCTTCGACGCGGGCCAGGTCGAGGACGTCGTTGACGATCGAGAGCAGGGTCTCGCCGCTGGAGCGGATCATCTCCGCGTACTCGCGCTGCTCGGGGACGAGCGGAGTACGGAGCAGCAGCCCCGCCGTGCCGAGAACGCCATTGAGTGGCGTGCGGATCTCGTGACTCATGTTCGTGAGGAACTCCGACTTCGCCCGCGCGGACTGCAGGGCCGCATCCCGTGCCCGGGCCAGTTCCTCCTCGGCGCCTTTGCGCTGCGTGATGTCGCGCGCGATGGCTTCGTAGCCGGCCACGCGCTCGCCGTCCATCACCGTGAGCACGTTCTGGCCGACCCAGATGCGCATCCCCGACTTGGCGATCATCGGGAACTCGAAGTAGGAGATGCGGTCGCGCGCACGGAACTGATGTTCGTAGAAGAGCGCGGCCGCTTCGCGATAGTCGGGGTCGATGAGGTCCAGGTAGTTACGCCCCAGCAACTCGTCCTCGGTATACCCCGTGATGGCGATGGAGGCCGGGTTCACGTACGTGAACGTGCCTCGATGATCGGCGCGGTAGATGATCTCGCTGGCGTTCTCGATGATGTGCCGGTAGCGCTCGCGGCTCTCGCGCAGGGCGCGATGACTCTCGCGGGATTCCGTGATGTCGCGATAGGTGCAGAAGACCGCGTCGCCGATGCGTGCCGCCGTGACTTCGATGGCCCTGGCGCCGTGATCGACCTCACGAATGCCGGGCTCACCCGCCAGTGCCCGCGCATGCGTCTCCTCATCGACGAGCCCCGACGGCGCGAGCATCGACCGGGCCGCGGCATTCATCCAGGCAGTGCGGCCATCCTCTCCGATGAGAGCAAGCCCCAACGGCAGCCGCTCGAGCCACGCGAACGTGGTGTCGGGAGGAGGAGTGGACATGGGATGGGCGAATTGTAGGGTCGCGGCGTTGCTGCGCCAAATCCGCGCGCGGGGGTGGTGTTGGTTGGGATGGGACTTATGGGACGAATGGGACGAATGGGAATTCAGGCCGTCGCGAAAGTGGCCGCGGCCGGATGAATGGACAGGGAGTCTGCGCGGTAGAAGCACGTTGGCCTCGGAGCTGCCGTACGTGCCAAAGGCTATGCCAACCAGCGCCGCCGGTCGTACCGGCAGCGCCGCCGGTCGTACCGGCCTACGCGGAGGCGTTGCGGAGCCAGGTGCCGGTGGTGGTTTCGTCGGCGACGCGGACACAGTTCCGGCCCGAGTGTTTCGCCGCGTAGAGTGCGCGATCGGCGCCCGCCACCAGGTTCTCGGCGGAGACATCGGGCCCCGGCGTGATGGCCGCGACACCGCAACTCGCGGTCACGCGCCGTCCGGCACCGTTGCCGTAGGGGATGGCCAGGCGTTCGATGCCTTCCCGCAGAGTCTCGGCCACGCGGATGGCCACGTCCGCGTCGACGCCGGGCAGGAGGATCGCGAACTCCTCGCCGCCGTAGCGGGCCACCACTTCGCCGCTGCGACGGATGGTCTCACTGAGGAACGCGCCCACTCTCCGGAGACAGTCGTCGCCGGCAGGATGTCCGCGACGGTCGTTCAGGTCTTTGAAGTTGTCGAGATCGAGCAGCACGAGCGCCAGCGGGTGCTCGCGGCGGCGCGCGCGATTCCATTCATCCGCGAGGGCACGCTCGAAGTACCGCCGGTTCGAGATTCCGGTCAGGTCGTCTTCCAGCGACAGCGCTTCCAATCGCGTGTTGGCGGATTCGAGCAGCTTGACCGTCTCCTGCAGCTCCGCCGTCTGTTCCTCCACGCGCGCGCGCAGGCGCTCGGCCTGACGGCGCAGGGCACTGGTGCGCATACGGAAGACCAGCAGCACGATGGCCGCGATCATGAGGAGCCCCAGTCCTTTGGCCAACCGGGTCGAATACCAGGACGGCAGCACGGAGAAGGTCCAGCGAGCCTCGGCGCTCGGCGCCGAGCCCGCGCCTCGGGCGCGCAGGCGGAAGGCGTAGTCGTTCGCGGCCAGAGTCGTATAGTCGATGAACGGCTGCTCGGTCCACGCCGACCACTCCTCGTCGATCGGATCGAGGCGGTATTGATACTCGACGCCCGGCCGGTAGGAAGCCGGCGCGAACTCGATTCGGATTCGTCCAAAGTTGTGTTTCAGCGACACCGGCTGGCCCGGGAGCATCGAAGCTCCGCCCACGAGCACCTGCCCCTCGCCCGCGGTCACGCGCCGCAGAAGGGGAGGCGGCTGCGCGGCGAAGACTTCTCCGGAGACGGTGGGGCGATAGCGGAAGAGCCCCTTGTCCGACGCGAACCAGACCGTGCCGTCGCTGGTGGCGCGGATGTTCTGGATGTCCGTCGCCGAGACGGAGACGAGCGGACGTCCCTCGCGTGTAAAGGACCCGTCGCTCTGTTTCTCGTACACCCGTGGCGGTGTGGAGTTGATCCACATCGCACCCCGCTCGTCCTGCTCGACGACGAAAAATCCGCGGGGCGCCTGAAGGTGTCCGAGCCGCTCATCGGGAATCAGCTTGCCATCCGGACCGATCTGCACCACTTGGCCGGTCGCGCGCACGAACACCGCGCGGCCATCCACGTCGTAGACGTTCATCTCCCCTTTGCCGAACTGCACTACCTGCGGTTTGGCGGCACGGGGGTTGGTGACGCGGAGAATACCGTTGAAGACGGTGCCTGCCCACAGCCCGCCGTCACGCTCGACGATCGTGGCCACGGACTGGTCGACGCCCGCGATCAAGCCCTCGAAGATCCAGTTCGTTCCCTCGCGCCGGATGCTGCCGATCCCGTCGCCGAGGGCCAACCAGACGCGCGATGGGTCGGCCGCGGAGCGATGCAGATCGTAGAGCTCACGCTCCATCTTCACGACCTGCTCGGCCTTGCCTGCGGATGTCCGGCGGAAGATGCCTTTTGACGTTCCAATCAGCAGCTCATCGTCGACCGGGAGGACGCGCCAGGCATCCTCGACGGGCTCGATGCGTCTGGCGTTGCCGCCGGCATCGACCTCGTACACGCCGTGAGTCGTGGCCGCGTAGAGGAGGCCCTTGAAGAACGCCACGTCGCCGGCCGCGCCGCGGACGCCGCGGCGCACGTCGAAGACCGTCACCGGAGAGGCCAGATCCACGCGCACGATCGGGCCTTCCATGGCCAGCCACAACGAGCCTTCGCGGTCTTCGAAGGCGTGAGTCAGGACCGCATCCGGCAAACCTGCGTCCGCACGGATGACCTGCTCGATGACGCCGGCGTCATCGAAGATGACCAGGCCGTGCTGGCGCGTGGTCACGACCACGCGCCCGTCGCGAAGTCGCGTTCCGCCGGTGACGGCTTTTCCTTTCAGCCACTCCTTCACCTCGGGCGCGAAGGGAGTGGCCGGACCTCCTCCGGCGAGGAACAGCCCGTCGTTGCGGGTAACGGCCACAAGCGTTCCATCGACGCGGCGGTAGATGTGCACGACCCGCAGATCGAGGCCCGCGGCAGAGACCTGGAAGCTCTGCGGATCGAGGCGCTGCAGGCCTCTCGGTCCGCGGAGGAAGATCTCCGGACCGTCGGAGTAGCAGCCTCGCGGGGCTTCTTCCGCCGTGAACGTGGCCACGGAGCGGGCCACCCCACCATTCCAGACCAGGAGGCTCCTCTCGGCGACGAACAGAAAGCCCACGGGGGTCGTGCAGATGTCGCGGATGTCGCCGACCTGCCGTTGGGCGGCGGGAAGCGTCGACAGCAGCGAGCGATAGCCATACGAGCCGGTGGCATCGCGCTCGAGGAACCCGAAGTCGCTGAGGAGACCCAGCGCCACGCGGCCTTGGGAATCGCTGGCCACCGCGAGCACGACCTGTTCGTCGGGCAGTTTGCGCAGTTCCCACCACGCTCCGTCGTAGCTTGCCAGACCGTGGAGACTGCCGAACAGCAACACGCCGCGAGAGTCCTGGGCGATGTCGAACATCTGCGGGCCGGCCTTGTGAACCTCCGGCGGATAGACGGTGATGAGCGGAAAGCCACGCTCCGCTCCGCCGGCGGCAAACGCCAGAAAGATGAGAACGCATAGCGCTCCCCACGGCAATACCGGGCGGCGAAGCACGAAAAACATCTCCAGGACCCCGTTGACAATAACACGCCGTGAGCAAAGGACCTCGGCGGGCCAGGCCTCAACGCGATGTCAAGATGGCCGGAAACGCGTACCATTGGGCGGGTGAAGCGCAAGATGGTTCTGATCGTCATCGGGATTGTCGTCGTGATCGTGGGGGCTTTGCTGCTGGTCCGGCCCTCGACGAATCGGGACTGGGCGACCGACCAGACCGTGCTCCAGACCGCGGAGATCGGACCTTCCCAGGTCACCATCCGCAACATCCGCAATTTCACCTACGAGACCACCGAGCGTTACACGCCGGCCTATTACGACAAGACGTTCGACCTCGGCCAGCTCGACTCGGCCTGGTTCATCGTCGAGCCGTTCGGACGAGGCGGTGCGGCGCACACCTTCGTCAGCTTCGGATTCGCCGATCGCGACTTCGTGTCCATTTCGGTCGAGATCCGGAAAGAGAAGGGAGAGAGCTTCTCGCCGTGGAAAGGGATCCTGCGGCAGTACGAGCTGATGTACGTCATCGGCGACGAGCGTGATCTGGTCAAGCTGCGTACGAACTACCGCAAGGATCCCGTGCACCTCTACAAGATCCGCGCAACACCGGAACGGATCCGGAAGATGTTCCTGTCCATGCTCCACCGCGCCAACGATCTGGGCCGCGAGCCGGAGTTCTACAACACGCTGACCAGCACCTGCACGACGAACCTGGTGCGTCACGTGAACGACATCACGCCGGAACGGATCCCGTTCAGCATGAAGGTCGTCCTTCCCGCGAAGTCCGATCAACTCGCCTACGACCTCGCACTCATCGACACCTCCGCGCCTTTTGAGGAGGTGCGCAAGCGGGCCAAGATCAACGACCTCGCGGCCCTTTACGCCGACGACCCGGAGTTCTCGCGGAGAATCCGCGCGCTTCCATAGGACGGGTTCTCCGCGCCGGCGCCGCGCACACAGTTGCGGCCCGCCGCTTTGGCGACATACAGCGCGCCGTCCGCGCGACGCACGAGGAGCTCCGGACCCTCTCCCTCCCGAGGAGTCATCACCGCCACCCCGCAACTGGCCGTGACGCGCATGGGCAGTTCTTCGTAGTGGATCTCGAGATCCTCGATCGCGGCGCGCAGAGTCTCCGCGGCGCGCTCGGCGCCCGCGCCGTCCGTGCCCCCCAGGAGGATGGCGAACTCCTCGCCTCCGATGCGGGCCACCACGTCGCCGGTGCGGCTGGCCAGGTCTCCACTGCGCCGGATCTTCTGGGCCAGGAGCCGTCCGAGCTGGACCAGCGTGGCGTCACCGGCGGGGTGACCGTGCGCGTCGTTGAGGTCTTTGAAACGATCGAGGTCGAGGAGGATCAGCGCCAGAGGCCTGCCTTGCTCGCGAGCGGTCTCCCAGGCGCGGGCCAGCGCACGGTCGAAATAGCGGCGGTTGGGAATGCCGGTCAGCTCGTCGAGGAGGGAGAGACGCTCGAGATGCGCGTTGGCTTGTTGGAGCAGCTCGTTCTTCTCGCTCAGCTCCTGCGTTCGCTCATCGACCAGCGCACGCAGTCGGTCCGCCTGCCGGTGCAAGGCGCGGGTGCGCAGTTTCACGATGAGGAGGATCAGCGCCGCCGCACCAAGCACCGCGCCGGCGATCGGCAGCGGCGTGCGGTACCAGGGCGGCAGCACGGTGAACGACCAGCGGGCCTCCGCGCTCTCGGCGCCGGTGCCGCCGCGTGCGCGCAGCCGGAATGTGTGCTCGCCGCCCGCCAGGCGCGTGTAGTCGATGAAGGGCTCGGTGGTCCACTCGCTCCAGGTCTCGTCGATCGGATCGAGGCGGTATTGATACATCACTCCTGTTCCGTAGGACGCGGGAGCGAACTCGATGCGCAGCCGGCCGAAGTCGTGGGGGAGCGGCTTGTCGCCGGCGGCCGCGGCGCGGATGAAAGGCGCAGGCTGGGAGGAGGGTCGCGAGGAGGCCAATCGGTAAGCCCCTTCGCCCGAGGCGAACCACATCGCGCCGTCGCCGCCGGGGCGCATGGCGGAGACGTGTCCTCCGATGCCGGCCACCGGGCGGGTCACGCGTGCGTAGGATCCGTCGCTCAGCCGTTGGGCGAGTCGCGGCGGCTCGGAGTTGATCCAGACACTGCCCGCGGCGTCTTCCGCCAGAGCGAAGAAACCTCCGGGGACGGTGATGTGTCCCAGGTGTGGATCGGGAGCCATGCGACCGCTGATGTCGAGTTGCAGGATCCGCGTGCCATCAGTGACGACGAGGCGTCGATCGATGAGGAAGACGTTCATCTCTCCGCTACCGAACGTCGACACCTTCCTCTCGCGGTCGATGCGTACGATGCCGTTGAAGACCGAGCCGGCCCAAAGCACACCATTTTTCTCGAGGAGCGGCCGAACGTACGCGGGTGATTCGGGCACGACACCCTCGAATCGCCATTCTTTCCCATCCCGCCGAAGCGACGCCGCGCCTTTGCGCGTGGCCAGCCACACTCGCGCCGGATCCGCGTCGGAGCGCAACAACTCGTAGGTCGCGTTGTCCTCGGTTCCCGGAATGAGTGATGGTGGACCGCTGCCTCGCATGAGGAAGACGCCTTCGCTCGTCCCGGTCAGCACATCGCTGTCGATCGGGAGAGCCTGCCATGCCGGCGCGGGCACGCCCGTCACGCGCACGGCGCCTGATCCCGGAGGGCGCGCGTGCGGCAGAGAATAGAGGCCGTGGGAGGTGGTGATCAGCAATCGATCGCGGTCTTCCAGAATATCGTGCACGTTGCCCTGCACACCGCGCCGCCCGTCGAGGACGGTCAGCGACGCCTCGAGATCCACACGCACGAGCGGACCCTGATAGGCGAGCCAGAGCGCGCCTTCGTTGTCGATGAGCGCAGCGGTCAGCGCATCATCGGGCAGCCCCGCTCCCTGGTTCAGGACCTCCCGGATCTCGCCGCTGCTGTCGAGGAGCAGGACGCCCAGCTCGCGCGTGGCCAGTGCCAGTCCATCGCGCAGACGCCGGATCTCGACGACGGTCGTGTCCTCGATGCGTGCCGACGTCGCGGGTGCGGCCGGCGTGGCCGCGCCGGTCGCGTCGATGAAGAAGAGTCCTTCACCGCGAACGGCGGCCAGGATGCGGCGATCTGCCGTCTCCACGACCGCATCCACGCGCTTGCCGGCCAAGCCAGCGGGCACGAGGCGCTGTCGTTCGAGTCTCTGCAGTCCGTCCGCACCCCAGAAGTGGAGTGCGCCGGCGACGAGCCCGCAGCGGAGCGGGCCGTTCCCGCGTTCGCGAAAATCAGCGAGCATCCGCGGCGCACCGCCGGTCCATTCGATGATCATGCGCTCGCTGGCGAAGACGAAGCCTCGGCCGGCCGTGCAGAGGCCGCGCACGTCCCCGACGTCGCGTTGCCCCGGTGGGAGTTGCGGCAAGAGGGAGCGGTACTGGCCGCCCGTGAGATAGCCGAGCTCCCCGATTGCGCCCACGGCGACGAGGCCCGCGGAGTCGCTCTCCACCGCGAAAACCGCGGAACTGTTCGGCAGGGTCACGCTGTGCCACCACGCACCGTCGTACGTGAGAACGCCCTTCAACGTGCCGGCGTGAATGACGCCGCGGCGGTCCTGAGCAACATCAAAAGTCTGGCCGCCGCCATGATGCTCCTTCTCCGGAATGATCCTCAGCATCGGCAACCCGGGACCATCCGCAAGCGCGGCGAACGCCGTCACAGCGCCGAGGACTGTCGCGAGCACTGCTCTCATGCCGGGAGAGATTGACGCCGGGGAGGAGGAATGTCCAGCGAAGCAACCACAGGACCACGATGACAACCGTGGAGCGGTGGGCTTCAGCCCACCGGGCGCTCGCGATGAGTGCGCCGAAGGCGTGTGAGGCTCTTGGGACATGGGTGCCGAAAGCCGCGTACAGCGTCCAAGCCGAGACGGCAGAGGGGTAATGCATCGCGAGAGCCCGGTGGGCTCAAGCCCACCGCTCCACAAGTTTGGGCATTTTTCGTGCGGCCGCAGCGGTGGGCTTTAGCCCACCGCTGAAAATCCATTCGCCAACCCGCTCAGTCTTCGCCGAATCGCACGCGGATGTCCTTGACCACGACCTCGTCGTCCTCGGCGGGCTCGATGAAGAGGAACTCTCCTTCGAGGCCTTTGCCGTCGATGGTGAAGGTGCGGCCTTCGCGGGGGATGTCCAGCGAGTACTCGAGGATCGTGTCGTCGATGCGGATCTTCAACTCGCCGCCGGCGCGGGCACCGACATCGTCGCGTGCGTAGAGGCGGATGGAGCTGACGGGCCGGCCGTGGAGGGGCACGCGGATGCGTGCGCGGCGACCGCCGCACTCGCTGCCGCCGATGCACGCACCTTCATGCGTCACCTCGCGCGGGCCGCCGGGCCAGTCTCCTCCGCGGCGGCGCGTCCCGTACAGCACTTCGATGTCTTTGACCTCGACTTCGTCGTCGCTTTCGGTCTCGATGACCAGCCTCGTGCCTTCCACTCCCTCGACGTCGAGCTCATGGCGCTTGCCGGCTCGCAGGATGTCGAGGGTCCAGCCGATGGTCGTGTCGTCGATGCGCACGGACAGCTTGCCGTCCGCCTTCGTTCCGATGGAGTCGTGCGCGAAGAAGCGGATGCCCAGCACTGGGGCTCTCTCCAGCGCGATGGTGATGCGGTCGCCATTGCGCGAGCATTCGTCGCCGCCGATGCAGGCGCCGGCCCGAGGGTAGGCACGCCAGCCGCCGCCGCGAGGTCCGCGAGGTCCCTCGTCGCGGGGACGCGTGTCGCGTCCATAGAGCACGGCCACGTCGCTGATCTCGACCTCGTCGTCGTTGACCGGCTCGAACACCAGATAGCGTCCGCGCAGTTCTTCCACTTCGAGCGTGAAGACCTCGCCCTTGCGTGGGATGTCGATGTAGCCATCGACGGTGTTGCCGTCGATCTTCACGCGCAACACGCCTTCGGCCTTCGCACCGACTTGATCGTGGGCGCTGAACCGGACGGCCACGACCGGGCGATCCTCGAGCTGGAGACGCAGCCGGCGCTCGCGGCACGACGAGCCGCCGATGCAGCCGCCGCCGTGAAGAGGCGACCAGTCTCCGCGGACACCGCGAAGATCCTGCGCGGTTGCAGCAGTCGTGAGAGTGAGGGAGAAGAGAACGATCAACAGGCGACGCATCGAGTGAACCTCCGTTGCGTGCATTCTATGCGGGCGGCGCGCCCGGAATTTCCCTGCATTGGGTGGGAGTGGCACCCCTCGAATGTCCCCGGCGCGGGACTCCGTGTCATCTTCGGATGTTACCGAGAGGCGATTCCGCGGCGATGAATCTCCATCACGACTTCGCGCGTTCCACCGCGCGATGCCAGGCGGCGATCTTCGCGGCGCGCGCATCTTCCGTCATCGCCGGCATGAAGACTCGCTCCGCGTGCCATTGGCCGTCGATGTCGCTCTCGGACCAGAACCCGATGGCCAACGCGGCGAGACAGGCCGCGCCCAGCGCGGTCGATTCCTTCGTTGAAGAGCGAACCACGGGCACTCCGGCGAGGTCGGCCTGGATCTGCATGAGCAGATCGTTCGCCGCCGCACCGCCGTCGACGCGCAACTCCGTGAGCGCGAGACCGGAGTCGCGCCGCATGGCCGCCAGCACGTCCGCGCTGAGCAACGCGATGGCCTCGAGTGCCGCCCGCGCCAGATGAGCGGACGTGCTGCCCAGCGTCAGGCCCGCGATCGTGCCGCGCGCGTGACTGTCCCAGTGCGGCGCGCCGAGTCCCGTGAATGCAGGCACGAACACCACGCCCCCGCTGTCCGGAACCGATGCTGCCAGCGGCTCGATGTCCGCGGAGGTGGCGATGATCTTCAACCCGTCGCGGAGCCACTTGATGGCCGCACCTGTCACGAAGACGCTGCCCTCCAGTGCGTACTGCGGCCGCTCACCGGCTCCTCCTCCGTGCGCTCCGCACGCGATCGTGGAGAGCAAACCATGCGTCGATGCGACGACCTCGTCCCCGGTATTCATCACCAGGAACGAGCCGGTGCCATAGGTGTTTTTGGCCATGCCGGCGCGCGTGCAGCGTTGTCCGAAAAGCGCCGCCTGTTGATCCCCGGCCACGCCCGCGATCGGGATTCCCGCGGGGATGGGCAGTCCCTCTGCGGTCCGCGCGAGAATCCCGCTCGACGGGCCCACCTCCGGCAATAGAGTCCGCGGGATGCGCAGGATCGAGAGTAACTCGTCGTCCCACACTCTCCGCCGGATGTCGAACATCAGAGTGCGCGACGCGTTGGTTGGATCGGTGAGGTGAGAGCGTCCGCCGGTCAACTTCCAGATCAGCCACGAGTCGATCGTGCCGAACGCCAGGTTCGCGGTGTCTTCCACGTGATCGAGCAGCCAGCGCAACTTCGTCCCGGAAAAATACGAATCGAGGACCAGACCCGTGCGCTCGCGGAACAGCGGCTCCAGTCCGCGCGCGCGCAGCGCGTCGCATGCATCGGCGGTGCGTCGATCCTGCCAGACGATGGCATTCGCCACCGGACGCCCTGTGGTGCGGTCCCACAACACCGTGGTCTCGCGCTGGTTGGTGATGGCGATGGCCGCGATTTCGACGCCCGGCACTTGCGCGATGGCCTCCGCGGCGACGCCGATCTGCGTCGTCCAGATCTCCTCCGCGCTCTGTTCCACCCAGCCTGGTTGGGGATAGAACTGGCGGTACTCGCGCTGTGCGACGGCGAGCACGCGCGCGCGTTCGTCGAAGAGGATTGCGCGCGACGACGTCGTTCCCTGGTCGAGCGCGAGGATCGCTTGCATCGGGCGATTCTATTTCCGGACCGTGCTCTCTTCGGCGATGAAGAACGCGGCCAGGGCATCTTGAACGAAGGGTCCCGCCGGCTTCGCGCCTCGGCGGCGAAAGCACCCGGGGGTCGCGATGTGGTGAAGGGCCGTGCGATCATCGCCGGCTAATGAGTGTCCGAAGTGTGCTGCTGCTCTCGCTCGCGTTCGTGCTGGGATGCCGCTCGACGGATGCCGTCGACGAGCCACCTCCGGCCAGGATCTACCGGCTCGATCGCGCGGGTTTCGTGCAGGAGCTGGTCTTCGCGCAAGGGACTCCGCGCACCGTACGGTTCGATGACTACACCGAGGGCAGCTACCATGTCGACAAACTCGATCTGCTCGAGGGGATCCGCGAGCGGCGTCGTGCCGGGACGCCCATCGCCGCCCTCATCGTGCGGGGACCCGTGGGTCCGATGTGGGCCTACGCCGCGGTGCTCTTCATCCGCGAGGACGGCCTGATTCGAGTGAACACGGTGTGGATGCCGCACGCACGCATCACGCAGAAGTCGACGATCACGATCACGGAACAGGCGTTCGACGAACTGATGCAAGTCCTCGTGAATACGGAGGCCATGACGCGCGGCATTCCGACCGAAGCCGGGTCCACCACAGGTCTCACCGGCAACCCGACCCAGGACCTCGAATGGTCTTACGACGTGCTCGCCGCTCATTGGCGCGAGGATCGGGAAGAGGTCTTTCACACCACGGAGCTCCACACGTTCGCGACACCACCGCCGTCGCTCGTGAAGTTGCACGACGCGCTGGATGCCATCACCGGTGACGCGCTCGTGACCTACGGCGCCGACATCTCCGAGGAAGAGTCGATCTATCACTCACTCGAACCGTGAGTGCCAGTTCTCAACGTGCGCGTAGCCACGCGTGCAATTGAGCGAAGACTTCCGCGCGCGCTGGCTGGGCCTCGTTGAGGATCTCGTGGTACAGGGTGGGGAAGGCGTGCGATTCGACGACGGACGTCGGCGCGGCGGCGGCGAAGGCGGCGCTGCCGCGGGCGTCGACGAGGTGATCGTCGCCGGCGTAGAGGAGCAGGGTCGGCACGATCCATTGCCGGGCGTGCGCGCGCACGTATGCTCCCGCGCCGAGGAGCACGTTCACCAGACGCGGAGTGATGCGGTCGTGGACGAGGGAGTCGGTCTGGTATGCCGTGACGATGCCCGGATCGTGGGAGATCTTCGTGGCGTCCAGGCCGTTGCGGCGGGCGAGGTTCGGGGCGAGTCCGCCCAGAATGCTCACCGCCACGCGGTCTTTGCGCCGGACCGAAATCGCCAGCGCAGGCGAGGTGAGGATCAGGCCATCCACCGGACGACTCCACGATGCGGGCCGTTTCGCGAGAGCCTCGGCGACGAACCGCGCTGCGAGCGCACCACCCATGCTGTGTCCGAGGAGGATCAAACGCGTCGGAGCGGTCTCTCGCACGGCTGTGTCGAGGACGAATGCCAGATCCTCGTAGAGCGCCGCCGCACTCGGGATCGCGCCGCGTTGACCGTCCGCTTGCCCGTGTCCGCGCTGGTCGAAGGTCACGACCGACCATCCGGCCTCGTGCAGTGAGGCCACGACGTGCGCATAGCGGCCGGCGTGTTCCCCCAGTCCGTGCGCGATGACGACCGTTCCGCGACTGGGCTCGGCACGTTCGATGAAAATGGGCAGAGTCACAATGGTTCTCGCTATTACTGCGCATTGCTTACAAGTTGTCAGTTGTCAGTTGTCAGTTGTGGGTGATCGTCCGAGGCGCGATGAGGCGCAGACAACCGACAACCGACAACCCATTGGCCTCGGAGCGACCGCACGTGCCCAAGGCCAGGCCAACGAGCGCTGCCGGTCGCACCGGCTAACGGGGTGCGTCGTGCCAGTGGCCGTGCTCGGCCGACCAGACCTTTCCCGCTGGGGCGGGGCCGGGTGGTTGGGGCTGAGGAGTCGTGGGCTGGGCCGTCGTTGCCGCTGGGGAGGCTCCGGGAGCCGGGCGGGTTGGCGCGGCGTCGTGCCAATGGCCGTGTTCCGTCGACCAGACCTTGCCGGGGGGTGCGGGGCCGGGTTGCGGCGCGTTCGCTCGCGGAGAAGGGGCCGCCGCGGTGCTGCCGGCCTGTGTCTTCTGAGCCCGCGAAGTCATGATCAGCGACGCCAATCCCACCAGGGCGATTACGGCGATGGCCGCCACGAGGACCATCAAGCCACGCGGCATGGAACGGGACTCTTTCCCCTCGCAGCAGTTTTTGAACTTCTTCCCGCTTCCGCAGGGGCACGACTCGTTTCTTCCAACCCGCATGCAACCTCCCGATGTCTCCGCGCACGATACCGCATTGACGGCGCGACCAGTCTGCACAGGCTTCGCCCGACAACCCAACGACGCATTGGCCTGTCATCCCGAGCCGCCCGACGCCGCGCGCCTGAGAGAAAGAAACAGAAGGCTGCGTGCCTGCCACGAGAGCGACCCCTCATCCGCCTTCGGCACCTTCTCCCCTCTGCGGAGGGGAGAAGGCTCTCGGTGTGTGCTCATCGCAAGTAGGAGTGGATCCTCGCGAGAGTGTGTAATCGAGAGTCTTCTCCCCCCGGCTTCTTGGAACTCAGAGGCTGTGCAGAAATCCGGCCGGCTTCCCAACCTGTCATCCTGAGCCGCGTAGACGGCGAAGGATCTCGTGCGAAGAACGACGAGCGTGCGGGTACGAGACAGTCTTCTCTTGTCTGCGCGAGCATCGTTTCCCGCAGGGGATCCTTCGCACCCACCCACCACCCGCTCAGGATGACAGGCTGGGAAAGCCGCGGATTTCTGCACACACTCTCAGGGAGTAGCACGGGGGGACGCCGAGCGGCCTCTTCAGCTTCTCTTCTCGTCCGTGAGCGTGGACAGGGCGGAGACGCTGATGCCCTCCAGCGTCGAGACGAGAGTGTCGAGGTCGTTCACGCGCTCGAGATTGGAGATCGCTTGCTTGATGCGCGGGTCGCCGACGGACTTGTAGCTTTTGAAGCGGTGGGCCATGAACCGCAGCAACGGGATCAGCGTGCCGTTGATCAGATAAGCCTCGCGGGAGATGAGGCCGGCATCGGACACCGACGCCGGCGTGTGCGTGGCAGCGATCGGCAGGCGCGCGGCGTGGAGCTCGCGCAACGCGAGCAGCGTCTCGTCGAGTTTTTGCAGATACGGCGTGAGGTCCGGAGCATCGGCTCTTTGCGGCGACGGAACGCCGGCAACGTCTGCACGCGCCGTCTCGACGGGCCGGGATGAAGACTCGGCGTGCCGGCTCGACGACTCCGCGACGGCGGAGTCGATGGCCTTGGCGATCTCGCCGATGCGATCGGAGACGACGCTGAGCTCGGCCATCACGCGCGCGGCCGGATCCTCTTCGCTGCCGCCCAAGCGTTGCAGACGCACGAAGCCTCGCTTGATGTCTTCCCAGCGGACGCGTTGCGCATCGGTGATGCGCCCGCGCAGCTCGGCGAGCTTGAGCAGATTCTCCTCGGCGCCCGTGGTCAGCGTCTGGGCCTCGCCCTGATAGTGGTCGTCGATCAGGCGCGCGAGCTCGGCGTCGTTCATGGCCGGGAGCACTTTCTCGGCGAGCTTGTTCATGTTGCGGTAGCTGCCCTGCAGCTTGAACGGCGGCTCCGTGCGATAGGCGTTCTGCTGCGCGGCCGACTGCACGTACTGGCGATTGACCTTGGAGAGGAGCTGCTGCACGCGCACGAGCTTCTGGAACACGGCCATGAGCTCGTTCAACTCGAGCGACGAGTAATCGTGCGCGAGCTGATCCGACTGGATCGCCTCGCCTCTGGCCATGCGTACCAGTTTATGAATGTCCTCGGGCTCCCGCGCGAGGAGCGGCGCGGTGATGGCGTTGGAGGTCAGCGCGTTCTCGATGTAACTCAGCTCGAACGCTTCCTCGCGGCCCTGCAGCACCTCGCCGAGGTTGTAGACGTCGGCGCGGTTGGCGAGCATGTCCGGAATCTCGAACTTCTCGCCCGACTCCGTGTAGGGGTTGCCGGCCATGCAGACCGCGAAGCGCTTGCCGCGCAGGTCATAGGTCTTGGTCTCGCCGTTCCACACGCCCTCGATCCTGCGCTGTGCGTCGCAGAGGGAGATGAACTTCTGCAGAAGCTCGGCGTGCGTGTGCTGGATGTCGTCGATGAGGAGCAGGACGTTGTTGCCCATCTCCAGCGCCAGATTGAGCTTGATGATCTCCTGGCGCGAGGTGGCGTTGGGTGCCTCGTTCGGGTCCAGGGAGCGCACGGAGTGTCCGAGCGCGGGACCGTTGATCTTCACGAACACCAGACCCAGCCGGCTGGCGATGTACTCGAGGAGCGTGGTCTTGCCGTAACCGGGAGGCGAGACCAGCAGCAGCAAGCCCATGAGATCCGTGCGCTTCTTCTCACCCGCCACGCCCATCTGTTTGGCCAGGTTGGCGCCGATCAGCGGCAGGTAGACCTCGGAGATGAGCTTGTTGCGCACGAAGGCGGAGAGCACCTTCGGCTGCAGCTCATGCAGACGCAGGCGTTTTCGCTCCCGTACCAGGATGGCGTGGCGCGCCTGCTGGTAGGTGCGGAAGCCGGGGACGCGCTCGCTGGTGAAGCGGCCCAGGCGCGCCAGCAGCTCCTCCAGTTGCAGATCGAGCGTGCCGTTCTGAATCCGCGGATGCTGCCCGAGGAGATTCCGGACGACGGCGTGCGTCCGCGCGGAAGAGACGTCGCGGGGCAGGAGGTCACGGGTGAGGATCGCGGCGGCGGCTTCGATGTCGGAGACGTACGCGCGCACCACCGACCAGCGTCGCGGCAGATCCAGCGAGCGAAGATCTTCGGGACAAGCATCGAGCAGCTTCGCCGCTTCGGCACCGAGCACGAAGCGGATCGGCTCACGGGCGATCTCCTGAACGAGGTACTCGCCCGCGCCGCGTGTGTCACCACACGCGACGGGGAGCCATGCGTCGATTGCGTGCTGGAGCTCGTCGACGAGCGCGACGCGCTCCTGGTCGCGGCCGGCGGATTCCGCGAGATCGGGCACGCGCTGGAGAGCCTGAGCGTGCTGGGCCCAGGCCGCCTTCAGTTTCGCATCATCGAAGAACGCCCAGAAGAGCGTAGCCGCGGCGCGCGCGGTGACGGTGTAGCGCAGCAGACCCGCACTGGACACGAGGTCGCGGAGCTTCTCCGCGATCAGCGCCGCATCGTGATCGTGAACGCCACGCTCGTAGCCCTCGTCGTAGCGTGAGGCCGCGGCGGCGTGGATGTCCTCGCCCAGCGCAGTGTACGCGAGGTACTCGCCGCGGTAGACCTCGCGCGTCTCGGAGACGAGCTCCTGCTCCCAGAAGTCGCGGGACGCATTCAGGGCCGGGTCGTCCACGGGTTGAAAGAACCCGCTGCCGGTGATGTGCAAGTGCGGGACACCTTCGCGCGGCACGAGGGTCAGCTCGATGGCCTGGGTGTTGACCGAGAAGCGGTGGTCGCCGAAGCGGACGATGCTCGTGTCGTCGCCGTCGAACAGGTCGCGGCGGTCGCGCATGGAGCGGGAGGCCTCGTCGCGGGAGGCCTTGAGCCGCCCTTCGATCTCGTCCGCGCGCACGACGTCGCCCAACTCGCGCAACTTTCTCGAAGTGTCGCGCAGCTTGGAGACCATGGCGTCGCCTGCGAAAAAGGCGTTGAGCGCGTCGGCATCGTGGAGCGTCTGCGTCCGCCGCGCGATTCCCTGCAGGATGCGCTCGGCGGCCGACGCCAGTTGCTCGGAGCGTCGTTGCCGTTGATCGACCAGCGACTGTTTCCGCGAGGTCAGGGCCTCGTACACCTCTTCCCGCTTGGTGGCCAGTTGGGAGACGAAGTCGTCGAAGTCGGCGAAGCGGGTCTCCAGTTCTTCGAGATGCAGCATGAGCCTGGCGAGCTCCGCGTCGCAGCGCTCCGGCGTGTCCGCGACGGCCACGGAGTTCGTCACGGTCTGGGAGAAGAGCTGGAATTGCACGGCGAACTCGGCCACGCGTTCTTTGCCGAGCAAGTCCTTGCGGCGTTGAGTGACCAGCGCCCGGACGCGATTGAGCCCGCTCATTAGCGAGGAGATGCGGTCCAGGATCTGAATGCGGACGGCCGGATCGTCGATGGCCAGGGCGCCGAGGATCTCGGTCAGCAGGCCGAGCGCCCCGACGACTTGCTCGAGCTCTTTCACCAGCGCCTCGGCCTCGGTGGTCTTCGTGATCGCGGGGATCTGCGACTCGATGGCCGTGGTCTTGCCGGCGAACGGCGCGAGTGCTTGGAGGTCGGTCAGGAACTGCACGGTCGCCTTCGACGTGTCCTCGAAGCGCTTGACGATCTCCGCTTCGAGCGCGTCCAGACGGGCCCGGTCCACGTAACGCAGCTCGCGCAGCGAGATCGCCTGACCCTGCCGCGAGCGAAGCGCCGCCAGTTGGGCCGTGTAGTCGTCGATCGACCGGCATTCGGGAGCCGTTTTTGCGAGCGCACGTGCGATCTCTTCGACGGCCGTCGAAGCTTGCTGGCGCAACGCTTCGACCTTCTCGAACTCGTCGATGATCAGCTCCGCGGTGGCGCGGATTTCCTTGATGGGAGTGAGCAGATCCTGCACGTCGGCGTGTCCGAGCCAGTGGTAGGCGTCGATGCCTCGGGCGGTCGCGGCGACGAGGTCTTCGTAGGTGACACGCGAGGGGGTTTGTTCGTCGACGAGCCGGCACAGGGAGAGCGCCGACGAGAGTCCGCGCACGAGGTCGCGGTTGCCGATCTTCTCGAGATACGTGCCCGAGGACGGCTTCCTGGCCTGATGGTCGTCCGTGACGAACGGGGTCTGCCAGATCTGCATGCTGTGAACGCGCGTAGGCTCGTCGGAAGTGCTCTGGATGATGACCATCCGGCCGTCGTCGAAGAGTGACCAGCCGTGACAGTGAAGGGGGTTCACGACTTCCTTGCGGATCAGGTTGTACGGGAACAGCAGCGAGCGGCCTTCGTCGCGGCGGTGAAAGACGTAGAGCACGTCCTCGCCGTTTGGGGACCGCACCGAGCGCTGGAGCTCCATGTGCTCGGGCTTGTGATCGAAGACCTTCGACTCGCCCGTGCGCAAGTACGTTCCGCCCGGGAAGATGATGCCGTGGTCCTCGGGGAGCTGGATGCAGGCATGGCCGATGGCGTCGATGCGCTTCACGCCCTTCGAGCGCCGGTTGAACACGAAATGACGCCACTGCTTCTCGCGGTAGGGGAGGATCTTCAGCAGGATCAGGCTGCCCACGATGGCGTAATGGATCTGGGCATCGTCGAGGGACTGGTCGGGGTCCTCCACCGTCTCGCTGTAGATGCCGAGCCCCGTCTCCGTGTTGTCCTCGATCTTGATGGTCAAGTCGCCGTGGAGTGTCTCCACGAAGACTTCGTCGTGGATCGAAGCGTGGGGAAACTTTCCCGCCACGTGGTGCTCGCGGGAAGTCGGGATCCACTCGAAGTCGTAGCGAGGCGGGAAGACATGATCGCGCTCGCCACGGTTGTCGATATAGGTGACGCGCCCATCCACCCCGACGTTCCAGCGGAAGACACGGATGTCCGTGAGCTGATCGCTGGTCTGGAACACGGCCAGGAGCTTGGACTCGACGCGCCGCAACTGCAGCAGGCGTGAGCTGCGGTAGAACTGGTACAGCTCGCGGAAGTCGCGGCGGAAGGTCTCGTCGCGGAGGAAGTTCTCCGGCGCGTCCTGCGGCACGGGTGCGAAGTCCTCGAACCGGTGCAGGCTGAAAACGTCGCTGACCAGGGTCTCCGTCTTGAGGCCGATGAACACGTTGTAGCCGAACAGCAGGAGGCCGCCCACCTCGACGATGTCGCGGGGCACGCAATTGTTCTCGGTGCGGATGCGATCGCCGCCCAGCAGGGCCATCTCATACCCGCCAAAGACCTCGATACGCTTCACGTTGACGGCCGCGGCTTTCTCCGCGAGCTGTTTGCCCGAAGCGATGAGGCGTTCGCGGAGGATCTCGTAGGTGCCCTGTTCCATTGGTGTTTGTTTGCTCTTGGAGTTGCGGGTTGCGGGTTGCGAGTCTCCGAGTCCTCAGCGCGGGCTGCGCCCGACAACGCGAACGGTGAATGATCCTGTCATCCTGAGCGGGTGGCGGAGTGGGGTGCGAAGGATCCCCTTCCGACGGAGCGATCGTCGTGCATCGGCAGGGGATCCTTCGCACCCACCCACCACTCGCTCAGGATGACAGCAGATCTGTGAGCGCCTCGCCCAGAATTTCATCGTAGTAGCAACCCGCAACCCGCAACTCCGAATCAGTCCGCTCGTACGACCGGCACCTTTGCGTTGCTGGCTGGCACGACCGGGGTCTCCGGCTTCTTCACTCCGAGCTTTTCGAGGACCGCCTGTGCCGTGTCGCTTTGGGCGAGGAAGGCGTCGACGGACTTGCCGAGGCCGATCGAGTTGACGAGGCGGTCGAGGAACTCTCCGTCGCCGCCGACGATGTCGATCTTCGCGCTGCGCAACGCTTCGCCGAGGATCTGAGCTTTGGACTGTTCGACCTCCAGACGGGCCCGGATCGATTCGACTCCCAGGAGGCGTTCGTTCTCGATGCGTAGACGGAACTCTTCATGCTCGCGCGTGGCACCGTCGAGTTGCTTCATCGCGTCGGCTTTCTCGTGGATGCCCTGCGCTTCCGCAAGCGCTTTCTCGCGGAGAACCGAGGCCTCGGCCGTGCCGAACTTCGTGAGGGCGGCGGCATCCGCTTCCTTGACGCGAGCCTGAGCCATTCCCGCCTTCTCCGTGGCGATGGCGTCCGCTTCCTTCACCTTCACCTCGGCCAGGCCCTGCGCGGCGGCAGAGGCCTGTTGCCCTTCGGCGCGGCGGATGCTGGCGCGGGCCTCGCGGTCGGCGGCCTCCACTTCTGCCTCCGCGAGCGTGACCCGCTCGCGGGCCTGATGCTGCGCGGCCTGCTCGGCGGCTTCCGCGGCCTTGATGTCCTTGACCAGCCGCTCCTGGGCCTCGGCCTCGGCGGCGATGATCACGGCCTGCCTGTTGCGGTTCGCATCCTCGACCACGCGCAGCGTCTTGATCTTCTCTTCCTCTTCCACCACGCTCTTCTCGACCACGACGCGTTCGCGGATCACGTCCTGGATCAGCTTGCGCTCGACCTCCAGGGCCTTTTCCTTCTCGATGCGCGAGAGCTCCACGGCGCGCTCCTTGGACACCTGCTCGAGCACGCGATCCTTCTCCACGCGCTCGGTCTCGATGCCCACCACGCGCTCGCGATTCTTCTGCGCGACCTCGATCTGGCGTTGCTTGTTCTGCTCGGCGATGGCCACCTGCTCGTCGGTGATGATGCGGGCCGACTCCGAGCGCAGCCGTTCCTCGGCCTGGATCTTCTGCAGCTCCGCGGTCTCGCGGGCGCGCACCGATTCGATCTCGCGCTTCTGCTTGGCCTCGGCGTCGGCCTGCTGGCGTTCCAGCTCCAGGATCGCCTCCATGGCCTCGACGTCCTGCTTCTTGGTCAGCTTGCGCTCGGTGTTCTGGAACTCGTTCGTCTTCACATGCTCGGTCGAAGTCAGGTCCGTGATCTTGCGGATGCCCTGCGCATCGAGGATGTTCATCGGGTCGAGGTTCGTGATCGGCGTCTGCTCGAGGTAGTCGATGGCCGCGTCCTCGAGGACGTAGCCGTTCAGGTCGCGTCCGATGAGCGTGATGATCGCGTCGCGAAACTCATGGCGCTTCGTGTAGAGGTCGACGAAGTCCAGTTGCTTGCCGACGGTCTTGAGCCCCTCGGAGAACTTGGCGCTGAACAGGGCTTCCAGCGTCAGCGGATCCGAGGCGCGAGCGCAGCCGATCGACTGGGCGACCTTGATCACGTCTTCCACCGTCTTGTTCACGCGGACGAAGAACGTGACCTTGATGTCCGCGCGGATGTTGTCGCGGCAGATCAGCCCGTCTTTCGCACGCCGGTCGATCTCGATCGTCTTGACGGAGATGTCCATGACCTCCGCCTTGTGGATGATCGGCAGCACCGTGGCGCCCGTGAAGGTCACCTCGGGCTCGGCCTTCATCTTGTTGACGATGAGTGCCTTCCCCTGCTCCACCTTCCGGTAGAACTTGGCGATCATCACGCCGATCACTATTAAGGCGACGACGAGCACTCCGGTGCCGAGAACGACGGCGATGACGAGATCCATTGGTTTTCTCCGGTTTCTGGTTGTTAGCTGTCAGCTCTTCGCTGTTAGGAGTGACGTGAAGCGAACAGCTAACAGCTAACAGCTAGCAGACGATGGACGGGTCGATCGGCCCGACGTGATAGGTGCCTTCTTTGGAATCGTAGTCGTAGACGATGGCTTTGCTGCCGAGGGTCAGCTCGTTGTCCCGAAAGCAGCGCACTTCGGCCACCAGGTCGCCGACATCCGCGGTGCCGGAGCTCTCGGTCACGCGGAGCGAGCGAATGGTGCAGATCTTTCCCACGAGCTCCTTGCGATGCGGACCCTTCGCGGTGGTGAACAGGGAGCGGAACGGACGGACGGCGCGCAGGCCGAGTCCGAGTCCGATGGCGGCGGAGCCGATACCGGCGCCGATCTGAACGAGCACCGTGTCCGGCAGGAATCGCATCGCGCCGAAGCTGAGCATCCAGGCAAAAACGCTCGACACGCCGATCACCACCGCGATGGGAATCCCGGCGAGCCAGTCGCCGCCGGAGGAATCGAAATCGAAGACCGAGTCGAGCTGGTCCATATCCAGAGCGCCGAGGAGCGTGAGCGCCGCGTAGATGAGGAAGAATCCGATCAGCACCGTGAAGACGACCGTCGGAGCGGACAGTGCGGCGGTCAGGAAGGTCGACATGGCGGACGGGGAAAGTGATAACTTTTTACAGGAGGGAGATGTTCTCGTCCAGAAAAATCGGCTGGAGGGGGTCCTCCGTGACTGAAAATGGTCGACGCTGACGTTTTCTTCACACGGGAAGTCACGGGAGGATATGCCTGTTCCGCTGATCATCCCACAAGGATTATTTATGAAAACACGAACTGCGTTCCTGATTGCCTCACTCAGCCTCTCGGCGATCGCGCACGCGGGCTCCACGGGACAGACCGCGTTGCACATGCCTCAGGGCGATGCCGCCGGCACCGCGAACGGAGACTACGTTTCGGATACCTCCGGTCTGAATACCGTGTATCGCTACTGGATCGAGGTGCCGCAGAGCCTCAGCCGTCTCGTTTTGGAGATCTTCGACGCCGACGTCGGTCGCGGAGGCGGCACGGAAGACACCGCGGGCCGCGATCGCGATCGTGGCGGCGGGTTCACGACGGCCGCGGTTTACCAGCTCTTTCGGCCGGGCGCGGGAACCGCGATCACCACGCTGAACTGCAACGCCGCGACCTGCACCGACAACGCCTGGGACACCCTCTACGACGAGCAACTCGCGAAGACGGTCCGCGACAATTTCGGAGCGGTCAGCTACGCCAACAATGACGGCACCAACAACTGGGCCGCGAACTGGGTCGAGTCGGAAGGCGGCGCGAATCCGGCCGCGGGGGACATCGTGATCACCGGCGGCGAGTTGCGCATGGGCGAAACCGGGGGTGCCAGCGTCAATATCTACCGGCAGGTCGACCTCAGTGCCACCGGACTGAATCTCACGACGGCAACCCTCACTTATGACTACCGGACCACGGGAACGCTGGAGGCCGGGGACTCGATGGCCGTGCAGGTCTCCGCGAACGGTGGTGGGTCCTACACGACCCTGACCACGTACACGGGCAACGTCAGCGGTTCCGCGAGTTTCAGCATCACCTCTTCCATCGCAGCGAACACCCGTATCCGGTTCGTGGTGGATTCCGACAACAACGAGTTTTATCACGTCGATAACGTGCAGATCGCCGGCAACGGCCCCATCCTCAACGGGCATTGGGAGCTCCGGATCGACATGAATGGCGGGAACGACATCAATGCCATCGGCATCCGCGCGCACGACGGCACCTCCGGCGCGGGCGGCACCGAGCTCAACGTCTATGCCGATTCCATGATGTCCCTGGGAGTCAATCCCGATCCGGGCGCCAACTCCCAGACCTTTACTCTCTATCCCTGGATCACTTCCGGGTGCCAGGCCTCGCAGAACGACTTCGACCGCGACACGAACAGCGGCAACACCGGCTCGGTGACCTACACCAGCCGCAGCGGCGGCTTCACCCAGACCTTCGCCTCGACGACCCTGTCTCAAGACAACGATTGGAATCACGACAACCTCACCCGCTGGGGCGATGACGACGAGTCGGACGACTACGGAATCTGGACGTTCAGCCCGACCATCACCACGTACGGCTCCACGAGCGGCAACTACGAGACCACCTACGTCGGCAGCTACCTGACCGCGGGCGATCCGACGGCCAACCCCATCGTTTCCGGCGGCAATCCGGCCGCCTTCCGGGTCTACCTTCCAACCGACGCGGGCGCGGCGCCAGTCAAGCCCTATCTCGAGCAGTTCCTCACCCACAATCGCACCTTCCCCGGTCCGAATCCGGCGGTGGTGGGCACGCAGACCGTCTACACGGTCACGATCCGCCTCGAGAATCCGACCATCTATCCGATCACGTTCAGCGCCAGCAATCTGATCACCGCCAACATCCCCGGCGGAGGCGTGACCTATGGCGGCAATCCCACCATGACCCAGGGCAGCATCGCCTCCGCGCCTGGCATCGGCGGGACCGGCAACATCACCTGGAACCCCGGCACCGTTGCCGCCGGCGCGACGATCCTCATGGCCTACGACATCCGCGTCACTCCGCCGTCCGGGGCGCGTCTGGCCGTTACGGGAACTCCGGGCGGTGCGAATGGAACGCGTGCGCAGTACGTCGATGAGACCGGCAACACGACGCAGGCACGCTCGACGTACTTGATGGGCGGAGTCTGCGAGCTCGCGGTCACCGCGGGCCTGGCCACGGAGGCTCTGATCTCGTCGTTCTCACTCGACGTTCGTGGCGGCGCCACGGATGTGGAATGGTCGACCGCGTCCGAGGCCGGAACGATCGGCTTCAACGTCTACCGCGCCGCGACCGGCGAGCAGGTCAACGCCACGCTCATCCCGGCCAGCATGAGGCCGCATGGCGGCAAGTACCGGCTGGCCGACACCGGCAATCTCGACCCGAACGCGACCTACATCGTCGAAGAAGTGACCGCGAGCGGGAACCGCAAGCGTTACGGACCGCTGAACCATCTCGAGGGCATCGACCGCGACGAGCTTCGCCGCCGCGATGGCCGCCGCTTCGAGACCACCACCTCCGCGGTCTGGGACATTGGCTCGGACGCAGTGAAGGAGAAGATCGTCGCGGCCATGGTCGGAGTGCGCGAGACGGGCATCGTCCGCGTGACTGCGTTCGCGCTCGCGGAGGCTCTCGGCGAGAAAGAGAAGACCGTCACCAAGGCACTCGAGACCGGCAAGGTCGCGGTGACGTCCAATGGCGGCCGGGTTTCGTGGACCACCGACGGGCTGAATCTGTACTTCTTCGGCGAGAAGACCACCACCGTCTATTCGAACGAGCGCGTCTACCGCGTCGAGCTCATCGCCGGCACGCCCATGCAGTCCGTACAGTGGGGCTCTTCCAATACGCCGGTGTCATCCGCCTTCGCCTCGCTCGAGCTGGAAACGAATGCCTTTGCGGCCACCGTCGTTCCGCTCGATCCGGCCGGCGACTTCTACTTCTGGGACTTCGTCCTCAGCGGCGATCCGACGTTCGGACGGAGAACGTTCAACGTCCAGATCCCCGCCATGACCAACGCCAACGGCGCGTCGCTCGAGGTTCGTCTGCAGGGAGCGCTCAAGGACGCACAGCACACCGCCCGGGTCTACCTGAACAACACTTCTCTCGGAGACCTGTCGTGGGCGTCCTTCGACGGGCGGACCGCGACGTTGACCATTCCTCCGGGCGTGCTGCTCGATGGCGCGAATGAGATCGAGGTCGAGGGACTCCTCGCCCCGGGCGCGTCGTTCGACGTGTTCTACGTGGACGGCTTCACGGTGACCTATCGCAAGTACGCGCGTCCCGAGGGCGGACGCGTTGCGGTGCGCACCCAGGGAGCCCTCGGTGCCGGTCCGTTCACGACGGCGCCGATGATTCTGGATGTGTCTACCCCCAGCCGGCCCGTGGTGGTCAAGGGCGCGTCGTTCCAGTCCGGAACGGCGAACGTGGTCATACCCGGCGGCACCAAGAGTCTCTATCTCGCGGAAACGTTTGTCGCTCCGAGCTCTCTGCGCGGAACACCCGAGGTGAAGCTCAAGGGCAAGCTGCGCGCGGACTGGGTGATCGTCGCCCCGCGCGCGATGCGAGGCCCGGCCGAAACGCTGTCGCAACTGCGTCAGCGCGACGGGCTGACCCCGATGGTGGTTGATTTGGAGCAGGTTTACGATGAGTTTGCGGGCGGCAACGTCACCCCGCTGGCCATCCGCGACTTCGTCCGCTCGACGCGAAGCTGGAGCACTGCCCCGCGGTACATCGTGCTGGCGGGTATCGGTTCGGTCGACTACCTCGGCGTCGAAGTGGCGCCGGGACCGATGCCGCCGATTCTCACCTCCACCCCCGACGGCCTCTACGCCGCGGACTCTCTCTACGCCGACTTCAACGGCGACAAACTTCCGGATGTGGCCATTGGCCGCATTCCCGTGACCTCGGCGGCCGAGCTCTCGACCTACGTGAGCAAGCTCGCCGCGAACGCGCGGATCAGCGTCGGTGCGTCGCCGATCGTATTCAGCGCGGACGCCGCGGACGGCGGCGCGAGCTTCCGTGCCGAGAGTGAGCTGGCGGCCAGCTCGCTCGAGGGTCGTCCGTCCACGAAGGTCTATGTCGACGATCTCGGCGGCGCCACTCGCGCGGCGCTGCTGGCCGCGTGGCAGAACGGCACACCTCTGGTGAGCTGGGTCGGTCACGGTGGTCTCGATCAGATCTCCAACGGCGGTGTCTTGACGTCGTATGACGCGCCATCGCTCGAGTCCTCCGGCCGGCTGCCCGTGTTCGTGGCCATGACCTGCACGATCAACCGTTTCGAGAACGGCTTCGTCGACCCGCTCGGAGTCGCGCTCACGCGCGAAGACGGTGCGGGCGCGCTGGCCGTCTGGTCCGCATCCGGCCTCTCGCAGCACGCACAAGCCGGCGAAATTCAACGAACGTTCATGCACCTGGCCGCTCAGGCTTCGCCGGACACCCGCCTCGGCGACTTGATCGTTCGTGCACTTGCAACGCACAAGAGCGATACTTCCAGCATCTATCTGCTTCTCGGAGATCCAGCCATCCGGCTCGATCTGCCAACGGAGGTGACGAATGGCGGTAACCCGGTCGACAGGGGAGAATGACGACGAGAAGAAGCGCAAGCCGTATTCGCCGCCGGTGATCGTTTCGCGAGAGCTCCTGGAGGCCATGGCGGCCATCTGCTCGCCACGTCCCCCTGCGAAAGCCAACGCGGGACAGTGTCCCCGCGGTCCTATCAGTTCCTGACGCGTTGGTCGCGCCCGGCTGCTCCACGGCCGGGCGCAGATCATCTTCGGTCGAGCTTTCCCTCACTTCGCGTTTCCCGCCAATCGACAGTTCGGTGCTCGAGACCGGACGCTTAGTACAGCGACGTAAGAGGTCCACCCGACGCTGTTGTCGTTGTCGGTTCTCAGTTGGGAGGTGATCCTTCCACGGCGCGATCGGGCGCAGACAACCGATCACCGACAACTGACAACCCAGCCGACCGGACACTTTCCTACGGGGAGCTGTACTTAGCGGACCCGTCCGCACTCGTGACCGAATCGAAGCAGCGTAAAGCGATATTTCGGGCGAGATTGGGTTCTGAATGACGCTCCGTTGTTGGTGAGCGTACGGTGCCTTGACGGCGAGGCCGTAATCTCCAACACGAGACCGGCGCTCCGGGAGAGAGGGCGGCGCGTTCAATGGAGGGCAGGGTGCGTGGGTCGCCCCGGCCGGAACGAGCCTGCCTTTCGCGAGTGCCAAAGCAGTCCAAATCGGGCGCCCCAACGCCGCATACGATCGCGGATGCGAGATCACGCACGTCTCGTCTCGCATGTTCAGGAGAATCGATGAAGACGCTGTCGCTTTCACTGGCCGTACTCATGATTTGCGCAGTTCCCGTTTTTGCGGGCTCGACCATAGCGGGGCACGTGCATATGCCGCAGGGGAGTGCCGCGGGCACGGCGAATGGCGACTACGTCACCGCCAATCCCGGCGGAATCAACTCCGTGTACCGGTACTTCATCGAAGTGCCACCGTCTTTGGGCCGGTTGCATGTCGAGCTCTACGATGCGGACGTCGGTGCCGGCGGAAGCGGTGAAGCGAACACCGGTTTGGATCGTGCGCGCGGAACGGGCTTCAACACGACCGCGACGTATTCGCTCTTCGACCCCTCGGGCGCGTCGAGACCGGTGTCCTTCACGACAGGCGACGCAGCCGGCCCCGGCAACGCCGCGTGGACCTCATTTTTTGATTCGACCGGAACGGGAGTGACCAATCCGACCGTTCGCGACGAGTTTGGATCGAACTCTTACGCGAACAACGACGGGACCGATAACTGGAGCACGGACTGGGTCGAAACCGATGGTGGTGGTGGCGGTGCGACGGGCGGCGCCATCCGCGTGATCAGTGGCGAGCTGCGGCTGCAGGACAATGTGAGCGGCACGCCGAACATCTATCGGCAGGCCAATCTCTCGGCAATGGGCCTGACCACGGCCACCCTCACCTTCGATTACCGGACCTCCAATAATCTCGAGAATGATGACGACATCCAGGTTCGCATCTCCGGCAACGGAGGCGCGAGCTACACGCTGCTGGAGAATTTCTCCAATGACAGCAGCGGCTCCCGTTCCTATGACATCACGTCTTTCATCGCCACCAATACGCGCGTGCAGTTCCTGCTCGACGATGGATACGGGGACAGCGAGTTCTTCTATGTGGACGACGTCCAGATCACGGGGAACGCGCCTGTCCTGCCGCTGACGGCGGGACACTGGGAGCTGCGCATCAGCCAGGCCGCGGGCGGCGACGACATCAACGCAATCGGCATCCGTGCCCATGACGGAAACTCCGGCGCCGGCGGGACGGAGCTCAACGTCTACGCGGACTCGCTCATTTCGCTCGGCATCAATCCCGGCGGCACGGGATCGAGCGCAGCGAGCCGCACCTATCAATTGCACCCATGGATCACGTCCGGCTGCACGGCCTCCCAGAACGACTTCGACCGCGACGTCGACAATGCGGACTCGGGCAACACGGGCTCGGTGGTCTTTACGAGTCCGGGAGGCGCGTTCACGCAGACATTCCTTTCCGCCACTCTCTCCGGCGACAACGCCTGGAACCGCGACACCTTCACCGGCTGGACCACCGGTCAGGATGCTCAGGACTACGGTGTGTGGACCTGGGCGCCGACCATCACGACCTACAACAACAACGCGGGATTGAACGGCAACTACGAGACGACGTACATCGGCAACTCCTCGGCCGATGCGAATCCGCCGTCCGCGAATCCGGAGCCCAATACCTTTCGCGTCTACCTCCCGACGGACGCCGGCGCCGCGCCCTTGAAGCCTTACCTCGAGCAGCAGGTGCGTCACAATCGGACCTTCTCCGGCGGCAGCACCGTCTCCACCGGCGTCACATCGACGTTCACGGTGACCGTGCGCATCATCAATCCCACGGCCTTCCCCATTACGTTCAGCGGGGCCAATCTGGTCACGGCCAATGTCCCGGGAGGAATCGTGCTGTACGGGGGCAACGCTTCCGTGAGCCAGGGCTCAATCGTTTCTCAGCCGACCGTGGGAACCGCCGGCAACATCACTTGGAATCCGAACAGCCCCACGTCGCTGGCTGCAGGCAGCGAGGCCATTCTCGCCTATGACGTGCGCGTCACGCCGGTCATGGCCTCTCCGACGACCATCCCCGTGACCGGGGACGCGGCGAGCGGAACGCGGGCGCAGTATGTAGACGAGACCGGGAACACCACGCAGGCGCGGGCGACGTATCTGCTCGGCGGCTTGTGTCCCTTGTCCGTGTCGCGTTCGTTTGCCACGCCCGTGCTGATCTCCTCATTCCATGCGGAGTCTCGCGGCGGCGCGACTACGGTGCGCTGGCGAACCGCCTCCGAGGCGGGCACGATCGGGTTCAACATCTACCGCGCGGATGGGCATCGCGTGAACGAGTCACTCATCCCCGCCAGCCTCAAGCCTCACGGCGGCGCCTACGAGGTTCTCGACACCGGCAATGACGCTCCTGCTGCCGGTTACTTCGTCGAGGAAGTGCTGTCCAGCGGCCAGACCCATTCCTACGGCCCGCTGCACGAGATCCACGGACTCGATCGCGAGAAGGCCCGCGCCGGGCGCGACCGAAGGCTGCAAGTAGTCTCCGCCGGGATCTCCACGGAGATCGACTCGAGTCAGGCCACGCGACAGACGATGTCCGCCGTGATGGTGGGCGTTGCGTCGACCGGTCTGGTCCGGGTGACCGCCGCGGATCTCGCGAACGCTCTTGGAACGACAGAGAAAGACGTGGCCAAGTCGCTCGCGAAGGGCGACGTCAACGTGACCAGCTTGGGCGAGAAAATCTCCTGGACGACGGACGGACAGTCGCTGATCTTCTTCGGCGAGGCGAGCACGTCCATCTATTCCTCGGAGCGGGTCTATCGCGTGGACCTCACGGGTGGCGGTCTCCGGATGCAGTTGCTGCCGATGGGGGCGAGCCCCGCGGTCGTCACCAGCTTCACGACCTCGCTCGAGATCGAGAGCGACGTCTTCGCGTCGACGGTGCTGCCGATCGATCCCGAGGGTGACTACTGGTTCTGGTCGTACGTCCTCAGCGGCGATGCCACCGAGGGACGCCGGACCTTCAACGTGGACGTTCCGGCGGTCGCCTCCGGAGGCAGGGGCGCGGTGTTGTCCGTGCGTCTGCAGGGTGCCCTCAAGGATGCCGCCCACGGTGCGCGCGTCTCGCTCAATGGCGTTCCCCTGGGCAATGCCACCTGGACGTCGTTCGAGGCCCGCACCACGAAGTTCAACCTTCCGGCCGGCGCTCTTCACGACGGGACGAACGAGATCGCGGTGGAAGGCATCCTCGCTCCGGGATCGCCGTTCGACGTCTTCTACGTGGACGGCTTCGCGCTGCAATACCAGCGGATGGCCAGGCCGTCCGGAGGGCAGTTGGAGGTGGGCTCCAGCGGCCGGGTGACGGCGGGTCCCTTCCAGGCCCTGCCCATGATCGTCGACATCTCCAACCGTAAACGGCCGTCGGTCATCACCGGAGCACAGTTGGGTCCGGCCGGCATCGTTGCGGTGAACGTGCCCGGCGTGAAGGGCGGCACGCTCTTCTTCTCCGAAAGCCTCTCGGCTCCGAGCTCGGTTCGCGGCGTCCCCGCCTCGAAACTGACGGCGAAAAAGGCGTCCGCGGATTGGGTGATCATCGCGCCGGAATCGATGCTGGCCAGCGCCGAGTCTCTGGCAGCACTGCGCAGGAGCGATGGACTGTCCACTTACGTGGCTGGGCTGCAGCAGATCTACGATGAATTCGCGGGAGGCAATGTCACCCCACATGCCATTCGCGACTTCATTCGCTGGACTCGCACCTGGAGCCGGTCGCCCCGGTACTACGTGCTGGCGGGCAGCGGCACGATGGACTATCGCGGCATCGAGGTCAGCCCCGGAGTGATGCCCCCGCTGATGACCTCCACGCCCGACGGGCTGTATGCCGCGGACTCGATGTTCACCGACTTCAATGGCGACGGGCTGCCGGACGCGGCAATCGGACGCATCCCCGTGTCGACGTCCGCGGAACTGTTGGCCTACGTCGGCAAGCTGGCGAGCAACCGTTCGAAGAGCGTGAGCACCGCACCATTGATCTTCACCGCCGACGCCGCGGACGGATCCGCGAGCTTCAGCGCGGCCAGCAACCTCGCGGAAGAGCCCTTCGCCTCTCGCCCGGTCACCCGGGTCCTGCTCGACCAGTTGGGTCCGGCCGCAGCCCGGACCACGTTGCTGGAGGCTTGGCGGGACGGAACGCCACTGGTCAGTTGGACCGGGCATGGCGGTCTGGACCAACTGTCCTCTTCGGGTCTCCTCACAGCGTACGACGCGGAGACGCTCCAGTCCGCGGGCAGGTTGCCCGTAGTCGTGGCCATGACTTGCACGATCAATCGTTTTGAGAACGGCTGGGTCGACCCCGTGGGCGTGACACTCACGCGACAAGAGGACGGCGGCGCTCTCGCGGTCTGGTCAGCCTCCGGGCTTTCCAACCATGCGGACGCCAGTGCCATGCAGCGCACCTTCATGCGGCTGGCCGCGCAGTCGCCGGGCGCGCGGGTCGGCGATCTCGTGGTCGCCTCACTCAACTCGCATGCGCGTGACACGTCCAGTACGTATCTGCTTCTGGGCGACCCGGCCGTGAAGCTGGACCTTCCGGCGGAGCTCAACCCGGGCGGAGGCTCACCACCGTCGGGACGGGAATGAGGTTGCCAATCAGCGCAGCCTGCGTGCGGGCTAGCCTGTAGGGGAGAGCGTGTCGCCGACCATCTCGGCGACGCGCTCCATCTCTTTCGGGACGCGCGTCGGGGATCCGGTGAGGACCTCGGCGAGACCGGGACAGAAGTTGAGCAGCCTGCCGTGCGGATGCGCGGCTACCACATGCGCCGCTTCCACCGTGTCGCGCCGGATTTCGTCGAAGGCGGTTCCCCACACCTCGCCGATGCGCACGTCGTGCAGATTGGCCACTGCGCGACGCCACTGCACGCACGGGTAGATGTTTCCGTACGGATCGATGGCGATGCCCGACGATCCGGCGCCGCAATGCTTCTCCGGCAACGGAAGGGGCTCGGACTTGGACTCGAGCGCCTGGGGTGCTTGAAGCGCGAGCGCCGCGCGGTAGCGATCGCTCTCCACCTGCATCAGCTTGCGGATCCCCTCGCGGCTGGGGGAGACATCGAGTGGCGAGCGGTCGCCGTCATCGCGAGGCGAGACCTGCAGGTCGAAGCGAAGCGGGAGCCCGAGGGAGTCGCAGAGCGCGTACATCTCCGCGGTCTCGTTCTCGTTCCACGACGTGAGCGTGCTGTTGACCTTGACGCGCAAGCCGATGGCCAGCATGTCGTGCAGGTTCTCGATCAACCGAACGAAGCTGCCCGGCACACGAGTCTGCCGGTCGTGCGCCGCGGCACTTGCTCCGTGCAGGCTGACTTCGACCACGAAGGGGTCGATCTCGTCGTGAAGACGTCGCGCCAGCTCGCCGCGCAGGGCGTGACCGTTGGACTTCACGCGCACGACGAAACCGAGGTCGCGGGCCAGCGTGCCGATGCGGAAGAAGTCGGCGTGGGCGAGCGGCTCGCCGCCACTGAGCGTGACATTCAGCACATTCATCGCGGCCAGATCGCGGAGGAACGTGGCGTACTGCTCGAACGATAACGGCTTGCCGCGCAGACCCAGATCGTTGTAGCAGAAGAAGCAGTCCAGATTGCAGCGGTAGGTGAGCTCGATCAACGCGGAGAAGAGCCGGTTGTCGCTCCAGGTGCGCTCCATCAGCCCGTCGTAGGTCATGTGCCCGCCGCGACGCCCGCGTCGACGAGCTCGCGCGCGAAGCGGACGACATCCTCTTCGATGACCGACGGCTCGGCGTCGAACTCGCCTGCCAGGAGCGCCGCGCATTCGCCGAGCGTGCGGGTTCCGTCCGAGAGCTCCAGCAGTCGCGTGCCCACCTCGCTGATCACCAGCGCTTCCGCCGTCTTCTGATTGATGACGATCCCCTCTTCCTCGAAGCGGCGGAAGCGCGTGCGCGTTTGGAGAGCGAGTGTGGTGCCGAGGTCGATCATCGCAGCGATTTCAGTATAGGCCACACGTCGCTCTCGAGGCCGAAGGTCAGCACTGCGCGGGACGTGGCCGCGGCGATCTCCTCCGCGCGATCGAACAGCGCCGCCGTTCGATGTGGGTCCTGATTGACGTAGGGGGAGGCGCGCATGAGCAGCGAAACGGCATTTGCCAGCGGCATGTTCCGCAGGGCGGCCCGGCCTGCGTGATCGACATCCTTCTCGAGGCCGACGACAGAGCGCAGTCGCTGTGGCGTGTTGCTGAGATCGGTTTCCGACAGATCTCCGGTGAAAGGTAGGGGAAGGATGGTCCAGTGATCGCCCTCGCGCACGACGGCGTTGAGGTCGTCGCTCAGCACGGGCAGTCCCGCGCACAGCGCCATGCGCGACAGCGTCGACTTTCCACCGCCGGAAGGACTGGGGAACACGTGGCCGTCGACGGCGGCGCTGTGGATCAGCAGACCACCTGCGGCCAGGAGGCGTGCGGCGAGGACGGGGCGGAGGACGTTCTCGAGGATTCCCCAGAACTCGTCGTGATCCTCGACGGAGGTCCAGACTCCGGCTCGCGAGGTGCCGAGCTCGGCGCGGGCCATGAGTCGCATCCCGGCCATGGCCACCGCGGCTTCGCTCCAATCGAGGTCGAGCCAGTACTCCCAGCCGCGGGTGTCGATCTCGCGGAAGTCGGAGAGCGGCGCGCGAAACACGTGAAACGTGGCTGCCGCGACGCGGTTGTCCATGCGCGTGAGGCGAGGACCGTAACGTGTCTCCAGGCTCGCGGCCTGCGTGGAGGACAGGCCCTCGATTCGATAGATCTCGCCCGCCAGTTCCACCGTGACCTGTTCCCCGCCCCAGACCTCGCCGGAGAGTCGCCGTGGAAAGAGAGAAGGCTCCATGAGGAATCGGGAACCGAAGTCCGTCAACGCGCCAGCCTCCGCACGACGATGCGCAGAAATGCGACCGCGGCTCGCAGGCGGTCGGAGACGGCGACCGGCACGTCCACGGCGCCGACGATCTCCGTCCTCGCCACCGGAGCGTCGTGCTCGTGGCAGTGGTCGCCCTTGGTGACAATCCCGGCCGTCCTCCAGCCGAGAACGCGGTGTGCCGCGAGCTCGCCCGCAGGCGTCCGGAACACGATGACGTCGCCCGGCAGGTACACGCGCCGCGCGCGGACGGAGACCGCCTCACCGGAGGCAAGGAGCGGTTCCATGCAGTGCCCGCGCACGATCACGGAGGAGTGCCCCTCCCGGGCCAGGTCGCGGAGTACGGTGACGGCGCGGCGATCCACGAGGCCACTCTACCGGAGACGGGCGGGGCCTGCGCTGCGTTCACCGATGCAGGGCCAGATCGCCCTCTTCGATGAGCTGGGCGTCAAGTGCGAACCGGCATTGACGTTTTTATCCGGATAAAAGTAAGGCATGCTATCCTGCAAATGATCTAGGGAGTAGCCATGACGCTGTCGACAAATCGTTTCCTGCTGCTGGTCACCGTGTTGCTTGCCGGCGGATCCATTTTTGCTGAATCGGCGCGATCTCCGGCGCGAGACGTCGAGAGCATCTGGGGAGATGTGCTCATCCAGAGCGCCGGCTCGGGTCGTGTCCAGGTGCTGGTGGATACGTTCAAAGGCGGTCGCGACGGATTCGTCGACCAGTGGTTCACCCTCGAGGCGGAGGATGCCGCTCTCGATCCGGTCTCGATTCACTTGCCCGTCGCGGAGATTCTGCACTACGAAGGAGGGATGCGCATCACCTCCGCGGATCACGGCACCTCCTATGACCTCGTGGTGGCGGACTTCGAGCGCACTCTGCCCAATCATCAGCACTTCCCGGTCCAGCGATTTGTGGGGTTCGGCCTGTCGCACAACATCGGGGACACCGGCCTCCGCATCCCGAAGTTCAAACGAAACGCCTCGGATGCCTACGACTGTGAGAGTTGTCTCGTTCAGGATCCCAGCCCCGGCGGCGGCTCGGGTGGCGCGGCATGTGGAAGCGGAGGTCCGGGCTCGACGTCGTGCAGTGTCTCGAACAGCACCAACAGTTGCTCGGTCAGTTGCGCCAGCGGCTACTACGCCTGCTGCAACGTGATCGTCGACTTCACGAGCTGCCGTTGCGTGCGGGGCTGAGCCGGCACGGCGTGGGCTATCCTCTTTCGTCGCCGCAGGCGTTTTGAAAGCGGAGCGCAGGCGTCCCGCCGGCTGGCCTGGGGGCGTCCTCGCCCCGGGCGGGGGAGCGCGCCTTGCGCGCTCGTCTCGCAATGCTAAGTACAGCTTCCCGGAAGTCGGTGTCCAGTGTGTAGAAACTGTTGCTTGTCATCCCGAGCCGGCCCACGCCGCGCAGCGGCGCGCCTGAGAGAAAGAAACAGAAGGCTGCGTACCTGTCATGAGAGCGACCCCTCATCCGCCTTCGGCACCTTCTCCCCTCTGCGGAGGGAGAAGGCTCTCGGTGTGCGCGCATCGCGAGCTGGGTTCATCATTCGTTGAACTGGTGCATCGCGAGGGTGTGGAATCGAGAGCCTTCTCCCCCGGCTTCTTGGGGGGAGAAGGTGGCTGAAGGCCGGATGAGGGGGGCGATGCAGCCTCCGATGAGTTTGCATTCTGACCCCTGCAAACACTGGAAGTTTCTTGGAAGCGTCGCTCGACGCTCGGGATGACAGCACACCCTCCGTGACTTTCACGGACGAAGTCGAGCGGACACTCGTTTCCGGGGGACTGTACTAACCCGCATTTCTCACAGCCCTTCTGCTACGACAGCCGATAGCGGCCTGCCTGCTTCGCCGAACGGCGATTTCGCTCCTCAACATAGTGTTCAACTATGCCTTCGTCGCGAAATCGCCGTTCGACTCGCATCCAGGCCACTCTCGCCTGTTTCGCGACGAAGGGCTGTGAGAAATGCGGGCTAAGGCTTCGGCTCGAATGCCCCCGCCCGCGGCGGGACGCCGGCGCTCGTCGGCTCCCGTCCTCAAGTTCGATGGCGTCATGTGGCGGCTCAAAATGTCCAAACTCCAAGCGCCCGCGTGTGCTGAGCCGCATGACGGCGACTCAGCACAACGCGCAACCAGCGCCGCCGGTCGTACCGGCTAGGGCCAGGCGGAGTTCGAGCATCCGGAGTCGGTGATTGCCTGGGCCAGGTTGGTCGGTGGTTTGAGCACCTCGGCGGTGAGAGCGAGAGCGCTGACGGGGCAGGACTTCACCGTGGTCGTCGGAGGCGTCAGTCCTTGTTCAGGGCACTTCGTCGTGATCAGGTCGTAGTACGCGATGAAGTGTTTTGCTCCGCTGGCCTGCCAGGCGGGGTCGCTGAGCATTTCCTCCGGAATGTTGGCGACGTAGGCCGTGGCTCCGCCTCGGAGGGTGAGTGCTTTGAGAACACTGCCTGCCTGCGCGGTGATGATCAGCTCTCCGTAGTTCTTCAGCTTGAGCTGGGTATCGAACCGCCGCTCACGCGTGGAGGTGAAGTGTGCCGCGCAGGTGCCGAGCTGGCCGACAGGGATGCTGATCGTGGCCGCGACGTCCGCCTCGGCGATGCCGGCCCCGCACTTGGGGCGGGGCAGCGGGAGGCTCACGTTCTGCACCGTGGCATTGCGCCCGTCCGTGTGGAACTTCACCAACTCACCCGACAGCCGCACGAACCGGTAGCGAGGGGGCTCAGAAACATTCGTGCGAGTGAGGTGCGCCGGGAGACTCTCGGACGTCCACCCGATCTCGGTCAGGAAATCGTTCTGGTCATAGATGATGAACGCCTGATGGGGCTCGACGGTTTTCGCTTGGAGGAAGTCGACATCATCCGTGAGCTGGATCTCTTCGTGGACGTGAGACTCGACCCGCGGGACCAGGACGTGTAAACCGGGGACGTTTGGCACTTGCGACGAGAACAGTGCCAGGCCGATGAAGTGAATGGTGGCGATGAGCTCTTTCATGATGTGCCTCGACTCGGTCAAAGGTTGCTGAGGACTCCGACGGGAGACCACGTCGAAGGATGGCTCAGACGCGGATCGGATGACTGCAGCATGTCGATCTGCGCCGATTGCAACGCGCGGGCAGGCGCCATGTCCGCGCGAAGATGGAGATGAAATTTCGTGAACAGAGCGCTGGCCAGGTCGTCGTCCACCTCCCACAGAGTTCCGACGACTGCTCGGGCGCCCGCCTTCAGGAAGGCTCGGGCGATGCTGGGCATCCCCGCGACGTGTGAGCCCGATCCCTGGAAAGTGCCACAGGCGGAGAGGACCACCAAGGGGCGATGGCGCAGCGGCAATCGGGCGATCTCGCTCGCGCCCAGGATGCCATCGTCCCCGTCGTTCGGGGCCAGGAGCAGCGCGCCATAGGACTCGGCGGCGTTGCTGTCCGCGTGGCCTGCATAGTGAATGAGGGCGCTGCCGGCAGCGGCCGCGAGAAATCGGGAGCGCGTCGCTTCGTTGCCGATGATGAGTGCGGCGTCGTGCATGGCCGCCACTTCGGAGGCTTCACGGCGGCTGTGCGGAAGAGGGAGCCAACTGGTCGTTGGATCCGCGATGACGACCGCCGGCCGAAGCGCGCCGCCCGTCTGCAATTGAGAGCCTCGCGATGACGGCGCGAATCGCAGGGTGTAGTCCTGGACGAGAAAGCGTCCCGTCCGCTCGTCCAGGAGGGCCGCGAACGGAAGCCCGTGCAACTCCCGATCCGGCACGATCACGACTTCGTCGATGCCGGCCAGACACGCCGACACGGGGAGGATCAGCAATCGGTACAGCGCGGCCACTTCGACGCGGATCGACGCGACGTCCGACGCGCTGCGAATCTGTTCCGACAACTCCAGCACGCGCGCCGCGAGCGTGGCCCGGTCGACGGGCACAGTTTGGGCGGTCACACCGCCGCGCACTGCGCAGAAGATGGCCAGGTTTTGCCGGAGCATCGCGTACTCGACCACGGCCATGCGTGCGGGGAGTGGCGCGGGCTTCAGCGAGCGATCCAGCCAGCCCCGCGCGCCATCCGTGACGAGGAACGCCTCTTCGGCTTCTCCCCTCGCGAGGTGCAACTCCACCGTCTCTTCGATGATCTCGGCAGCGCCGTCCAGAAAGGCCGGCCGGACGTCGAGATCGGCCACGGTGTTGCGCTCTTCCATGAACCGCTGCGCCGCGGAGCGGTAGTCGGCCAGCGCAGCTTCATCGTCCCCGGCCGCGCGATGTGCACGGGCGCGTTCCAGATAGGCGCCGGGCAAGCGCATGCCGAGTCCGCGTTCCGTGTAGAGCTCGATGACCTGGTCGAATGAACGGATGGCTCCCCGCGGATCCTGTCCGCGCTCGAGCACCGCCGCGACGAGACTCACCTGTGCCTGCGTGGATTCGCGCAGGGCCGGGTCGGGAATCTCGCCCGCGGCCCTCCGCGCTTCCTCGAGCCACTTCCCCGAGGCCTGGGCAGAGCCGTTGCGCTCGGCGAAGCGTGCGCGGTCGGCCAGTGCATTCGCGAACATCTCCGGGTTGTCCCGGCCTGACGCGATCATCACATCCATCACCGACTCCGCCGCGGCCAGCCGGTCGCTCGCCGCCAGGGCCTGCGCGCCACTCTGCAGGATGGCCTGTCTTCGATTTCCGTCGCGGGTGGTGCGCAGGGCGCTGGCCCGTTTGTCCCACGCCAGATCGCGCTCGCCGATCCGCTCCAGCGCGTGCGCAGCGGTGGCATCCATGAACGCAGCATGACCAAGTTCGCCCAGCTCGCGAAAGAGGGACGCCGCGGTCGACGCCTCCCGCGTCGCGGTGCCCCAGTCGCCCGCCTTCGTGGCGCAGCGCGCGAGGTCCCACGCCAACTGAGCGGCCAGCGCGCGATGGCGTGTACGATCGACACGAGCCCGCAATCTTGTGAGTGAGTCCGCGGCCTCCGCGACCCGGCCCGCCTCCAAGGCCGTTGCGGCACTGAAGTAGAGCGCCACGTCCGCAAAGGGATGGCCCGCTGCGCGGAAGCGTTGCTGCGCGTGGCGAAACGCGTCCTCAGCCTTCGCGATCTGTCCCCGTCGATAGTCCAGACGAGCCGCGCGTTGAATGAGTTGCGCGGCCGCGATGCCGGCGCGGTCGCGGGGATCGGCGCGGTCGATGGCCGTCACCGCATCCAGGAGTAGGTGCTCGCCGTTTTCAGCCAGCGTCTCTCCGATCGTACGCACGACCAGCAGGCGCTCCGCGGCCAGTGGAACATCGCCGGAGACCTCGGCGTCCGCCCAGTCGCTGATGAGGATGGCCTCGGCCCATGTGCGTCCTTCCTCCGGATGTCCGCGAGCGAGCGCCTGGAGTGGCGCGCGGTCTCCATGCCGGAGTGCGATGCAGGCCTGCTGGAGTGCGCCTTTGAAGTCGAAAGTCGCCGACTCTTTCTCCAGCGCACGCAACCGCGTCCGCGCTTCCACGCTCCATTCGCTTGACGGGTCGAGCTGAAGATAGCGTTCCCACTCCTCGCGGGCCTGCGGCAGCGCGCCCATGTGATCGAGGATCAGAGCCCTGTTGAAGTGCGCCTCGGGGAGGTCGGGGTCGAGCTGAATGGCCTTGTCTGCGGCGGCCAGCGCGTCGGCCACGACCGAAGTGCGATCGTCGCGCGCCGACAGTTCAAAGCGAGCCGCGGCCAGATCGCTCCAGATGCGGGCCTCGTTCGATTCCTTGGCCGCGCGCTCGAGGGCGGCGATGCTCTTCGCCGTTTCGCGGATGAGCAAGTTCGCCACGCCTCGCGCATGGAGATTCCCGGAGTCGTCCTGCCGGTTCGTTTGCTCCAGCACTTCTCCGACGGCGCCGGCCAGTTTCAGGTCCGCGGGATCGTCCGAGCTCGCTCCGCGCTGGGGAGCTTTGACGGGCGCCCACGCGAAGCTGGAAAGGCGTGCCTCGACTCTCCGATGCCCGCGCGGTGCGGCGTCGACCAGGATCTGGATCGGCGAGCGTTCCGGGAGCAGGAGTACGGTCAAGGCGATGGCCCCGCCGATGGCGGCCGCGGCGGCGAGCCCCCACGCGCGTACGGTCCCTGGGTGCAACTTCGGCGTCGTCTGCGCCGATTCCTCCCGCTCGAACCGCGCCGTTTCTCCCACGACCGTCCGGCAATCCGGGCATCCGCGCAGGTGCGTGGCGATGCGGGCCAGTTCCGAGGGGGCCAGCTTTCCGTCAATGAATGCAGCCATGACTTCGACCTCTGGGTGATGCGACACGCCGTCGATCATTCGGGTTCCTCCGGCTGCGCCGTATCTCTCTCATCAATCTCTTTCGACGGACGCGGTTCGTGTTTTCCGAAATCGAACTCGAAGAAGGCTTCGTCGTGGCCGATCAGGTCGAGGACGTCCTGGGATTCGACGCCCGACTGCTCGATCGTGGTGCGGATCTCCCGGGTGCGCCGCTCGATCTGCCGATAGAGCAGTTTCTGGTCGCGCTGCAGAGCTCGCGCGATCTGAGCCACGGTGAGACCCTGCTCAAACTTGAGCTGGAAGATCAGGCGCTCGTCATCCGGCATCTGCTCGAAGATCGCGATGAGCAGTTGCCTCACGCGGGCCGCGGTGTCCTTGCGCTCACCGTTGACGACGCGCTGATCCACGCCGTGGCCTTCGTCCGGAACCGGTTCCGCCTCGTCGATGGGCACGTCGCGTTTGCGGGCCGTTCGCTCCCGGAGCCGGGCCGCGATCGCGCGCAGACTCTCGAGTGTCGTGCCGGGGTGCCTGGCGATGAGGATCGGGCAGGCCTCTTCGAACGGGCGGCCATCGCGATGGAGGAGCTCTTCGAGCGCGATGGCCACTTCTCCCAGACGTTTGGCCTCGGCCGACGCATGCCACTTGCCCCAGGTGTGGGCCCGGTAGTCGAGCACCGTCCGTTCCACCACCACACCGATGAACGTGGACAGGTTGCTGCGTCCCTCGAAGGAGCGCAGGATCGCGTAGTCGTTCTCGACGAGCTTCAGGTTGACGATCGACGCGATCTCTTCGGATTCCTCGGGACGGAGGCGGAAACGCCGGCACGCAAAAGCCACCACACTCTCGACGAGCGAGAGGTTCGCCGTCAGTAGTTCGCGGGCGTCCTGAGCCAACGCTGCTTTTCGCTTTCTATGCTGAAGGACGGAGTTTACATCCGGCAGCCATCTCGAGCGGGTCCCCCGAATGAATGGGATTTGCGCTACCGGAGACTCTGATCGTTGGGTGTTTGCCGGTAACAACGATGTTGGCGGCGGTCGTTACCAGCGAAGCAGCAATCCGCTGACGGCCCCAGCGAGCACGAGCCACGCGGAGTTGATGGGGTAACGCAGGAGGACGATCGCGCTGATGACCGCAAGGGCGATGGTGGCCGGGTCGATGATGGCGGCTCGCCCCAGTTGCCAGGTGACGACGGCCATCAGCGCGATCGAGGCTGCATTGACACCATCGAGAAAGGCACCCGCAACGCGGGAACGGCGCAGTCGTGGAACCAGGGGGCCACTCAGCGCAACGAAGACGAACGCGGGCAGAAAAATGCCGGCGGTCGCGACCGTCGCACCAGGCAGCCCGCCCAACAGGTATCCGATGAACGTCGCCGTCGTGAACAGCGGCCCGGGCGTGATCTGGCCCACGGCGATGGCGTCGAGCAACTGCGCCTCCGTCAGCCAATGCCAACGCTCCACGAGGTCCGCGCGCAGAAACGCGATCAGCACATAGCCGCTGCCGAACAGGACCGCTCCCACTTTCGCGAAGAAGAGAAAGAGTGGCAGGAGGCCGAAGGCGGGGATCGCCGGTGCGGCCGCTAGAGGAACGGCGAGCATGGCCACAGGATTCTTGGTGCGGAGCAGCGCCAGGCCCGCGCCGATGCCGAACAACACCGCCAGTTCATGGACTCCGCCGAAAAGGGCCGCGACCGCGAGGACCGCGGCGCCCGCAAGGAGCGGTGTCTTGAGCGCCGTGCGGCCGAGTCTCCACAAGGCATGCACCACGATGGCGATGATCACCGGCTTGATCCCATACAACACCGCCTCCGCGCGCGGCAGTTGCGCGAAGCGAACGTAGAGGGCCGCGATGATCGTGACGATCAGTGCCGCGGGCAGAATGAAGCACGCACCCGCCACCAGCAGTCCTCGCCACCCGCCACGCTGGTAGCCGACATGGATGGCCAGCTCCGTGGAGTTCGGCCCGGGAATGAGATTCGCGGCCGACAGGAGATCGAGGAACTCCTCTCGCGAAAGCCATTGCTTCCGCCGCACGACCTCGTCCTCCATCATGGCGATGTGAGCCGCCGGCCCCCCGAACGCCGTGGCGCCGAGGCGGAGGAAGAGGACGGCGATCTCTGCAAGCGGGGTCATGGCGCTCGTTTGTTGTTGGTTGCGAGTTGTCGGTTGTCGGCAATCATGGCGCAGAAATCCGCGGCTTTTTCCTTCCTGTCATCCTGAGCGGGTGGCGGGTGGGTGCGAAGGATCCCCTGCCGACGGAGCGGGTGTCGTGCATCGGCAGGGGATCCTTCGCACTCCATCCCACCGCCCGCTCAAGGTTGTGCAGAAATTCGCGGCCCTTCCCAACCTGTCATCCTGAGCCGCGTAGACGGCGAAGGATCTCATGCGAAGAACGACGAACGTGCGAACACCAGAACCGCGGTCTCGTCCAACCTGCGCGAGTTTCGCTTACCGCAGGAGATCCTTCGCGCCCACCCGCCACCCGCTCAGGATGACAGGTTTGGAAGCGCGCGGATTTCTGCACACCCGCTCAGGATGGCAGGGTGGGGTAGCCGCGGATCTCTGCAGACCCCACTGCGCCCTCTCACCAGAGGGAGCGGCCTGCGTCGATCACGGCGGCGGCGATGCGGCGGCGGGCGCCGACGGTGTCGAAAGGGTCATGGGCGATGAGCGCTTCCGCGGCGGTGGCGAGGCGTGAGTTGCCGGTGGCGGCGGACACTTGCCGGGCGGAGTGCCAGATGCGCGTCGTGGCGTCGCTCGTGTAGACGGCAACCATGTCGCCGGTGAGCGGGCCCGGTCGCTTCTCCGCGCGAAGGCGCACGCTCTCGATGGCGTAGGTTTCGATGGTGACGTCGGCGATGTGGCCGAGGATTTCCTGATCGGTGTCCGGTGTGACCTCGGCCAGCATGCTGTGGACGAGGAGCTTGCGCGGATCGCGGGTCTCGATCGCGTGCGTGAGCTTGCGCAAACGCGTGGGGATGATGATGCGATTGATCTCATTCGTCCCTTCGTAGAGGCGGGTGATGCGCGCGTCGCGGAAGGCGCGCTCGGCCGGGTACTCCTTCGAGTAGCCATAGCCGCCGTAGACCTGCACGGCCTCGTCGACGACGTAGGCGAGCGTCTCGCTCGTCCAGACCTTGTTGATCGAGCACTCCACGGCGAAGGACTCGATGGTCTTGAGGACGTCCGGCTCGCGGGCAATGGCGCGGTCCGCATCTCCCAGCGTGCGATAGACCATGGCGTCACCGGCGTAGCAGCGGAGGGCCATCTCCGCCAGCTTCTGACGGATCATCCCGAAGGAAGCGATGGGCTTGCCGAACTGGTGGCGCTGCTTCGCGTACTCGATGGCCCGGTTCAGCGATTGGCGCGCGCTGCCGATGTTGCGCGTGCCGAGCTTCAGGCGGCCGATGTTCAGGACGTTGAACGCGACTTTGTGTCCTTCGCCGATGGTGCCCAGGACGTTCGCGACCGGTACGCGCACGTTCTCGAGGTTGAGCGCGGTCGTGGATGATCCGTCCAGGCCGAGCTTCGGCTCTTCGCGGCCACTGACCACGCCCATCCCACGCTCGACCAGGAAGGCCGTGAACTTCTCGCCATCGACTTTGGCGAAGATGGTGAAGAGGTCGGCGAAGCCTCCGTTCGTGATCCACATCTTCTGTCCGTTCAGGACGTAATGGTCGCCGTCGAGCGTGGCCCGCGTCCTGGCCGCGAGCGCGTCGGAGCCGGAGCCGGGCTCGGTCAGACAGAACGCGGCGATCAGCTCTCCCGCGGCCAGCTTTGGGAGATAGCGCGCTTTCTGTTCGGCCGTGCCGAAGTAGACCAGCGGCAGGGTGCCGATGGTCGTGTGCGCGCCGAGCGAGCCCGCGAACGAGGGCATGACGCCGATCTTCTCGCCCACATACGAGGAGCTCACCTTGTCCAGTCCCAACCCGTCGTACTCCTCGGGGATGTCGATGCGCAGCAGGTCCAGCTCACCCGCCTTTCGCAGCAACTCCCGCGTGACGCTCCAATCCTTCGCGTAGATCTCCGCCTCCCGCGGCAGGACCTCGGTGCGCATGAAGTCTTCCGCAATGCGCCCGAACATCTGCTGGGCCGCGGACAGATCCTCGCGGGTGAACGTGTCTTCGGGGTGGGTGTCGGTGAAAAGAAAGCTCATCGTGTTTTTCTCGGGACCGATGGTATTCTACCTACCGATCGGTAGGTAGCCAATTGAAAGAGTCCAGCGTGCAGATGGACGGACGTGCGGCCGAGGTTTACCGGACGGCGGCGCGGATCATCCTCCAGAAGGGTTATGACGCCACGTCCGTGAGCGACATCGCGGATGCGCTGGGCATCACCAAGGCTGGCCTGTATCACTACATCCGCGGCAAGACGGAGCTGTTGTTCGAGATCATGAAGTACGGTCTGGCGGAGCTCGAGCGTGAGGTCATGGGCCCGGCGCGGGCGATCGCGGACCCGGTGGCGCGCCTGCGGTTCATCATTTCCACGCACGCCCGGCTGGTCACCCGTGGCGACGGGTCCGTGACCATCCTGGTGGACGAGGCACGCGCGCTCTCGCCCGTGCAGAACCGCAAGGTCACGAAGCTCAAGCGCGACTACCTCGATTACCTCCGGGACACGCTCGACGAGCTCCGCTCGTCCGGAAAGTTGCGGGACGTCAACACGACCGTGGCCGCGTTCAACATCATCGCTTCCATCAACTGGCTCTCGCGCTGGTACAAGTCGGACGGACCTCTCTCCGCTGCCGAGATCGCCGAGCAGCTCACCGACACCATCCTTCATGGAACATTGCGGCAGGAGCCGCGGCGGCGCGGCCTGCGCGCCATAGGAACCGCATGAACATTCTGGTGTGCATGAAGCAGATCCTCGATCCGGAGGTGCCGGCTCGGGATTTCCGCATCGATCCGGTGCGGAAGGAGGCCGAGCGGGGCTCGGCGAATCTGGTGGCGAATATTTTCTGCGAGAACGCGCTGGAGACCGCGCTGCAGTTTCGCGATCGCAGCGGCGGCGGTCGCATCACGGTGTTGTCCTACGGTCCGGCCGGCGCGGAGGATCTGTTGCGCAAGGCGCTGGCGATGAAGGCCGATGCCGCGGCGCTGGTCGTGGAAGAGAACGCGGGCAATCCCGATCCCCTCCACGTCGCGCGCGTACTTGCCGCCGCCGTCCGGAAGTTGGGTGCCTTCGACCTGATCCTCACCGGCCGTGAGGCGGGAGACTGGGGTGCAGGCCAGACGGGCGGCCTCCTGGCCGAGGAGCTGGGCCTGCCGTGCATCTCGTTCGCGGACTCGTTCGAGGCCGCGGGCGCGACGCTGCGCGTGAGGCGGCAGACCGAGGCGGGCTGGGAGATCGTGGAAGCGGAGACGCCGGTGGTGGTGACGATCACCAACGACGAGCACAACGTGCCGCGCATCCCGAAAGTGCGCGACGTGATGATGGCGCACCGTCAGCCGCTCACGCAGTGGAGCGTGGCCGAGCTCGAAGTGGCATCGCAGGACTATTACGAAGTGGTCGAGCTGCGCATCCCGCAGAAGGAATCGCGATGTGAGCTCGTGTCCGGCGACACGCTCGAACAGAAAGTGGACGCGCTCGCGCGCAAGCTCGTGGAGGTCACGGCGGCGATATGAGCGACATCATCATCATCGTGTTCGGCTCGACGGAAGATCGCTCGGCGCAGGGATTGGCCGGAGCAGCCAAGGGTCTGGCGGAGAGTGTCCGCGTGCTGGTCGTCGACGATTACCAGCCCGAGGGAACGCTGACCGCGCTGGCGGACGCGTCTCGCGGGGCGAAGGTGATCCTGCTCGCGAACGACACGTACAGCCAGGAAGTGGCGCCGCGCCTCGCGCATCGACTGGGCGGTACGGCAGTAGGCGATGGCACGGACGTGCAATGGGTCGACGGCAAGATCCGCGTCACGCGACAGGTGTACGGCGGCAAGGCGCAGGCCGTGATCGAGCTGCGGCGCAATCCCGCCGTGGTCTGGCTGCGTGCGCGCTCATTCGCGCCAGCGGCGATCGGGGACGTGGAGCGCATCGCGCCAGCCACGAACACGCGCACGCGGATCGTCGAGCGCACCAACGTCGCGCAGACCGAGGCGCGTCTCGAAGACGCGCGCGTGATCGTCTCCGGCGGACGCGGCATCGGTGGCCCGGAAGGGTTCCGCGACGAGTTGGAGCCGCTGGCCAACCTCCTCGGCGCGCAGATGGCCGCCTCCCGCGCTGCCTGCGACGCGGGTTGGGTCCCGCCCACCTGGCAGGTGGGCCAGACCGGCAAGAAGGTCGCGCCGGATCTGTACCTGGCCATCGCCATCACCGGCGCGAGCCAGCACATGGCCGGCATCTCCGAGGCCAAGACCATCGCCGCGATCAACATCGACCCCGACGCGCCCATCTTCAAACACTCGCGCTTCGGCATCGTCGAGGACTACCGGAAAGTCGTCCCGCTCCTGCGCCGGAAATTGGAGGAGCTCGCAAAGTGACGGGGATTTTGTTGTCGGTTGGCGGGCGACGCAGAGTGGAGCGGTGGGCTTCAGCCCACCGGGCTCTCGCGAGGAACTTCCCCTCTGCCGGCCGCGGCTCTCGGCATACGTGTCCCGAGTGCCTCACGCGGCTTCGGCAAATGCGTCGCGAGTGCCCGGTGGGCTCAAGCCCACCGCTCCACAGAGCTGGCCGTCGCGCCCAAACCGACAACCGACAACCGACAACCGACCACTGACAACTGACAAACAGCAATGACCGAAGCCACACGAGAAATCTACTGGAACATCTCCCATACCTGGGTGATGTACGCCTTGCTCGTGCCGACGATCGCGGTCGGGGCGTGGGGCCTGTGGCGCCGTGTGCGGCGGTGGCGGCTGGGCGGCCCGGTGTCGCGCTTCGACCGGCCGGCGGAGCGTGTGCGGCGGCTGTTCGTGCATGCGCTGGCGCAGCGGCGCACCGCGCGGGAGCGATACGCGGGTCTGTTCCACCGCTTCCTGACCTATGGCTTCATCGTGCTGACCATTGCCACGATCGTGGTCGCGCTCGATGCCGACTTCGGCACGACGATCATGCGCGGGAAGTTCTACCTCTACTTCCAATCGCTCATCGTGGACGTCTTCGGCGCGCTGGTGCTGGTGGGCGTGGGCATGGCGGCGGTGCGGCGTTACCTGAAGCGTCCGGCGAAGCTCGTCTACACCGACGAGGCCACGCTGATCCTGGCGTCGATCTTCGTCATCGCCCTGACCGGATTCCTCATCGAGGCCTGGCGCATCGAGGCCACGCGCGATCCCTGGCGGACCTGGTCTCCGTTCGGCAACCTCCTCGGCGGCGCGTTCGCCTCTTTCATGAGCGTCGAGAGCATGATCACTGCGCACCGCGTGCTGTGGTGGCTGCACCTCGCGATCAGCTTCGCCTTCTTCGCCTGGCTGCCGTTCACGAAGATGAAGCACGTGATGACCTCGCCGCTGAACATCTACACGTCCAACCTCGCGCCGATCGGCGCGTCGCTGAGGAGTGTGGATTTCGAGAAGAGCGAGAAGCTGGGCGTGAGCACGCTCGAGGACTTCACCTGGAAGGACTTGCTGGATCTCGATGCCTGCACCGAGTGCGGCCGCTGCACCGACGTCTGTCCGGCGCACACGGTGGGGAAGGCCCTCTCGCCGCGCGACATCATCCTGCAGTTGCGCGACCTCCCGGAGAAGAGCAACGTGCTCCAGGGCGCGTCGGCTCCCGAGCCGTTGTGGGAGTGCACGACCTGCGCGGCATGCGTCGAGGCCTGCCCGGTCTTCATCGAGCAGATGCCGAAGATCGTGGACATGCGCCGGCACCTGGTCATGGAGCAGGCCGAGTTCCCGGACTCGATGCAGGCGGCCATCCAGTCGCTGGAGAAGCGTGGACATCCGTTCACCGGCACGCAGGCCACGCGAATGGATTGGGCCGAGGGGCTCGACATCGAGCACGTGAGCACGGCCAAGGACGCGGAACTGCTGTTCTGGGTCGGTTGCGGCGGCGCGCTCATCGAGCGTAACCAGAAAGTGATCCGGGCCACCGCGCAGTTGATGACCAAGGCCGGCGTGAAGTTCGCGGTGCTGGGTCGCGACGAGAAGTGCTCCGGCGATCCGGCCCGCCGCATCGGCAACGAATTTCTGTTCGAGATGCTGGCCAAGGACAACATCGCCAACCTGACCAAGCACAAGGTACGCAAAGTGGTCACACCCTGCCCGCACTGCTTCAACACGTTCAAGAACGAGTACCCGCAGTACGGCGGAATGTTCGAGGTCCAGCATCACAGCGAGTACCTCGCGCAGCTCGTCGGCGACGGCAAGCTCGCACCGGCCACGGACTCGCCGAAGAAGGTCACGTACCACGACCCCTGCTACCTCGGGCGTCAGAACGGCGTCTACGACGCGCCGCGGCAGGTGTCCGGCGCCAGCGTGGAGATGGAGCGCAGCCGCAACAAGTCCTTCTGCTGCGGAGGCGGGGGAGGCATGAGCTTCGTCGACGAGCCCGCCGACAAGCGCGTGAACCAGGAACGCGCCACCGAGGCCCTCGCCACCGGAGCGGACGTCCTGGCCACCAGTTGCCCCTTCTGCATGACCATGATGCAGGACGGCATCAACGCGAAGAAGGGCGAACGCGAGATGGCCGTGATGGACATTTCGGAAGTGCTCCTGGGAGCGCAATCATGAACGGGAATGGGAATGGGAATGGGACTTCTGGGACGAATGGGACCTATGAGACGAATGGGACCTATGACTTGCTCGGTCCCATACGTCCCATAGGTCCCATAGGTCCCATTCGTCCCATAAGTCCCATCCCGCCAACCCCCATCCCGCCAACGCCAACCGAGGAGAACCGATGGACCTGACCCTTACCGATGACGAGCGCACCTTCCGCGACACGTTCCGCGCTTGGTTGAAGGACAACGTTCCTGCGCCGTGGACGGGAAGCACGGGCGAAGATCGTCACGAGTACGACGCGTATCTCAAGCGCTGGCAACGCACTTTGTACGAAGGTGGTTGGGCGGGCATCTCGTGGCCGAAGCAGTTCGGCGGACGTGGCGCGACGCTGATGCAGCAAGCCATCTTCCAGGAAGAGATGGCGCTGGCGGATGCGCCGCAGCTCATCGGCACGATCGGCCTGGCCCTGGTGGGGCCGACCATCATCGCCATGGGCACGGAGGCGCAGAAGGCCTGGCATCTGCCCAGGATTCTCTCGGGCGAGGAGATCTGGTGTCAGGGGTTCTCGGAGCCGAATGCGGGCAGCGATCTGGCCGCCCTGGGCACGAAGGCCCTCCGCGACGGCGACGATTTCATCATCAACGGCCAGAAGATCTGGACCAGTTTCGCGCAAATCGCGGACTACTGCCTGCTGCTGGTCCGCACCGACTTCGAGGCGCCCAAGCACAAGGGGATCACCTGCCTGCTGGTGGACATGCACTCCGAGGGGGTGTCGGTCCGGCCGCTGCGGATGATGTCGGGCGATGCGGGCTTCAACGAGGTCTTTTTCGGCAACGTCCGCGTCCCCGCGACCCAGGTTCTGGGGAAGGTGAACGAGGGCTGGACGACGGCCATCACGGCCTTGATGAATGAAAGGGCAAACCTCGGGAGCGGAGTTCAGGTACTCTTTCGCCGAAACCTCAATGCATTGATTGCGCGGTCGCACACGGTGGACCGCAATGGAAGGCCGGCGAGCGCGGATCCGATTGTTCGGCAAAAGCTCGCGCAGGCGTATCTGGAGCTGGAGATCTTGCGTCTGAACACGAATCGCGCGCTGACCTCGCTGATGCGAAGCGGGACGCCCGGCCCCGAGGGGTCGACGCAGAAGCTTTACTGGAGCGAGATGAATCAGCGCACGCAACAGACCGCGCAGGAAATCCTCGGCCCCTACGGCCAGCTCACGGAGCTGGACAAGGGCATGTGGCAGTACGGTTACCTGCGCTCGCGCGGCAACACCATCGAGGCCGGCACGAGCGAGATTCAACGAAACATCATCGCCGAGCGCGTGCTCGGTTTACCGAAGAGCTATTAGTCAGGGTTGGCGATTGACCGACAACCGCCGTCAACTGACAACTGACAACCGACGACCGAAAAACATGGACTTCGATCTCAGCAAGCCTCAGAAACTTCTCAAGCAATCGGCGCGCGACTTCCTGGCTCGCGAGTGCAAACCCGAGCGTGTGCGCGCGATCATGGCTACGGAGACGGCGGATGACCGTGCTCTGTGGAGCGCCATCGCGGATCAGGGATGGCCGGGGTTGATCATTCCGGAGACCTACGGTGGGTTGGGGCTCGGGGTGGTGGAGTTGGCGGCGGTGGCCGAGGAGATGGGCCGTGCGTGCATGCCCGGGCCTCTGCTCTCGACGATCTTCGCGTCGGCGGTGGTGATGCGCGCGGGTACGGAGGAGCAGAAGCGCCGCTGGCTGGAGCCCATCGCCGCTGGCGAGATGCGGGCCACCGTGGCGCTGGGAACCGAGTTCGTGTTCGACGCCGAGGCGGCGGACGTCATCCTCACGGTGACCGCGAACGGCGTGGAGGCGCTCGACAAGAGCGCGTTGACCCTCACGCGCCTGCCGTCGATGGACGAGACCCGCAAGGTCTATTCGCTCTCGGGTGGAGAGCGTCCCGACCGTTTGATCCATCCCGATCCCGCGCTGCAAGGCCGGGAAGACCTCACGGCGGTTCCCACGGTCGCGCTCTGCGCGGAGATGGTGGGCGGGATGCAGTGGGTGCTCGACACCTCGGTCGAGTACGCGAAGACGCGACAGCAGTTCGGCCGCGCGATCGGTTCCTTCCAGGCCGTGCAGCAGCTCTGCGCGGACATGCTCCTCTTGACCGAGAGCTCGCGGACGGCGACATACTATGCCGCCTGGGCACTGGCCACCGATGATCCGGCCGCGCCGCTGGCGGTCTCGATGGCCAAGGCGTACTGTTCCGATGCTTCCCGCGAAGTGGGGAACAAGGGCATCCAGGTACACGGCGGCATCGGGTTCACCTGGGAGCACGACCTTCAGCTCTATTACAAACGAAGCAAAGCTTCGGAGACGTTATTCGGCGACGCCACCTTTCATCGCGAGCGCATCGCGACTTTAGTGATCGACCCGGTCTTGACCCATTTTTGAGAAGAACAGGAGACAGCAATGAGCCCCACTACGATGAAACCCGCGACAAGACGTTTCATGGTTCTCGTTTTCCTGCTATTGACCCCGGTGCTCGTCTTTGCCCAGGCGCGGCTCACCGGCTCTGACCTTCAGGGCTCGGTCCGCGACGAGTCGGGCGGTCTGTTGCCCGGCGTGACCGTGACGGCCACCAACGCCGCCACGAACCAGTCGCGCTCCGGCGTGACGGAATCGGACGGCACGTACTACATCCCGGCCCTTCCGGCGGGTCTGTACAACGTCACCGCGGACCTGAGCGGATTCGCGCCGCAGTCCCGCAATGACATCCGCCTGCTCCTCGGGCAGCGCGTCGATCTCGACTTCACGATGAGAGTCGGGGCCACCGAGTCCATCGTGGTCAGCGCGGTCGCACCGGTGGTCGACACCACTCAGGCCGACGTCTCCACGGTCGTCAGCCAGGAGCAGATCGACAGCCTGCCCACCAATGGACGCAACTTCCTCAGCTTCAGCGTGCTCACCCCCGGCGTGACCAATGACCGCACCCCGCAGCAGGGCGCGTCGGCCACCTCCGGCCTCTCGTTCGGCGGCCAGCGTGCGCGCTCGAACAACATCATGGTCGACGGTGTCGACAACAACGATCCCATCGTGGGCGCGGTGCGCGCCACCTTCAGCCAGGAAGCGATCCAGGAGTTCCAGGTCCTCACCAACTCCTACTCCGCCGAGTTCGGCAAGGCCTCGGGCGGCGTAGTGAACATCATCACCCGCTCCGGAACGAACGACCCCAGCGGCAACCTCTTCTACTTCTTCCGCGACGACTCGATGAACACGAAGTCCATCTTCGAGAAGGAAGACGTGTTCGGGAACTCGATCGACCGCGACAAGGCCCCGTTCGACCAGTCGCAGTACGGCGCCACGTTCGGCGGGCCGATCGTGCGCGACCGGACCTTCTTCTTCCTTTCCGCGGAGAAGCTCAATATCGAGGCGAGCAACTTCGTCACCATCAATGCCACTGCCGCCGCGCTGCTGAATGCCGCCGGCTTCCCGGTCGAGCTGGGCAACGTCCCGTACGAGGTCGAGTCCCAGGATTATCTGGCCAAGATCGACCACCAGTGGACGCAGGCGAACAACCTCACGGCGCGCCTCAGCTACTCGAAGCTTCTCAACGAGAACATCGAGCCGTTCGGGGGCATCACTTCCCGCAGCCGCGGCGCATCGCAGGACCGCAAGGACTGGGCGCTGGCGCTGTCGGAGACGGACGTCCTCTCCAATCACTGGGTGAACGAGCTGCGTGGACAGTACGCAGCCGAAGACCAGCTCATCAGCTCTCTCGACCCGAACTGCAACGGGATTTGCGATGACCAGTTCGAGGGTGGCCCGACCGTGGAGATCGTCGGCGTGGCCAGCGTCGGCCGGCAGCGTTTCACGCCGCAGCCTCGCGACAACGAGCGCTTCCAGCTCAAGGACACGATCAACTTCGCCGGTTCGAAGCACTTCGCCAAGATGGGCTTCGACTGGAACTACATCCGCACGAACGAGACCGCGCTGCCGCTGCACTTCGGTGGCCGCTTCATCTTCCAGGGTCTTCCGGCCATCCCCGCACTCGGTCTGCCGACTCCGCTCACCGCGCTCCAGGCATTCGCGGCCGGTCTCCCTGCCGCCTATGTCCAGGGTTATGGCACCAGTGGCGACTCGTACGACGACTATGACTTGGCCCTGTTCGCGCAGGACGACTGGACGGTGAGCGATCGCCTGACTGTCAAGGCCGGACTTCGTTACCAGAAGCAGTTCGGATACGACACCGACTTCACCGTGTCCGCGCCGGGCGGCGGGACGTTCACCTATCAGATCCCCGAGGACAACAACAACATCGCACCCCGTGTCGCGTTGGTGTTCGATCCTCGCGGGGACGGACGCTCCTCGATCCATGGCTCCTACGGCATCTTCTACGACAACCACATCCTGGCCAACGCGCAGATCGCGGAAGGGATCGATGGAGTCGAGCTGCGCACGCTCGTCCGGACGATCACCACGGGCGCCCGTGATGCGTGGAACGCGCCGGGACGCCGTCTCCCGGAACCGACTGCGCCCTACGCGAGCCTCGTGATCTCGCCGGACCCGGGCCTCGAGACGCCGTACGCGCATCAGGCCTCGTTCGGCTATGACCGCGTCATCGGCACGAACACGGCCATTTCCGCCGATCTCCTCTACGTGCGCGGCTACAACCAGCTCGGCACGATCGACTACAACCCGGTCATCCCGGCCCTCGGCGCGGGCCGCCGTCCGAATGATCGGATTGGGCCGGCGGGAACGCCTGTGGCAGGTACGTCCGCTTCGATCCTGCAGTACACGTCGTTTGCCGAGACCGAGTACAAGGGTCTGACCCTCGCCCTCAGCCGCCGCCTCGCGGATCGCTTCCAGTACCTCGTTTCGTACACGCTCTCGAAGGCCGAGGACACGTCCACCGACTTCCAAAGCAACTTCATCGTCGAAAACAACGGCGCGGGCCGCGACATGAGCGACCCCACCGGCCTGCCCGTCGGCTTCGACCCGGAATCCGAGCGCGGACCGGCCACGCATGACCAGCGTCACCGCCTGGTGATCAGCGGTCTCTATCAGGCTCCATTCGGGTTCAACCTCTCCACGATCATCACCGCCGCATCGGGTCGTCCGTACACCCCGCTGGCGGGCGCCGACCTCAATGGCGACGGCAATGGCGGCGCGTTCCCGTCGGACCGTGCGCGCACGAACCCGGCCGATCCGTCCACCGCGGTGAAGCGCAACAGCGAGACGATGGAAGAGCAGTTCAGCGTCGACGCACGGGTCAGCAAGCGCTTCAGTTTCGGCTCGACGTTCGCGTTCGAAGGCATCCTGGACGTCTTCAACCTCTTCGACCGCGTGAACTACACCGAGATCAACAACATCTTCGGACCGGGCGCGTACCCGTCCAGTGGCCTAAACACCTACGGCCTCTACGAGCAGGCGCTGCCCGGACGGCAGTTCCAGCTCGGCGCGAAGTTCGTCTTCTAGTCAGTGTTTCCCCTCTCCCCGCCGTCGGGGAGAGGGGATTCCTGCGGAGGTCGTCCAGTGCTCGTTTGCTCCCTGAGACACGGGCGTCGAGGTCTCCATGGGTCCCGTTGTCGTTGATTCGCCTTTGAGACTCTGAACCCTCTCGGACTGGTCTCGCAACTCGCAACTCGCAACCGCCGCCAACCGCCAACCGAGAATCCAATGAAAACTGTGCAGCAGCTCTTCGACCTCAGCGGCCGAGTGGCCATCATTACGGGCGGATCCCGAGGACTCGGGCAGGAAATGGCAGAAGGGCTCGCCGAGGCGGGAGCCTCCGTGATGCTCTGCGCGCGGCGGGAACAGTGGCTGACGCCGACGCTCACGGAGATGCGCGAGCGCGGGTTCCGCGTGGAAGGTCAGCTCTGCGACGTCTCCAATCCGCAGCACGTCGAGGCCGTCGTGACCGCGACCATGGCCGCGTTCGGTCGTGTGGACATCCTCGTGAACAACGCCGGGGTGTCGTGGGGCGAACGTCCGGAGACGATGGCGCTCGAGCAGTGGAAGAAGGTTCTCGACACGAACCTGACCGGCGCGTTTCTCTTCGCGCAGGCCGCCGGCCGGGAGATGCTCAAAGCCGGTTCCGGCTCGATCATCAACATCGCCTCCGTGGCCGGACTACGCTCCGCCACGCACGGCCCGCATTACGCCGGCTATGTGGCCAGCAAGGCCGGACTGATGGGCCTGACCCGCGAGCTGGCCGCCACCTGGGGTCCGTCCGGCATCCGCGTCAACGCCATCGCCCCCGGCTTCTTTCATTCCCGGCTGGCCGACCCCGTCATCCAATTCGCCGAGCCCCAGATTCAAGCCCGCAATCCCATCCCCCGCGTCGGCAACGCCGGCGAGCTCAAAGGCGTGGCGCTCTTTCTCGCCGCCGACGCCTCCAGCTACGTCACCGGCCAGACGATCGTCGTGGATGGGGGAGGGTGCATCGTTTGAAAACTCTCCGCGGGAACTGCTTTTCATCACAGAGCCACAGCGCGGGCTTCGCCCGTCAACCCAACGCAGCATTGGCCTGTCATCCTGAGCGGGCGGTGGGATGGGTGGCGAAGGATCCCCTGCCGATGCGCGACACTCGTTCCGTCGGCAGGGGATCCTTCGCCACCCACCCGCCACCCGCTCAGGATGACAGGTTGTGTGCGCCGCGCGAAGAATTTCGAGGGAGACGTGCCCTCTGTGCCTCTGTGGTGAGAAGCCTTTGATTGAAGAAGAGGAAACAACCTTGTCGAACACGAGCCAATACGCCAACCGCCCCTGGAACCGGCACTTCGACTACTGGGTGCGGCCGAATCTGAACTACCCGCGGCGTCCGCTGACGGACATTCTGCGCGTCGCTGCGGCGGATGTTCCTGATGCGCCGGCCACGGCGTTTCTCGGCGCGACGCTCACCTATGCGCAGATCAAGCAGAGCGTGGACAAACTGGCCACTGCGCTTTCGCGCATGGGCATTGTCCAGGGCGATCGCGTGGGCATCATGCTGCCGAATTGCCCGCAATACATGATTGCAGCCTTCGCGATCCTTCGTGTGGGCGCGATCATCGTGAACGTCAATCCGCTCTACACGCCACGTGAGATTGCCGTCGTGGCCGTCGATTCCGGCATGCGCGCGCTGGTGGTGCTCGACCTCCTCGCGCCGGCCGCTCTGGCCGTGCGCGGCGATACGGCCATTGAGACGATCATCATCACGTCGGCGGCCGAGTACAGCATTGCAGAGGTGGAGTGTCCCTCGGTCGAAGGCACGGAGCGTCTCGCCGACCTCCTGGCCTCCGTCGATGTGCCGGAGCTGCCGCGCGTGAGCATCGATCCGGAGAACGACGTGGCCGTGCTCCAGTACACCGGCGGCACCACGGGCGTGCCGAAGGGCGCGATGCTCACGCACTACAACATCTTCTCCAACGTCATCCAGACGACGACGCTGCACATCGCGTCGCTCAAGCGCGGGGAAGAGCGGCACCTGCTGGTCATCCCGTACTTTCACATCTACGGCTTCACCGTGGGCCTGATGTCGGTCACCTGGCTGGGCGGTCTGCAGATCCTCATCCCGAAGTACGACGTGGAGATGCTCCTCGGCGCCATCCAGACCTACCGCCCCACGTACTTTCCTGCCGTCCCGACAATCTACATTTCGCTGCTCAATCACCCGCGTGCGCGCGAGTGCGGCATCGACAAGATCCGCGCCTTCAATAGCGGTTCCGCGCCGTTGCCGCTGGAAGTGCTCGAGCAATTCGAAAACCTCACCGGAGGAATGCTCAGTGAAGGCTACGGCCTCTCCGAGGCCTCGCCGGTGACGCACACCTCGCCGTCGTTGTCGATCCGCAAGCCGGGCAGCGTGGGCATTCCCATCCCCGACACGGACATGAAGATCGTCGATCTGGAAACGGGCGAAACCGAAGTACCGGCCGGTGAGGAAGGGGAGCTCTGCATCGCCGGTCCGCAGATCATGAAGGGTTACTGGAACCGTCCGGACGAAACCGCCATTGCCCTCCGCACCGACGCCGAGGGCCGGACCTGGCTCTACACGGGCGACGTGGCCATCATGGACGCGGACGGCTTCACGTACATCGTCCAGCGCAAGAAGGACATGGTCATCGTATCCGGCTTCAACGTCTACCCGAATGAAGTGGAGACCGTGCTCTTCGCCCATGCCGCGATCCTGGAGGCCTGCGTCATCGGAGTGCCGGATTCCTATCGAGGCGAAGTCGTGAAAGCATTCGTCGTGCTCAAAGGCGCGGTCACCGAGGACGAGCTCCGCGAGCATTGCGCGAAGAACCTGGCCGAGTTCAAACGGCCCGTACACATCGAGATCCGTGACTCCCTTCCGAAGACGGCCGTCGGCAAGGTCCTGCGGCGTGTCTTGCGGGAGGAGGGGTGATGCCAGTGTTGGGAGACGGTTCACCACAGAGCCACAGCGCGGGCTGCGCCCGTCAAGCCAACGCTCGGGATGACAGCCACTTCATCTCGAAATCTGCACTGCGCGAGGCGCACACAACCTGTCATCCTGAGCGGGTGGCGGTGGGTGCGAAGGATCCCCTGCCGACGGAGCGAGTGTCTTGCTTCGGCAGGGAATCCTTCGCCCCCCATCCCACCGCCCGCTCAGGATGACAGGCCAAAGCATCGTTGGGTTGCGCGCGCAGCCCGCGTGTACCCCGCAAGCAATCAATAGGAGACGTAGATGTCCCACACCATCACACGCGCCGTAGTCATTGGCGCAGGAACCATGGGCGGCGGAATTGCCGCTCACTTTGCGAACGCCGGGATTCCGGTTTATCTCATGGACGTCGCGCCGCAGGGCGCGTTGGACCGGCTGAAGAAGCACAAGCCGCCGCCGTTCGCGACGCCGGAGACCGCGGATCTCGTCACGGTCGGCCCGCTCAATGACGAATGGATCGCCGAGGGCGATTGGATTCTCGAGGCGGTGTTCGAGCAGATGGACGTCAAGCGCGAGCTTCTGGCGCGCATCGACGCGCATCGCAAGCCGGGCAGCATCGTCACCAGCAACACGTCCGGCCTGCCCATCTCCCAAATCTCGTCCGAAACTTCGGACGACTTCAAGGCGCACTTTCTCGGCACGCACTTCTTCAATCCGCCGCGTTACATGAAACTGCTCGAAGTGATCCCCACTCCGCACACGAAGCCGGAGATCACCGAGTTCGTGCGCGAGTTTGCGGAGCACCGCCTGGGCAAGTCGGTGGTCTTCTGCAAGGACACGCCGAACTTCATCGCCAACCGTCTGGCCTCAGTCGGCGGCGCGTCGCTCGTCGACTACGTCCTCGAGCATGGCTACACGGTGGAAGAGACCGACGCTATCGGCGGGCCGCTCATCGGCCGCCCGAAGACCGCGGCGTTTCGCCTGCAGGATCTGGTCGGCTTTGACGTCTCCAGTTCCGTGGCCTCAAATCTCTATGGCCTCATCGAAGGCGATGAGACTCGCGAGGTGCTGGCCGCGCCGCGCGTGGAGGAGTTGCGCAAGAAGCAGATGGAGCGCGGCCGTCTCGGGGACAAGACCAAGCAGGGCTTCTATAAGAAGGACGGCAAGATCATCCAGACGCTCGACCTGACCACGGGTGAATATCGCGAGCGTCAGGAGCCGGCCATCCCGTCTCTCGCCGAAGCCGCGAAGATCCGCAGTCTGCCCAAGCGCCTGCAGTTCGTGCTCGCGCTCGACGATCGCGCTGGCGCGCTCGCGCGACACATCGTCTACAACTCCCTCGGCTACGCATCACGTCGCGTGCCGGAGATCAGCGACGATCTGGTCAGCATCGATCGGGCCGTGCGCTGGGGCTTCTCCCACGACCTCGGGCCGTTCGAGCTGTGGGATGCCATGGGGGTGAAGGAAACCGCTGATGCCATGGTAACGAACGGCGTCGCGGTCGGGGCCTGGGTTCGCGAGATGCTCGCCAGCGGCATTGCCTCGTTCTACAAAGACGGGCAGGTCTATGACCCCGTGTGCAAGGCGTACGTAGCGGTTCCCCGTGATCCGAAACAGATCGCGCTCGCCGATGCGCGCGTCGTCAAGGAAAACAAGGGTGCCAGTCTGCGCTCCCTGGGCGATGGCGTCCTTTGTCTCGAGTTCCACACCAAGATGAACACTCTGGACGGCGACATCCGGCAGATGCTGCTCGACTCCGTGCAGGAGCTCGAGAGCAACGACGCCTGGGTGGGGATGGTGATCGGCAATGAAGGCTCGGACTTCTGCGTCGGCGCGAACCTCGCGGGTGGGTTGGATGGCGATCCCGCCACGGCCGTGAAGGGCATGCAGGACGCGCTCATGGCCGTGCGCTTTGCCGCGAAGCCGGTGGTGGTCGCGCCGTTCGGCCGGACTCTCGGCGGCGGCGCGGAGGTGGCCATGGCCGGCGCGCGCATCGTCGCTGCGAGTGAGACCTACATGGGCCTGGTCGAGGTCGGGGTGGGCTTGATCCCCGGCGCCGGCGGCTGCAAGGAGATGATTCGCCGCAATGTATCGCCGGCATTGAGCAAGACCAGCAGCGATCCGGTGCCGTTCCTCCAGAACGTGCTCCAGGTGGTCGGCGCCGCGAAGGTGTCGTCCAGCGCCGCGGAAGCGCGCTCGTTCGGATTCCTCACCGACTCCGACCGCATCGTCATGAATCGCGATCACCTGCTCTTCGAGGCCAAGATCGAGGTGCTCGAGCTGGCCGCGGCCGGCTATGCGCCGCCGGTCCGCGAGGCGAACTGCTACGCCTCGGGACGCGACGTCCTGGCCGCACTGAAAGCGGCCGTCTTCGTGATGCAGCAAGGCGGATACATGAGCGAGTACGACGCCTACATCAGCAACCGTCTGGCCTACATTCTCTGTGGAGGCAAGCTCTCCAGCGGGCAATGGGTGGACGAACAGCACTTTCTCGACCTCGAGCGCGAGGTCTTCGTGGAGCTGCTCCAGCAACCCAAGACACTGGAGCGGATCAAGTACATGCTGGAGACGGGAAAGCCGCTCAGGAACTAGCGAGATCGTTTGTTCGCGGAGGTGAAGAATTTTCAATTCCAACCGCCGGGACGGACATTCAGCGAAGAACACATGCAACACGCAAGAAACACACTATCCGGTCTCGACTACATGCGCCGCATTGCCAGCGGTGAAGTGGATGGCGCGCCCATGGTGCGGCTGCTGGGGATGCGCATGACCGAGGTCGATGCGGGACGGGTCGTGCTCACGGCGGAGATGCGCCCGGAGCACGAGAACGGACTCGGCATCGCGCATGGCGGATTCGCGGCCACGCTGCTCGACTCCGCGCTCAGTTGCGCGGTCAATACGGTCATGCCCGCCGGAAAGATCTTCACCACACTGGAAATGAAGATCAATTTCATACGCGCCGTGCATCGGGGCGCGGGACCGCTCACCTGCATCGGCACGGTCGTCCACGCCGGCGGCCGGACCGCGACTGCCGAAGGGCGGATCGTCGACGCCAATGGCAAGCTCTACGCACACGGCACGGTCACGTGCATTCTTTTTCGCGACACCACAGGAGAACTCTCATGAATGAAGCCGTCATCGTTGCGGGACTCCGCACGGCAGTAGGCAAGGCCCCGCGCGGATCGCTGCGCACCACCCGTCCGGACGACATGGCCGCGGAAGTGATCCGCGCGCTCTTGGCGAAGACTCCGCAACTCGACCCGAGTGAGATCGAAGACGTGATCATCGGATGTGCCACTCCCGAGGGCGAGTCGGGCACCAACGTCGCGCGCATTGCGGCCTTGAGAGCCGGACTGCCGGACAGCGTCCCGGCCGTGACTGTGAACCGCTTCTGCTCCTCCGGATCGCAGACCATCGCCAACGCCGCGGAGCGGATCATGGCCGGCATGGCCGAGCAAATCATCGCCGGCGGGACCGAGTCGATGAGCCTGGTCCGCGGCAACAACCGCTTCCGTCCCAATCCGACCCTGATCGACGAGCGACCGAACGTCTACTTGAGCATGGGCCTGACCGCGGAGAACGTCGCGCGCAAGTACGGCATCTCGCGCGAAGAGGCGGACGCGTTCGCATTCCGCAGTCATCAGAAGGCGCTGGCCGCGCAGGAAGCGGGCCGGTTCGCCGACGATGGAATCGTGCCGCTCGAGGTGGCCATTGTGGAGCCGGATGGCGAAAAGCGTTTCACGTTCGACAAGGACGAAGGCCCGCGCGCCGACACGACACAAGAGGCGCTGGCGAAGCTCAGGCCCGTCTTTCATCTGAAGGGTGTGGTCACGGCGGGCAACTCCAGCCAGACCTCCGACGGTGCCGCGGCTGTGATCGTGATGTCGCGCAAGCGCGCCGAAGAACTGGGACTCAAGCCGCTCGCACGCCTGGTCTCGTTCGCAGTGGGTGGCGTGCCGCCGGAGATCATGGGAATGGGTCCGGTGGTGGCGGTCCCCAAGGCGTTGCGTCTGGCCGGTCTCGAGCTCAAGGACATCGATGTGATCGAGCTCAACGAAGCCTTCGCCTGTCAGGCCCTCGCGGTCATGCGGGAGCTGGGCATGAACGAAGAGCGTGTGAACGTGAACGGCGGAGCCCTCGCGCTCGGCCATCCCCTCGGCGCTTCGGGCGCCAAGCTCACCGTGCAACTCCTCGGCGAAATGCGCCGTCGCGGTTCCCGCTACGGCATGGTCACCATGTGCGTCGGCGGAGGCCAAGGCGCCGCCACGGTCTTCGAGAATCTGCAATGAATCGGTTGGCGGTTGGCCTGAATCCAGTGGAGCGGTGGGCTTTAGCCCACCGGGCTCTCGCGAGGGATGTCCCTTCTGCCGGCGCGGCTCTCGACACGCTCGTCCCGAGTGCCACACCCGGCTTCGGCGCAGTCATCGCGAGTGCTCGTAGGGCTGAAGCCCTCCGCTCCACAGAGACGCCGTCAACCGCCAACGGAACACAATGAGATACGCAAGCAAAGTCGTCTGGATCACCGGTGCCTCGTCGGGAATCGGCGAGGCACTGGCCGTGGCGTGGAGCCGTGAGGGCGCGACGGTCATTCTGTCCGCGCGTAATGCGGCGGAGCTCGAGCGCGTCCGCGCCGCTTGCGTGAATCCGGAGCGGCATCGCGTCCTGCCGCTCGACCTCGCCGACTCCGCCGCGATCGTGGCCGCGGCGGCGACGGTCCCGGTCGTGGACGTCGTCGTGCACAGTGGCGGCGTGAGTCAGCGTTCGCTGGCCGCGAACACCGAGCTGGCTACCGATCGTGCCATCATGGAGGTCAACTACTTCGGCACGATCGCGTTGACCAAGGCCGTGCTTCCTTCGATGCTCGCGCGCCGCTCGGGACACTTCGTGCCCATCAGCAGCGTCATCGGCCATGTCGGCATCCCCACGCGTTCCGCCTATGCGGCGTCGAAGCATGCCCTGCACGGGTTCTTCGACGCATTACGCGCGGAGACGGAGAAGGATGGCATCCGCGTGACGATCGTCTGTCCGGGGTACATCCGCACGAAGGTGTCCGAGAACGCACTGCTCGGCGACGGCTCGAAGTACGGGCAACTCGACGAGACACATCGCAACGCCATGCTCCCCGAGGTGGCTGCGCCACTCATCATCGACGGTGTTCATCGGAACAAGCTGGAAGTGCGCGTCGGTGGGAAAGAGATCCACGCCATTGTTCTCAAACGACTATTGCCAGGGCTTGCGGCGCGGGTCATTCGCTTGAAGTGACAGGAGACGTTCACGACAGAGACACAGAGCACAGAGAGAGATTTTGATGTAGGTGCGCAACACTTCACTGTCATCCTGAGCGGGTGGCGGGTGGGTGCGAAGGATCCCCTGCCGACGGAGCGGGCGTCGTGCTTCGGCCGGGGATCCTTCGCACCCCATTCCACCGCCCGCTCAGGATGACAGCTTGGATGACAGCGAGTGCGCCGGCGCAACGCCTCTCCGTGCCTCTGTGCCTCTTGGTGATCGTCCACTGGGATTGAGAGGAGAAGACATTGAAGAACATCCAGGTGCTGCTGAAGTCGCGCCCCGAGGGCGCTCCCAGTGAAGACAACTTCGAGATTGTCGAGGGGCCGGTGCCGGAGGTGGGAGAGGGTGGCGTGTTGCGACGCGCACTGTGGCTCTCGGTCGATCCGTACATGCGGGCCCGGATGAGCACCGCCAAGTCGTATGCCGAGCCGGCGACTGTGGGCGAGCCGATGGTGGGCGGGAGCGTCAGCGAGGTCGTGGCCTCGAACAACCCCCGATACGCACCCGGAGACATCGTCGTCGGCTTCGACGGCTGGCAGTCCTATGCCGTGTCGGACGGCAAGGGTCTGCGCAAGCTCGATCCCACGCAGGCTCCTCCGTCTTATGCGCTGGGAGTGCTGGGCATGCCCGGGCTGACCGCGTATGTCGCGCTGTTGGACTTCGGCAAGCCGAAGGAGGGCGAGACCGTCGTCGTCTCCGCCGCCGCCGGCGCCGTCGGCTCGATCGCCGGGCAGATCGCGAAGGTGAAAGGCTGCCGTGTGATCGGTCTGGCCGGCTCCGACGCCAAGTGCGACTACGTGACGAGCGAGCTCGGCTTCGACGAGTGCATCAACTACAAAACCGCCGAGCTCAAGACCGCACTGCCCGACGGCATCGACATCTACTTCGACAACGTCGGCGGGGCCATCCTCGACGCGGCTTTGCGCAAGCTCAATGTCTTCGCGCGCATTCCGCTGGTCGGTCTCATCTCGCAGTACAACGATGCCAAGCCGCAACCCGGCCCCAACCTCGGCCCCATCCTCTCCAGTCGCGCCACCCTCAGCGGCATGATCGTCACCGACCACGCCCACCGCTTCCCGGATTTCATCCGGGACATGGCCGGCTGGGTGAAGGAAGGGAAGGTGAAGCTCCGCGAAGACGTGATCGAAGGCATCGAGAACACGCCACGCGCGTTTCTCGGCTTGTTCACTGGAGAGAATCTCGGCAAGCGGATCGTGAAGGTCGGATAAGCACAGAGAACTCTCCGTGTTCTCTGTGCCTCTGTGGTGAAAAGCTTTTGACGTTAGGAGCCAAACGAATGTCCGAAGTCGCACTCGAGCATCCCGAAGAACACATCGCGGTCCTCCGCATCAACCGGCCGCAGGCGCGCAATGCTCTCAACCTCGCCGTGCGGGAAGCGTTGGCGCAGCACTTCACAGCGTTGGGAGAGGATGAGGCCACGCGTTGCATCATCCTCACGGGTAGCGACACCCTCTTCGCCGCGGGCGCGGACCTGCGGGACATGGTCGAACGCACGCCCGTGGAGCTGATGGCGCGGCGCAATCTGTGGCAGCCCATTGCGCAGTGTCCCAAGCCCGTGATTGCGGCCGTCAACGGATATGCTTTGGGTGGAGGCTGCGAGCTGGCCATGCACGCGGACATCATCGTCGCCGGCGAAGGGGCCAGTTTCGGACAGCCCGAGGTGCGGGTGGGGATCATGCCCGGAGCTGGAGGGACACAGCGGCTGGTGCGCGCCGTGGGGAAGTTCAAGGCCATGAAGATCCTGATGACCGGCGAGCCCGTGACTGCGCGTGACGCGTTCACGATGGGCTTGGTCAGTGAAGTCGTTCCCGATGCCGAGGTCTTTGCGCGGGCATTGGCGGTGTCCAAGACCATCGCCGCGCTGCCGCCGTTGGCCATCCTGCAGATCAAAGAGGCCGTGCTGGCCGGCGAAGACTCTTCGCTGGAAGCGGGACTGCAGTTCGAGCGCAAGGCCTTTCAGCTCCTCTTTGCCACCGCCGATCAGAAAGAAGGAATGCGAGCGTTTCTCGAGAAGCGCAAGCCGGAGTTCAAAGGCCAATGAGCGATAAACGCAGCACCGCCTATGCCCTGACCGTTCTCTTCGTCATCAACACGATGAATTTCTTCGACCGCGTGATCGGCGGCGCCCTCGGCGAGCCGATCCGGCGCGAGTTCGACCTCAGCGACGGCGCCCTCGGCGCCCTCGGTACCGCGTTTACGCTTCTCTACGCATTCGTCGGCGTGCCACTGGGACGCCTCAGCGATCGTGCTCCGCGCAAGACCATCCTCGCCGTGGCCGTCTTCGTGTGGAGCGCCCTGACCGCCGTGTCCGGCCTTACGCGCAACTTCTGGCAGCTCTTCGTCACGCGCCTGGGTGTCGGCGTGGGCGAGGCCGCCTGCGCACCGGCCGCCACGTCGCTGATTGGTGATCTATTTCCTCCACAACGGCGCGGACGGGCGCTTTCGCTCTTCATGATGGGACTGCCCATCGGTATCGCCCTGTCGTACTTCGTCGGCAGCTACGTCGCCGCCGCGTACGGCTGGCGCGCGGCGTTCCTCGTGGCCGGCATCCCGGGCGTGCTGGCGGCCGTCGCTGCGCTCTTCATCGACGAGCCGGCGCGCGGAACCAAGGAAGCGGTCGCCGTCGGCGTGCGGAAACCCCAAGGCTCCGCGTACAAGATCCTGCTGTCGATCCCCACCATGTGGTGGCTGATTCTTTCCGGCGCATTGCACAACTTCAACATGTACGCGCTGGGCTCGTTCCTGGCGCCACTCATGATGCGCTACCACGGTTCCGATCTGCGCGAGGCCGGGCTCATTACCATGGTCGTCTATGGCTTGTCCGGCGTGCCCGGTCTGCTCGTCGGCGGCGCGCTCGCCGATCGCTGGGCGGTGAAGCGTCGCGACGGCCGGATGCTCGTCACCACCATCACAACCGCCCTCTCCGCGCCGCTCATGCTTCTGGCGCTCATGCGCCCCGCCGGCGATGTGACCTTGTTCGTGCTCCTGGGCAGCCTGGCCTGCATGATGATGTACGTCTACTACGCCAGTGTGTACTCCGCGTTGCAGGACGTCGTCGAGCCGTCATTGCGCGGCACGGCCATGGCCGTCTACTTCTTCGCCATGTACGTCCTCGGCGCTTCCCTCGGCCCTCTGGCCACCGGCATGACCAGCGACTTCTTCACCAAGAAGGCCGCCGCCGCCGCTGGCGTGACCGCGACCGCGGGCGCCGCACTGGAGCCCTTCCGCGGAGCCGGCCTGCACTCCGCCATGTACCTCGTCCCGCTACTGAGCGTCATCCTGGCACTGGTCCTCTTTGCCGGATCGCGCACGGTCGGCAAGGACATGGACCGCATGCAACGCGAGTTGGAGTCGCGCTCTTGAGGAAACGAGCGCGGGCTGTGCCCGCCAACCCAACGCAATACTTGCCTGTCATCCTGGAGCGGGCGGTGGGATGGGGGGCGTAGGATCCCCTGCCGAAGCACGACACTCGCTCCGTCGGCAGGGGATCCTTCGCGCCCACCCGCCACCCGCTCAGGATGACAGGTTGTGTGCGCCTCGCGCAGTGCAGATTTCGAGGTTAGTCGCTACTGAGTCACTACTCCTCGGGGGCGATGTTCTGGGCGCTCACCAGCGTGAATGGCCGGTTGCCTGTGCCGGAGCCGAGGCGGAAACGGAGCACGCAGGTCTTGCGTCGCGGGGCGAACGAGTTGCCCTGTTCGAACCGGACGCGGAACCCGAACTCCACATCGCCCGAGGCATTGGCTGTGCCGTTGTAGATCGTGCAGAGCTGGGTGCTCTGGACGGCCGAGGCCACATTGCGCGAGATGTCGGGCTTGAACTGGACTCCGTCCGTCGGGCATCCCGGCGGGAGTACACCGCCGCCTGCGCCGCCGCAGCGGAATGGCTGCGCGACGGCGAGGACGATACTGAAAGTCCGCGGACCGGTCTGAGTGACGATCGTCGAATTGGGGTTGATGACCTGAGTACACGTGAGCCCCGACTCCGGACGGCACGCCGCCGACACGGGCAGGGTTGCGACCATCGCGAACAACACAAACAGAATTGCACCTCTCTTGACGCTCATAGGGAACTGCCTCCTTCAGGCAGCAACTACGTCAGCGCGAGGTGATTGGATTCGTACGCGATCGCGATTGTGAAGATGCGCTGCGCTTCAGGCCTTCGCTCGTGCGCGCAGAAGCTCCCTGGTCAGTGTGAGCACCAGTCCGGCCCAGCTTTGCATTCGCAACCAGCGTAGCGCGAGTGTTTGCCGTTCCGGCAGGGAGATCCATAAACGCAGGAGATGGCGCCGGCGTTCCGGCTCCGGCCAGTCTTCAAAGGACGTGCGCGCGTGCAGGATGGTGTGGTTGGACAGCAGTTGTACGTCGCCGGGCTGCAGGTCCATGTCCAGGTGAAACGACGGCTCTGCGGCAATCGAGTCATAGGAGTCCAACAAATCGAGCTCCTGCTCGGTCAATTGCGGCACGTGAGAGTGTTGCGGTGCGGATCGGTAATAGTCGCCTTGCCAGAACGTGCGCAGCTCACCGGCGGCGTAGCGACAAGGGGCGATGGGAAAGGCTTTCAGTCCGCCTTCGCCCTTGGTGTCGAAATAGAACGGTGCGAACAGGCGAGGGATGAGGTGCGGCTTACGGCGCATCAGCTCATTGAAGATGGCCACGGAGCTGGCAATGCGCGATAGGCCGCCACTCCTGGCTTTCTGCAGGCAGAGCAGGCCGACGATGTCCGCGGCATCGCAATGGATGGCGAGCGCTTTGCGGGTGCGATAGTAGCGGGCGTCCTCCTCGGTTTGCAGGTCCTGAACGTGGCCGAGAAGGTCGCCTTGCGGATTCTGCGCGCCAGGAATGCCCAGGCGCAGACCGAGGCCCCAGAAGAACAGCGCGCTCTGTGCTTCCGTCCACTCGGCGGTGGGGACGCCACGGATCCATACGAAGCCGCGTCCATATCGGATTTCACGCCGCCAGCTTTCGATACGGCTCGCGAGCGTGGGGAAAGGGAAGCCGGCGATGGTGAGTGTACCCATGGGCCGCCCCTGCGTTTCCGCGTGCCGGACGGCGGTGCGGATCTCGTCCTGCTCCTCCGCACGCAGCTCGATGATCCAGTCACCGGTTCGCGCGATCGCGTCGCCGCGCCAATCCGCCGCGCTCGCGACCGGAGTTGCGGGGATGCCCTCGTGTGGTCGCGCAAAGTAGTGGAGGGTTTGCGCTCGCAGACTCTTGTACACCGGAGCTCACCTCTTCAACCCGGTCAGCCTCTTCTGTGCAAGCTCCCAGGTCGAGCCGGGGACGTCCTGCTTCTCGATGTGCTTGTAAGCTTCCGCGGCCGCGTCGAGGATTCCGTAGTTCTCGGCGATGCGGCCGACGACATACCAGTCCGCTCCTTGCAAGGAATCGTTCTCTTTCTGCTCGAGGCTCTTGAGGAGGGTTTCGCGGGCCTCGGACGATTTCCCTTGCTCGGCGTAGACGACGGCCAGGGTGTTGAGGATGGCATAGTTGTCAGGCGCGAGAGCAGCGGCGTGCAGTGCGTGCTCCATTGCCTTGGAAAGTTCGGTCTCCACGAACAGGGTCGTCCAAGAGTAAAGGTTGTAGTCGTACGAGGTGGCCTGGGCCAGTGCGAGGAGGCGGTCGTAGTAGCGAACCGCCTCCTCGTAGTTGCGGCGATCGATCGAAACTTGGCCGAGGGCGCGCAGTGCCGTCGCATCGTCGCGGAGGCGGTCCAGACGAGCCAGTGCGCGGGTGCGCACCTCATCCTCGCGGTTGAGTTTCCTGAGCGCGAACGACATTTCACCGAAAGCGCGAGACGAGGCCGGGTAGCGCTGTTCGAGTCCCTCCGCGGTGGACAGGAGGGCGGTCCAGTTCTCCAGGATGCCATAGGCGGTCAGCAGCGCCTGGTCGATGGCCGTCTGGATCTCGGGCGAAGCTGTCGCGCGCGCCTCGGTGAGGATCGGCAGCGCGATGGCCGAGGAGGCCTTGTTCTCCGGCAAGAGCGTGGCGGCGGCCAGGCGGATCTCCTCCGCGCTCGCGTCCCTGCCACGCGTCCACAGTGTCGCGAAAGGCTCGGATTGCAGCGGGTCCTCGTCGTAGCCGGCCGCCACGTGGTCGCGTGCCCAGTCGAGCCACTGTTTCGCTGCGGCGAGCTCATTCTTCTCCGCGAGACGCAGTGCGCGAAGAGCCAACTCCTGTGGCGAGGTATCGTCGCCGGCGATCCGGTACTCGCCCTTTTCCTTGACGACATAGGCGATCAACGCGTCCTCGTTGCCGGAGGTACGGCCTCGCAGCCGGTAGCCGACGGTCTCATCCCCGTCCTGTCGCACGTCGAGGGCGGACAGTGCGAGGTCGAGGACGAACGCTGTGCTGACCGTCTCCCGCGCGAACGCCTTTCTGGCCTGGCGGCGCTTCGGATCCTGACGCTCGCGGAGAGCTCGCACTCCCTTCTCGTGAAACACGGCCTGCACTTCCTCCGTGCCGAAGCGCTCCAGCCCTTCCTACGATCCCGTGCGGATCAACTCCAGAAAGACTTGATCGAGCACGGAGCGCGGCTGGCTGGTGTCGACGGTCCGGTCCTCGTGACGCACCGCCTTGGCGATCAGATCGGCCTGCGTGCGGAGTTGCGCCGCGTTGGGTGCGCCCTGGGCCGCCTCGCGAAGCAGCGCCGCGGCGGCTGGGTAGATCCGCAGCGTGGCCAGCAGTCCGGCCGCGGACGTCTGGGACTCACGGCGTTTGGCGGGCTCGATGGCGGCCGAGGCCTTCAATGCCGCTTCGGCACCGGAGGCGCCCGCCGCCACCAGCGTGAAGACACCCTTCGAGGACAGCGCGGTCGTCTCGGCGAGCAGGTTCCGCAGGTCATCCCAGCGGGCGGCTTGGGCGTACAGGGTCATGAGCTCGCCATCGATCACGGCATCGTCGGCGCTCTCGATGTCCTTCTTCAAGGCCAGCCATTCATCGATGGCCTCGGCGAGACGGGCACCCTCGCCGTAGCGCACACCATCGGCATTGTGCTGAAGGACGACCGCCAGGTCCGAGCGGATGCTGAGGTCATCCGGCGCAAGAGCTCGGGCTTTGCGAAATGCCGCCAGCGCGCCGTCGAGATCGAACCCTTCCCGGAACTCGCGTCCAATGAGGTCCTGCGTGAGGATCGTGCCGAGCGTGGCATGCGCCTTCGCGGAGCCCGGCTCGATGGCCACGGCGCGTTTCGCCTCGCGGCGAGCCGCTTCGCCCAACCCTCCCGCCAGCAGCGTGCGGGCCACGTCACTGAGATGAAGGGCCTCTTTCGGATGCAGCGCGGCCAGCTTGCGATGCTCGTTCACCGCTTTGCCCACTTCGCCGGCGTCGAGGTGTTTGCGAGCCACCTGATCGAAGTAGAGCAGGAGCGCAGGCTGGCTCGTGATCTTCGGGATCTCCTTGCGAAGCTCCTCGTACTGGGCACCCGTGATGCGGCGTGGTCCGGAGTCGAAGCGGTAGTCCGCCAGAACCACGCCGTCGGGTTTCAGCGAATAGGCCTTGGTCAATGTCGTCGTGCCGAGCTTCAGCGTCTCGTTCTCCGGCAGAGTGCGCACGACGTAGCCGGGAGGAGGCTCGATGCGGTAGTGAATCTCCAGCACATACGGCTTGGCGAAGACGTAGTCGTTCCGGCGTGGCTTCCGTTCCGAGCTCTCTTCCTCCTCCGTGCGGAACTCCTCGGGGAGATCCCCGACCATGCGGGACATGAAGACCCCGACGGCCGCTTCGCCATTCGCCGTCGTGCCGCGATTCGCGTCCTTCATTTCCAAGCGCAGGCGGAAAGGCTTGGCCAGATCGTGCGTATTACCGCTTTCCCATTTCGCCAGAGCCTTGGCGAGATACCCATTCTTGACGTACTGCTCGAGGTTCTCGCCCAGAGACTTGCGATCCGTGTTCGTGTAGTAGCGGCGCATCGAGCGCTCGTCGCTGCCGTGATACTCGGTCGTCTCCACGATGCCGGCATGGCCCTCTTCGGCCAGCTTGAACTCGCGCTGCTCCACGGCGAGATTGGAGTTGGATTCGACGGCCGGGGTGCGCGTGAGCTCCGTGGTGTCCGCCTTGGCGATGAGCGCGAGGCGTCCTTGATCGGAGTCGGGCAGCTCGCCGGCGCGCGCGAACTCGTCCGTCGGGTCGATCCAGATCGGGTTCGGACCGTCGGTGACCACGATGACGTGATCGAAGTAACCCAAGCCGGGCAAATCCGGCTCCACGTCGTAACCCTGACCGGACCGGAGCAGAACCGTGTGCGCGGGAACGCCAGCCTTGCGCAGCATGGCCACGAGCAGAGTCGCCTTGTCCTTACAATCGCCGTACTTGTTGGCCAGCGTCTCCGCGGGCGTGCGCGGAATGATCGATCCTTCGCCGAACTCCACGCCCGCATAGCGGATGTCGCGTTCCACCGCGGCCAGCAGGCGGGCGGCGATCTCCTTCGGGTCCTTGGCGTTGCCCACGGCTGCGCGGGTGATTCTGTCGACGACGCCCAAGTCTCCGATCTTCTCGTCGACGATCTCCGCGTAGCGCTTGGCTACTTCCTGCCATGACTGGCCTGTGGACCAGGCCACGTAAGAGAACGCGCTGACCTCGGAGGGCAGGTTCCATTCGGTCCACTCGAAGGGCGGCATGGGACCCGTCTCGAAGACGAGCTTCTGGACGCCGCCCACGTCGCTTTTTCGCGGTTCGACGAGAGGCTTGGTTCGGTTCACGAAGCGGAGCGCGAGCTCGGTGGGCCACTCCAGGATGAGGCGCGACTGCCGCGTCTCGGCCCAGCGGGTGAACTGATGGCGCGCCGTCACGCCCGCCGCGTAGAGAGGGTTCTTCTCGCGATAGGTGATGGTCTGCTCGACCAGCGAGCCCGGGGCGACCGCCGGAATCGGTCCGCGCAAGACGCGCGTGTCGCTGAAGATGTCCGGCGAGTCGACCGCGTCGGCCGCCTGGAACGAGCGTGGATCGAGGCGATGGACCGCGCCTTCCCGCGTGATGACGCGCGCGTCGACCTCGGGGCGCTGGTGATACCACGGAGACCACGCCGCCTCCATCGTGCCCCAGCCATCCACGGCGCTCTCCTCGAGCACGCGAAAAATGAGGCGTTCCACCCGCGTCGAGCGTCCCGCCGCGTCGAAGGTGACGATCGTCTCCTCCAGCAGGACGATCGCATTGTCTTCTTCGCGCTGCGGCTCGTAAGCATCCGCGGCCGCGAGCGAAGCTTTGGGATCCGACGCAAACGGGGGACCCTCCCAGGGCTCGGCGGCGAAGACCGTCACGCAGACCGCGAGAGACAGCACCAGGGACGGCAAGAACGCGCGACGAAAAGAGGAGATCATCTCGACTCCGGGGATGCAGTAATAGGTTGGACCGCGCTGTGATCCTACACCCGGGCCGCCCTTGGGACCCTGGCGCCCATTGGAGCACCAGCGTCCCGCCGGCCGGCTGGGGGTCGTCCTCGCCCCGGGCAAGACCGTTCGATCGAACGCTATACTCACCGCGCGCCCGACCCGATCGCAACGTCGTTTTCGGCCGCCGGTCCCATGAGACATCTCGAAAAACACCGCACTCACCGCATCGGATGGCTGCGCGCCGCCGTGCTCGGTGCCAACGACGGAATCGTCTCCACTGCCAGTCTGATCGTGGGAGTGGCCGCCGCGAGCGCCGCGCGCGGCAGCATCCTGGTGGCTGGCGTGGCCGGGCTGGTGGCCGGGTCGATGTCGATGGCCGCGGGTGAGTACGTCTCTGTCAGCTCTCAGTCCGATACCGAGCGCGCTGACCTGGAACGCGAACGTCACGAGCTGGCCACGGACAGCGATCACGAGCATGCGGAACTGGCCGCCATCTATGTCGCGAGGGGACTCGATTCCGAGCTGGCCGACCAGGTGGCCACGCAACTGACGGCGAAGGATGCGCTCGCCGCGCACGCCCGCGATGAGTTGGGCATCTCCGACACACTGACCGCGCGACCGGTGCAGGCAGCGTTGGCCTCGGCCGGCACGTTCGCCGTCGGTGCTGCCTTGCCGCTTCTTCTCGTCCTGCTCGTGCCGGTGTCCTCGCTCGTGTGGGTGGTCTCGGGCAGTTCCTTGTTCTTCCTGGCACTGCTCGGATCGTTGGCCGCACGCGCCGGAGGCTCGCCCGTGTTGAGATCCGTCGTGCGAGTGACTTTCTGGGGAGCTCTGGCAATGGCCCTTACCGCCGGCGTGGGCGCTTTGGTCGGTCCGACACTCTGATTCGCCGCGACCGCCGCGGGCCCTATACTCCCAACCTTCATGAAGCGTTGGGTTCTGGCGGCGACGATCCTCGGGTCGGCGATGGCCTTCATCGACTCCACCGTCGTCAATGTCGCCTTGCCGGTGATGCAGCGCGATCTGCACACCACGGTGGCCGGTGCGCAATGGGTCATCGATTCGTACCTGCTGGTGCTCTCCGCGCTGATCCTCGCGGGAGGAGCGTTGGGCGACCGCATGGGCCGCGTGCGGATCTTCGGAAGCGGCGTGGCCCTGTTCGCCGCGGCCTCGATCTGGTGCGGCCTCGCTCCCTCGGCTTCGCAGCTCATCCTCGCGCGCGCGTTGCAAGGTGCCGGCGCGGCGCTCCTCGTGCCGGGCAGTCTGGCCATCATCGCGGCGGCGTTCCCCCGCGAAGAGCGCGGCCGCGCGATCGGCACCTGGTCGTCGCTGACCTCGCTGGCCATCATCGCCGGCCCACTGCTCGGCGGCGTGCTCGTGCAGACCATCTCCTGGCGCGCGATCTTCCTGATCAACGCACCGATCGCCGTGGTGGTTCTCTGGATCGTGTGGAAGCGATTGCCCCCGGATGACGCGCCGCGCGCCGGAGCCGTGGACTGGCTCGGCACGCTGTTGGTCACCCTCGGCCTGGGCGGTGTGGCCTTCGCGTTCATTGAGAATGTTCCACTCGCGTTTCTCGGAGGTGTGATCGCCCTGTCGGCATTCGTGTTCGCGGAGCGGCGGGCCACCAACCCCATCGTCCCCTTCAAGCTCTTCCGCTCGCGCGCCTTTAGCGGAGCGAATCTGCTCACCTTGTTCCTTTACGCGGCACTCTCGGCGGCCATGTTTCTGCTGCCGTTCAATCTCATTCAGATCCAGGGCTACAGTCCCGCACAGGCAGGAGCGGCCTTTCTCCCGTTCGTAGGGAGCATGGCTCTGCTCTCGCGCTGGTTTGGCGCGCTCGGCGACCGTCGCGGTCCTCGCGGACTCCTCATCGCCGGACCGCTCACCGTTGCGGCCGGCCTTGCGCTCATGGCGGTGCCGTCCATGGGTGGCACGTACTGGACGACGTTCTTTCCCGGGCTGATGCTCCTCGGTTTGGGCATGTCCATGACCGTCGCTCCGCTGACGACCACGGTCATGACCGCGATCGATGACGAGCGCTATGCGGGCACCGCTTCCGGCATCAACAACGCCGTGGCTCGCGCTGCAGGCCTCCTGGCGGTGGCGATCCTGGGCGCCGGGGCGGCGCTCATGTTCGCTCGCGATTTCGATTCGCGTCTCGTCGAAGCACGGGTGAGCCCCGAGCTGCGCCGGTACATGGCCGGTCAGGCAGAGCGATTGGCCGAGGCCCGTCCGCCGCATGGAGCCGCCGGCGGTGCCGTCGTACAGCAAGCCGTTCGCCACTCGTTCGTCGCGGCGTTTCGCATGATCATGATCGCGGCGGCGATCCTCGCCGTGCTCTCCGCGGTGGCGGCCTTCTGGGTGCCGCCGGGGCGTTCGTCCGGTAGCGCCGGCTCCGCTCCCGACCCGTGAGCGGAAACTTTTTCGTCATCAGACGTATGCTGATGACGAGAAGGTCTGCCGTCTATGTCGAATGAACCACGTCCAAAGCGGTCCAGAAAGAAGCTGTTCCTGATCATCGGTCTCGCCCTGCTGGTCATTGTGGTGGGATCGTCGGTGGCCCGTTCGCGCAAGGGAGAGAAGCCGATCCTGATCACGACGGACAAGGCTTTCCGGACGAACATCACCGAGATCGTCACGGCCACGGGCAAGATTCAGCCCGAGGTGGAGGTCAAGATCGCGCCGGAAGTGTCGGGCGAGATCGTCGAGATCGCGGTCAAGGAAGGCGAGACCGTGCGCAAGGGACAGTTGCTCCTGCGCATCAAGCCGGACAGCTACCGCGCGCAGGTCGAGTCGCAGCAGGCAGCGCTCAACGGCGCGCGCTCTTCCAGCGTGCAGAATCGCGCGCAGCTCACCAAGGCCGAGGCCGACTACCGGCAGGTGCAGAAGCTGTATGAAGGCGGCCTGATCTCGGAGTCCGAGCGGAACAGTGCAAAGGCCGCGTATGACGGAGCCCGGGCCTCTCTGGATTCCGCGCTCTCCGGCATTGCCCAGGCGGAAGGTGCGCTGCGCCAGATCAACGATGCACTCTCGAAGACGGTCATCTATTCGCCGGTGGCGGGGACGATCAGCTCTCTCACCAGCCGGGCCGGCGAACGCGTGGTGGGCACGAGCCAGTTCGCGGGCACGGAGGTGATGCGCATCGCGGACCTCGACCACATGGAAGCGCGCGTGAACGTCAACGAGAACGACGTGGTGGAAGTGAAGGTCGGCGATACGGCGCGCATCAGCGTGGACGCCTACCCCGACCGCGAGATCCGCGGAGTGGTCCGGGAGATCGCCAGCACGGCCCTGACCCGCAATGCCGGCTCGCAGGAAGAGGTCACGAACTTCGAGGTCAAGATCAGCATCCCGGATCGGTCGCTGCGGTTGCGGCCGGGCATGAGCACCACCGCGGACATCGAGACCGCCACGGTGAAGAACGTCGTGGCGGTGCCCATCCAGAGCGTCACAGTGCGCAGCACGGAAAGCAATCTATCGCCGGAGGAACTGGAGCGGCAGCGCGTGCAGCAAGAGGCCCGCGACCGCGGCGAGAACCTCGCCGATGTGACCAACGAGCGCGAGGAGAAACAGAAGGAGCGGGCGCAACGCCAGAAGCTCCAACGCGTCGTCTTCGTCAAGAATGGCGAGACGGTGAAGATGCAAAAAGTGGAGACCGGCATCGCCGATAACACCTTCATCGAGATCCGCGGCGGTCTGCAGCCCGGCGACGAAGTGGTGGCCGGCTCCTACACCGCCATCTCCCGAAGACTGAAAGACGGCGCGAAGGTCGAGATCGAGAAAGAGGCAGGGAAGAAGTAGGTGACGTACCTCAAAGACCTCGCCATCGAGATCACGGACTCGTTCCGCATCGCCAGCTCGGTGATCCGGGCGCACAAGATGCGTTCCGCGCTGACGGCGCTCGGGGTGATCATCGGCATCATCGCCGTGACGCTCATGGGCTCGGCCATCGGTGGGATCGAGACGGGATTCGAGCGGAGCCTGTCGGTGATCGGCGACGACATCCTGTACGTGGAGAAGTGGCCGTGGCGGCACGTGGACGACTGGTGGAACTATCGGAACCGTCGCACGATGAACGTCCGTTACGCCGGAGAGCTGAAGCGCATCATCGAGGCCACGCCGAACTCGGAGCTGGTCACGGCCGTGCCCACGGTGAACACGAGCCGCAACGTGAAGTACGCCGGCAACGAAGTTCGAGGCGTGTTCACGCAGGGCACCACCGACGATTTCCTGGTCACGTCCACGCCGACCTTCAAGGAAGGCCGGTTCTTCAACGAGACCGAATCGCGCAGCGGGCGCAACGTGGTGGTGCTCGGGTTCGATGTGGCCGAGTCGTTGTTCCCCAACGAGTCTGCTCTCGGCAAGACCGTGATGATCAGCGGCACGCCGTTCCGGGTCCTCGGTGTCTACGCCAAACAGGGCACGTTCCTCGGGCTCTTCAGCTTCGACTCCTACGCCGTGGTTCCGTTGCCGGCGTTCATGAAGGCCTTCAGCTCGCGACTGGATACGTCCATCCGCGTGAAGGTGCGGGACAAGAGCCGCATCGAGATCGCCAAAGGCGAGCTCACCGGCGCCATGCGCCGCGTGCGCGGGCTCGCTCCGGAGGAGAAGGATGATTTCGAGATCAACGAGCAGTCGGCGTTGCGCAGCACCCTCGACCCGATCAAGAGCGGCATCGCCGTGGCCGGCCTGTTCGTGACCGGGCTGGCGCTCTTCGTCGGTGCGATCGGGATCATGAACATCACCTATGTCAGCGTGAAGGAGCGCACCCGCGAGATCGGCACGCGCAAAGCAGTCGGCGCCCGGCGCCGGACCATCCTGCTGCAGTTCCTCATCGAAGCCGTGGCCATCTGTCTGGTCGGCGGAGTGATCGGTCTGTCCGTGTCCTGGCTTTTGACCACCGCCGTGGCCGCGGCCTTTCCCTCGTTCCCGCTGCGCTTTTCCGTCGGTCTCGTGCTCACGGGTCTGATCGTCTCCACCTTCACCGGCATCTTCTCCGGATTCGCACCCGCCCTGACCGCGTCGCGGCTCGATCCGATCGAGGCGTTGCGCTATGAGTGAGGTCGTCCGTTGTCGGTTGTCGGTTCTGTGCGCCTCGTTGTCGAAGCGCACCTCTCAGCCGATGGACGGTGATACGACGCGGACCAGTAGCCGGCGACGGACAACCGGATAATGGCCTTCTCCGAGATCTTCCGTCTGTCCCTGACCGCGTTGCGAACCAACAAGCTTCGCTCCGCGCTGACGATCCTCGGCGTCACCATCGGCGTGTTCTCAGTCATCGGCGTGATGACCGCACTGAGCGTCATCCAGGGCTCGATCGAGTCGGGACTGAGCTTTCTCGGCAGCAACATCTTCCAGCTCGCGAAATACCCGACCATCAGCACCAGCGACCCCGAGGAGAAGTACGCCAACCGCCGCAGCATCACCCTCGAGGAAGCCCGCGAGTTCGAGCGCCTCATGGCCGGCGAGGCCGCGACGATCTGCTTCAAGATGGTCGACGGAGGAAAAGCGGCCAGCTACGGCCGGGTGAAGGTGCAGGGCCAGACACTCGTGGGGACCAACGAGCATTTCCTGGTCGCGAACAGCTACACCCTCGGCTATGGACGCAATCTCTCGCCCGAGGACGTGGCCTTGGCGCGCTCGGTGGTCGTGGTCGGACCCAACATCCAGAAGAAGCTCTTCGCCAATGAGTCGCCCATCGGCAAGACCATCAAACTGAACGAAAGGCCGTACCAGATCATCGGCGTGTTCGCGGAGAAGGGCTCCTCATTTGGCCAGAGTCAGGACGACTTGGTGATCGTGCCCATTACACGCTTTCTGGGAGACTTCGGCCGGGTGAACCGAACGGTGAATATCGCCGTGCAGTCCTCGTCGCAGGCCACCTACAACCAGACCCTGGACAAGGCCATCGGCGCGATGCGTTCGGCGCGGGGGCTCAAGCTCGGCGAGGACAACGACTTCGAGATCTACTCGAACGACACGTTGGTGTCCGCCTTCGCGGAGATCGCCGGCACGATCCGCATCGGTGCATTCGTGGTGAGCGTGATCGCTCTGCTCGCGGCGGGCATCGGCATCATGAACATCATGCTGGTCAGCGTCACCGAGCGCACGCGCGAGATCGGCGTGCGCAAGGCCATCGGCGCGCGGAAGGAAGACATCGTGCGCCAGTTCCTGATCGAAGCGGTCGTCCTCTCCGAGCTGGGCGGACTGTTGGGCATTCTCTTCGGCGTGATCGGCGGCAACGGTGTCGCGCTCTGGCTCGACATCGCCATGGTCTTCCCCTGGGACTGGGCCCTCATCGGTCTCATCGTCTGCTCTCTCATCGGCACCGGCTTCGGCTGGTACCCCGCCTTCAAAGCCGCCGCCCTCAATCCGATCGAAGCCCTCCGGTTCGAGTAGGCGGAGCTCGCTTTCTCTCAGCAACGGCAGAGTCCGGAACGAATCGGGCGCGGCACTTGAATGTCGAGGAGTCAGCCGTGTCCCACGTTCATGCGACGCCGTAAGAGCGACACCAGGGAGGCCGGGGAGGCTGAGGGAATCCGTGTCCTCATCGTGGATGACGATGAGCCCTATCGAGTCTTCATGCGCGCACTGGTGCGCCGGCTCGGATGTTCGGCGGAGACCGCGGGCGATGGCGCGGAGGCACTCGAGAAGCTGAAGACGAAGACGTTCGATCTGTTGTTGTCCGACTTGCAGATGCCGAAGCTGAACGGGTTGGAGTTGATCCGGTGCGTGCGAGCGCATCCGTCGGTGTCTGCGATCTACGCGGTGCTGATCACCTCACGCGAGGATCCGAAGTTCAAGGTGGAAGCGCTGACGCTGGGCTACGACGACTTCCTGCCGAAGAGTTGCGCGGACGTGGAGGTGAAGGCGCGGATCGAGTCGGCTCGGCGGATGCTGGCCCGCCAACGTGCAGCCGATGCGGAGACGGCGCGGTGGCGGCTCCTGGCCAGCCGCGATGAGCTCACCAACGTGGGCACCAGGCGGACCTTCACCGAGAGCACCCGTGCCGTGCTGGCCGAGGGGCGGGTGGTGGCGGTGGTGATGCTCGATCTCGACGACTTCAAACAGGTCAATGACGTGCACGGCCACCTCGTGGGCGACCGTATCCTGCGCGAGGTCGGTGCGCTTCTTCTCGGGCGGACTCGCAGCGAAGACGTGATCGCGCGCTATGGCGGCGACGAATTCGTGCTGCTGGTTCCCGACGCTACATCGGAAGAAGCGGTGGCCATCGCCAGCCGGCTCGAGTCGGATCTGGCCCAGTTGAGCTGGCTGGTCGGAACGGAAACGCTGCACGTCCACGCCACGACGGGGATCGCGCATTCGACACTCCTGGCCGCCCCCGCCGTCGAGCAGCTCCTCGAGGCCGCCGACCGGGATCTCTACGCGAAGAAATGGCTGCGCAAGCATCCGCCCGTGACGCCGGAGACGCACTACGCGTATGGGGAGAACAACGCGGAAATTCACGATACGTCGCCGAAAGCAAGCGAGCCCTCATCAAGAACACGTCGCGCGCGCGTGCGTTGAGAGGATCCGCGCAGACCTCTACGAGGAGTAGCAGTTTGTTCGGATCGAGCCGAGCCGAGGTACCTTCCCGAGGCTATGAAGACCACCTCTGTCGCGCTCGTCCCTCAGGAACAGATCCTTCGATCGATCGTCGTCATTCGCGGGCACCGGGTCATTCTCGACGCGGACATGGCCAAGTTGTATGCGGTCCAGACGCGTGTGCTGGTCCAGGCTGTGAAACGCAATCTCTCCCGTTTTCCGGCCGATTTCATGCTGAAGGTCACCCCCAAAGAGTTGGGCATCTTGAGATCACAGAATGTGATCTCAAGTTCGTGGGGCGGTCGTCGTACAGCGCCGTACGCGTTCACGGAGAACGGCGTGGCCATGCTGTCCACGGTGTTGCGCAGCAAGCGCGCCATCGCCGTGAACATCGAGATCATGCGCGCGTTCGTCCGGCTGCGTGAAGCGGTGGCGACGCACGCGGCGCTCCTTCGCAAGATGGCCGCGCTCGAGCAGAAGTACGACGGCCAGTTCAGCGTGGTCTTCGACGCGATCCGCAGACTCATGGCACCAGCGCGCACGCGACGGCGTCAGATCGGGTTCACACCTGCGAAGAAGAAATGAGCCCTTCATCTCGAGATCACAATTTGTGATCTCAAGATTCGCGCGGTCCGCGTCACGGCTAGCCCGCATTTCTCACAGCCCTTCTGCTACGACAGCCGATAGCGGCCTGCCTGCTTCGCCGAACGACGATTTCGCTCCTCAACATAGTGTCAACTATGCCTTCGTCGCGAAATCGCCGTTCG